>CAJDUU010000054.1_pt1 | contig 21381 bp, 19 predicted proteins | sample 7391041 | NCBI WGS metagenome assembly CAJDUU01 (sample SAMEA7055689, study PRJEB34461) | soil metagenome | biome: terrestrial ecosystem; feature: Peninsula; material: soil | place: Antarctica | collected 2016 | reverse complement strand
ACGCGGTGACGATTTCCTTCGGCCTGCGGAACGTGGTTGACACCGGCAAGGGCCTCTCAGAGATGCTGAGGGTGACCAAACCCGGCGGCAGGGTAGTGGTGTGCGAATTCTCCCACCCCCCAAGCAAGGCTTGGGGCGCGCTGTACGGGTTCTACCGGGATCGGGTTCTCTCACCGCTCGCCTCCTTCGTCTCCTCCAACGCACCCGCCTACGATTACCTCGCCGAATCGATCGCGCAGTGGCCCGATCAAGAGGCTCTCGCGCGGCTGATGCAGTCGGTAGGATGGCGGAGCGTGGCCTACCGCAACCTCTCCGGCGGGATCGCTGCGCTGCACCGGGGGTTCAAGGCGGTGAACTGAATTGTGAATCCGCACACCGACGAAAAACCGATGTGCTGCGCGCGTCGGGAAGGATCTGCGAGAAACCGCGGTTTCGCTGCCCTAGCGTGGCACGAATCTCAGTTCTCGGCAGCGCGGGGGTACACGTGAGGGGAAGAACGGCGATAAGGTGCATGTTGGGAGAAATCCGTGCATGAAAATCCGCAGAATCTCCACGAAACAGGACTTAATAATGCAAGGGTTACGTAGCGGAAATGGTGGTCAGTGTGGCTGGTTCGCGTAAACGAGACGCGGACGTCATTGTCGTCGGCGCAGGTCCGGGTGGGTCTGCCGCTGCGCACTATCTCGCTACCCACGGTCTGGACGTGCTCCTTCTCGAGCGCGCCACCTTCCCCCGAGACAAGGTATGCGGTGACGGACTCACCCCCAGAACGGTCTCCGAAATCGTGCGGATGGGTCTGCAGGTCCGCGAAGAGGACGGGTGGCACCGCAACAAGGGGTTGCGGGTGTACGGGGGCGGGCGTGAGTACTATTTCCCTTGGCCCGAAATCGAGCGCTATCCCAGTTACGGGGCCGCCTCGGCGCGGAACAAGCTCGACCAGACCTTGGCCTTCAAGGCGCGTGAATCAGGCGCCCGCCTCGAGCAGGGGCAAATGGTCACCGGCCCGATCCTGCACGAACGCACAGACCGAATCATCGGTGTGCGGGTACAGCCCATGGACGAGAACGGGCGACGCATCCGCGACGCGGACGAGGTCGAGTACCACGCGCCTATCGTGATGGCCGCCGACGGTGTGTCGGCGCGCCTCGCCACCTCCCTCGGGATCGAGAAGGCGGAGAACCGCCCCATGGGTGTGGCAATCCGCGCGAGGTTCAACACCCCTCGCCACGACGACGAGTGGATGGAATCCCACCTCGAACTGTGGGAGGGCAAGCCGCAGGAGTCCGCCTTGCTGCCCGGTTACGGGTGGATCTTCCCCCTCGGTGACGGCACCGTCAACGTAGGTCTCGGCTCCGTCTCCTCGACGGCCAAGGCCACCAAGATCGAATACCGCCGGATCTTCAACGCCTGGATGGCCAACGCCCCCAAGGAGTGGGAGTTCACCGAAGAGAATCTCGTCACCCCGTTGCGCAGCGCCGCACTGCCGATGGCCTTCAACCGCAAGCCGCTGTATAGAAACGGCCTGTTCCTCATCGGGGACGCCGGCGGAATGGTCTCCCCGTTCAACGGGGAAGGCATTGCGTACGCGATGCAGGCGGGGCGAGTCGCCGCGGACGTCGCTGCCCAAGCCTTCTCCCGGACGACGGCCCCGCTGCGCGAGCGCACACTGCTCACCTACCCGCAGCGGATGGCGGAGGACATCGGCGGTTACTTCACCCTGGGCCGCGCCTTCACGAAACTTATTGAAAAGCCAGAGATCATGCGCATCTGTGTGAAGTACGGGCTGCCACGGCCCGCGCTCATGCGTTTCGTCATGAAACTGCTTTCCGACTCGTACGATACCCGTGGCGGGGATATGGTCGACCGTACAATCACCGCACTTTCAAAGATCGTCCCGGCGGCGTGAGGAAGAATCTATGACAAACCCGTTTATCCCCATTCTGATCATGTTTGGGCTCGCAGCGCTCCTCGCAGTAGGGGGTATGGCGGCTTCAGCCGTGCTCGGGCCCAAGCGCTACAACCGGGTCAAGGTCGACGCCTATGAGTGTGGGATCCAACCCACCCGTGCTGCCGCAGAGATCCGTTTTCCGATCAAGTTCTACCTCGTCGCGATGACCTTCATCATCTTCGACATCGAGGTAGTTTTTCTTTACCCGTGGGCAGTTGCTTTCAAAGAACTCGCCGTGTTCGGGCTAGTTGCAATGTTGACGTTCCTGTTCCTCATCACGGTGCCGTTCATCTACGAATGGCGACGTGGTGGGCTGGACTGGGACTAAGGGAGGTTAGGACACAATGGGACTTGAAGAGAAGATTCCCTCAGGCTTCCTGCTGGGGAAGGTCGAGGATCTCGCCGGCTGGGTGCGCTCGTCCTCGATGTGGCCGGTCACCTTCGGGCTGGCGTGCTGCGCGATCGAGATGATGGCAGCAGGAACCCCCCGGTTCGATATCGCCCGCTTCGGAATGGAAGTGTTCCGAGCCTCCCCGCGCCAGGCTGACCTGATGATCATCGCCGGTCGCGTCAGCCACAAGATGGCCCCCGTGATGCGGACCGTGTACGACCAGATGGCCGACCCCAAGTGGGTCATCTCAATGGGCGTATGCGCATCCTCAGGGGGGATGTTCAACAACTACGCCATCGTCCAGGGAGCCGATCACGTGCTCCCAGTGGACATCTACCTCCCAGGGTGCCCGCCCAGACCTGAGATGCTGATCCACTCGATCCTGGAGCTGCACAAACGGATCATCAAGGGTGCCCCGATGGGGGAGAACCGGGAGCGGGTCATGCGCGAGGTCGAGGCGGCAGCGCTGGCCGCGACCCCGACCCACCAGATGAAGGGGCTGCTCGCGTGAGTGACGAACACGAACAAGACCTGACCGAAACCACGCACGGCGCGCTAGCGAAGCGGGGTGCCTCCCCGCTCGGTCTGATCAAGACGCGCAAGGGGATGTTCGGCGTCCAAGGCTCGGGCGACACCTCGGGTTACGGGGGGCTGGAGACGGTCGCGGCTCTCCCCGCCGGATCCGACCGCCCGTACGGCAGTTACTTCGATGAGATCGTCGACATCCTGGCGGAAGTGCTCGCCGAGATGGGCGTGGACTACGACGACGCGGTGGAGAAGGTCGTGATCTACCGTGGAGACATGACGATCTTCGTGGCCCGCGAGCACCTGCCGGCGGTTGCCCGGGCGCTGCGGGACGACCAGGATCTGCGCTTTGAACTCTGCCTCGGCGCCAGTGGCGTGCACTACCCGCAGGACGAGGGACGCGAGCTGCACGTGGTCTACCCCTTCAACTCGATCACTCACAACCGGGTGATCATGCTTGAGGTGACCTGCCCCGACGCGGATCCGCACATCCCCTCGATCACCAACATTTACCCGGCCAACAACTGGCACGAACGCGAGGTGTGGGATTTCTTCGGGGTGATCTTCGACGGGCACCCAGGCCTCACGCGAATCCAGATGCCCGACGACTGGGAGGGCCACCCCCAGCGCAAGGATTACCCGCTCGGAGGCATTCCAGTGGAATACAAGGGTGCCACCGTTCCTGCTCCTGATCAGCGGAGGTCATACAACTAATGGCTACTCCTATGGCAACCAAGGGTGCCGGCGCACCCGGTACCGAGGGCGTGTACGAACACTCCGCCGAAGGCGGCGACTGGGACCAGATCGCCCACGAAGCCCAGCACGCTGATGACGAACGCATCGTCGTCAACATGGGGCCCCAGCACCCCTCCACCCACGGGGTGCTGCGGATCGTCTTGGAGATCGACGGCGAGACGGTTAAGGAAGCACGCGCGGGGATCGGTTTCCTCCACACCGGGATCGAGAAGAACATGGAGTACCGCACCTGGACCCAGGGCGTGAGCTTCTGCACCCGGATGGATTACACCGCCCCCTTCTTCCAGGAGGTGGGCTACTGCCTCGCGGTTGAGAAGGCCCTCGGCATCACCGACGACATCCCTGAGCGGGCCACCCTGATTCGGGTGCTGCTCATGGAACTCAACCGGATCTCCTCCCACTTTGTGGCCATCGGTACCGGCGGGAACGAACTCGGCGCCACCACGATGATGACCATCGGGTTCCGTGAACGTGAAGAGATCCTGCGGATCTTTGAAGCAATCTCCGGCCTCCGGATGAATCACGAATACGTCCGCCCGGGTGGGGTGGTGCAGGACCTCCCGCCGGGGCTGCCCGCCCGCGTGCGCGAGATGCTCCCCGGGATCGAAAATGGGATCGGCGAGCTGGAGAAGCTCACCTTGGAGTTGCCGATATTCAAGGGCCGCAACATCGGGGTCGGGGTGCTCGACACCACCGCCGCGGTTGCCCTCGGAGCGGCGGGGCCCCTGCTGCGGTCGGCGGGGATCCCCTACGACCTGCGCAAGGCACAGCCCTACTGCGGCTACGAGACCTACGACTTCGACATCCCGGTGGAAACCGCCGGCGACTCCTATGCACGTGTTCTGGTGCGATTCGCCGAAATGCGCGAGTCGATCAAGATCGTCAACCAAGTGCTCGACCGGTTGGAGGCCCAAGACAAGAAGGGCAAACACCCGGTGATGGTGGCGGACAAGAAGATCGCCTGGCCGGCCCAACTTTCGGTGGGCACCGACGGCCAGGGGAACTCACTGGATCACATCCGTGAAATCATGGGTGAATCCATGGAGGCGCTCATCCACCACTTCAAATTGGTCACCGAAGGCTTCCGGGTCCCTGCGGGGCAGGCATTCCAACAGATCGAGCACCCCAAAGGAATCCTCGGGGTGCACGTCGTCTCCGACGGCGGAACCCGCCCGTACCGGGCCCACTTCCGCGACCCGTCGTTCAACAATCTCCAGGCGCTATCGATCATGTGCGAGGGCGGCACCATCGCCGACGTCGTGATCTCCGTCGCGTCAATCGACCCAGTACTGGGAGGGGTGGACCGTTAAATGAATACCTTCGGATACCCGAGTGACGTCTTCGAATCCATGAAGGCGGACGCCGATGACCTGATCGCGCGCTACCCCGAATCACGCTCTGCGCTTCTTCCGCTGCTGCACCTGGTGCAGAGCATCGATGGATACGTCTCGCCCAACGGGATCGCCTTCTGCGCGGACGTACTCAACCTTTCGCGCGCCAACGTCTCCGCGGTGGCAACCTTCTACTCCCAGTACAAGCGCCGTCCCAACGGTGACTTCACCGTGGGCGTGTGCACCAACACCTTGTGCGCCGTCATGGGCGGGGACGGCATCTTCGACCGCATCTCCGACAAGCTCGGGATCGGTCACGACGAAACCACCGAGGACGGCAAGATCACCCTCGAGCGGATCGAGTGCAACGCCGCCTGCGACTACGCCCCAGTGGTGATGATCAACTGGGAGTTCTTCGATAACCAAACCCCCGAGTCGATCCTCAAAGTTGTTGACGCGATCCTCGACGGGGAGCCCATCCACCCCACCCGCGGCCCGGAGACGGTCGGCACCTTCAAGCAGGTGTCCCGGGTGCTCGCCGGCTTCGACGACGGTCGGGCGAACGAGGGGGTTGGGGCAGGCAAAGCGACCCTGGAGGGGCTGCGTCTATCCCGTGAACACGACTGGCACGCGCCCTCGGGCACTCAAGGAGGTGTGAGTTGAGTACGCTGACTCCAGTTCTCAGTGACATCTGGGATGCGGAAAACTCGTGGACGTTAGAGACCTATTCCCAGTACCAGGGCTACGACGGGTGGCGTAAAGCGCTGACCCAGACGCCCGAGGATATTACTGAACTCGTCAAGAGCTCGGGCCTGCGAGGTCGCGGGGGAGCAGGGTTCCCGACGGGTCTGAAGTGGTCCTTCCTCCCGCCCAAGGACGGCGGGCCCCGTTACCTCGTGATCAACGCCGACGAGGCTGAGCCGGGCACCTGTAAAGACATCCCGCTCCTGCTGGCCAACCCCCACTCCCTGATCGAGGGGATGGCGATCACCAGCTATGCAATCGGATCGGACAAGGCCTTCATCTACCTGCGCGGCGAGGTAGCTCACGTACACCGCCGGGTCCGCAACGCGATCAACGAAGCACTGGCGGCCGGGCTCCTGGGGGAGAACATCCTCGGCAGCGGCTACAACCTCGACATCGTCTTGCACTCCGGCGCAGGGGCGTACATCTGCGGAGAGGAGACCGCGCTGCTGGACTCCCTCGAGGGGCGCCGAGGCCAACCCCGGCTTAAGCCCCCGTTCCCGGCCGTGGCGGGGCTATACGCGCGCCCGACCGTGGTGAACAACGTGGAATCCATCGCCTCCGTACCCGGGATTGTGCGGGAAGGGGAGGGGTGGTTCGACTCGATGGGAACGGAGCGCTCCAAGGGCCACGGCCTGTTCTCCCTCTCCGGGCACGTGACCAAACCGGGGCAGTACGAGGCACCCCTGGGAATCACCCTGCGCCAGCTGCTCGACCTCGCCGGCGGAATCCGCGACGGGCACAAGCTCAAGTTCTGGACGCCCGGCGGCTCCTCCACCCCCATCCTCACCGACGAACACCTCGACATTCCCCTGGATTTCGAAGCCGTGGGTGAGGCGGGCTCCATGCTGGGAACCCGGGCCATCCAAATCTTCGACGAGACCACCTCTGTGGTTCGCGCGATCGCCCGGTGGACCCACTTCTACGCGCACGAGTCGTGCGGGAAGTGCACCCCCTGCCGCGAGGGAACCTACTGGATGAAACAAATCATGGATCGGATCGAAGCCGGCCAGGGCCAGGAGGGTGACGTGGAACTGCTGCTGGAGGTGGCCGGAAACATCGACGGGCGCTCCTTCTGCGCGCTCGGAGACGCCGCCGCGCAGCCGATCAAGAGCGGAATCAAGTACTTCCGTGAAGAGTTCGAACAGGGTTATCACACTCCCGCGTGGGAGCTCTTTCCCTACGAGGCCAACGCACTGTACACCGAGGTCGCACGATGAGCACTACTGATCAGAATCCCGTCACCGAAACCGGCGTGGCCGTTACCATCGACGGCGTGGAGATGAACGTGCCCGAGGGCACCCTCATCATCCGGGCGGCCGAACAGGCCGGGATCCACATCCCCCGGTTCTGCGACCACCCCCTGCTGAAACCGCAGGCCTCCTGCCGTCAGTGCCTCGTCGACGTGGGCACCCCCGACCGCGAGGGCACGGTTCGGATGATGCCCAAGCCGCAGCCTTCCTGCGCGATCGAGGTCACTCCTGGGATGGTCGTCAACACCCAGCACACCTCGGAGGTGGCGGAAAAGGCCCAGCACGGGAACATGGAGTTCCTCCTCATCAACCACCCCCTCGACTGCCCCGTATGCGATAAGGGTGGGGAGTGCCCGCTGCAGAACCAGGCGATGACCGACGGGCGGGCCACCTCCCGGTTCGTCGACGTCAAGCGCACGTTCCCCAAACCGGTGAAGATCTCCACCCAGATCATGCTCGACCGCGACAGGTGCATCCTGTGCCAGCGGTGCGTGAGGTTCCAGGAGCAGATCGCTGGCGACCCGTTCATCGACCTTCAGGGCCGCGGCGGGGGCGAGGCCGGCCGTGAGATCGGCACCCTGCACGCCCAGCAGATCGGGGCCTTCGATGAGACCCTGCTCAAGATCGCCCCGCTTGAGGGTGAGGCGATCTCGACTCTGCACGGCGAGGACGCGGTGGGTCCCGACGGGGAATCCGCGGTGCTCTCCGGTGTGGCCAGCACCATCCTTCTCCGGGAATACGATCCAGATCTGCCCCGTGGGGGCACTGACCTCCGCGGCCTACCGGTTCCGTTCGCGACCCTTCGACCTCGTCTCCAGCGATTCCGTGGCGGAACACGATGCGTCCGGCGCGGCGATTCGAATCGACCACCGCAGAGGTGCCGTCATGCGCCGCCTCGCCGGTGAGGATCCGGCGGTGAACGAGGAATGGATCACCGATAAGGACCGCTTCGCGTTCACCTGGCAGAGCGCCCCGGATGTGCTCACCACCCCGATGGTGCGCAACTTCGACACCGGCCAACTCGAACCCACCTCGTGGTCCGAGGCGGTACACCTGGCGGCGGTGGGGCTCACCAAGGCCATCTCCTCCGGTGGGGTGGGGTTCCTCCCCGGTGGGCGTCTCACACTCGAGGACGCCTACGGGTGGTCCAAATTCGCCCGAGTGGTGTGCGGCACCAACGACATCGACTTCCGCGCCCGCGCGCACAGCGACGAGGAACTCTCCTTCCTCGGATCCGCTGTGGCGGGCCGTGCGATGGACGTGACCTTCGCCGACCTAGAGAACTCGCCCATGGTGCTTCTGGTCGGGTTCGAACCCGAGGAGGAAGCCGGGAACGTATTCCTGCGTCTGCGCAAGGGAGCGATCATGGGGCGCACCAAGGTCGCCACCATCGCCCCGTTCGCAACTCGTGGCACCACCAAGATGCGCGCGACCCTGCTGCCCACCACCCCGGGCCGGGAAGCGGACACCCTCGCCTCCCTCGTCTCCGGCGAGGGCGGGGCTGACGCCCAGCGAATCGCCGCTGCGCTGAAGGAAGAGGGCGCCATCGTGCTCGTGGGTGAACGCCTCGCGCAGAGCGTGGGCGGGTTCACTGCCGCACTCGAACTGGTTAAGGCCACCGGCGCCAGACTCGCCTGGATTCCCCGCAGAGCGGGTGACAGGGGCGCGGTTGAGGTAGGTCTGCTACCCACCCTCCTTCCCGGTGGACGCCCCGTGGCGGACGCCGATGCGCGGGTCGACACGGGCGCAGCCTGGGGAGTGACCCAGCTGCCCGCGGAGAACGGCCGAGACCTCACCGGCATCCTCGAGGCGGCGGCCGAAGGCGAAATGGCCGCCCTCGTCCTCGGCGGGGTTGATCTGCAGGATCTCCCGAACGCTCAGCGTGCGGTGGAAGCTGCCGCAAAGGCATTCACCGTGCAGTTGGAGGTTCGCCGCAGCGACTTGAGCGAACATGCCGACGTGGTGTTCCCCGTAGCACCGCCGATTCAGAAGCAGGGGACCTTCCTCAACTGGGAGGGGCGCCCGCGCCCCTTCGAGCAGGTCTTCGACTCCTCCACCCGATCAGACGCGGGTGTACTGGACATGATCGCCTCCGCAGCCGGAATCGACCTCGGGGTGGCCACGATGGAGGACGTCCACCGTGATCTGGCGGAGTTCGCAGGATGGGACGGCGCCCGGGCGCAGGCGCCCGCGGTGGCCCCGCAGGCGGCCACGGAGGGTGAGTACGTCCTCGCGACCTGGCGGATGATGCTCGACTCCGCTCGCGGCCAGGACGGGGAACCACACCTCGCCGGCACCGCTCACCGCCCGGTCGTGCGGATCTCGCCGGCCACGGCGGCCAAACTCGGGGTGGGAATCGATTCCCGCCTCACCGTCACCGCCCCCGGTGGGCAAATCACGCTGCCGGTAGTGCCCACTGCGATGCCCGACCACGTGGTCTGGTTGCCGCAGAACTCTCCGGGATCCTCCGTTTATCGGATGCTCGGGATCGGCGCGGGCTCAGCCGTTACTCTTAGCGCTAGCGCGGAGGTTACCCAATGAATCACCCCGTCTTCGCCGCAGGTCCACAGATGGCGGACTTCTCCAATGACACCGTGCTGATCGCGCTGATCAAGGGCGCCGCCATCCTGGTGTTCCTGCTGTTGTCGGTGCTGTTCGCGCTGTGGTTCGAACGGCGCCTCATCGGACGCCTCCAACAACGGCTCGGCCCGAACGTGCGCGGACCCTTCGGTCTCGCGCAATCCATCCCCGACGCGTTGAAGCTCCTGCTCAAGGAAGACATCACGGTCAAGGCCGCCGACAAGGTGGTGTACTTGATCGCCCCGCTGATCTCCGTGATCACCGCGTTCATGATCTTCGCGGTGATCCCCTTCGGCCCCGAGACCGAAGTGTTCGGCGTCGTCACCCCCTTGCAGCTCACCGACATGCCCGTCGCGGTCCTGTACATCCTCGCGGTCACCGCCATGGGTGTGTACGGGATCGTGCTCGGCGGGTGGTCCTCCGGATCCACCTACCCCCTGCTCGGCTCGATGCGCTCCGCCGCGCAGATCATCTCCTACGAACTGGGGATGGCCCTCTCGCTGGTGAGCGTGTTCATCGTCTCCGGGTCGATGTCCACCTCCCAGATCGTCGACGCCCAGACGGGCGCCAACGGGGGTACCTGGTGGGCGTTCGCGCTGCTGCCCGCGTTCCTCGTCTACATCGTCTCGATGGTGGGCGAGACCAACCGCCTGCCCTTCGACCTGCCCGAGGCGGAAGGGGAGCTCGTCGGCGGCTTCCAGACCGAGTATTCCTCGATGAAGTTCGCGTGGTTCTACCTCGCCGAATACATCAACATGATGAACGTTTCCGCCGTGGCCACCACCCTGTTCCTGGGTGGATGGCACGCACCGTTCCCGTTCAACTACTTCTCCTGGGCGGAAGCCGGCCTGATGCCGGTGGTGTGGTTCCTCATCAAACTGTGGCTGCTGATGTTCTTCTTCGTGTGGCTGCGCGGAACCCTCCTGCGCTTCCGCTACGACCAGTTCATGAATCTGGGGTGGAAGATCCTGATCCCAATCGCACTGGGATGGGTCGTCATAGTGTCCCTCTACCAGGGTGTGATCCACTTCGGCGGCTTCAACCTCGACGCGATGGCAGGTCCGCTGCCCATCCGCACCTGGATGTTGCTCGCCGCAGGCGTGCTGCTCATCCTCATGGTGGTGCTGCTGTCACGGCCCGACCCGGAACCGCAAGCAGAACCGGAGCCCGAGGTCAGCGACGAACCCTTCGACGCGTTCGCGGGTGGGTTCCCGGTGCCGCCAGCCCCAGGGCAGCAACTGCCTCCGTCCCCGCGACGTGCGCGAGTAACCAGCCCGGCGGAAAGTAAGGAGTCTGAAGATGACTGAGTCACACGACCGCGACCTGCAGAAGCCCTCAGGTGGTGAAGTGGGGCGCCGTGCCTCGGAGATCGCCGGGGGTGAAGAACCCACAGGTCTGGCCAAGGCGTTCGCCCCTGTCGCCGGGTTCGGGGTGACGATATCCACCCTGTTCCGCCCAGTGGTGACCGAACAGTACCCCTTCGAGAAGCTGCCCACCGAGCCTCGCTACCACGGCCGCCACCAGCTCAACTACCACCCCGACGGGTTGGAGAAGTGCATCGGCTGCGAACTGTGCGCGTGGGCGTGCCCGGCGGACGCAATCTACGTCGAGGCGGGCAACAACACCCCCGAGGCGCAGTACGCGCCGGGGGAGCGGTACGGGAAGGTCTACCAGATCAACTATCTGCGGTGCATCTTCTGCGGGATGTGCATCGAGGCCTGCCCCACCCGGGCGCTCACCATGACCAATGAGTTTGAACTCGCAGGAACCACCCGCGAAGAGATGATCTTCACCAAGGATCAGCTCCTCGCCCCGGTGCGGGAGGGGATGCTTGCCGCCCCCCACCCGATGGTGGAGGGAACCACCGATAAGGACTACTACCAGGGCAGTGTTACCGGACCCACCACCGAGCAGGTGGAGTGGGTTCGCGAACGCCGCCCGGATGACGAAACGCTAGAGGCTGCCGACAAGGCAGCCAGGCGCGCGGATGCCACCTCAGGAGGTACCAGGTGAACGAGGCTTTAGTCATCTCTGGCGCTGAGGAGGTGTTGTTCTGGATCCTCGCCCCACTCATGGTGCTCGGCGCGCTCATGCTCATTTTCGGCAAGCGCACCATGCACATCGCGATATCCGTTGCCGGGGTCATGATCGGACTCGCCGTCATGTATATCGCGAACGAAGCCACCTTCCTCGGCGTCGCCCAGATCGTTGTGTACACCGGTGCGGTGATGATGCTGTTCCTGTTCGTGATCATGCTCGTCGGGGTCGACGCGAGTGAGTCGATGTCCGAAACACTCACCGGCCAGCGGCTCTGGGCCACGATCGCCGGGCTCGGCACCGCGACCCTGATCGGTGCCGTCCTTGTGCGCGCGAACCTTCCCGCGCCGGTCGGGCTGGAAGCCATGAACGCTGACACCAACCCTGTGGGGGTGGCGCGCATCATCTTCTCCGACTTCGTGTTCCCCCTCGAACTCACCGGTGCCCTGCTCATCACCGCAGCACTCGGGGCGATCACCCTGACCCACCGGACCCGCTTGAGCCCGAAGGTGGATCAGGCCGAACTCGCCGCGCGGAAACTCAAGGCATTCGGGGAGGGAGAGGACGGCAGCGTGGTTACCGGCTTCGCCGGCCCCGGGGTCTACGCCCGCCACAACTCGGCCGACATGCCCGGCATCGACCCTTACGGCAAGCCAGTGATGGGGACGGTATCTTCTGTACTGCGCGTCCGCGGGCAGGAGCTCGCGCCCCCGACCGGTCTCATCCTTGGACGCGACGAAATCGTGGGCAAAACCGCGGACGAACCCGCCGAAGTCACACGCGAACGTGAAGACTCGGGCGAAACTGACACTCGGGAGGACGACGAATGAGCATCGTAAACTACCTCGTCCTCTCCGGGATCCTGTTCTCCATCGGGGCCGTCGCCGTGCTCACCCGCCGCAACGCGATCATCGCGTTCATGGGGGTAGAACTCATGCTGAACGCCGCGAACCTGATGCTGGTCGCCTTCTCCCGCATCCACGGGGATCTGCACGGCCAGGTGATCGCGTTCTACGTGATGGTCGTCGCCGCCGCAGAAGTTGTGATCGGGCTGGCCATCATCGTGTCCATCTTCCGAGCTCGAGCATCGGCGTCGCTGGACGACGTCAGCCTCCTAAAGAACTAAGGGACGCACGTAAATGGACCTCATCTCTTTATCCTGGTTGATCATCGCCATCCCGCTGGCGAGTGCGGCAGTGCTCCTCGTGGGGGGCAAGTCCGTGAACTCGTGGGGGCACTGGCTCGGTGTGCTCGCTTCCGCGGCATCGGCTCTCCTGTCGATCGGGCTGCTCTTCACGCTCCTAGGTATGGACGCCGCCTCCCGGGTGGCGAATGTGCACCTGTACGACTGGATCACCTCCGACTCCTTCAACGTCTCCGCCGGGCTGCTGATCGATCCCCTCTCGGTAGCGTTCATGCTGCTCATCACGTTCGTCGGAACGCTCATCCACATCTACTCCGTCGCGTACATGGAAAACGACCCCGCTAGGCGCCGGTTCTTCGCGTACCTGAACCTGTTCGTCGCCTCCATGCTCATCCTCGTGATGGCCAACTCCTACGCGCTGATGTTCCTCGGATGGGAAGGGGTGGGGCTGGCGTCCTACCTCCTCATCGGCTTCTGGAACCAGCGGATGGAGTACGCGGTTGCCGCGAAGAAGGCATTCGTGATGAACCGGATCGGTGACATGGGAGTTCTGGTCGCCATGATGGTCATGTTCGCAGCGTTCGGCGCAGTGGACTACGAGACCGTGTTCGCCGCCGCGCCGGGCACCAACGAGGCTGTGCTCACCTTCGCCGGTATCGCTCTCCTCGTCGGGGCGACCGGTAAGTCCGCACAGTTCCCGCTTCAGGCATGGCTGGGCGACGCGATGGCCGGCCCAACCCCCGTCTCCGCCCTGATCCACGCGGCCACCATGGTGACCGCCGGGGTGTACCTGGTGGTCCGCTCCGGACCGATCTTCGAGGGCGCCCCGACGGCGCAACTGATCGTCGTCATCGTCGGCGCGATCACCCTCCTCGCCGGTGCGATCATCGGGTGCGTGAAAGACGACATCAAGAAGGCGCTCGCCGCTTCGACGATGAGTCAGATCGGGTACATGATGCTCGCGGCGGGCCTGGGTCCGATCGGCTACGCCTTCGCGATCTTCCACCTCATCACCCACGGGTTCTTCAAAGCCGGGCTCTTCCTCGGTGCCGGATCCGTGATGCACGGGATGAACGACGAGGTCGACATGCGCCTGTTCGGCAACCTCAGCAAATACATGAAGGTCACCTGGATTACGTTCGGGCTCGGATGGCTCGCCATCATCGGGTTCCCCGGCCTCAGCGGGTTCTGGTCGAAGGATAAGATCATCGAAGCCGCGTTCACCGGTGAGGGATGGCAACCGTGGGTGTTCGGTAGCGTCACCCTCGTGGCCGCGGGGATCACCGCGTTCTACATGTCGCGGATGTTCTTCATGACCTTCCACGGCACCGAGCGGTTCAACGACGGCTCGAACAACGGGGCCGGGCAGGTGCAGCGCCCCCACGAATCACCCGCCCTCATGACGGTGCCGATGATCATCCTCGCCGTGGGTTCGGTAGGCCTCGGAGCGCTGCTCGCGATGGGGGACAGGTTCACCACCTGGCTGGAACCCTCGCTCGGCGCCACAGCCCACCCCGACCCGGTGATCTCGATCCCGGTGATCACCGTGGCCACCCTGGTGCTGATGGTTCTGGGTGTGTTCATAGCCTGGCGGCAGTACGCCGCCGCTAAGGTACCGGTCGTGGCACCCGAAGGCTCTGCCCTCACTCGGGCCGCCCGAGCGGACCTCTACCAGGACACCATCAACGAAACCCTCATCGGCCACCCAGGTGCCCGCCTGGCGCGCACCTTGACCAAGACCGACCGCGGGGTGATCGACGGGTTCGTCAACGGCCTCGGCAGCGGCACCGGGAAACTCGGCGAGTCCCTGCGGCGCCTGCAGAACGGGCAGGTGCGTTCCTACGGAGCCACACTGGCCGTCGGTACCGTCATCGCCCTCGTCGTCGTGCTCATCACACGGTTCTGAGCAGGAGAGATAATTGATGCCTACACACATTGCTGGACAGTCGATACTGACTCTCCTCATTGCTCTTCCCGCCATCGTGGGGCTGCTCATCTGGGTGGTGCCACCGCTGCGTAGAGCTGCGCGTCCGGTCGCTCTAGTCACCTCACTGCTCGTGCTCGCAGGCGCGGTCGGGATGGCGACCAGTTTCGACATGGGCGCCGCAGCAACCCAGCAGTTCACCCAGGTGAACTCGTGGATCCCCGCGATCGGGGCATCCTACGCCGTCGGGGTCAACGGGCTCGGCTTAGCCATGGTTCTCCTCGCTGCGCTGCTCACCCCCGTGGTGATCGGCGCCGCGTGGAATGAAGTCTCGCTTCCCGACGGGGTAGATGGCGAGGAGGTGCTGGTTCGCCGTCAAGCCGGTTACATGGCCCTGGTGCTGGTGCTGCTCGCACTGATGATCGCCGTGTTCGCCGCACGGGATGTGTTCTTCTTCTACGTCCTGTTCGAGGCGATGCTCATCCCCGTCTACTTCATGATCGGCTCCTACGGCGGGCCGAACCGCCGGGCAGCCGCGATCAAATTCCTGCTGTATTCCCTCGCGGGTGGGCTAATCATGCTCGCCGGGGTGATCGCCCTGTACTTCCACACCGACGGTGGCCCTCAGGCCTACCTGATCGAGAACGCCTCCGGCGTGCTCGGCGGCCACCCGACCCTGCAGATGTGGATCTTCCTATCGTTCTTCATCGCATTCGCCGTGAAGGCGCCCATGGTGCCCGTGCACACGTGGCTGGCGGACGCCGCCGCCGAGGGCCCCGCCGGAACCTCCACCCTCCTCGTGGGGGTCCTGGACAAGGTGGGCACCTTCGGGATGATCGCCCTGTGCCTGCCGCTGTTCCCAGAAGCATCGAAGGCCGCAGCCCCCGTGATCATCATCCTCGCGATCATCTCCATCGTCTACGGGGGGATCGTGGCGATCGGCCAACGCGACGTCATGCGGATGATCGCGTTCTCCTCGGTCTCCCACTTCGGGTTCATCGTGATGGGCATCTACGTCGGCAACGCCACCGCGCTTACCGGATCGATGATCTACATGATTGCCCACGGGGTCTCGATCGCCGGACTCTTCCTCATAGCGGGAATGCTCACCAGGCGCGGGGGAACCCAGGACATGAACGAGTACCAGGGCATGCAGCGGATCACCCCGCTCATCGCCGGTGGTTTCCTCACCGCCGGACTTGCGTCCCTGGCCCTGCCTGGTCTGAGCGGCTTCATCCCCGAGTACATGGTGCTCATCGGCGCGTTCAAGGTTCACACCGCCTACGGCGTTGCCTCAGTGATCGGGGTAGTGCTCTCCGCCTTGTACATCCTGATGGCCTACCAGAGGATCTTCACCGGCGAACCGGACGCGCGACGCACCGGGATGTCCGATATGAAAGGTGCCGAGAAAGGTGTCACCGGTGTGCTGATTGCCGCCATGCTGTTCCTCGGGCTGTACCCCGCCCCCGTGCTTAACGCGCTCTCACCGATCGCCGAAAGCCTTGCCACCATCATCGGGAGTGCTTCATGAATTCCGTAAACGCTTTCGTGGCGCCGTCCATCGACTGGGCCGCGATGAGCCCGTACCTCATCGTTTTCGGGGCCGCAGTTGTTGGCGTGCTGATCGAGGCCTTCGCCCCGCAGCCGCGACGCCGCGCGATCCAGACGGTGCTCGCCGTGGCTGCGCTGGGCGGTGCCCTCGTCGCCGTCGTGTGGCGTTGGGCCACCATCCAAGTGGCCGGACCCCAGAAGCTCATCGGGGGCGCGATCAACGAGGACTCCGCGGGGGTGTTCGCCCAAGCGTTGGTCCTGGTCGTCTCCTTCATCGGGATGCTCGTGATCGCCGATCGCACGCGGGGCGAAGACGCCTTCACCCCGACCGCCGCTGCGGTTCCCGGAAGCCCTTATGAGGAGAAGGCCCGCCAGGCCGGCCTAGCGCAGACCGAGGTCTTCCCGCTCACCCTGTTCTCAGTTCTGGGGATGATGGTGTTCCCCGTGGCCGCGGATCTGCTGACGCTGTTCATCGCGTTGGAAGTGCTCTCGCTGCCGTTGTACCTGCTTTCGGGAATGGCTCGGCGCCGCCGGCTGATCTCCCAGGAGGCTTCGCTGAAGTACTTCCTCCTGGGCGCCTTCGCCTCGGGATTCTTCCTCATGGGGATCGCGCTGCTGTACGGATTCGCGGGTTCGGTCTCCCTTACCGCGATAGCCACCGCGGTACCGGCGATACCGGGAATGGACGGGCTCCTGCTCGCAGGCTCGGTGATGGTGCTCATCGGTCTGCTGTTCAAGGTGGGTGCGGTGCCCTTCCACGCGTGGACCCCTGACGTCTACCAGGGTGCCCCCACGCCGATCACCGGATTCATGGCGGCCGCGACCAAGATCGCAGCATTCGCCGCGATGCTCCGCTTCGTCTACGTCGTCACCCCGGGGATCGCCTGGGATCTGGCGCCGTTCCTGTGGACGATCGCGATCATCACGATGCTGGTGGGTACCGTCCTGGCGATCGTCCAGACAGACATCAAGAGGATGCTCGCCTACTCCTCGGTCGCCCATGCGGGGTTCGTCCTGCTTGGCGTCATCGCGATGGACGAGAAGGGCATCTCCTCGGTCCTGTTCTACCTCCTGGCCTACGGACTGGCGACGGTCGGGGCATTCGGCATCGTATCCATGGTCCGGCAGAAGAGCCCGGACGGAACGATCACCTCCGAGGCGTGGAACATCCAGCAGTGGGCCGGCCTCGGCCGGCGCAGCCCGCTCACCGCGGCAACCATGGTGCTATTCCTCCTCTCCTTCGCAGGGATCCCCCTCACAGGCGGGTTCGTGGGCAAATTCGCGGTATTCTCCGCGGCCATCGCGGGAGGGGCGTGGCCACTGGTCATCATCGCGGTGCTCGCCTCCGCAGCCGCGGCATACTTCTACGTGCGGATCATCGTGCTGATGTTCTTCACCGAACCCGCCGATGCCGTCTGCGCGATCGGTACTCTGCTCCTCGGGGTGGTGCCCCAGGGGGTCCTCAACCTCGCCCAACACGCATCGAAGTTCCTGCTGTGACCGAACTCGCCCTAGGTGACGACATGCTTGAGCAGGTTGTTCAAGAAGAACTGGCCACGCTGGAGAAGAAGCTTCTCGAAACGGCGCACACCACCACCAGGCCGCTCATCCGCGACGCCGCGCGCCACCTCATCGAGGCGGGCGGAAAACGGCTCCGGCCGGTCTTGGTGATCCTCGCTGCCCAGTTCGGAGACGGTGTGGATGAACGGGTCCGGCAGGCCGCGGTAGCCACCGAGCTCACCCACCTTGCTTCCCTCTACCATGACGACGTGATGGACTCCGCCCCGTTACGCCGTGGCGCCCCGAGCGCTCACGAGGTGTGGGGAAACTCCGTGGCTATCCTCGTTGGCGACCTACTGTTCGCGCGCGCCTCACAACTCGTGGCAGAACTGGGCCCAACTGCGGTACGGATCCAGGCCGACGCCTTCGAACGCCTCGTGCTTGGCCAACTCAACGAGACCCTGGGCCCCCGTGATGAGGAAGACCCGATCGAACACTATCTCGGTGTTCTAGCTGACAAGACGGGTTCGCTGATCGCAGCCTCGGCGCACTATGGCGCATTGTTCGCCGGTGCGAGCCAACAAGCGATCGACGCCTCGGTGGAGTACGCGGAGAAGGTGGGAGTGGCGTTCCAAATCGCGGACGACGTCATCGATCTGGTTTCCGACGCCGAAACCACGGGTAAGACCCCGGGTACCGACCTGCGTGAAGGGGTCGCGACGATGCCTGTGCTGTTGCTACGTGATCAGCGCGCACATGGCACCCTCGACGCGCAGGGGGAGAAGATCCTGGAGGCGTTGGAGGGCGACCTGAGCGAGGACGCCGCACTGGAGGAGGTGCTCGCCATGCTCATCTCCCACCCAGTGCTCGAGGAGACCCGGGACATGGCCCGCCAGTGCGCACGCGACGCGATGGCGGAGCTGCGGGTGCTCCCAGACACCGCCGCCCGGCGTGCGCTGGAGCAGTTCGCCCACATCCTGGTAGACCGGCTCGCCTGAACCCCGCCGCAGGGGGCCCTCACTCGGGCGGGGCGGTCGGAGCGGGACGCCCGCGCGCTTTGCCGATTGCGTCGATACTTAAGACTACTAGCGCGATCCAGACGCATACGAAACCCACCCACCGGCCCGTAGACATCACCTCGCCGTAGATGAACACCCCGGTGAGGAACTGCATGATCGGCGTGGTGAACTGGATCATCCCCACCGTCACCAACGGGATTCGGCGTGTCGCCGCAGCGAAAAGCAGCAGCGGAGCCGCCGTCACCACGCCAGAGAACATCACGGCCACCACGTGATCGGCGCGCGTGCCGAGGGGGCCTTGAGCCGTGCCGAAGGTACTCGTACCCAGGTAGGAGATCACTCCGAGGTAACCGAGGGCGATCGGGAGCAGCGCAGTGGTCTCTGCTGCGAAACCAGCGAGTGCAGGCACGTCGGCCGCCAACTGCTTCTTGATCAGCCCGTACAGGCCGAAGGAGAGCGCCAGACCGAGGGAGATCCACGGGACAGTGCCGTTCTCCATGGTGAGCACCACCATCCCCAGCGCGGCGATCGAAATGCCTAAGAGCTGAGATCGGTTGATGCTTTCCCGGAGAACCGCCACGGCGAGAACCACCGTGACGATCGGGTTCATGAAGTAACCGAGGGACGCTTCCACCACGCGGCCGGTGAGAACCCCGATGAGGAAAATGAGCCAGTTGGCCGCCAGCAGCATGGCAGCAAGCGCGAGCCGAGGCATTCGGCGGGGGTCCCGCAGCAGCGCGGTGTAGGCGCGGAACTGCGATAGCGCCACCACGAGGATCACGCAGACGACCCACGACCACACCACCCGGTGCGCGCTGATATCCAACGCAGTGGCCGGCGCCAGGAGGGGAAAGTACAGGGGCAGGAACCCCCACAGCAGGTACGCCCCGATACCGGCGCAGCAGGTACGCCCCGATACCGGCGGCGAGACCGTGCCGGGAGGAGGCGAGGGAGGAGGAGGCCATGGTGTAGAAGTTATCCCACTGCGGTCACGAGTGGTGGCACCGGCCAAACCGTGCCCGAAACGTAGTCTTGACCACGTGCGGCAGGGGAAACCCAGCCTTTAGCGAACACGGGAGTGACCTAATTCGTTTCACCGTTTAGACTGGCAGTTGGTTCTTAAAGGTCCCGAGTGAAGAGAGCAACGTGCCCAGCGCCCCTGCCCTGAGAGTCGCGATCGTGGGAGCCGGCCCAGCCGGTATCTACGCCGCCGACATCCTTTCGAAGTCAGCCGACGTATCGATCGACCTGTTTGAACGCCTACCGGCGCCCTACGGGTTGGTGCGGTACGGGGTTGCCCCCGACCACCCCCGGATCAAGGGCATCATCCTGGCCCTGTACAAGGTCCTACGCCGCGGAGACATTCGACTCCTCGGAAACGTCGAGTACGGCACCGACATAACTCTGGATGACCTACGCGAACACTACGACGCCGTCATATTCGCGACCGGCGCCATCAGAGACGCCGACCTCAACATCCCCGGTGTCGACCTACCGGGATCCTACGGCGCCGCCGACTTCGTCTCCTGGTACGACGGGCACCCCGACGTGCCGCGCACGTGGCCGCTGGAGGCCCAGAAGGTCGCGGTGATCGGCAACGGGAACGTGGCCCTGGACGTCGCGCGGGTGCTCGCGAAGCACGTCGACGACATGATCGCTACTGAGATCCCCGCCAATGTCGAGGAAGGTCTGCGCGCCAACCCCGTTACCGACGTTCACGTTTTCGGGCGCAGGGGCCCGGCGCAGGCGAAGTTCTCCCCCCTGGAACTCCGTGAGATCGGGCAGGTGCCGGGGGTGGACGTGATCGTCTACGATGAGGACTTCGAGTTCGACGAAGGCTCTGAACAGGCACTGGAAACCTCTAACCAGACCCGGCAGGTGGTCAAGACCCTCACGGACTGGACGCTGCGCAAGCCCGCCGGTGCGCCGCGCAGGGTGCACCTGCACTTCCTGCACAGCCCCGTGGAAATCCTGGGAACTGACCGTGTCCAAGGCATCCGCACCGAGCGCACCGAACTCACCGGGGACGGGAGCGTTCGCGGCACGGGGAAGTTCGAGGAGTTCGAGGTTCAGGCGGTGTACCGGGCGGTCGGCTACTTCGGCTCCCCGCTTCCCGACGTGCCCTTCGACGCGGTGGCGGGAACCATCCCCAATTCGGGGGGAAGAGTGCGAGACGAAAACGGCGAGCCACTGCCGCGCACCTACGCCACCGGGTGGATCAAACGCGGTCCCGTGGGCCTGATCGGCTCCACCAAGTCCGATGCGGCAGAGACCGTGCGCAACCTCCTCGAGGAATTCTCCGAGGGGCAGCGCCCTGCCCCTAACCGTGACGAGGACGCGGTGCTTAGCAAGCTCAAGAGCAGGGGAGTGCAGTACACCACTTGGCAGGGCTGGGAGCTGCTGGACACCTATGAGCGTCAACTCGGCGAGGCGGCGGGGCGGGAGCGCATCAAGGTGGTCCCCCGAGAGGAGATGACCCAGATTTCGCTGGCCGAAAGCGCAGTCCAGGCGAGGAACTAGAGTGCCGGGGCGGGAGCGTCTCCCGGCGCCTGCTGCAGGCGAGACCCCGCCCACCACGCCAGAAGCGCTGCGAAGACTAGGGCCGCGGCGGCGACGTACGGATTCACGTGGGCTCCGGCGGTGTCTACCAGCACCCCACCGGTGAACGACCCCAACGA
>CAJDUU010000009.1_pt1 | contig 21619 bp, 20 predicted proteins | sample 7391041 | NCBI WGS metagenome assembly CAJDUU01 (sample SAMEA7055689, study PRJEB34461) | soil metagenome | biome: terrestrial ecosystem; feature: Peninsula; material: soil | place: Antarctica | collected 2016 | reverse complement strand
GTTTGGACGCCCCCATGCCGCGGGCCAGAACCGTGACGATGATGATCGCAGCCACGATCAGAATCCCGATGATCACCCACGTGCCGGCACTGAGGCCTGCGTCTTCGTCTGCGGCCTCTGCTTGATCTGCGTTCTGTTCGGGTTGCTCAGCCGGTTCCTGGGCGTCCTGCGTCTCCGGCGAGCCCACTTCGCCTTCAACGCTCGGGTCTGTGGGGGTGTCCGCCTTTTCGGCTTCTGCGCCGACACCTTCGGCGGCGGTGAATGTGAACTCGCCCGAAATTGGGTGCCCATCGGCAGAGACCGCGCGCCAGGTCACGGTGTACGCCCCTTCTGGGCGCGTGTCCGCGAGGGCCTGGGTAATCACGGGGCCGTCGATCTGTACTTCTCCCTCACTCACAGTCTCTCCATCTTCGGTAGAGATCACCACCTGAGTACCGAGGTCGGTGATGTCTTCGTTAAAGGTGAGCGAAACTTCCTCGGGTGCGGACGCGAGCTGCTGCCCGTCCTCTGGGTCGGTTCCCAGGAGTGCGCTGTGCGCACCAGCGGGCACAGTAACCAGAAGTGCGAAGAGCGTCAGGATGAGTGCGGCACCAACGGCGAGAACGCGAGAAATGACACGAGATGTCGGAGAGATCAGCATATTCCATAGGATACGCAGCTAAACTGATAATTCCCTAAAAGGGCGTGGAGGAGCGGAAGAGTTGCAGCAATGTATACACTTCCGGAGTAATTTGCGCGAAATCCTGGCCAAATCGGCTCTTTATGTATACGCTAAGGGGGAGCTTAGGTTTTACGAAAGGATCCTCGATGATCTCTCATCCCCTCCGCACATACCGTAGTGAAGAAGACCTCCCCCGTGAGGAACAAATGGCGTATAAACTCGCCTCGCTGGCCACCGATCAGGTGCCGGTTGATGACGACGTCACAGACATGATCATCAACCGGATCATCGACAACGCCGCCGTTGCGATGGCGTCGGTGACCCGCGAGCCGGTGGTTGCCGCCCGGGCCCAGGCGCTGGACCACCCGTTCTCCCCGGGGTCCTCAGTATTCGGCGTCTCTGGCAACGTGAGCCCGGAATGGGCAGCGTGGGCCAACGGCGTGGCTGTCCGTGAACTCGACTACCACGACACCTTCCTCGCCGCGGACTACTCCCACCCCGGAGATAACATTCCTCCGTTGCTCGCCGTCGCTGAGCACCTAGGACGCACCGGGGCGGAGCTCAACGCGGGGCTCGCCACCGCGTACGAGATCCACGTCGCCCTCGTTAAGGCGATCTGCCTGCACGAACACAAGATCGACCACGTCGCCCACCTCGCGCCGGCGGCCGCTGCCGGTATCGGTACGATGCTCGGCCTCGACGTCGAAACCATCTTCCAGGCCATCGGACAGGCCCTGCACACCTCGACGGCGACCCGCCAGTCCCGCAAGGGGCAGATCTCCACGTGGAAGGCCTACGCCCCCGCGTTCGCCGGCAAGATCGCCATCGAAGCGGTGGACCGCGCAATGCGCGGACAGACCTCCCCCGAACCGATCTACGAGGGAGAGGACGGGGTCATCGCCTGGCTTCTGTCCGGCCCCGAGGCCCGCTACACCGTGGAACTCCCCGCTATCGGGAGCCCCAAGCGCGGCATCCTCGAGACCTACACCAAGGAGCACTCCGCGGAGTACCAGTCGCAGGCGCTGATCGACCTCGCCCGCAAACTCCACAACGAACACCCCGAGGTGGGCGACCCCGCCAAGGTGGAGTCCATCGTGCTGCACACCTCCCACCACACCCACTACGTGATCGGTTCCGGGGCGAACGACCCGCAGAAGTACGACCCCACCGCCACCCGGGAGACCCTCGACCACTCCATCCCCTACATCCTCGCCGTTGCGCTGCAGGATGGGGCATGGCACCACGTCGACTCCTACGCCCCCGAGCGCGCTCAGCGGCCAGACACGGTCGAACTGTGGCAGAAGATCACCACGGTGGAAGACCCAGAGTGGACCCGCCGCTACCACGTGCACGACCCGAACGAAAAGGCGTTCGGTGGCCGACTCGAGATCACCCTCACCGATGGTCGTGTGATCGTCGATGAGATCGCTGTGGCTGATGCGCACCCGTTCGGCGCCCGCCCGTTCGCTCGCGAGCAGTACGTGAACAAGTTCCACACCCTCGCCGACGACGTCGCCACCGAGGAAGAGATCGATCGATTCCTCACCACCGTGGCACGCCTCCCAGAACTGGACGCCGAAGGCGTGCGCGGGCTCAACGTGCAGGCCAAGCCTGGCTTGCTCGAGGCCATCGAGCTGCCCAAGGGGCTCTTCTGATGTTGGGAGCACAGACAGACGCGGCCTCGCGCAGGGTGAACCTGCGCGAGGCGCTCGCGGGAGAAGGGTTGCTCCAGTTTCCTGGGGCGTTCAACCCGCTCGCCGGCAAGATGATCGAGAGCCTCGGCTTCGACGGGGTGTACGTTTCTGGTGCAGTGATGAGCGCCGAGCTCGGCCTGCCTGACATCGGTCTCACCACTCTGACCGAAGTTGCGGGCCGTTCCGGCCAGATCGCCCGGATGACGAACCTGCCCACGATCGTTGACGCGGACACGGGCTTCGGGGAACCGATGAACGTCGCCCGCACGATCCAAGCGCTCGAGGACGCCGGCATCGCCGGTGCGCACATCGAGGACCAGGTCAACCCCAAGCGATGCGGCCACCTCGACGGTAAGGAGGTCGTTGACATCGATACGGCCGCCAAACGTCTGCGCGCCGCGGTCCAAGGGCGTAGGGACGAGAACTTCCTCGTGATTGCGCGCACCGACATCCGTGCCCAGGCCTCGGTCGAGGCCACGATCGACCGGGCGCACGCACTGATCGAGGCGGGTGCAGAGGTGATCTTCCCCGAAGCGTTACGCACGCTGGAGGAGTTCGAACAGGTCGCCTCCGCACTACCCGTACCGGTTCTGGCAAATATGACAGAGTTCGGCAAGTCCGAACTCTTCACCGCCGAGCAGCTCGAGGGCGCCGGTGTTCGGATCGTGATCTACCCCGTGACGCTGCTACGCCTAGCAATGGGGGCAGCGCACGCGGGGTTGACAGCGATTAAGAATGAGGGCTCGCAGAACTCGGTGATACCGCAGATGCAAACTCGGGCTGAACTCTACGAGTTACTCGACTACGCCGATTACAACGTGTTCGACGAGGCGATCTTCACCTATAAGGCAGCGGAGTAGCCGACGCCTAGCGAGCTTTGACCGCCGCATGAGGCGACTGCCTTGAGGAGAAAACAGAACCGCGGGCCTTCAAGTTACTGCTTGAAGGCCCGCGGTGTTTTTTGTCGGGGTGGCGGGATTTGAACCCACGACCTCTTCGTCCCGAACGAAGCGCGCTACCAAGCTGCGCCACACCCCGTGGCCACAGGCTACTTTATCGCAACAGAAGTCCTTCGGTAAAATCCGCGCCGTACGACCATTGGACGTTCCGCTCCGGGCCGGAACAAAAAATCCTACTTTGAGGTGAGCGTCAGAAGAGAAGCCTCGGGCCTGCACGCGAAGCGGATCGGCGTGAATGGTGAGGTTCCCAGGCCTGCGCTCACGTGCAGCCACATGTTCTTGCTCGCCTCTGGCGAGCGCAGGTCGCTGGGCCAGCGATGAAGTCCTTTCGCCATGTGGCGATCAAGATCACAGTTCGTCACCAGCGCTCCGTAGCCAGGAATGCACACTTGCCCCCCATGGGTATGCCCCGCGAGCACCAGGTCGGCACCGTCCATACGCATGCGGGCGAGCACCCGCTGGTAGGGGGCGTGCGTAATTCCGATCCGCACGTCTCCCGTACCCACGTCGTTCGCTGGGGGCGGGAAGTGGTTATTCTCGATATGGGCGTCCCCGGTACCCACAAGGCTAATCTCGGAGCCGCGTACGGTCACGCGGGTGCGGAGATTGTCGAGGTATTGCCACCCGCCACTGGTAAGACTGTTGATCAGCTCTCCACTCGGGAGCTGAGGTTTCGGGCTCGGACGGGCGACGGATTCCCGTTGGCGGAAGTACTTGAACGGATTTTTCGGTACCGGCAGGTAGAAATCATTCGATCCTGTGACGAACGCTCCCGGAATCTCGAGGAGCGGACCCAAGGCCTGCGTCACCGCGGGCACCGAATCGGGATGAGCGAGGTTGTCTCCGGTGGTGATTACGAGGTCAGGTGCTTGCTCGGCGAGACTCCTGACCCATTCGATCTTGCGGTGATCCCGCGGGAGCATGTGGAGGTCGGAGATGTGTAGCAGTTTGATGGGGGCGCTGCCGCTAGGCAGAACCGGTACCTGAAAGCGCCTCAGCGTGTACGCTCGGGCCTCGGCCAGCGCCCAACCCAATGCGCCTATTCCGAGCGCCGCGCAACTGAGGCCCACGCGCGTTAGCGTGTGCCTCAATCGTCGTCAGATTTCTTTGAGTCGTCCTTTTTTTCCTTCTCGTCCTTCTTGTCGTCTTTCTTGTCGTCCTTTTTTTCCTTCTCGTCGTTCTTGTCGTCCTGCTCCTCGTCATCCGGCTCCGGTGCCGGCTCGGGTCCGGCGCTAGGGCGAATCGTGATGAGAGTGCCGGGGCGTTCGCGGCCCGTCGATGATTGCCACCCGATCGCACCAGCGGGGAACCTCTCCGAGTGGCCTGCTGCGCCGACGGATACGCTGAAACCCGCCTGCTGGAGTGTTTGCTGAGCCTGTTGGACGCTCTGCCCGATGACACTCGGCACAGGTTTACGCTCGCCGTAGATGGTCTTCTCCGCCGCCTTCGGGAAGTCCTTCACCTCCAGGTCACTCACCGCGGGTTCCATGTAGTTGCGCCATATCGGCGCCGCGAGCACGCCCCCGAACACTTGCGGGTAGTACCGCCCGTTGATGGTCGAGTGGAACATGGAGGTTTGTTCTTCGGAGTGCCCGATCCATACCGCAGTGGAGGCCTGCGGGATGTAGCCCACGAACCACGCGTCGCGGTCCTTGTCGCTGGTACCTGTCTTGCCCGCGGTAGGGCGGCCCGGTAACTGCGCGGCGGACCCCGTCCCGCCTGGCCCGGCGACCTGCTGCAATGCGTGTGTCACCCCGGCAGAGACGGTCGGCGAAATTGCCTCGCTACACGTGGATTCGGGAACGGGGAGTTCATTACCGTCGGCGTCCGTCACAGACAGGATCGCGACCGGCTCGCAGTAGGTGCCGTTGGCGGCGAAAGTGGCGAACGCGCCTGCCATCCGCAGCGGAGAGAGTTCGTTTGACCCAACCACGAAGGAGGGGTTGTACTCGAGCGGATCTCCGAATTTGGTTGGCCCCGTGGCGCGTTGGATCCCCATCGCCTCAGCCGTCGCGCCGATGTCGCACATGTTGAGCTGGTTCGCCATCGTCACGAACCCCGTGTTGCTGGAACGTTTTGTGGCTTCGAGTACGCTGAGCCGTCCTGCGGAGGGTTCGATATTCGTGGATTTGTAGTCGTCGCTGTAGTTCGTGCAACCCCGGTAAGTCCACGAATTTGCAGCGAAATTCTTCACGGGAGGGGTGTCGAGCGTGTCGTGCAGCGACTTACCGGCATCGAGCCAAGCGGCCAGGACGAACGCCTTGAAAGTTGAACCGGTCTGGAACCCGTTGGATCCACCGTAATTCTGGTCGGTGTTGAAGTTGACTTCGGTCGCGCGGGGGCGATCGTCGGTGGCCTTCCCGAATGTGGTGTTCTGTGCCATGGCGAGGATCTCACCGGTGCCGGGCTCAACCGTCGTTGCTGCGGTGGAGATCCCGGAAGCATCATTTTCCGGAATCGTCTCTACCAGTGCCCGGTGGGCTTCCTTCTGCATCTTCGGGTCCAGCGTGGTGGTGATATTCAGACCGCCTTGCATGAGCAGCTGGGTCCGCTCAGCCCGAGTCTCGCCGAAGGTTTCATCATTCTGGATTACTCGCTTGACGTAGTCGCAGAAGTAGGCGGCCCCTTTTGCCGCGGCGCAGCCGGAGGGGGAGTTGCTCACGTCAAGCATCTCTTCGAGGGGGGTCTCGAGCGCCTCCTCGTATTCGGATGTGGAGATGAACCCCTCCTCGCGCATCCGCAGAAGCACGCGATCGCGGCGCTCGATGGAGTTTTCCGGGTTGAGTACGGGATCGTACTTATTCGGCGCGTTAGTGATTCCTGCGAGCAGTGCGGCTTCGGCGACCGTCATCTCCGCAGCAGAGTGTGAAAAGTAGTGCCGGGATGCAGCTTCTACGCCCCAGACCGAGGCTCCGAATTGTGCGATATTGAGGTATCCCTCGAGGATCTCGTCCTTCGAGCGAGTCTTCTCGAGGCTGATCGCCATTTTCGCTTCGCGCAGTTTCCTGCCCAGAGTGGTATCAGTTGCCTGAATGTAGGCCTCTTGATCATCAGCGGCTCTGCTGTTCTCCACGAGCACGTTCTTCACATACTGTTGGGTGAGTGTCGAGCCACCCTGAAGGGAGCCGCCGGAGAGGTTCGTGAAAGCGGCCCGCATCAGGCCTTCCGCGTCGACCCCGCCGTGTTCGTAAAAGCGGTGATCCTCAATCGCCATCACGGCCTTGGACATACGGGGATCAACTTTGTCCAGCGGCACCACGATGCGGTTCCACATGTAGAACCGGGCCAGAACTTTGCCGTTGCGGTCGCGTAGGACCGACTGTTCGGACATCTCTTCTGAACCGAGTTCACTGGGGAGGTCGTCAAAGAGCTCCGAGGAGGCTTGGGCGACCGAACCGGTGGTGGCTACGACGGGCATCACCAGACCTGCGGCGAGAACGCCACCCACCCCAGCGAATAGCAGGAAGGCCAGGAATGCAGCGATAACCTGGCCTGGGTTCATGGTCCGTGACGTCTTTTGTGGAGACATGAGCACTAGTCTACGACGCTAGGGGGTGGATCACCCAGTCTGCGGCGTGATGAACGAGTGATGTTCTGAACGCGGAGAGGTGAGCGTGATCGGCGGCCGCAAGTGATGCGCCGTTCCCACCGATGAGACCGGCCAATTCTGTACGGTTATTTGAGGAAGGATTTGTCCTTATGTGAGAAATGTCGTACCTTCTTTGCTAGACGAAAGTTTCGTAAAGGTGCGGAACGACCGAATCTCTCGGGGGAGGGAGACTAGATGGATTTGCTTGAGGATCAGAGTTGGACGGCTCAAGCGGCGTGCGCAACACAAGACCCGGATGACCTCTTTGTGCGTGGCGCTGCCCAGCGTCAGGCGAGGGAAATCTGCTTCAGCTGCCCCGTTCGTCTCGAATGCCTCGTTGACGCGCTGGATAACCGAATCCAATTCGGGGTGTGGGGTGGCCTGACCGAGCGAGAGCGGCGGGCCCTGCTTCGGCGTTCGCCAAGCGTGGAGTCCTGGCGCGAGACGTTGGCCGAAATGGATCGCGATGCCATCAATGAACTGATTTATCAGCGGTGGCCGGTCGGCGCGAAGGCGCGGACTGCGGAAAGCTAGTTGGCCCATCCCTGCCGGGGCGTAAACTGATGCCATGACTAAATGGGAATATGTAACGGTTCCGCTAATCATCCACAACACCAAGGCGATCCTCGATAATTGGGGGTCTGAGGGGTGGGAGCTCGTCACCGTAGTGACGGGTCCTGACGGCGGTGGCCTCGTCGCGTACATGAAGAGACCAACCGAATGAGCAATAGCGAACGCCTGAAAGAAATGGGGGAGGAGCTGCCTGAGGTTGCTCGCCCCGTCGCGAATTATGTTCCCGCCGTGCGCAGTGGCAAGCACGTATACACTTCCGGTCAACTTCCTGTGCGTAGCGGGGAACTCCTCGTGGAAGGGCGGCTGGGCGAGTCGGTGTCCGTCGAGGATGCTGCCGCTGCAGCGCGGGTGTGCGCGCTGAACGCCATCGCTGCGGCTGCGGAAGTGGCCGGCGGCGTCGATAACCTTGTACGGGCGGTGAAGGTCGTGGGCTTCGTATCCTCCACCGCGGATTTCTTCGAACACCCGCAGGTGGTCAATGGGGCATCCGACCTGCTCGCCGAAGTGTTCGGCAGCCCGCACGCGCGTTCCGCCGTCGGGGTCAGCGCACTGCCGCTGAACACCCCTGTAGAGATTGAAGTGGTTTTCGAACTCGCCTGACCCAAAAGCGGCGCGAGTGGAATCCAAGAGGGGAGGGGCGGTGAGAGAATCTCACCGCCCCATTCTTCGCCCCCCTACGCCGATCCCGGAGTGCGTGCGGGTTGACCGTCGCAGGAAAGTTCGCGGCGGTTGCCCGGGGGGCGGGTTCAGCGGGCGCGGCGGCGCAGCTTGGGGATGTCGAGAAGGATGACAGAACGCCCGTCAAGCTGCAGCCACCCGCGGGAGGAGAACTCGGCCAAGGCCTTGTTCACCGTTTCACGCGTCGCACCAACCAGCTGAGCTAACTCCTCCTGAGTCAGGTCGTGGGTCACCCGGAGCCCTCGCTCCGTCTGCTGGCCGAAGCGGGCGCCGAGTTCGAGAAGTGCACGCGCAACGCGTCCGGGCACATCCGAGAAGATCAGGTCAGAGACCTTGTCGTTGGTCCGGCGAAGGCGAATCGCCAGAGACCGCAGGAGGTGTTGGGAGATCTCTGGCCTGGCGTCCAGCACCCGGAGTAGGTCGGTGTGTTGGAGTTCCACAACTACGGTCTTGGCCAGCGCCGTCGCGGTCGCGGTCCGTGGGCCCGGGTCGTAGAGGGAGACCTCTCCGAGGATCTCCCCGGGGCCGATGATCGCCAGTAGGTGTTCACGACCATCGGGGGCGGTGTGGCCCAGTTTCACCTTTCCTGCTCCGACGACGTACAGCCGGTCACCAGGGGTCCCTTCACGGAAAATCTCTTCCCCGCGGCGGTATGTCGACTCCTGCATCCGTTCGCGAACAGCCAGATAACTTTGATCATTGAGCTCAGCGAACAACGGAGCGGAGCGAACGATTGACTCGTCCATAAGTGCAGCAACCTTTCATGTGAGTTATCGCACATTGTGCCAGGTTTTTGGGTAGATATGTTCCACCTTCCACCTTGTGGGCGCGTCCATTCTATGGTGGGGGCGAACGCAAGGAGGATCTCTTGGCTCAGGCTACCCCCGAAATGATCGATGACATACTCGCCGACACCTACCCGGATGCACATTGCGAGCTGGATTTCACCACCCCCCTGGAACTGCTCGTCGCCACGGTTCTCTCCGCGCAATGCACCGATGCGAGGGTTAACCTCACGACCCCTGCGCTGTTCGCAAAGTACCCGGACGCGAAGGCCTTTGCCGAGGCAGAAATCTCCGACCTAGAGGAGCTGGTGCGGCCCACCGGATTCTTTCGCAACAAGGCGGCGGCGATCAAAGGAATCGGAATGGCGCTGGTCGAGCAGCATGACGGCGAGGTGCCCCGCACGCTGGAGGAGCTCACCGCGCTGCCTGGGGTGGGCCGCAAGACCGCCAACGTCGTACTCGGTACGGCCTTCGCTGTTCCGGGGATCACGGTGGATACCCACGTGGGCCGAATCGTCCGCCGGTTGGGCTGGACCACCTCGAAGGATCCGGTGAAGGTTGAATTCGAACTGATGGAAATGTTCGACGAGGAGAGGTGGATCATGCTCAACCACCACCTCATCTTCCACGGTCGAAGGTGCTGCTTCGCCCGCAACCCACTCTGCGCGCAATGCCCCCTCGCGCATGTGTGCCCCTCCTACCCCACGGGAGAGCCGCCCGCGCCGAAGTCACCCCGTAAGCGGGGCAAGTAGCTTGTGCGAGGGTGCCTCGATCAAGGACTCGTCGCTGAGTCCTACGCGGTTGAGCATGCCGAAGGGGACCTCGGCTCGCACCCGTGGCCGTCGCCGTGCGTGTCGGGTCCCCTTGGTGGTTGGACGCTGGTGCTAGTTGCCCAGCCCGGCCTGAATCTGATCCATCACTGAGCTGTCGGCCAACGTCGTGACATCCCCGATCTCACGGTTCTCGGCGATGTCACGAAGCAGACGGCGCATGATCTTCCCGGAGCGAGTTTTGGGCAGTTCCGCCACCACCAGGATGGAGCGCGGTCGCGCGATGGGGCCGATTTCCTTGGTGACGTGCGCGCGGAGCGCGGACACCACTTCCTCACCGCCTTCGCCAGCCGCCTCGAGCGCCTCCTGGCGCAGGATGACGAACGCGACGGCGGCCTGACCGGTGGTGTCGTCCGAGGCGCCAACGACGGCGGCCTCAGCGACCCACTCGTGCGAAACCAGCGCGGATTCGATCTCTGTCGTCGACAGACGGTGTCCGGAGACGTTCATGACGTCGTCCACCCGCCCGAGGATCCAGATGTCACCGTCGTCGTCATACTTGGCGCCGTCACCGGCGAAGTACACACCCTCGTAGTGTGACCAGTATTCGTCTTGGAAGCGTTGTTCGTCGCCCCATACCCCGCGGAGCATAGCGGGCCACGGATCCTGGATCACAAGGAAGCCGCCCCCGCCCGGGCCGACGTCGTTACCTTCCTCGTCCCACACGTGTGCGGTGGTGCCGGGGATCGGCGTCTGACAGGCTCCGGGTTTGGCCTCGGTGATTCCCGGTAGCTGGGAAATCATGATCGCCCCGGTTTCCGTCTGCCACCACGTATCCACCACGGGCAGGGCGTCCTTGCCGATCACTCGGCGGTACCAGATCCACGCTTCGGGGTTGATGGGTTCCCCGACGCTTCCCAGGAGTTTGAGGGAGGAGAGGTCGAAGCCGCCGGGGATTTCCTCGCCCCACTTCATCATGGTGCGGATCGCCGTCGGCGCGGTGTAGAGGATGGTGACCCCGTACTTCTCCACGATCTCCCACCAGCGACCCTTGTGCGGGGTGTCCGGGGTGCCCTCATAGAGCACCTGGGTGGCGCCGTTGATGAGCGGGCCATACGTGACATACGAATGCCCGGTAACCCAACCGACGTCGGCGGTGCACCAGTACACGTCCGTCTCCGGTTTCAGGTCGAATACCGCGTTGTGGGTGAATGCGACCTGGGTGAGGTAGCCGCCGGTGGTGTGCAGGACCCCCTTCGGCTTACCGGTGGTGCCGGAGGTGTACAAGATGAACAGCGGGTGCTCGGCGGGGACGGGCACGGCCTCGTGCTCTGCCGACGCCTCTCCGAGTAGATCGTGCCACCACTTGTCTCGGCCCTCGACGAAGTGGGTCTCCTCGCCCGTCCGCTTGACCACAAGTACGTGCTCAACGGGGTTGTCGCCGTGGTCGAGCGCCTCATCCACCGCCGGTTTGAGGGCGCTGGGCTTGCCTCGGCGGTAACCACCGTCGGCGGTGATCACCACTCGCGCGTCGGCGTCCACAATCCGTGAGTGCAGCGCGTCGGCTGAGAACCCGCCGAAAACAACCGAGTGGGGAGCCCCGATCCGTGCGCACGCCAGCATCGCAATGAGAGCCTCGGGGATCATCGGCAGATAGATCGCGACCCGGTCACCCGTCTCCACCCCGAGCGACACGAGCACGTTCGCGGCCTTCTTCACCTCGGTGAGGAGATCGGCGTAGGTAATCGCCCGGGAGTCACCGGGTTCGCCCTCGAACAGCAAGGCAACCCGATCTCCGCGGCCTTCGTCCACGTGGCGGTCGAGGGCGTTATAGGCGGCGTTAAGTTTACCGTCGGCGAACCACGACGCTTTCGGGGCCTGGGACCAATCGAGAGTTTCGGTGAAAGGGGTATGCCAGTCGAGGAAAGTTCGCGCCTGATCGGCCCAGAACTGGAGCCTGTCCTCCCGCGCCTGGGTGTAAATCTGCTGCGAAAAGTTCGCATTCGCAGCGAAATCTTCCGATGGCGGGAACCGGCGGTCCTCAGTAAGGAGGTTCGCTAATGCGGGATTTGACTGCTCACTCATAAGAACTCCTAGTGGACGTGCGTAATTCTCTGCATCACCAACACTAGAGCGAAAAGTCGACAGAAGTAACCTGCGTCACTTAATGAGATGAGAGGTGGGGCCTACTCGCCGAGGGCGATCTTGGTACGTTCTTCGCGGCGCCCCTGCCTGCGGGCGCCGTGAGAGACGATTCCCACCATGATCATCACGAGACCGTACAACGCCATCCGCCCGGTTTCGAGCGTGGTTGCGAGGTGTTCCACGACGTTGATTCCGAACTGGCCGAGGCGTCCGAAGTACTCGGTGGATTGCATCAGTATTCTTGCGCCCTCATCGGGGACGGCGAGGAACGCTACTCCGAGGGCGAAGAATATTGCCCCCATGATAATTGCGCCCACCGACGACCACCGTGCGGCCAGCAGGAAGATGAACACTGCGAGCAGTCCGAGCCCGAACTCGATGTAGGAACCGACGCTACCGAGTTGGCCCTGAGAGCCCGCCCATTGGATACGGGCGCCACCGTCGGTGAACAGGTACCAGCCGACCGGGGCGAATACGAGGGTGATCAGCACCGTCCACCAGTGGGCCGCGGCTCGAGAAGCAGGACCCTCGTCCAGCCCATCGAAATCATCGTGGTGGTGGGGTGTAGCGGGTGAGTGCGGCGGCACGGTTTGCTGCTGGGTGGTGGGGGGGACGTGGGATTGTGCGGCCGGGGCGTACTGGCCAGTGTCAGCGCCCTGGGATGCAGGGTCGGCGAATGTCGAACCTGCGGGGGCTGCAGGGATCGGGGTGACCACCGGAGCCGGCCTGTCCGGGGAGGCGGGCTCAGCCTCGGGGTGGCCGGGGGAGAACACCTGGGTGGCAGGCTCAGCGGCGGCGTCGACATCCGGAGGGTTCTCACCCTCCTGCCCGCCAAAGCGCCGAGCTCGCTGCTCACGTAGCGCTTCATCTTCTTCAGGAGAGAGGGAGGGCTGATCCGCGGGGGGCCAAGGCGCGGGCGCAGCGGGCGGTGCAGGCGGGGTCGCCTCCGGCGTGTGCGGGGGGTCGAATGGAGTGGGCGTCGCCTGCGAGTCGGCGCTGACCGGCGGCACTTCGGGTGAATCCGGGGTGGGGTCGGTGCCCTCCCGTGTCTCGTCGAAATCTTCCTGAGGCCACTCGTCGTTCGACGGTGCCGGCTCAGAGTTGTGATTTTCCTCGGTCATCTTTTCCTCCTGTGACGTCCTGGTTGCCACGGTATCGTCGAGACCTCGCGGACGGGGCAGCGGCACGCCCAAAAAAGTCACTTTTGCGCCCGGGGGGGGCGAAGTGCACCGGTTCACACCAGCACCCTTATCCACATCACTCATCTTCCCGCGAGCGCCGGGGGGAGGTAGGCAGGCACAGTGGCAAAAAGCCTTGGAGGTGTAATGATTCCGGTAGCGCTTAGGAGCGAGGATCCGGAGCTCATCGAGACGGTGCGCAGCGTTCTCGCAGTGAGTTCGATCCCGCTCGCGGTCTTTCCCGAGTCGACGGTGGAACCGGTAGTGGCTGGCCTCACCCTCGACGGCGGGGCGGGGGAGTCAGGGTGGCGAAGGGAGTCCCGACGACACGCCAGAGTGGGGCTTCGCACGGGAGCACCACTGGCGCGCGATGTGCTGGTGCTGCCCCACGCGGCGGAGGAGCTACTGGGTCTCGCGCGCGCTGCGAACCGGGTACTGCGTGCCAAGGTACTCGGAGTCGTAGGTGCGGCAGGAGGCGTGGGCGCGTCGGTGTTCGCTGCTGCTTTGGCGCGGGTCGGGTCCGAATCGGGGTTGACGGCGTCGCTCGTCGAAGGGGAGGGGAACCCAGCGCTGGCTGCGCTGTTGGAAGTGGCTTACTCACCGGGGTTACGGTGGCCCGATCTGCCTGCGGCAGGCGCGGAACCGGGCCACCTCACCGCCTCCTTGCCGCGCTGGCAGGGGGTCCGGCTCCTCGTGGGTGATGATCGGCGGAGCCCAGGAATCGCCAACTCTGAAGCCTCCCTCACAGCGCTCGCCCAGACGCACGACCTGGTGGTGTTGGACCTGCAGCGACAGGACGTCGCTAGCGGGGTGACCAAACGTTGGTGCGACTCGGTACTGGTGGTAACTACGTCCGGGGTACCCGCGGTGAGTGCCACCCGGGCCCTGTGCGCGACTCTGACCACGGAGGATGTACACCTCATCGTCCGCGGCCCCACGAAAGCGGGCATGAGTCAGAGTGAGGTGACGGAAATGGTGGGTGTCGAGATTCTCACATTCATGCGAGCGGAGCGCTCTCTGCCTGGCGGCTTGGACAGAGGGCTCACCCCCGGTGACCACAGGCGAGGGCCGCTGTTGAAGGCGGCGCGCGCTACTCTGGGCGGGCTCGGGGTACTCGGGCGATGAGCCTCGTCGATCGAGCCCGACATCAGATTCTAGACGGGGTGAACGTAACCACCGCGGTACGCCAGACCGGTGGGAGCGAAGCGCCCGCATGGCAGGCACTCGTACAAGTTCTTGCTGAACTGCACGGAGCCGGCCGTGCTATCCAACCGTTGCTTGATGACCCCGCCGTCACGGACGTGCTCATCAACGGTGACGACCGCGTGTGGGTCGATGCTGGCCGGGGGCTCTCCGCTGTGACGGTATCAGTGGACGCGCGTGCCCTTGCCCTGCGCCTGGCGACCCTCGCGGGAAAACGACTCGACAATGCTGCCCCGATCGTCGATGGGCGACTGCCCGATGGCACCCGGCTCCACGCGATTCTCCCTCCCCTGGTCCACGGCTCGGCTCACATCAGTTTGCGGCGACAAGCGAAACAACGGATCGGGTGGGCAGGGCTCGAGACTTCAGGGTTCCTCACCCCTGATTTCGCCCAGGTCATCGCAACCCTGATCGAAATCCGCGCGAACGTACTCGTCTCTGGCGCCGGCGGGGCCGGAAAGACCACCCTCGTCGCCGCAGCATTGGCAAGAGTGCCCCCGCAGGAAAGGATCGTCATCATCGAAGAGGCGATGGAGCTCATGCCGGAACACCCACACGTGGTGCACCTGCAAGGGCGTACCGCCAACGTCCAAGGGGCCGGGCAGATCACCCTCGCCGAGCTGGTTCGGGCGGCCATGCGAATGCGGGCTGATCGCTTAATCCTTGGTGAGTGCCGAGGAGAGGAGGTGCGAGAGATGCTCTCTGGCTTCAACACGGGACACGATGGTGGATGGGCAACACTGCATGCGAACACGGCCGAAGACGTTCCCGCGCGCCTCGTCGCACTCGGAGCCCTCGCCAGGATGGAACCGCGCACGGTGGAATTGCAAGCCCAGGCCGGGCTTGATGCAGTCATCCACGTGCAGCGCCGCGCGGGCCTACGCTTCGTCGATCACGTGGGTGTGGTGAGTAAGACCGGCCCGCTCGAGGTGCTTCCGGCGCTGATGCGTCACCCGCAGATCCCTGATCGGGTCGCCCCCGGGCCCGGTTGGGGGATGCTGGCGAAAACCTTGGACCGAGGACTACCGTGACTCTGTCAATCGTTCTCGCCCTGTGTGCGGCGGTGGGCCTATGGTTGGTACCCGCTGCGCCGCGGACCCACGGTGGCGTTGAAGGCAACTTTGCTCATCGCAGCCGCCTGGGGAAGAGGATCCGGGCAGGCCGATGGCGTGGGAAACAGAATCTCCACCGTGACGAGGCAGCAATCGTGGGGGCGGCGCTGACCTCGGTGGCGGCTCGCTTGCGCGCCGGGCAGTCGCCGCGAGCAGCGTGGTACGAGGTGGCGAAGTCCCTCCCTGAGCCGTTCTCGATCGATATCCAAGAGCTTGGCAACGGGGCGGGGTCAGCACATCGGACTGGGCGGATGGGGCCCGCGCTCAATGCGGCGGATGCCGCGACACGCCTAGCGCAGGAACTCGGTGCAGAACTCGCTCCCGTATTGGAGGCATGCTCGGAGGGGATCGAGGAGTCCACCCGGGCTCGGGCCGAAAGGAACGCCGCATTTGCCGGGCCCCGTGCAACCGCGCGGCTTCTGCTCGCACTCCCAGTCGCAGGGGTGGGATTGGGAAGTCTTATGGGCGCGGGCCCGGTAGTTCTGTTCACTTCGAGTATCTGGGGTGCGCTTCTGGCTGTTGCCGCCGCATTCTTACTACTCGTGGGGCGCTGGTGGATCCGGCGCCTTCTGCAACGAGCGAGTACTGCGGGGGAGGGGGCCACGTGATTCTGACTATCGCCACCCTGCTCGCCGGCGCTGCTTGGGTGCTGGGCCACCCACACTCCCACAGCGATTCGGGCTTGATGCCGACCAGTGGAGATGAGGAGAGCATCGACCTCGCGCTTGTGTGCGACCTGATCTGCGTGGCGCTCAGTGCGGGCGCCTCCCTGCCGCGAGCATGTGAAGCGGTGGGAGAGGTCAGCGGCCCGGGCCACGGGGCTGTACTCCGGCGCGCTTCGAAGGGTTTACATCTCGGCGCTTCCTGGGCGGAGGCTTGGGGGCCGCACGTGCTGGGAGAGGTGCTCGCCCCCGCGTGGAAGGACGGGGCAGACCCGACCCCGCTGCTGAGACAGCTCGCTCGCTCGATCCGGGCTAATCGCTCCGCCGCGGCGAAGGAAGCCGCTGCACGTTTATCCGTGCAGCTGGTGGTGCCCGTGGGGGTGTGCCTGCTACCTGCCTTCATCCTCGTCGGGGTGGTACCGCTCCTGGTCAGTGGATCACTGCGGATTCTTGGCTAGGTCCACACCGCCCGGATCGTCCACAACTGAGCGCGAACGCCGTCCGGGGAGCTCGCGATCGGGCGATTGTGAAATCGGGAGGTTCCCACCCGTCATCGACGGCAATCGAAAGATAGGAGAAGCACGGATGAATCGACTCAAGAGCGCGTTGCGCAGGCGCTGGCTAGGGCTGATCCGCACAGCGGAGGCGGGCATGGCTACCGCTGAGTATGCGATCGCCACCCTCGCTGCCGCAGGTTTCGCGGGGTTGTTGTATGTCATTTTGAAATCCGATCAGGTTCGCGGATTTCTGGTGAATATCATCAACCAAGCGCTCACCGTTGGGTAGACGTGACGACGGCAGGTACCTCGCGGGGGCAGACCCCCCGCGGTGAGGGAGGGAGTGTCACCGCGGAGTTCGCCGTGGGGTTGCCTGGCGTCGTCGCCACAGTTTTTCTCGCCCTCGGTGCACTCCTGGCGGGAGCGACCCATATCGAGTGCCAGGAAGCGGCCCGAGTGGGCGCGCGGGAGGCGATGCTGCACGGATCGGTCGAAGAAACTACTGGTGCTGCGAAACGAGTTGCGGGTGATCGTGCCACCGTCCTGGTCAGCAGCGACGGCAGATGGGTCACCGTCAGGGTGCAAAAAGAGCTCTTCGTGCAGGGCTTCCCCATCCGTGTGGCCGCGCAGATGACGGCCCCGAGAGAGGATGGAGGTGTGCCATGACCCCACGCGTTCGAAGCGCGGAGCAGGGCAGTGCAACCGTGATCAACCTGGCACTCATCGCGAGTGTGCTCGCCTTAGGGTTGGCTCTGGCGGGAGCGGCAATGCAGGTATCAGCGAAGAGCTATGCGCACGGCATCGCCGACTTCGCCGCCCTGGCTGCCGCGCATCACGGTTCCTGTGAGTCCGCCGGTGATGTGCTCGCTCGGAACCCGAAGTACCACTTCCGCCTTGCCCGGTGTGAAGTCGAGGGCGCGTTCGCCCAAGTGGAGATTTCCCGAACGGGTCCGTCGGCGGTCAGCGTGACCGCGCGGGCGGGTCCGCAGTGGTGAAGGAATCGCGGAGGAGGCGGAGGGTGAGGATCGCACCGTGCTTATCCAGCGGGTTGTTGCCGTTTCCGCATTTTGGGGATTGGATGCACCGCGGACAACCCGAATCGCATGGGCATTCGCTGACGGCCTGGTATGTCGACTCCACCCACGTGGACGCCGCGTCGAAACCGCGGTGCGCGAATCCGGCTCCCCCCGGGAAGGCGTCGTGGACGAAGACGGTGGGGGCGAGGGTCCTTTCGTGGATGGCGGTCGAGAGGCCGCCCAGATCCCAGCGGTCACAGGTGGCCACCAACCCCAGCAATGCGATGAGCGCGTGCTCCGCGGCGTGCAGTGCCCCCGGGATGTTCCCCTCCTCGACTCCGCAGGCGAGCAGGGCCTGCGCCGGTACCGTCCACCACACGGCAGAGGTGCGCAGCGTTCGCTCCGGCATTTCCAGCCCGTAGGTCGAGACCACCTCCAGCGAAGGGATACGGCGCTGCTGGAACCCCACTACCTGCGAACGCACCTCGACCTTTCCGTAATTCCACGCCACCTCTCCGGCGGTGAAGCTTTTCTCCACCGAGAGGATCTCTATGCGGGTCCTGCTGAAGGCCCTAGTGCGGAACGGTTCGGTGGTTTCCACCACTACGGCAACATCGTCTTCGTTCTCGATCACCGAGTAGGTGCGGCCCTGATGTAAATACACAGCCCCCGGGTGAACGGTGGCGTCGGCGCGGTCGGCATCCACCGTGCCTACGACCCGCCCGGTGCCGTGTTCTACGACGGAAACCCCAGGACCGATCCCGCCGCGGAGGTCGGTGAGGGTGGCGGGAGCCTCTGGCCGATCGTAGTTCCAGAACCACCCGCGGGGGCGCCTGCGAAGCAGACCCCGGGCAACAAGTTCATCCAACAGCGCGGTGTCGGGAAGGGAAAATAATGGCAGATCGTCCAACGTCAGTGGGGATTCCGCCGCAGCAGCGCAAAGGTGCGGAGCGAGAACATTCGGATTGGTCGGGTCGAAAACGGTGGCTTCCACCGGGGCGGAGAACACATGCTCGGGGTGGCTCAGCAGATAGTGGTCCAACGGGTCCTCCGAAGCGATGAGAACCGCGAGGCCGTCGGTGCCGGCGCGCCCCGTGCGCCCCACCTGCTGCCAGAACGATGCGCGGGTACCCGGCCACCCAGTGATGAGCACGGCGTCGAGCCCCGATATATCAATCCCCATCTCGAGTGCGTTGGTTGTGGCAACTCCGAGGAGGTCGCGATTGTGCAGATCGCGTTCGATCGCTCGGCGTTCCTCGGGAAGGTAACCGCCTCGGTATGCCGCTATTCGGGAGTGCAGCTCGCGAGGGAGGCGCTCGCGGACCATTTCCGCAACGGCTTCCGCCGCGGCGCGGGCGCGGGTGAATACGAGGGTCGCGGCGTGATTCATCACCAAAGTGGAGAGCAGGTCACTCGCCTCAACGAGTGCCGACTTCTTAGTTGGCTTCTCCTCGGTGTGAGGCTCATACCCGTACTGCGGGGGCATGGGGGGAGCGGCCGCCTCACCGCTCCCGGAATCCGGAGGATCCCACAGAGCGATCGTGCGCCGACCCTGCGGGGCGGTGGAGCGATCCACCACTCCCACCTGATCGAGGTCGACCCCGAGGAACGTGGCGACGGTAGGGCCGGGGGTGGAGGCGGTCGCTGAGGCCACGATCACCTGGGGAACGGCACCTGCCGCATGTGCCAAGCGAAGCAGGCGCCGCACCACGAGTGAGACGTGTGCCCCCACCATTCCGCGGTACGAGTGCAGTTCGTCGACGAAGATGTATCGCAGCCCCCGCAGCAGGCGAGACCAACGTGCCGCCCGTGGCAGGAGTGAGTAGTGCAGGAAGTCAGGGTTGGTGAAGACGATATCCGCGTGACCCCTTGCCCACGAACGCTCGGCGAGAGGGGTATCCCCGTCTACGACGCTCGCCTGAACGCTCAGTATCCCCCCAGCCTTGAGCACTTGGTCGAGCTTGTCTGCCTGGTCGTTGCCGAGCGCCTTCGTCGGGCTCACGTACAGGGCAGTGGCGGGGCGTGACACCTGCGAGACGCGACCCGAAGGTGGGGAGAGCGCCGCAGTTAACGCTGGCGCCCACGCGATCAGCGATTTTCCCGAACCAGTGGCGGTCGCCAACGCGAGGTGGCGTCCCGAGTCGAGAACCTCCCACGCCTGCACTTGGTGCTGCCACGGCTTGACCACGCCTTGGGCCCCCAGAAACCCCTCGACCACCTCCGGTGCCACCCAAGAGGGCCACGGGCTCGAGACTCCCGGCTCCGCAGGAAACGTGTGTGTGTACACCACAGGCTCGTGCTGAGGTGCGTACTGGGCTGCGGCAGTGGTGAGCTGAGCGAGGAGTGGGTGGGGCACACCCACATTGTTACCCAACGTGATCAAACTCCCGGCCGGATAGTTCCCTCGTGCGGAGAATATCGTAGTTAGACTCAAGGTCTGGGGCCCCACCATGGTGCGTGGGGTACAAAGTCAAGGAGGACTACAGGCAATGCTCGAAACCTCGAGTCTGATCATCGTATCCGTGATCGGGATAATCGCGGTTGTTGCCCTCATCATCGCGGTCGCACTGAGAAGGCAAGTGCTCGCCGCGGGTGACGGCACAGCCGGCATGCAAGACATCGCAAAAGCCATCCAGGAAGGAGCCGCCGCCTACCTCAACAGACAGTTCCGCACGCTCGGGATCTTCGTTGTGGTGGTGTTTGCACTACTGTTCTTACTGCCTGCTGATGACGGCAGCGTCAAGGCCGGTAGAGCTGTGGCATTCCTGTTCGGGGCCGGGTTCTCCGCCGCGATCGGTTACCTAGGTATGTGGCTCGCCACCCGCGCCAACCTTCGCGTCGCGGCCGCCTCGACCCAGAAGAACGGGCTCGCCGAAGGCGCACGAATCGCGTTCCGGACCGGCGGGGTCGTGGGCATGAGCGTAGTGGGCCTGGGCCTACTCGGGGCTGCCGGAGTCGTGCTCATTTTCCAGTCAAGCGCACCAGTGGTACTCGAAGGGTTCGGCTTCGGCGCCGCCCTGCTGGCGATGTTCATGCGAGTGGGAGGCGGGATCTTCACCAAGGCTGCGGACGTCGGAGCGGACCTCGTCGGAAAGGTTGAGCAAGGAATTCCCGAGGACGATCCGCGTAACCCTGCGACGATCGCCGACAACGTGGGCGACAACGTGGGTGACTGCGCCGGGATGGCGGCGGACCTGTTCGAGTCCTACGCCGTGATGCTTGTGGCTGCCCTCATCCTCGGCCGGGCCACGATGGGGGAAGAGGGCCTGGTGTTTCCCCTCATCGTCACCGCGATCGGCGCGTTGGTCGCGATCCTCGGGGTGGGTATCACCCGGGTCAAGGGTGATGAGAGCGGGCTCAAAGCTATCTACCGAGGTTTCTACATCTCCGCCCTCGTAGGTGCCGTCCTCGCCGCGATCGCGGCGTACATCTACCTGCCTGCAAGTTTCGATGCGCTTACTCCCGGGTCGGAAGCAGCCGCGGCTGCTGGGGCGAGCGGCGACCCGCGCCTCGTGGCTGCGGCCGCCGTCGTCATCGGGGTCATCCTCGCCGGGGTGATCCTTTGGCTCACGGGATATTTCACCGATACCCGCACCAAGCCCACCCGCGCCGTTGCCGTACCCGTACCAAGCCCACCCGCGCCGTTGCTGCGAACTCCCGCACCGGCGCCGCTACGGTGATCCTTGCCGGGATCGGGGTCGGTTTCGAATCCGCAGTGTACACCGCCGGGGTGATTGCCGCGGCGCTGTGCGCGGTGTTCCTCATCGCCGGAGGTTCCGTGTGGCTTTCGCTGTTCCTCGTGGCCCTGGCCGGGTGCGGTCTGCTCACCACCGTCGGGGTCATCGTCGCGATGGACACGTTCGGGCCGGTCTCTGACAACGCGCAAGGAATCGCGGAGATGAGCGGGGATGCGAGCGAGGAAGCCGCACAGATCCTCACCGATCTCGACGCGGCGGGCAACACCACCAAGGCAATCACCAAGGGGATTGCGATCGCCACTGCCGTGCTCGCTGCCACGGCCCTATTCGGTTCCTATGCCGACGCGGTGAACTCCGCGATTGCGAAGATTGAGGAGTCCGCACGGGCCAGCGATATCG
>CAJDUU010000028.1_pt1 | contig 21911 bp, 26 predicted proteins | sample 7391041 | NCBI WGS metagenome assembly CAJDUU01 (sample SAMEA7055689, study PRJEB34461) | soil metagenome | biome: terrestrial ecosystem; feature: Peninsula; material: soil | place: Antarctica | collected 2016 | reverse complement strand
TTTCCACCGCGTGGATATGGGGTCCGAACATGTGCATCTGCTCGGTGGCCTGGTTTGCACCGACTCCCCGCATCTCGTGGGGCCGATCCGCGGTGATCGCGATCAGCCCGAGGTTTGCGTGCCTCGCTTCCAGCAGTGCGGGGTGTAGGTTCGCGGCGGCCGTTCCGGAGGTGGTGATCACCGCCGCTGGGCCGAAGCGCGCCAACCCCAGTGCGGTGAAGCCCGCTACCCGTTCGTCGATCCGCACGTGCACCTCCACCCGCTGGGCGTCCGCCGCGCGGGCTAGTGCGTACGCGAGCGGAGCGCTGCGCGATCCGGGGCTGATGACTACGTGGCGCACGCCTTGGAAGATCAGCGCGTCCACCAGAGTTCGGGCAGCCGCCGCCGAGGGGTTGGGTTGTTCGCTCATCCGTCCCCCTGTTCGTCGAGCAGCTCCCGTACGCGATCGAGTCGCTTCAGCCACCTATCCCGGGTTGGGGCATCGGCGGCGGTTGCCGCCAGGTCAGGGCGCAGCTGCAGGTCGCCGGCGGCCAGCACGGGCAGCGCACCATCCTCGGGCGTCAACGAGGTGGTCAGCGTGTCGCGGGTGAAGAGGTTGACGGTGGCCAGGCCGCACGCGAACGGGAGTTCGGGCAGCGCCGCGGCGAGCGCGACCCCGGCAGCAATCCCCACGGAGGATTCGAGCGCTGAGGAGACCACCGCGGGCAGGCCCACCTCGTCGATGATCTCCAGAGCGGATCGGACCCCGCCGAGCGGCTGCACTTTCACCACCATGATGTCGGCGGCCTCGAGCCGAGCCACCTGCATCGGGTCGCTCGCTCGCCGGATCGATTCATCCGCGGCGATGGGAACGCTCACGCTTCGGCGCACCCGGGCGAGGTCGGACACGTCCATGCACGGCTGTTCTGCATATTCCAACCCACCTGCGGCTCGATCCAGGGCGGTGAGGCGCGAGATCGCCGTTTCCGCGTCCCAGCCGCCGTTCGCATCCACCCGGATCCGCCCGCGCGGGCCGAGGGCTTCCCGGACCGCCGCGACCCGGTTGAGCTCCTGTTCAGCAGACTCCCCCGGTTCGGCGACCTTGACCTTCGCGGTGGTGCACCCCCCTGATGCTGAAACCAGCTCCTGGGCCCGGCGCGGCCCGACGGCGGGGATAGTCACGTTCACGGGCACCCGCTCCCGCAGCGGGGCGGGCCACCCCCGCTCGGCCGATTCCAGTGCCGCCTTCAACCAGGGGGTGGATTCGGCGTCGTCATAATCCCAGAACGGGGAGAACTCCCCTACCCCTGAGGGCCCAGGCAGGATCACCCCGTCGCGGGAGTTCAGCCCTCGGAACCGTGCCCGCAGAGGGATCGAGTACGTGTGTATCACACGCCCTATCCTACGGCGTCCCGGCCTCCGACCCGGCGGCGAGTGGATCGGTACGGGCTCAGAAGAGGCCCACGATGTTCCCCTCGTCGTCGATGTCGATATCGAACGCAGCCGGGGTGGAGCCGAGCCCGGGCATCGTTTGCATCGTGCCGCAGATCGGGTAGATGAACCCTGCCCCCACCGAGGCCCGCACTTCGCGTACGGGCAGGCGCCAGCCGGTGGGGGCACCGCGCAGGGTCGGGTCCGAGGAGAGCGAGAGGTGGGTCTTGGCCATGCACACGGGCAGGTGGGTCCACCCGTTCTTTTCGTACTGGTCCAGGGAACTGTTCGCGGCGGCGGAGTAGTCCACTCCGTCCGCGCCGTAGATCCTGGTAGCGATCGCCTCGATCTTCTCCCGCAGCGGAGCCTCGTCGGGGTAGAGGTAGGAGAAGTCCACCGGGTCCTGCGCTGCCTCCACCACCGCCCGAGCGAGGTCGGTCGCCCCCGCTCCCCCCTCGGTGAAGTGGCGGGTGAGGGCGCACCGCACCCCTTCCTCCGCGGCGACCTCGAAGATCACTCGGTGGTCCTCTTCATGGTCGTCGGCGAAGGCGTTGATCGCCACCACGGGGGTTACTCCGTGCTCGCGGATGTTCTGGATCTGCTTGCGAAGGTTCGCGGCCCCGGCGCGCACGTCCGCGGGGTTGGGTTCGAGCAGCTGCGGGGGCAGCGGCCGGCCGGCGACGATCCGGTAGTTACCGGAGTGCGCCTTGAGGGCCCGCACCGTCGCGACGATCACGGCGGCGTCGGGGGTGAGCCCGGAGACGCGGCACTTGATGTTGAAGAACCGTTCCGCACCCATGTCGGCACCGAAGCCCGCCTCCGTGATGAGGTACTCCCCCGTGTGCGAACCGATGAGGTCGGCCACGACCGAGGAGTTTCCGGTGGCGATGTTGCCGAACGGGCCCGCGTGCACGAGCGCGGGTGTGTTCTCGAGGGTTTGCAGGAGGTTGGGTTTGATGGCATCGCGCATCATCACCGCCATCGCCCCGGCTGCTCGGAGTTGTTCTGCCGTGACGGGTGCCCCCTCGTAGGTGAACCCCACCACGATGCGCCCTAGGCGCTTGCGCAGATCCTGCAGCGAGGAGGCGAGGGCGAGGATCGTCATCACTTCGGAGGCGGCGGTGATGTCGAACCCGGTTTGGCGAACCGTCCCGTTCGTGCGGGGACCGAGCCCGATCACGACGTCGCGCAAGGTGCGGTCGTTGATATCCATCACTCTGCGCCACGTGATCGACTCGGGGTCGATCCCGAGTTGGTTGCCGTGCATCAGGTGGGCGTCCAGCATCGCGGCGAGTTGGTTGTGCGCGGCGGTGACGGCGTGGATGTCGCCGGTGAGATGGAGGTTGAGCCGCTCCATGGGCACCACCTGGCTGTATCCACCGCCGGCCGCGCCACCCTTGATTCCAAAGGTCGGCCCCATCGAGGCCTCCCGGATCGCGATGGTTGCGCGTCTCCCGATTCTCCTCAGTCCGTCGCCGAGCCCGATGGTGGTGGTGGTCTTCCCCTCGCCCAGCGGCGTCGGAGTGATGGCGGAGACGACGACGTACTTCGCCCTGGGTGCGCCCTGCAGGGCTTCAACCGCCCGGAGGCTGATTTTGGCGACGCCCCTTCCGTACGGTTCGAGCAGGGCCTCCTCGAGCCCCATCGACGCGGCGATCTCGGTGATCGGCTTGAGCCGCGCGCGGCGCCCGATCTCGAGGGAGGTGGGAGTGGATGGTGTCATCGAAATTCACTCTCTGCGAGCCACCGGTAGGAGGCAGCGACGTCATTGAAGCTGTACAAGTGGAGCCCCGCGAGCGATTCCGTTTCTTTCATCAGTTCGCCCGCGAGCACGGTGGGATTCCACGGTTTGGGAGACGCGAGCCGCGCTCCCCCGCGGTGAGCCTGCAATACTCGCAGCGACTCCCCTACCCCTACTTTGGCAGAGATCCTCAGTAGCTTCATCGGGTTTATCGGCCCTGGCAGGCCGGCGTACACGGGCAATTCGACCCCGCGCCGTCGCAGGTCGCGCACCCACGCGTGCACGGCGTCGGCGTCGAAGCACATCTGGGTGACGATGAGGTCGGCCCGGGGCAGCTTCTCGGCCAGGGCCGACTCCAGCAGGTTGGCGGGGATGAGGGGATGCCCCTCGGGGTAGCCGGGGATGCCCACGCGTAGATCGTGTCCGAGCCGGTCTAGTGCGGCGAGCAGCTGCGCGCCCGCCGCGAACTCACCCACCGGCACCTCCGCATCGCCCCCGACCACGAAGATCTCGGTGATCCCCGCGCTCCGGAGCCGGTTGACAATCGTTTCGAGGTGGTCTTCGTCGCGCACCAGGCGGGCCGATACGTGCGGAATCGCATGGTGTCCAAGCGCGGAGAGGGCGGCCGCGATCTCGATCGTGGGCTCCATCCCGCGGCTGGGGGAGGCGGTCACCGTGATCGCCATCGGCTCGGTCACCGCCTCCCGCACCCGGGCGAGTACGTCACCGATCGGCAGCACCTCGATTCGGGTGGCCATCGACTCCTCACAATCTCGCACGTGAAATTATCGGCCCACTTCTCACCCGGCGTCGATGAGCTCGGAGACGTCGGCCTTCGGGGCGTCCTTCTGGGGGTCGAAGAAGGGTTTCGGCACCACTACCGCTTCGACCCGCTCCGTTCCAGTATCGACCATTAGGGTAGTGCCGAGCTCGAGGTACCGGGTGGGAACCATCGCGTATCCGATGTTCTTCTCCAGCCGGGGTGAGTAACACGCCGAGGGAACGTAGCCGACCTTCTCCTCGCCGTCGTAGACGTGGAACGAATCAATCATCGAGCCGTCGTTGTACGAACCCAGTGGTGAGCCGCCGAGTTCGATCCCGGCCAGGCCCCGGGTGGCGCCTTGCGCCTTGACCTCCGCCAGTGCGGACCTACCAATGAAGTCTCCGCCGTCGAAGTTCACCATCCAGTCATAGCCCATCCCGATCTCGAAGGGGTTGGTGCGGAAGGTGATGTCACTGCCATGGGCGAGGATCCCACCTTCGATTCGGCGGATGTGACACGGCCCTGTCACGCGCAAGCCGTGCGCCTCGCCCGCGGCGAGGATCATCTGCCATACCGCCGGAGCGCATCTCGTGGCCTCCTTGACGTACACCTCGTATCCCACCTCGGAGGTGTAGCCCGTGCGGGAAACGACCACGTCGATCCCCTCGATCGTGTATTCGCGTAGGTAGTAGTAGGGGATCGTGAGGATGTCATCGCCGAAGAGATCCACCATCACCGCGACCGATTTGGGGCCCTGAATCTGGACTGGGGCGACGTCGATCTCCTCGATGGTGACGTCGAAATCGCTCCCGTGGGCCACGCCCTGGGCCCACAGCTCGATATCGCTGTCCGCCAGCGAGAGCCAGAAACGGTTCTCTTCGAGGCGAAGCAGCACCGGGTCATTGAGGATCCCACCCGCTTCGTTCGTGAGGAACACGTATTTGCACTGCCCCACGTTGCATTTGGAGAGGTCTCGGGTCACGAGCATATCGGTGAACGCGAAGGCGTCCGGGCCCGAGATTTCGATCTGTTTCTCCACCCCCACGTCCCACAGCGTCACACCGTTGAGGAGCGCCCAATACTCCGCCACCGGATCCCCGTAGTGCCGGGGATGGTAGGTGCGGTTGTACACGCTGTACAGGGCCACCCCATGCTCACGGGAGGAGTAGAAGAACGGGGATTTACGGATCCGCGGGTAGAGCAGCATTCCTGGGTTCTCATTGACAGACATGGGGGACCTCCATAAATCGCCGGGACGTCAACAGGTGGTCTATCTCACTATGTCAAGCATTTGCGCATTGCGCAACGCCTTGCGTATAGCGCAACTCGGGCAGGTTTGCCATTAGGGTGGTGCCATGAGTGTTTCGCATCCCGTCCAGTCCGTTGATCGCGCCGTGACGATCCTAAAGATGCTCGCCGACGACGAGGAGCTAACAGTCAGCGAGGTCGCCGAGCGTTTGCAGGTGCACGTCTCAACCGCCTCCCGGCTCGTGAGCGGATTGCGCGCTCACGACCTGGTCGAGCGCTCGGAGGCGACCGGCAGCCTGCGCCTCGGGGTCGGCCTGCTCAGGCTCGCCGGGGTGATGGTTTCCCGGCTCGATATCGCCACCTTCTCCCAGCCGGTGTGTGACGCCCTGGCCGCCCGAGTGGGTGAGACGACGAACGTGGCGATCCTGGACGAGGATGCTGCCATCAACGTGTGCCAGGCCCAGGGTCCGGGCACCGTAGCGCTGCAGAACTGGGTGGGGCAGCGCACTACCCTGCACTCCACCTCCTCAGGCAAGGTGCTGCTCGCTTACTTGCCGGAGCGTCGCCGCGCGAACCTCCTCGCCGGCGATCTCGAGCAATACACCACTCGGACCCACGTCGATGCCGAGGCACTGGAGGGGGAGCTCTCCATAGTTCGCCGCCGCGGGTGGGCGCACGCGCTGGAGGAGCTCGAGGAGGGCCTCAACGCCGTGGCTGCTCCCATCAGGGATCACGCGGGGGCGGTGGTCGCCGCCCTCTCCGTGGCCGGCCCGGCCTATCGGCTCAGCGAGCAGCGTCTGCCCGAGGTGGCGGATATGGTGATTCGCAGCGCGGGGGAAATCTCCCGTCAGCTCGGCGGCTCCAACGGCTCTTGACGGGTGTTGCTGCGGATGATCGCCGCGCTCATCGCCTCGGCCGCACGTGCGAGATCTCCAGCACCCACCGAGTCCGCCAGTAGCCGAGGCTCGCCATTGCGCTGCAGTTCGCCCGCTATTGAGGCGAGTTCGGCGGCGAGCGCACCGATCTGCTGGGGCACCAGGATCGCGTCGGGTCCCGGTTCGCCGGAGGCGAGCATCTCTCGCACCGCTCGCTGATCGGCGTCGACAAGCTCCAGCGCGCGCACCCGCAGCGTCTCGGCGCGCTCCGAGATCTCCGCCGCGCCGGGCAATTGCCCACTCCTCGCCGCAACCTTCTGGGCCAGGGCAGCCGCCATCGCCGCCGCCATCGCCGCAGCCGACCCGCTCGCGGGGGCGGAGTCTCGCGCCATCGCGCGAGTGAAACGCGAAAGACTCTCTGCCATGGGCACAGTTTTCCATACTCGCCTCTGCGGCAGTGGCTCGATTCGGGTTGGGGCGCTCTAGAGTTGGGGGCGTGAGTAATTTTCCTGAAAAAGTTTCCGAAATCTTCGATCCGGCCAAGTGGCGCACGATCGAGGGGTTTGATTTCACCGATATCACCTACCACCGAGGGGTGGACCGCACCGGTACCCAGCCGCGCGATCTTCCGGTCGTGAGAATCGCCTTCGACCGCCCCGAGGTTCGTAACGCCTTCCGGCCCCACACCGTCGACGAACTCTACCGGGCGTTCGACCACGCCCGGATGAGTTCCGACGTCGCCGCCGTGATTTTCACCGGGAACGGTCCCAGCCCCAAGGATTCGGTGTGGGCATTCTGCTCCGGCGGGGATCAGCGCATCCGCGGCCGGGACGGGTACCGATACGCCGAGGGCGAGACCGCGGGAGACATCGACCCCGCTCGTGCGGGCCGGCTCCACATTCTCGAGGTCCAACGTCTCATGCGCACGATGCCCAAACCGATCATCGCCGCGGTATCCGGTTGGGCGGCAGGCGGAGGGCACTCCCTCAATGTGGTTGCCGATCTTTCCGTTGCCTCGATCGAACACGCGAAGTTCAAACAGACCGACGCGAACGTCGGCTCGTTCGATGCCGGTTACGGCTCGGGGTTGCTGGCCCGCCAGGTGGGCGATAAACGCGCCCGGGAGATCTTCTTCCTCGCCCGGGAATACTCCGCGGAGGATGCCCAGAGGTGGGGGGTGGTGAACGAGGCGGTGCCGCACGCGGAGTTGGAGGATGTCGCTCTGGAGTACGCCCGGATCGTGGCAACCAAATCTCCCCAGGCGATCCGGATGTTGAAGTATGCATTCAACCTGGTGGACGACGGCCTCGCCGGCCAGCAGGTCTTCGCCGGGGAGGCGACCCGCCTCGCGTACATGACCGACGAAGCAGTCGAGGGCCGGGACGCGTTCCTGCAGCGCCGCGATCCGGACTGGTCGGGCTTCCCGCGTTACTTCTGAGTTGCCCGCGGGGGCGGGGTCTAGGACACCTCGACACCGCCCCCGCTAACGGGAACCAGTTCCACCCAGGTTGCGCCCGGGGCCAGTCTGACTTCGCCCCCACTTGTGTCGTGGAGCACCATCGGGTCCGTGTCCGCGCCCTTCTTCCACGTACCTTCGATCACCCGGCCCCCGGAGAATACGAGCGCGTCTCCCTGCCCGGTGAAAACGGTTTCGGGGACCATCGCCCCCGCCCCGTCTCGGTTTCCGGTATCGCGGATCTCGACGCGAGCCACGACGACGTTCGCGGCCTCGAACCGGGCACCTGACTCCGCGCTGGCGGGGTGCCCGGACTCCAGTCGCTGCCACACCTGCCCATTCCACTCCCACGAGGGCCGTGAGGATGGGAAGTGGGCCACCACCACTGCCGCGTCCTGTCCGTCCCTCGCTGCCGTGGGCTCCTCGCCGTCCTCCGCGAAGGCGAACAGTGCCCGGGGTCCGGCCTGCCCGGCCCCCGCGGCGAGGAGCTGCTGGGCGAATCCGAACAGCCGGTGATCCCCGGTACGGCTCGGGTTGCGGAAAAATCCCGGGCCCCCGCCGTCGTGGGAGACCATGGTGAGCCCGGTTTGCCGGACCCTGGCTTGATACTCTGACTGACCGCCGCTGAAGGCAAGCACCCCTCCTGCCGGGCCGGCGATCGCGGCGTCCATCGGGCGGATGGAGCGGATCGGGCCCAGCGTTTCCGGTAGCCGGGAGTGGAACATCGCGACGAAGCGGGTCATCCCGCCTTCCACCAATTCCTCCCACACCACATCGGCATATTCCAAACCTCCTTGCGGGCGCGACCCCGGGGAGTTCTCTATCTTCACGCTCAGCACCGGCCCGAAATCCCCGGCGAGCGGATCACCCCGGCCCTCGGGCCACTCAGGTGCGCCCCCCTCCTGGCTCACGGCGATCCCGGTGAGTGGCCAGGTGACGCCTGGCTCAGGAGCTGCTTCCTCCACCTTGGCCGGCTCGGCCTGTCCCAGGCCTTTGGTCGCTCCCGGGGCGCATGCGCAGAGCGTGAGCAGGAAGAAAACGCTCGCCGCGGCGAGGTTGCGCCTGAGATTAGGTCTAACCTGGGATTGTGTCATGCGCCAATCGTAGAGCCTGAGGGAGCACACCGTGGAAACCTTCCTTTCCCAGCTTCGGGACGCGTTGGACGGCTCGGGGGAGCTGGTGCTCGGAACCCCCCGCGAACTCCTCCCCGCCCCCCTGCCCGGGGGGGTCACGATCGTGGTGACCACCTCGGGATCCACCACCGGGGTGGGGCGACCGGTGGGGCTGACACCCGAGGCGATCATCGCCTCCGCACACGCCACCCACGCGCGCCTCGGCGGGCCGGGTCAGTGGCTTCTCACGCTCCCGCGCGATCACATCGCCGGGGTCCAGGTCTGCGCCCGGTCGATCCTCGCCGGTTTCGACCCGGTGGTCCGAGGGGATGAGCCCCTGCACGAGGCGGTCGCGCGGATGCACCCCGGCGCCCGCCACTACACCTCCCTAGTTCCTACCCAACTGATCCGTGCACTTTCCGGCGCGGGCCCGGAACTGGAGGCGCTCTCCACCCTGGACGCAGTGCTGCTGGGCGGGGCGGCAGTCGACCCCGCGATCCTCGCCGATGCTCGAGCTGCCGGGCTAAAGATCCACACCACCTACGGCTCGAGCGAGACTGCCGGGGGGTGCGTCTACGACGGTGTACCGCTGGCCGGCGTCGACGTCGCGATCGGCGACGACGGTCGCATCTGGCTCGGGGGGCCGACCCTCGCGTGGGGGTACCTCGACGGGGAGCCCTCCGATTTCATCTCCGAGGGTGGGTCGCGGTGGTTCCGCACCGGCGACCTCGGCGCGTTCTCCAGCGCCCCGGGGGGTGGGCTCACCGTGGAGGGCCGCATTGATGATGTCATCATCACGGGCGGGGTGAACGTTCATCCCACCGCCGTGGAGCGCGCCGCTCGGGGGGTCGAGGGGGTCGGCGACTGCGTCGTGGTGGGCCTGCCTTCCACCGAATGGGGCTCCGAGGTGGTCGCCGTCGTCGCACCTCGGCACCCGGAGCTGTTCACGGGTGAGGGGGCCGCCCAGCGCCGCGCCCAGTTGTTGGAACGCATCCGCGAGCGTGCGCGCGCCAGTCTCGGCGGGGCGGGAGCTCCGCGCGCCCTGGTGATCACCGAGCGGTTGCCCACCCGCGGGCCGGGAAAGGTGGATCGCCACGCAGCGGCGGACCTCGCGCTCACCGTCCTGGCCTCGGGGGAAGGCACCCGCCACCCCTGAGTACGCGGGCGCTCCCCTGGGGCAGAAGCTGGCAGAATCGACCCTGTGACTCCTGTGAACACTTCGCCTACCCTCTCCGACTGGTTGGAGGGAGCCCGCCTGCGGACCCTCCCCGCCGCCCTCGCGCCGGTACTCGCCGGTACCGGTGCGGCCGGATCGGATGCTCTGTACGGGCGCGCGCTGCTCGCCGCGCTGGTGGCCCTCGCGCTGCAGATCGGGGTGAACTTCGCGAACGACTACTCCGACGGGGTTCGGGGAACAGACGAGCACCGGGTGGGCCCCACCCGCCTTACCGCCTCAGGCCTGGTCGCCCCCGCATCGGTCAAGAAGATCGCGTTCGGGTGGTTCGCCCTGGCGGCCGTCGCCGGATTGGCGCTGGTGGTGGTCTCCCAGACGTGGTGGCTGCTGGGGGCCGGGGCGCTGTCGATCCTCGCGGCGTGGTTCTACACGGGGGGCAAGAAACCCTACGGGTACCGCGGCCTGGGTGAGGTCGCCGTGTTCGTCTTCTTCGGTCTAGTCGCCACCTGGGGCACCACCTACACCCAGATCCACAGCCTCAACCTGGCGGCAGTGTTCGCCGGGATCGCTATGGGGCTGATCGCCTGCGCCCTGCTGATGATCAACAATATCCGTGACATGGACACCGATATCGTGAGCGGTAAGCGCACCCTGGCGGTACGCCTGGGAGGGAGCGCCGCTCGGGCGGTCTACGGGGTGTTCATGTTCCTGACCCTCGCCTTCACTGTTGCGGCGCTGGTAGCTCTGGGTGCGTTCACGGCGCACCTAGGTACGCTCTTCGCCGCGGTCCTGGCGGTGCTCTTCGGTGTGTGGGGTCTCGTCTTGGGCGCCCGGGTGCGGGGGTCGCGGGCCGAGATGATCCCCACCTTGCGTGATACCGGTTTAGTCCAACTCGGGATCGGCCTTGCGCTGCTCGCCGCCGGGATCCTCTGAGGAGAGCACCTCCTCGACAGCGCGGTCCTCCGCTGCCATATCCTCATCCGGTTCTCGGGGTGTTTCCTCCTTGTGGCGGATGTTCTCCAACCTCTTCGCCGCGTAATCACGTTCCGCGGGGAAGAAGATGTAGGCAACCAGCGCTGCGATGATGATGGCCGAACCTGCCAGTAACATGCCCCGCATTCCCGCGAGGTACAACAGCGCACCCACCACCACGAGTAGGCTTATACGAAGTGCGGCATATCGGATCATAAACTCAAGCGTAGGCTCAATTCATGCGAATTATTTTCACCCTGCTCATTATCGGCGTCACCACGTACGCAGTGATCGACTGTGTGCGCACAGAGGATGAACGCCGCCCGGGTATTCCCACGTGGGCCTGGGTGGTGATGATCCTACTCCTGCAGCCGCTCGTGGGATCGCTGATATGGCTCTTGATCTCGCGGTTCTCCGCTGGCGGGCGCGGCCCCCAGAGGGAGTACCGTCAGCCCGTCGCACCGGACGACGACCCCGACTTCCTGCGTTACCTTGACGAGCGCAACTCGCGTGACCAACGCAACAAGGGCGATTCCGGGGAGGACCCCGCCACTGAGGGTTAGAACGCGTAGGAGTGGTTCCCGGGGATGAACAGGTTCACGACATAGAAGTTCACCAGCAGCGCGAGGAAACCGACCAGCAGGAAGTAGGCGAATCGCTCCGCCGTCCACCCCACCGTAGCCCTGGCGTGCAGGTACGCCGCGTAGATGATCCACACGACGAACGACCAGGTCTCCTTCGGGTCCCACCCCCACGGGCGGCCCCATGCGTGCTCCGCCCAAATCGCACCGGCGATGATCGTGAACGTCCAGGTGACGAACCCGACCCCGACCACGCGGTAGGCCCACACTTCGAGCTTCGAGGCCGAGGGCAGTGCGGACATCACCCGCAGGAAGGCCGAGGAGGTCTCGGACCCTTCGGCCACGCCGTCACCCTCGTGCGGAGCTTCGCGCACCGCGGTGGCCGTGAGGGCGCCACCCTGCGCGGCGTGTTCCTCGGCGAGGTTGCGCACCCGGGTGGCGGGTTCCCCCTTGCGCCTGCGCATTGGCTGCACCGGTTGCGGGGCTCTGCCCACGGTCTTCTTCTCGGCGGAGTGCTGGGCGAGTTGGAGAATCGCGAACGCCGCACCGATGTACAGCAGCGCGGTGGAAAGCGTCGCTACCGATACATGGATCACGAGCCAGTAATCGTCGAGGATCGGCTCGATTCCCTCGGCCTTGACGTACAGCACCGAAGTCGCGAGCCCGAGTCCGAGGACGTTGAGGAGACTCACCAGCGAGCCGAGGAACCGCATGTCCTTCGCGAAGTTCATCCCCAGGAAGGTTGCCGCCACGAAGAAGGTGAACGTGAGGGTGAACTCGTACATGTTCGCCCAGGGCACGCGCCCTGCGGCAACGGTTCGGGTAACCAACGCGGCAAGGTGCAAGCCCGCGGCGAGCCAGGTCGTCGCCATTCCGATGCCGGCTGACCTGCGAGAACCCTGTTTTTCGCGGTTCCCCAAACCGAACAGGTCGATCGCGAAAGCGACCATCCCCACGGTGTACGCCGCCATCGCCCCGTACACGAACACGATGCTCAGTGTTTCCAAATTCATGGTCTTCCTTCACTGTTGGTCTCGCTGCCAGCGGGCTCAGGGTGGGGTTCTGCGTCGGGCAGATCTCGAATTACTCGTTCCAGCGCGCGGGCGAGCCCCGGATCGTCTCCCCTCGCGAGCGCTGCCGCGGTGACGAGAGTTCCGCTCTCGTGGGGTTCGAGTTTCACCCAGATGCGCCTGCGGCGCAGGAATAGTGAGGCCGTGAGCCCCACCATGGCAAGAACCGCAAAGCCACCCATCCATATGATAGACGGATCGAACCTGAGGTCTAGAGCGACGAAGCGCGGGAGCTCGTCGAAGGATATGGTTCCGCGGCCCCCGGGCAGCTCCGCTTCCTCACCGGGGCGCAGCACCGCCCGATAGGGCACCTCGTCCCCGCCCTGCCCGTCGTCGCCGGGGATCATCACCTGGGTCATGTTCTCGGTATCCAGGACGAGCAGGGATTTGGGTATCCCCGCATCCAATCCCAGGTCCCCCTCCCACAGTTGCAACACCAGCACCGGGTCGATGGGTGAGGGGTGGGCGGATCCGACGAACGCGCCGTCGTCCGAAGGGATGGCCGAGGGCAGGAAGGTGCCCTGGAAACCGAGTTGGTTCTCCCCCATGTTCGCATCGGGAACCGTCACCACCCCGGTCGAGGTGTACACGGTGTCCTGGGGGAAGAACGGAACCGCTCCGGCGAAAGCCACCTCACCGTCGGCGTCCTTCACGGTGAGATAGGGCGCGTAGCCGTTTCCCTGCAGGTACACGCGCGCCCCGTCAACATCCAGCGGGTCGTTCACCCGGATGATTTCCTCCCTGCTCTCCCCGCCGGGGTGGTGCACGGTGACGTCGGCACGGAAGTCCACCGCCCGGGCACCTATCGTGAACTCGGACGTGAACTTATCCAGGGTGAAGCGGAACGGCAGGAGTGAATCCTCGTCGCGTGAACTCGGACGTGAACTCATCCAGGGTGAAGCGGAACGGCAGGAGTGAATCCTCGTCGAAGAGCGGGCCGGCGTCGAAGGAGTCGTAGTCCAGTGCGGCGTTGACGAAGGAACGGCCCTCCACCACCAGCGCCTGCCCCCGGTAGTGAATCATGTGGCCCCACGCCATCGCGATGAGCAGCCCGACCAGGGCAAGGTGGAAGATGATGTTGCCCGTCTCCCGCCCGTACCCGGTCTCCGCCGAGATGTGCGCGCCGTTTTCGTCGGTGTTCCTCTCCACCTTGTGCATCGGCCCGACTCGGAGTCTGGCCAGCGCCTCATCGGTGTTGAGCGGGGTGTGGAACTGTGCCTGCACGGGGAAGCGTTTGAGGTTACGGGGCAGGCGGGCCGGGCCGGAACGGATCGCCCGTCCGTGCACCCAGGCTCGCGGCAGGATGCATCCCACCAGCGAGATGAACAGCAGGAGGTAGACGGCCGAGAACCAGGGGGAGCCGAACACGTCGAACAACCCGAGTCGCCCGAGCCACGGGGCGAGGTCGGGGTGGTCGGAATAGTACGCTGCCACCGCGGCAGGGTCGACGGGTTGTTGCGGGAAGAACGATCCGGGCAGGGCCGCGACGGCGAGCAGCAGCAACAGGATGAGTGCCACTCGCATCGAGGTGAGCTGGCGCCACATCCACCTGCCCCATTCCCGCAGGCCGAACTTCGCCGGCGATCCCTGCCGGACGGGGTGGGGCTCGGCCCCCTTGAGCCCTTCGGGTGTGTATCCCATCAGATCACCAGATCCCATGCGTCGATGAGCCCTTGCAGCAATAGCGTCAGGCGGGTCCAGACCCCGGTCACGAGCATGAGTCCGATGATCACCAGGAGCCCCCCGCCGAACCTCATGATGGCCAGGCGATGGCGTTTCATCCAGCCCACCATTCTCTCCGAGGAGCGCAACCCGAACGCCACGGCGACGAAGGGCATTCCGAGGCCGACGCAGTAGGCGATCGTCAAGACGATCGCCCTCCCAGGGTCGGCCTGGTCCAGCGCGAGCGCGAGCACTGCGGCGAGGGTGGGGCCGATACACGGCGCCCAGCCGAGGCCGAAGGTGATTCCCAGCAGCGGCGCACCCAGTAGCCCCGCTTTCGGCGAAACGTTGAGTCTGCGTTCGCGCATGAGGAAAGGGAAGGCACCGATGAAGGCGAGACCCATGAGGATGACCACGACCCCCAGGAGCCGCGTGATGAGGTCCTGATACTGCAACAGGAGGATGCCTACGCTGGACAACGCTGCTGTCATCGCCACGAACACTGCGGTGAACCCGGCGATGAAGAGCGCCACCCCGATCACCACTCGGCCGCGCCGATTCCCCTCAGCACCGGACATCCCGCCCACGTACCCGAGGTAACCCGGGACCAGCGGCAGCACACACGGGGAGGCGAAGGAGACAACACCGGCCAGGAGTGCAACCGGAACGGCGAGGAGCATCGACCCGGTGAAGATGATCTCGGCGAAGGTGGCGCCCACGGCTAGCCCTCAGCGAGGGTGTCGGTGATGAGCGCTTTCAGTGTGGATTTCTCGGCCAAGCCGAGGATCCGCCCCGAGACCCGCCCCTGGCGGTCGAGCACCACCGTCGTCGGCATCGCCTGGAGCGCGACGTACTCCTGCAGGGCGGCCACCCCGGCGGCGTCCTTATCGTGCAAGCTTGGGTAGGGCAGCTCGAAACGCCGCTCGAAGGCGAGCGCCGTTTCGGGCTCGTTGATGTGGTTGACGCCCAGGAAGTGGGCCTCGCCCTCGAACTCCTCGGAGAGCGCCCCTAGGTCGGGGGCCTCCTTGCGGCAGGGCGGGCACTCGGCATACCAGAAGTTCAGCACCACGACATCCCCGCGCCAGTCGGTAATATCGAGCGGATCTCCGGACATTGAGGTGCCAGCTAGTTCAACCCCCGCACCCCGTTCTGCCGCGGCCCACTGCCTCACGGACCCATCTCCGCTGACGTAACCGGAATCGGTATCGTCCGTGGAGGTCGGCGCGGGTTCAGCGGCGCCGCTGCACGCGGCGAGGCTCACGGCGGCGGCTCCGGCGCCGACCGCCCTGAGGAGACGATGGAATCTCTTGTTTCTCATGTGATCGCGGTGGCTCGGGCGAGGAGTTCACCCGCGGGTTCGCGGTAGCCCACGCCCACCAGGGTGGTGTTGTCGAAGATCAGGGTAGTGACCGAGGCGAGCGTGCACTGGCGTTTGCGGGGATCGTGCAGATAAGAGCGCCCCTCCAAGAAAAGGCGGGTGGTCCAGATCGGGCTCTGGTGCGAAACAATCACAGCTTCAGCACCCTCGGCCGCCGCCCGGGCCGATTTGATCGCCTCGACCATCCGCTCCACCTGCTGCCCGTAAGGCTCGCCCCAGGACGGGCCGAACGGGTTCGCAAGGTGGCGCAGGTTGTTCGGCTTGAGAAGGAGCGCGGGTTGGGCGGAAATCGGCTGGCCCTGGAGCTTGGACTCGGCTTCGATCACGCGCGGGTCCGTGCGGACCTGAGTATCGAACGCCTCTGCGATGGGTGCGGCGGTCTCCTGGGCGCGTTCCAGCGGGGAGGCCACCACGTGGGAGATACTCGCCTGGCGGTGAACGAAATCTTCGGCAACCATCTGCGCCATCTCGCGCCCGAGTTCCGAGAGGTGGTAGCCGGGGAGGCGTCCGTAGAGAATCGATTCTGGATTGTGTACTTCACCGTGCCGCATGAGGTGAACCAAGGTGCGAGCCATAGGATTCAGTCTCTCAGAATCATTCACAGAACTCACGTTCACGTGGCGCATCTCCCACCCGCATCCCTCACTCCTTACTCTCGAGCGGAACCGCGAGCAGACCCGGGGCGTCCGGGTGCACGTTGTGGGCCACGGCAGTGAAGACCTCCCGCAGCACCGCGACCTGCTCTGGCGTGAGTAGATCGATGAGCCGCTCGCGAACCGAGGCGACGTGGCCCGGCGCCGCGGCGACCAGCTTCTCCTTGCCCTGCCGGGTGAGCACGGCCTCCACCCCCCGCCCGTCGTCTGAGCACTGCACCCGATCCACCCACCCGCGCGCCTGCATCCGGGCCACCGTGTGGGTGAGGCGGGAACGGGAGTGCACGAGGTACTCCGCGAGTGTGGACATGCGAACCCGCTCCCGCGGCGCTTCGGAAAGCCGCACCAGGATCTCGTACTCGTTCAACGAGATCCCGGCACGCTCCTCCAAGTCGCGGTTCAAGGCCTCCTGGAGCCATGCCGAACCGTTAAGGAACGCACGCCACGCCTGCTGTTCACCCTCGGACAACCACTTCGGCTCGCCCATCTTCTCCCTCACACTCCTCCCGCCCCCGGTCGAGGCACTCACTTGACACGATGCAATAAAGCCACCATAGTCGATAGTACAAGTTTCAACCAACTCAGATTGGCGGCTAAAATGACCACTATTCCAGCAGGCACATACGAGATCGACGCGGCCCACTCCGTTCTCGGATTCTCCGTACGCCACGCAGGCGTTGCCCGCGTTCGGGGCACCTTCAACAAGTTCTCCGGAACCATCACCGTAGCCGAGGACTTCCCCTCCTCGAGCGCGGAGGTAGAGATCGACGCCGCGAGCGTCGAGACCGGCCAGGCCGCTCGCGACGAGCACCTGCGCTCCGCAGACTTCTGGCACGCCGAGGAGAACCCCACCTGGTCCTTCCGCACCACCTCCATCGAGGGCGCCGGGGACGAGTTCGTCCTCCACGGCGATTTCACGGCCAACGGAGTCACTCAGCCGGTTGCGCTGAAGACCGAACTCGAAGGTGTCGGCGACGGCCCGGATGGCAAGCTGCGGGTGGGTTTCTCCGCCGAAACCACTCTTTCGCGCAAAGCCTTCGGACTCACCTGGAACGTCGCGATGGAAGGCGGCGGCCTGCTCGTCAGCGATAACGTGCGAGTCCAGCTCGACATCGCCGCGGTTGCCCAGGACTAACCGGTAGGGGCGCTAGCGCACCCCTCGCCGTCTGAACAAGCGGCGGGGGGTGCGTTTGCCATTGCGTTCGAGCGCCTCGCGCAAGCGGGCTTCCTCTATCCGCCACTGCCCCACCCGAACGCCGTCGACCTCCACCACCGGGACCAACTCCCCGTAGGTTGCCTGAAGCTGCGGGTCGGCGTCCACATTGACTTCTGACCACGGCCGCTCGCCGCAAACCCGCTGCAGCACCTTACGCCCCTCGTCGCACAAACTGCAGCCGGGACGGGTGTAAAAAACGATGCGCATCTTCGCCCTCAACACACGAAGGGCCGGGATCTTTCCCCGGCCCTCGTATTACTTCTTGTTTCGACGCTGGTGGCGCGTCTTGCGGAGCAACTTGCGGTGCTTCTTCTTGGACATGCGCTTACGGCGCTTCTTGACTACGGAACCCATTCGAACCTCACAAAATTAATGACATTGTTGGGCGCGGACTCACCTGCCCACACTCTGGAATAGAGTCTACTCCCTGCCACCTCCGAGTGTGTCACGGGTGGAGACCGGTGTGACTGTGACTCTCGTCGCTAATTCGCCGCCGGATCCACTAGGAACCTGAGCGGTGCTCGATATCGATCACGTCGCCGAGCAACTTCTCCACCTCGTCATACGGCACCCGAAAGGATTTTCCGACACGAACCGCGGGCAATTCCCCCGAGTGCACCATCCGGTACACCGTCATTTTCGACACCCGCGCCATCTCGGCGACCTCGGCCACGGTCAGGAAACGCGGCGCAGGGGGCTGTGCCATGAGTGTCTCCTTTCCACTTTTTGCCGTATCAACGTGAACACTACCGGCAAACTCTAGCGCTGACAGTAGTTTCTAGGCAAAGCCTGCGGGTTTCTTGCGGGCCCAACCGGGTCAGACCCGCTCACCTCGCGGGCCTCTCAATCCAGCAGCGGGTCCAGCCCGTGCTCAGGGAACACCACCCGCCGTGTCGCCATGATCGCCTGGTCGATCGAGTCGGCAGGGTTGTACCCGTCGGCGAAGTAGCCAACGCGCGGGCTTCTCTCATCGGTCATCGCCGTCGCTACCTCGAAGCCGGCTTCCACCAGCCCCTCCCGCCACTGTTTCGGCAACGGGGTGTGGGGGTCGACATCCTGCTCCGAAGCGATCGCGACCAGGTTCGCCCACACCCGCGGCACGGTCGAAGCAATGTCGTAACCTCCTCCCCCGACTGCGACCCACCGGTTCTGGGCGTATTCGGCGGCCCAAGCCCGAATCAGCTCCGCGGCGATCCGTTGGGCGTCCACCGAGATCTCCAACTGCGTGAGGGGGTCACGATAGTGCGAGTCGCACCCGTGTTGGGAGACCAGCACCTCCGCGCCGAACTTCCTCAACAGGGGCTGCGCCACCGACACCAGCGCCCGCAGCCATCCCTCGTCCCTAGTCGCCGGAGGCAGTGCGATATTCACCGCTGTCCCCCTGGCGCTCCGGCCGCCCGCGTCCTGGGCGAAGCCCGTGCCGGGGAACAGCGTCATACCGGACTGGTGGATAGATATGGTCAGCACCCGGGGGTCGTTCCAGAACGCGCGCTCCACCCCGTCACCGTGGTGGGCGTCGATATCGAGGTAGGCCACCCTCTTCGCACCGTGATCGAGGAGCCACTGGATTGCGATAGCGGAGTCGTTATACACACAGAAACCGGCGGCCTTTCCCGGCATCGCGTGGTGCATCCCTCCAGCGAAGTTCACAGCTCTCGACGTTGAGCCTTCCCACACGCTACGGGCCGCCAGAAGGGTCCCGCCAGCGATCCGCGAGGCGGCCTCGTGCATCCCCGTGAACACCGGGTCGTCCTCGGTGCCCAAGCCGTACTCGACATCCACCCGTTCCGCTTGCACCCGGGAAATAAACTCGGGATCATGAACCAGTTCAAGCTCCTGGCGCTGCGCCACGGGGGCGTCGGCGACCTCGATCTTTCCAAGAAGGTCGAGCTCATCGATCAGACCTCTGGTGAGTCCCAACCTCAACGGGGCCATGGGGTGGGTGGGCCCGAAGTTGTACTGTAAGAGGGCGTCTGACCACACCATGAGCAGCTTCGCAGGCATATGCTCAACCTATCCGAAAACCCCCGATCAACCCAGGAGGCCGCGTGAGGCGTGAACCCGCCAGGTTCCTTACGGGTCCCCGCGATTGGGTAGACGGCGTTGCCCGGCGATCTCCCGCCCGCCTCACTCTGGGGGTGTTCGCCGCGGTGATCATCCTCGTCACCGCTCTGCTGCAACTGCCCATCGCCACCGCCAATGGGGTTCGTGCTCCGTTCGTTGATTCCCTTTTCACCGCCACCTCCGCGGTATGCGTGACCGGCCTCGTCACAGTTGACTCAGCAGCGTACTGGTCGTCGTTCGGGCACGCGGTGATCATGGCTGGGATCATGGTCGGAGGGCTCGGCGTGATGACGATGGCCTCCATCCTCGCGTTGGCGGTCTCCCGCCACATCGGCCTGACCCAACGGTTGCTCGCCCAGGTGGAGACCAAGACCGAATCCCTGGGTGAGGTGGGGACCCTCATCCGTTCAGTGGTGATCACCTCCCTCACGATCACCTCCGTACTCTTCTTCATCTTCATCCCCCGCTTCCTAGCGATGGGCTTCGGTGTACTCGAATCGGTATGGCACGCATGGTTCATGGGGGTATCAACCTTCAACAACGCCGGGTTCGTCATCCTGCCCGGTGGGCTCACCGACTACGCCGGAGATCCGTGGATGAGTTTCCCCATCCTCCTGGGCACGTTCCTCGGGGCGATAGGGTTTCCCGTGATTCTTTCCATCGCCTCCCGTCTGCGCCAGCCGCGGCGCTGGAGCCTGCACGCGAAACTCACCGTTTTCACCTCCCTGGCGTTGTGGGTCGTGGGAGCCGTGGGGATCGGCATCCTCGAATGGACGAACCCACGCACACTCGGGGCATTGAACGTCTGGGAAAAGTTCGTCGCCGCTCTCACCGCGGGGATGACACCCCGCTCCTCCGGGCTCGACACGGTTGGTGTTCCCGAGATGACCGAGGCCTCCTGGTTCCTCCAGGACGCCCTGATGTTCGTCGGCGGGGGCTCCGCCTCCACCGGGGGCGGGATCAAGGTGACCACCTTCGCGGTGATGGTGCTGGCGATCGTCGCCGAAGCCCGTGGGGACACCGACATCGAAGCGTTCGGGCGCCGTCTGGACCCCTCGGTGGTCCGCCTCTCCATCGCGGTGGCGTTCATCGGCGCGACCATGGTCGGACTCGCCACCCTCGCGCTGCTCGTCCTCACCGACCTGCACCTGAACGTGGTGCTGTTCGAGGTGATCTCGGCCTTCGCCACGGTCGGGCTATCCACCGGAATCACCCCCGCACTGCCCGCTTCGGCGAAGTACGTCCTCGTCGGTCTGATGTTCGCCGGCCGTGCGGGCACCATCACCCTGGCGGCTGCGTTAGCGTTGCGTGAACGCCGCCGTATCATCCGACTTCCGAAAGAAAGGCCCATCATTGGTTAAGAAATCCCCCACCGACCTGGGGCCCGATGCCGCCGTCCTAGTCATCGGGCTCGGACGCTTCGGTGCAGCGATCGCCACGACCCTTGACGAGGCCGGAACCGACGTCCTCGCCGTCGAGAAGGACCCGGCTCTGATCCAGACCTGGTCCGGGCGCCTACCCATCATCGAGGCAGACACGACCAACCCCGAAGCGCTCGGGCAGCTCGGCGCAAGAGAGTTCCCCATCGCCGTGGTGGGGATCGGCTCATCGGTCGAGGCGAGTGTTCTGACCACGGGCAACCTCGTGGATATCGGCACCCAACTGATCTGGGCCAAGGCCATCTCCGCGGAGCACGGGCGAATCCTCAAACGAATCGGCGCACACCATGTGGTCTACCCGGAACACGACGCGGGCACCCGGGTCGCCCACCTGGTCTCGGGAAGGATGCTCGACTTCATCGAGATCGAAGATGATTTCACGATCGTGAAGATGCGCGCCCCCAAGGCTGTTCATGGGGCGACCATCGGCCAATCCCAGATCAGGTCCAAATACGGCGTCACCGTTCTGGGGATGAAACGCGCCGGGGAACCCTTCGTGTACACCACCGACGAAACCCGCATTGATGCAGGAGACCTGCTGATTCTCTCCGGGGACACCAAACATTTGGAGGATTTCGCCCGCCGCGCCTGACCCCCCTGCGGGGCCGAGGACCCCTTGTTCCGGTCTTGCCCGTGCGCGAGTGCCGCGGGAGGGTCAGTCGGAGCCGAGCTCCTTCGAGCGCTCCCACGCCTTTCGCGCGCCCGAGATGATCCCTTCCCTGACCCCGCGGGCATCGAACTCCCGGATCGCCGCCGCGGTGGTCCCGCCCGGGGAGGTGACTCTCCGGCGCAGCTCTGCGGGTTCGTGTTCGCCGGTGGCCGCCATTGCGGCGGCGCCCGCGACCGTCTGGGTGGCGAGGCGCAACGCCACGTCAGGTGCTAGCCCGCCCTCTACTCCCGCCTCCGCCATCGCTTCTATCAGGTAGAACACGTACGCTGGTCCGCTTCCGGAGATGGCTGTAACGGTATCCTGCAGTTCCTCCTCGACCACTTCCACCGTGCCGGTATTGGCGAGCAGCTCTGCCACCAGGTCGAGCTCCTTGGCCGCGGTGCCCTCGCCCGGGCTCAGCGCGCATACTCCCCGGCCGATCGTTGCC
>CAJDUU010000008.1_pt1 | contig 22235 bp, 15 predicted proteins | sample 7391041 | NCBI WGS metagenome assembly CAJDUU01 (sample SAMEA7055689, study PRJEB34461) | soil metagenome | biome: terrestrial ecosystem; feature: Peninsula; material: soil | place: Antarctica | collected 2016 | reverse complement strand
CGCTCGCCCAATCAGGCCACGAGGGGGCCGCGGAGGCGCTCGAGGAGGCGGACACCGCGTGGTTCACCGCGGTGCTCGAAGAGGTCGGCGACCCCGCGGTGGCCCGCGCCGTGGTCCTGCTCTCCGACGGGATCTACGCCCACGCGGCGATCCAGCGGGGGCCCACCGGGCACGACGTCGAGGAGCTCCGCGAACTGATCGGGCAGCTACTCGCAGCGCGGGCGTGAGGCGGCTACCACTCCCGGTGCTCGGGGATGAGCGTTCCGGGATTGAGGTTGCGGTGGGGATCGGCTGACTTCAACAGCCCGACCATCAGGTCCACCCCCGCGGGGGAGAGATCCTGCTCCATCCACGGCGCATGATCGGTTCCCACCCCGTGGTGGTGGGAAAGGGTTCCCCCGGCGTCAATGAACGCCTGTTGGATCGCCGTCTTCACCACGTCGTACTGGCGCAGCGCTTCCCGGTAGTCGCCCTTTTCCGCGCCCGCGGGCAGGAACGCGAACGTGAAGTACAGGCACGCCCCGGAGTGGTAGCCTTCATCGCGGTGAAGTAAACCTCTCCGAGCCTGTCCCACGGGGCAGCGGTCTCCGAGACGTCGCCCATCGCCCCCCGGTCGAGGAGGAAGTCGCGGATGTAGGGGGTGTCGAACTTCTTCTGGTCGTACAGCGCCCCCGGGCCCTTGCCGAGGCGGATGCCACCGTGCTTGGTCACGATCTTGCCGACGATGGATTTGTTCATCTTGACCAGCGCCGCCTCGCCCTCGTACCCGATATAGCTCAGGCAGACCTTGTCCAGATCCCAGCCGCGCTTCGCGAGGAGGTCGAAGACCATGGGCCCGAGTTTGGATTTGAGAGAGTTCGACTCCTTCTGAGTGGAGAGCGAGAACGCCGTTTCGGGGGCGTCGGAGACCCGCGTGACCGAGGGGGTCGCGTCGGATTCGGCGATGTCGCGCATCGCGGCGATCCCCGCGGCCCAGTTGGGGAAGAGGTAGGCGATGATCTCTCGGTTTTCGGGCAGCCGGTGCACGTGCACCCACGCCTCGGTAATCACCCCGAGGCGCCCTTCGGAGCCGAGGATCATCTCCCGCACGCTGGGCCCACTGGAGGTGGCCGGCAGGGGCCGGATCTCCACGACCTTCCCGGGTTGCACCATCCGCATCCCCCGGGTGATGTCAGCGATGTCCCCGTACTTATCCGATTGCATGCCCGAGGATCGGGTGGCGATCCACCCGCCGAGGGTGGAGTGCTTGAACGAGTCGGGCTGGTGGCCCATCGTCCACCCCGTGGCGTTGAGCTGGGTCTCCATGTCGGGGCCGAGCACCCCCGCCTGGATGCGCGCGATCCCGGAGACCTCGTCGATCTCCAGCACCCGGTTCATCCGGCCCATGTCCATGGAGATCACCAGGCGGGTCTCCTCGGCCTGCGGGGTGAGGGAACCGGAAATGTTCGATCCGCCGCCGAACGGGATGAGGACGGCGTTGATCTCGGCGACGAAGTCGGCGATTTGCTGCACCTGCTCCTCGTTCGCCGGGTACACCACGACGTCGGGAACCCGGGGCAGGTGGCCGGCGCGCACGTACACGAGGTCACGCAGACCCTTGCCGTAGGTGTGGATCACCCGCTGCATGTCGTCGGTGAACACGTGGTGATCGCCGACGATCTGCCGAAGCTTGGCAGCGTCACCTGATCCGAGGATCGAGGCGGGTACCTCCAAATCGTCGAACTCTGGGGGCTCCTCGCCGGGCAGGGAAAGATCGATCGCCGTCTTTTCCCATACGAATGGTGCGAATGCGGGTTTATCGTCGTAGTGGAAGGCGATGCCTTCGACTCCCCAGCCCCACCATTTGTGATGCTTGACGTCGCTCATTTTTCCTCCTGTGTCGGCTTCTGTGCCTGATCAGTCGATCTTTCGTCGCCGTCGGGGTCGACGCCGGCTTCCACCGTTTGGGTGTCGAACATGGCCCGCACCCGAGTTTCGATCCGGGCGTTGAGATCCGTCAGCGCTTCTCGGGGTTGCACCTGCACGGGTTCACCGATGAGTAACCGTACCGGTGGACGCCCGGGCTTGGGCCACGACCTTCCCACCGGCATCGCCTCGTGGGCACCGATGAGGGCAACGGGCACCACCGGCACCCGCAGGGCGCGGGCCAGCGCGGCCACTCCGGGTTTGAATTTCGCCATCTTCCCGTCCCGGGAGCGGGTGCCCTCGGGGAAGATCAGCAGCGGGATGTCTTGGCGCAGCAGTGAAATGCTCAGGCCGGCCCGTTTCGGCTTGCCCCCGCGAGACCCGCCCGTGCGCCGCCCGTCGCGTTCGACGGGGTACGAGTTGAAAAAAACCGAGGTGAGGGTGGAGCGCCACTTTTGGGAGTAGAAATAATCTGCCGCAACCGCGGTGGCGATGTTCTTCGTGAGCGAGTACGGCAGCGAGGAGATGAGAACCGGTGCGTCCAGGTGGGAGGAGTGGTTGGAGATAAGGATGAACGGGCCGGAAAGCCCTGCGACGTTCTCCTCCCCCTCGACGGTGACGCTCACCTGGGAGTGGATCACTCCGCGCAGGATCACCCGCTGGGCGAACCGGCGCAGGATCCGGTGCCAACGCCAGTGATAACGATCCGTGGGCTTACCGCTCATCGCGGCCCTTCTTGATCTTCCCCGTTCCCCACACCACTAACGGGCGCGGGGCGTAGGAGGCGAGCAGCGCGAGCAGCTTGAATCTCTTCGAGGGCACTACCCTGTTTTTCCCCTTTTCCACAGCTTTCAGGGTATCGCCAACCAGCCGGTCGGCGGACAACCACAGCCAGGAGGGGATCGCGCCCGCGTTCACCTTGGCCCGCTCGTGGAATTCGGTTTTCACCCACCCGGGCAGGAGTGTCATCACGTGAACGCCGGTGCCGCGCATCTCGAGGGCGAGGGCGTCGGAGAACGTGTTCATCCACGCCTTGATCGCGGAGTAGTTGTTCATCGCGATGAGCCCGGCAACCGAGCCCACGTTGATGATGATCCCGTTGCCGCGTTCCTTCATGTGCAACCCCGCGGCCGAGGCGAGGCGCATCGGGGCGCTGACCATGAGGTCCACCCCGTGGATGTGGGCGCCGATGTTGGTGGTGACGGTCGGTTCGTGGAGCCCGGAGCCGGCGTTGTTCACCAGGATGTCGATGCGGGGATCTTCCCCGAGTCGCTCGATCACCGCGTCCACCCCTGCATCGGTGGCCAGGTCAGCGGGGATTACGTCTACTTGCACTCCGTGCCGGCGCAAATCACGGGCAACATCCTCCAGGCGGGATTGGGTGCGGGATACCAGCACGAGGTCCACCCCTCGCTCGGCCAATGCCTTCGCGAAGGCCAGGCCTATCCCTGCACTCCCGCCGGTGATCAATGCCCGGCCGGTAATCACGGTCATGCTTGCTCTCCCTTGCGGAGCGAGTTGAGAACTGAGGAGAAGGTGCCGTCCACCGTCGTCGTCCACGAGTAGGTGGGCCAACGTTTGGCGCTTGCGTACCGGAACAGCTGGGGATCGGGGTTGACCACAGCGGGGTTGCCCACCACATCCAGCCACGGCCGATCGGCGTACGTGTCACCGTAGGCGTACGACCCGGTGAGGTCGAGGTCGAGATCGCGGGCATACCGCTGGAGCCAGGTGGCGCGCGCCTCGTCGACCAACGGGGAGGCGGCGAGGTGCCCCGTCCACAATCCTTGCGGGTCCACTTCCATCTTGCCGGCGACGATGTCGTCGAAAAGGCCGGAGAGGGGTTCGACGAACACGTCGATCTGGCCGGTGATGAGCACGGTGCGGTGCCCCGCGGCGCGGTGCTTGGAGATCCGCTCCACCGCTTCACGTAGGAGGCGGGCCCGCAGGCGCGGGGCGATCTCGGTGGCGATCACCTTCCTGAGTTCCTCTTCGTTCACCCCGGCGTAGCGGCGCATGAAGGTGCGGATGAACTCGCCGCGGTCGCGCAGCTCGGCCTGGAAGTAGCCGGGTGATTTCGCCACCAGGGAGGCGAGTTCGCCCAACGCCCGGCCTTTGCCCGTGGCCATCGCCACCCACACGTAGTGTTCGAGCAGGTTGGCTGCGGCGACGGTGCCGTGCATGTCGAACACCGCCAGCACGTCGGTGCGTTGCGGGAGGCCCGATTCGGCCTCGGAGGCGCCTCGGGTGGGTTTGCGCCGCGCCCGGGTGAGCCCGGGAACGTTGGGGATGTGTACCTCGGCGAGGTAGTGATCCCAATCGATGGAGGTGATATCGAAACCATGCACCTCGCGCTGATCCTCGGGGATCTGCAGGTGCAGGGCGCGGGTGTTCGCGTCGTCGAAGACCACCTCGGTCTGGGTGTAAGGCTGGTAGAGGTCGGTGAACTTGCGCAGGGTGCCCAGGTCGCGTTTAGCTTTCGCGATGGTGGAGAGCCACTTGCGAGTGGTCGGGTTCGCCGGCAGGTACCCGATCCCGCGATCGGCGAACTCGATTCCCAGTTCTCGCCGGCGCAGTGAGCGCTCCACCCGGGGGCCGTTGGGGAAGGACCAGTTCGGCACTTGGATGAGGGAGCCCTCGTCGTCGCGCAGCGGGTTCGCCGAGAAATACCCCCGCACGATGCGCAGGAGTTGGCCGAACCTCAGCGGGTTCCGGATGCCCGAGGCCACCTGGTAGTAACGGGGATGGTTCACCTCGGGCGGGCGGGCTGCCACGGCGAGGATCGCGTTGACCACGTGGTCGACGGGGATGACGTCGAGAATCGTATCGGCGAGCGCGGGGAACTCGGGCAGCATCCCGCGCCCGTAGGCGGCGATGAGTGGATCGGCAACCTTGAATCCGTCGATCCAGCCCGGGTAGGGGTGTTTGGCGGAGGATTCGATAATCGTGGGTCGGACGATCGACAGGCGGTGGCCGGTGCCCCAGAGGTCTTCGGCCACCCGCTCGCCCAGTGCCTTGGTGAAGGTGTACACATCGGGCCACCCGAGGCTCTGGGCGCGAATCCGCCCCGCCTGCACTAGGCGCTGGTCCACCCATTCCTGGCGCAGTTCCTCGGCTGCTTGGGAAACCGCCTGGGCTCCCGCGCGCCTGTGTTTCGCGCGCGCCTCCTTGAGGATGGGGCGGAGCACCTCGGCGCGCCGGGAGGCCGATTCGGCCTCGGCGCGGGCAGCGAGGGCTTTGGTCGTCTCCATCACGCGGTCGACCTCGTGGTCGAGTCGGCGTTCCTCGGAAACCCCCTTGCGAAGGCCCGCCACGTAGCAGGTGGAGACGTGCACCACGTGCGGATCCGACCCGGACGCGCGCAGCGCCTCGTAGAGGCTCACCGGGCCGTCGACGTTAGCCGCGAACGCTTCGTCAATCGGGGGGTCGAAGGAAACGGTGGAGGCGGAGTGAACCACGATATCGATGTCGCCGGGGAGCTCGGGTACGTCTCCCAGGTCTCCTTCGATGACGGTGACCCGTTCGGCGAACTGCCGGTCTGCCTCGTCACTGCCCACGGCTTCGCGCCACGGGGTGAAGCAGGGCTTGCGCAGGAGTTTTTCCACCCGCATCTGCCCGCTGAGCGCCCCGCGTGGGCGTACCAGCACGGAAACCCGGGTGCTCGGGTAGCAGGTGAGGAGTTTCTCCAGAACTGCTTGCCCGACGAACCCGGTGACTCCAGTGATGAACACATGGGCGTTTTGCAAGGATCCAGACACCTGCGCCACTCTATCCGACGTCAGCGCTTCATCGGTCATGGCGCCCTCGCATCCGGCCGCCAACCCCAAGCGCGGCGTCCACCGCCCCAGCGGCGGTGGGCCGGGAGCGGCGATCTGGTGGAGCGGGAGTGGGTGCGGGTCTCACGTTCACGATTCTATTGGTAGAAACGGTTCTGTGTGCGCTGCGCCGAGTGAATCGCGGGGCTCGACCCGGTGGCCCACGGCAGGGCCTGTTCGATCACTCGCACCCGCGCTGTTGTGCGGGCGGATCTGGGTGCACTACCTCCACCCGCCCCTCGCGTTGACCAAGGGGAAGCTCCACCCGGTACACCTCGCCTCGCATGGGCAGGTGGATCAGGCAGCTCACCGGTGTGCTTGCGGGGAACACCTGACGATAAACATCCAACTGGGCGATGTAGTGCTCTCGGATCACGCTGACGGGGTCGCTGCCCGCGTAGGTCTTGTGATCTATCACCACCCGGCCCTCTCCCGTGTCGAGCACGAGGTCCATCCACCCTTCGGCTCGCTGGTGATCGCGCGTGAACGCGACGAAAGGCACCTCGGTGCGCGCGGTGGCACCGGGGTAGCGCTCGCGGACCCAAGTGCTGAACCTGTCTCCCGCACTCACGAGAGTTTCGGGACGAAGTGAGTCGCTCACCCCCCACTGGGTGATGATGCGTTCTGCGAGTTCTCGGCGCCGGGCTTCTTCCAAATTCGCATACGGGGCGGCGAGGTAGGAGTGCACGCAGTCACCAATTTCGGTCGCCTCACCCTGCCCCTTGGTGAGCCCCGGACCGAGCACCGCGAGGAGTTCGACCTTCGATTCCCGTGCCACCTGTTCGGGAGTCTGCAGGCCACTCGCAGTGAACCTTGCGGGAACCCCGGCGTGGGCCCGGCGGGCGATCCCGCGATCCGCCCAGAGTCCGAATTGCTCGTGACCCATATCGGGCGCTCCCACGCGAGGCTGCGAAGGGAGTGCTTCGGCTGAGATTTCACGAACCAACACGGGTATCTCCATGACGCCTTGCGCCCGAGAAAGGTCTGCCCGCTTGTTCGGGTCGACTACTTTCACGTCGATATCCTGAAACGCAGATATGGTGCCAAGTTCCTTGTTGGGGGCGATAATCGTGCGCCGCGCAGAACGGGTCAGCGCCACGTAGAGGAGGCGTCTCTCCTCCTCCAGCTCCGCGTGCCTCCTCTCCTGCTGAACCGGGTCCGCCGCTGCTCTTTCTTTGATCATCGGGGATTCGAGCGCGGTTTGGGGCCAGAATCGAACCGTCCGACCCTCGAGCGGGTTCTCGAGTGAAATGGCGCCTCCTGGGTGGACCCAGGACCCCGATGGGCTGAAGCGGTCAGTCGGCTTCGGGAGCGCCGCGACCACCGTGTCCCATTCCAGGCCTTTCGCGGAATGCACAGTTCCTACCATCACCGCACCCGGCCCGCTCACCGGTGCCACGAAGGAGCGCTCCCCATCACTCAGGTGTTCAATCAGCCCGGCCAACGACACAATGGCGTTCGACGACAGTGTTTCTTCCACGTACTCCTCGGCTGCTTGCACGGCCCCGGCAACGGCGGCGGCTCCGGCGAGCCCTCGATGCCACCTGGCGGTGCGCGATCGCAGGTCGAGCACGTTGACCACCTTAGACACCAGTTCCCCGACCGTGTACTCCGAGATCGAGTTGCGTAAGCGTACGAGCCCCTCCAAGGAGGCACTCGCCGCCCACTGCGCCAGTTTCGCCTCCCGTTCCGCGGTGTTCGGCAACGCCGCGAGCTTGGTGAACCAGTCTTCGTGTGCCTCGTGATCATCCAGGAAGCTCACCAATTCGATGAGGGATTTCGTGTCGCTGTGATCGAGGATCCACCGTAGCGCGGCGATCAGCAGTTGCCCTTCGGTCGCCTCGCGCAGCGGCCGCCCGGCTCGAGCGCACAATACGCCGCGAGCCTCCAGCTGCTCTTGGACCTCGCCGGCGTGAGACTGAGAACGCGTGAGGACGGCGTAGGTCGCGTCTGGGTCTGCGTCATGCCGGATCAGTTCCTTGACTCCCTGCGCGATTCCCGCGGCCCATTGTGCGATGGTCGCCTTCGCGGGTGACTGCCAGAGCTCGGCCTCCCCGCCGGTCCGTTTCTCTTTCAGAGCCTCGGGGATGTCGAGCCACACGTCTTCGTTGCGCCCCGATTCGTCTGTGGGTCCGGGAAACAATCCGGAGAAGATCTCGTTAGAGAGTTTCAGCGGTATCGCATGGGTGCGCCAGGATTCATTCAGCACCTCGGTCTTTCCTCCGCGCTTCTCCATCTCCCGGGAAACTACCTTCATGAGTTCCGGGTCTGCGTCCCTGAACCCGTAGATCGCCTGTTTCACATCGCCGACCCAAACCACCTTCTCAACGGCGGACGCCAGTTTCATGAACAGCGCGAGTTGGAGGGGGCTCGTATCCTGAAACTCATCGACCGCCAGTAGTTTGTATCGCGATCCGATCGCTTCACGTATCTCGGGCCGCTCGAGCAGTTGCAGGGTGAGGTGCTCCTGGTCGATGAAGTCGATCTGCCCACGGGCCTTCTTATGGCCCTGGTAGGCGTCCATACACGCGGCGGCGGTGTTGAATACCAGGCCAATTAGTTCCACGAGTTCGTCCCTGAGCCGTGTGCTAACGGTGCCGGTCCCGACGAAGTTGTTTTTGACCGGGCTGGGAGCCTTTTCGCCCACGTGAGCGGCGCTGTCTGCTTTGCACCACTGGGCCCAGGTGACCCCGTCCAGCCCGTTTCGCTCGACGCGCGCGGTGAAATCCCGAACGCTGCGGACCCACCGCCCCACCGCGTTCTGGGAGCGCGGCGCGACTTCGATTTTGGGGGGGTCTGAGAACAGTGCCGCCGTGTCATTGAGGGCTTTCAGGATCAGGTGACGGTTGTCCGTTTGGGTCACCCCGTCGAAGAGCTGAAGGAAACTCTCGATGCTCGCCTCACGTGAGCGCGCCAGTTCGGAGCTTTCGATGTTGTTGGTACGGGCGTAGTTGACCACGGAGCGGACGGTTGCGGCGAAGTCGACCCTGTTGCGCGGGCCCGACCGTCCTTCGGATTCCTGGCGATCGTAGCCGGTGCGAAAAAGCAGCCCGCGGTGCTCGTTCTCTACCTCGGCGATTATCGCTGCGGTCGCTGCGTTGAATGCGCGATTCTGGGTGTGCTCCGTGAGCACGGTGAGGTCGGGTGAGAGCCCGGCGTCGAGGGCGAAGGTGCTCAGGAGCTGCCCGGCAACGGAGTTGACTGTGCCCACGAGCGCGGCCGGCATTGCCGCGGCGTGGTGCAGGAGGTTTTTATCCACTAGTCGCTCCCGGATGCGCCCTGTGAGCTCAGCGGCTGCTTTTCGGGTGAAGGTTGTGGCGATTACCTGGGAGGGGTGGAGGCCGCCCGCGATCTCTGCCGCGATCGTTTCGGTGAGGCGGTAGGTCTTACCCGAACCCGCGGAGGCTTTGATCAGGGTGTAGTTCGACAACGGCATCAGGGGGCCTCCGCGGGTTCGGTGATGAGTAGGTATTGCGGGTACTTCACCGGGTTACTCTCCTTCGGGTAATAACCTTCCTGCTCCGTTGCTTCGAAGGCCTCCAGCACCTGCGGTGAGTAGGGCGCCGGCGAGTCCGGATCTTTCTTTCGCGCATTTTGATACTTCTTGACCACCGCCGCGTCCATGTTCGCGAACTCGTAGATTTTGCCTTCACCCAACCTCTGTAGAACGCTTTTGAGGCTCGAAACCGCGCGGTTCCAGAGCTCCTCAGCGGAGTGTTCCTGCGCCTTCAAACTCACTGGGGGGACGCCGAAATCCTCGTGCGCAGTCAACAGCTCCCCGTCGCGCAACATGAAGTATGCGGTGGGTACGGAATCTGCGGTGGTCCCCGGTGGCACGAGTGACTTCGCATAGATCGCCAGTTGCAGAGCGGTGCCCGAATTCAGCGCCTTTCGGTATGGGTTGGGCCAGGAATACTTCAGATCGATCACACCCCGGCGCCCATCTGGCAGGAGCACGTCGAGATCCCGGGACCCCGTCAACTCCATCGGTGCCCCGCCGCCACCACGCACCTCGGGGATAACAGTGCCCTCGACTCTCGCTTCTGCCGCGAGCACCTTGATCCCTTCCTTCTGGAGGATCCTGAACAGGTTCTCTATCGCGTCACGGCTTTTAGCGAGGGTGGCGGCGCGTTCCCGCTCCCTTCCTGGTAGAAGCAGTTCTGAGGCGAGCAGCGGCAGGGTCCTGGTGAGTTCACGATCCACCTCCCCTGCTTCGAGTTGCACGAGTACCCCGGCGCCGGGTTCAGTGCCTTTCAGCCGGCCGTTGACGATATTCTCGACAACGCGGTGGAGCCAGAGTCCGATCATCCGCGCCCCCGTCGGCAGATCCGAGCGCTCCCCGGGGCGGATCCGCAGCGGCTTTTCGAGCACCCACTCGAGGGGGCGTGCCAGGATCAGTTCCCACGCCGTGTAACTGATGCGCTCAGGTAGGAGCTGCTCCCCTGCCGGAACGTCGATCACGATCGGGTCGAAGGCCGGCAGATCCACCCGCTCCGGTTGATACGTCTGCGCCGGGAATGCGTGCTCGACCCGGGACGTGAGGTGGGCTGTGGCCTCCTCCAACGACGCACCCTCACCCGGGCTGTTTGCTTCGGAGCTGAGGTCTCGGACCAGGAAGGTGAGGGCTGGGTCAACGGCTACCGGCTCACTGCCACGCTGCTCCGGGATGATGACGATGATTCGCTCGCGGCGCCGGAGGGATCTGAGTTGGGACCCCAGTGCCAGCCTGCTGACCACCTCGCCATCTTCCAGGTGCACCCCCTCCCGGGTCAGGAATTCCTCCTCCTCGGGCCTGAGCCAGACTTTCTGCGGCGATGGGTTTGCGAGCGGCATCCACCACACCACCGGGCTCCGGCCGATGCCGAGTTTGCCTACCCGATCGACGGTCGCCATCGCCCCTGAGGCTTCCGACTCGAGGTCGATTGCGGGTCCGCCTTTGCAGTCGTTGATGACGGCGAGGAGCTCGTGCTCGGTAATGCGTTCTCCCATCTCTGCGAGGGTGGAAGCAACACCGTTCACCGTCTGAACAGCCTCCCGCAAGGCAGGCGTGGGCCTGCGCATCAGGCTGCGAAGCCGCCCGGTTAGCCATTCCAGACGCTGCAGAACGCCCTTGATCTGGTACTGCGAGGCGCCATCGAGCCTCAGGGGTTCTTTCGAAATCATCTGGTCGAGGTCGTCGATGAGCCTCACCTGGGATTCGAACCCGTTATCCCGGGCGCGTGCCTTCACCTTCTCGACGGCGCAATTCCACTCCTCCCCTCCGATCCCCGGTTCACGGTTCAACGCGGTGTGGATCGACCCGCGAATGCCCAGCGGCACGATCCGCACCGGTTCGCCGCCTTCGGGGTCCGCGAAGGATTGATCCAGAAACTCCAGCACCGATGCGAGGGGTTGGGGTGCGGTGATCGCCCCGAGGAATACCTGCACGATCTCCCGTGGGGGTCGGTGGTGCTGGCTATCACGGCGCCCTGCCCGCGGCGCTCCGTGGCGCAGTAGCTCCTCGTCGAGAAAGTCGGTGTTCGCCCCGGCGACCACTACCAAGGGGGCATCCATCAGATCACTGACGACGCGCGCGCCTGCGGCAGCGGCTTCCCACTCGGTTGGCGCCGAGATTATTTGCAATTGCGTAGGTTGATCCGGGAGTTCATCCAGGGGGCGGAGATCCACGCCAAGTTTCTGCAAGTTTGTAAATATCCCGGGCCAAAGGCCGGGAAGATCTTCCGCCGAGAACCCCTCGGGGAGGTCCGTTAAGATCCGTTCTATCTGGAGGTCCCACTGCTCCTGTTGGGCGACCAGGCGAGCCAGTTCCTCCGACACCTCCCGCATCACGTCAGCGGGTCCCGAGATCGGCGCCCCACCCTCCGCAACCAGCTCCTCGATTTCTGCCAGCGCGGCGAGGCGCTGCGGAGGCGTAACTCCACCGCGAGGGTTTGCGAAACGCCACCCCGCGCTGACGAGTTCGTCGCGCCACGTCAGCAGTTCGCGCGCCGTTGCCCACGGGTCGTGGCGAAAACTTTCGGCGAACCATGGCGCCTCTCGAGCCAGGTACTCCTGGATGGTCCTTCGGTACCGGGCGATTCGTATCGGCGTCGGTACCCTGGTTGCCCCCATCCCCAGTCGAGTCGCGAGGATATCTCCCAGACCGACCGGCCCTGTGACGACCCTACCTACGCTGGTAGTCTCTGCCCACGCAGCGCCGTCATGCTCCCAACCGAAAATGATGTGCACGTGCAACCGCCTTCGAATTCACCGTTCATTTCAGGCTAGTGCAATCCCCTGACATTTTCGGTGCTTTCCCCCGAGGGCATGCGCTTCTTGCTCACCATCGGGTGCTGCAATCACGCCGTGTGGCGGCCGCAGCTAAGGGGGCTTCAGTCGGTTTCGGAGGTCACCGGGGGTTTATCCGACCACGGGAACGCAATCCACTCGTCGGTGTCCTTCCACGTGTAATCGGGAGTGATGATACTCGCCGATTTCGTGTACAGCACCGCACTGCGGGCTTCGGCCGGGACGAACTCGTTGGCTACCCCGTCGCCGTCGGTATCGCCGGGGATCCCGTGCTCAGCGATGAGCCTCATCACCATGGCGAGGGTTTTCCCGGAATCGGCCACGTCGTCCACCACGAGTACCTTCCGGCCGGGGAGCTCAGAGGTATCCATCAACGGGGGAAGCACCACGGGTTCAGGCAACGTCTCGCCCACTCCCGTGTAGAACTCCACGTTCATCGTGCCCATCGCCTTCACCCCAAGTGCGTAGCTAATCGCACCGGCGGGAAGCAGGCCCCCGCGGGCGACCGCGATCACGATGTCGGGCATCCAGTCGGATGCCACCACCATTCGGGCTATGTCTCGGCAGGCTTCACCGAAACCGTCCCACGTGAGGATTTCAAGTTCGCGATCGGTTGCTACATCGTCGAAAGCTTGGTTCATAGGGGATACTCTACAGCTGGTCACACGCCTGCACGGGTACCGATTCGGCCCGCTCCACCGATTCCGTTTTCGACGTCTCTCTTCATTCCCAAGCGGCACACGTCAGGTACGCACCTAGGTAACGGGCTGCCGGGGGATATGCCTGATTCGCTCCGGCGCGGATTGCTGGGGTCAACCTCATGCGCTCGCGCACCCGCGATCGAGCCCGTTCTTGCTGGGTAACTCGAGCCTGTGGGCGGCGGGGATGATCGCCGTTGTCGCATCCGCATTAGCGCCCGACGCGTTCCGGTAGCCCGTCTTGTAGGCCAGGTGTAGGTGGACATACAGCTGGTATGCATGCTCCATAAAGTTGCGGGGAGAACTTTCCGGTAGTGGAATACATTGCTCGTGGGATAAAAATCGTCGGTGTTCGACGCGTGTGCCCTTTTGGAGAACTATGGATATTATTCTGGCTGTCATTATCGCCTGCGAGATCGGCTTTTGGGTTTTTATCGTTGCCGGTTTGATCGCCCGATACCTGCTGCGCTGGCAGCGTGTTGGCGCTGCCCTTTTGCTCATGACTCCGGTGATAGACGTGGTTCTGCTGGTGGCCGTCATCCTCAATCTGCAGTCTGGCGGCACTGCAACCGTTTTTCACGGTCTGGCTGCGCTGTATCTCGGGATTTCCGTGGTGTACGGCCGCCGAATAATCGCTTGGGCTGACGTGCGATTCGCCCATTGGTTCAACCGCGGCAGCGCACCCGTCAAGAAGTACGGAAAAGCCTACGCAGTTGAGTGTTGGAAGGATGTCCTGCGCACAACCGCCGCTATAGCTCTTGCCGCCGGAATTTTATGGATATTGACCACGATGGTCGAGGACCCCACTTCAATGGATGCGCTCCTGAGTACCTTCAAACTCCTTGGCCTCTGGTTTGCCATCGATGCCCTGTGGGCGATCAGCTACACCGTCTGGCCGAAACGGCCCATCCGTGCAACCTGATCCCTAAATCTCCTCATCTGTCGTGGCTTGGGGCACGGCTCTGGCGATATCTTCCTTAGTCTGGGCGATCTGCTCATCGGTGAGTGACCGTGCTCGACCTTTATAAACTCCGCGCTTCTTTGCTGCGGCGATCCCTTCCGCCTGGCGTTCGCGGATAATAGGGCGCTCGAGCTGGGCGAAGGCTGCCATGATGTTCAGTTGGAAATCAGCCAGCGGGTGTGACTGCTCTGGCGTGAAGGTCAAGCCTTCCTTCACGAACTCAACGATCACCCCTTTATCAACCAGCGCCTGCACCGTCTGATTGAGGTCAACGACCGACCGGGCGAGCCGATCCATTGATGCCACCACTACCCTGTCGCCCTTGCGCGCATATCGGATAAGCCCATCAAGTCCTGGACGGTTCCGGCTCGATACCGATTGCTTGTCCTGGAACAGTTCATCCACCTGGCCAATCGCCGCAATCTAGCGTTCTAGGTTTTGGCTAGCGCTAGATACCCGCGTGTGGCCGATAACTTACCCTCGGCATTGGGTCGTGCTCGAGAGGCTCACGCGATTCCGGGTTAGCAGTCTCTGGGCTAAGAAGTCTGAAAAGTCTCCGGGGTCAGCCCAAAGAAACTCATTCGCACCTTAGGGCCCGGCTGGAGGTCACCATCAAGATCGCCGGTCGGGGCGCACCGCCGCCGACCCGCTCACCCCCGCAACCACCGACACTCTCCACGCCCTCATGGTGACCTTCTAGGGGTCGCAGACACCGCCCCACGGCCAAACAAACCCGACCTGAGGCGCCGTTATGCATAAGTCCTGCGGCCGCCCAGATTTCCGTTACAGTCTAATTTTATGGCTATCAATACGGATATGCTGGGCTTCGTATCGGTCGGCTCACTGCTGGGCTCCGAGGCTCCGGCGTTGAGGATTCCTGATTTCCAGCGTCCCTATTCGTGGACACCACGCATTGCCTCCCAGTTGCTCACGGACATCGACGACGCACTTCGCAGCCGGCCCGAGCATCCATATATCATCGGGACGGTCATCCTGCTCGAGAGAACGCAGGAGGCACACTTCGAGGTCGTCGATGGTCAACAGCGTCTTCTCACGTTGCATCTGCTGCGGGCTTTGCTACGTGGGGAACGGATCCCGAATCTAGCCTCGGGAAACACCCCCGTTCACCTTGTGTACCAAGAACTTAAACGGCAGGTTGCTAACCTGGACCGCTCCGTCGGCGCAGTTGCCCGGTACCGGGAGTTTCTCGACGAGCGAGTAAAGGTTCTGAGAATCGTCACCGACGACGAGGACGAGGCGTTTCAGTTCTTCGACTCACAGAACTTTCGCGGAAAGTCCCTGCGCCCTCACGACTTGCTCAAGGCCTACCATCTGCGCGAAATGGTCGAAGCCAGCAGTTCTGAGCAGCGAGCCGTCGTGGACGAGTGGGAGAAAGCGGAGGAGAACGACCTGGACCGCCTCTTCGGCACGTACCTCTCGCGTATCCACTGGTGGAGCCGGAACAAATCTGCGCGTCCCTTCACCGTTGAAGATCTGGACTTGTTCAAGGGCGTGAGTCGTTCCACACGGCGCCTGCCAGGCGCTGAGTACCACCGAGCGGCCAAGGCGATCCTGCCCGGCCTGCAGAAACTTGTCGATCCAACCGAGGACGCCGACTTCCAGGATCATAAGCGTGCTCAACACCAGTTGGACACCCCCGTCGTTGCAGGGAAACCATTCTTCGACTACGCGGCTTTCATGCTTGAGGAGATCAACCGGCTGGAGGAGGAGCTTTTCGATTCAAACGGTGATGCTGACGGACCAGAATGGACGGACTTCCGTTACGGCGCTAGGTTTCGGTTCTGCCGGGAACTGTATGTCGCCGCTGCGCTCTATTATACGAACAAGTACTCTCTTGCAGATATGCCAACGGTGCGGCACCGTTTGTTTCGGTGGGCCTACGCACTCCGGTTGGGCTATGAACGCCTGGGGTGGAGGTCGACGGATAACTACGCGCTCGGAAAGAAAACAAACCTGGGTGGCCTCAATGAACTGAACTTGTTCGCCCACATCCGCGACAGCCTCGACCCGCGGGAGATTCCCTTGGAGAATCTACGCGCCCCGGACTCCTCAGCAACCGGGAACGAAGTGGACGAACGGCTCGCTAGCCTATTGAAGGTCGCCCAGTCATGACCGCAATCGAGACTGCGAACGAAGTTCAAGCTCTAGCGGTGGGCGAGCTGTTCAGCCTCGATGCCGAGCCTTACTCCATCCCCTTGTACCAAAGAAACTACACGTGGGGCGAGGAGCAGATCCACCGCCTGGTCTACGATGTGCTCGACGAAGCCGAACACCGTGAGCCGAAAGATTACTTCCTCGGTACCCTGGTGGTTGCGCCACCAAGCGCCGACGCCCTCCCGGGCCAACCGTTCGACGTCATCGACGGGCAGCAGCGTCTCACCACCTTGTACATCCTGTTGGCGAAGCTGCAGTCGATCGGCCCGCACATACGCGACCAGGTCGGTGTGCTACAGCCGCTCACCTACGAGGCGCGAGAGAGGGCGACGCGTGCCCTTCATGGCGTGATCACCAAACCCACCGACGCTGAGGCCGCGCAGAGGAAGCGCGGGGATGAAGACTCCGGCATCTTGGAGGCAGCCGAGATCATCGACCAGTTGCTCAACGAGCCTACGACGAAGAGGCGCCTACTTGAACCGGGCGTGATCGACTATTTACTCCGACGTGTGCTTCTCATCCGCATGCCGATCGACCGGGAGACGGATCTCAACAAATACTTTGAGATCATGAACACCCGCGGCGCTCAACTCAGCCCGGTGGATATTGTCAAAGCCCGGCTCCTGCGTCAGCTTTCAGACCCCGACGATCGCGCGTTGCTCAATCACGTATGGACTTCTTGCTCCGACATGGATCACTACGTCGTCATGACCGCCACTGCCGGAGACACTAATTGGCGCAAAGAAGTATTCGGGGACGAGTGGGATCAGCTACCCACTGCGGACTTCACCAGACTGCGAGAACAGCTCATCGATCGTCGCCTGAACAAGGCTGCCCCGACACGTGAAACCGGCCTGCGCAATGCGTCCAACGCCATGACATTTGGTGAAGCACTGGCCGACTATTCACGTGTCGAGGCTGAAGCGGATCAAAAGGCGACCGATGGGTACGAACGCTTCACCTCGCAGATCACCTTTCCAACCCTGTTGCTACACGTCCTCGCCGTCCGCCGCCCCGTCGAAAGTGCCGCGAAGGTCGACCGCCAGCTCGATGACAAGTTGCTGGTCAGCAGATTCGCCGACCAGCTCGAGGGCATCCCCGAGGCAGAACGGGGAGATTGGGTGCGCAGTTTCACCACCGACCTGCTCCGCATCCGCGTCCTCTTCGACCGTTACATCCTCAAGCGGGACGCGACCCTAACTTCCGATCACGAGTCGACAACTGACGCGGAACCCGGCAGCTGGTCTCTGTGCCGCCTTACCCGGGCGGACTCGCGCAATAGGGATGTTCCGCGATACCCCCCTACGTTCGCTGGCCACGAAACCGGGGCAGGGCCAGGTAGCCTCCAACGGCGCATCCTTCTGCTTCAATCGGCACTACGCATCACCTACACCTCCCCCCGGACGATGCACTGGATCACCGAGGTACTTCGCCACGTCACCACATCCGCCGACCGTTTCCAGGAGGTTACCGCCGAGGGGCTACTCGAGACACTGGAACTATATGCGCTGAACCGGGTCGAGGAAGCCCTCACTTTAAGTTCGGATGGTGTCGATGCCGACCCCTACGGTCTCCCACTCGGGTTCGCGCTTCCACGCATCGTCTTCACCTACCTTGATTATCTGTTAGTCGAAGAGATGAACGAGTGGGACTTTACATTCAGCTACCGGACATCCTTGGAGCACTTCTCGCCGAGGGTGGAAGACACCGAACACGCCTCACCCGAATACCACGTGCGGGAGAAGCAGCGCCTGGATTGGCTGGGAAACCTAGCGTTGGTAACGGTGAGTGCGAACTCGAAATTCAGCAACTACCAGCCGGCGCAAAAGGCGAACAATCACTCCGCTCGCAGACAGAGCCTGAAGCTTGAGTTGATGGCCCGCCGCGCGAAGACAGCCTGGAATGACGACGACATTAAAGACCACCATGAGGAGATGGTCACACTGCTGCGAGAAGCGTTGAGCGCTCGATCCCCCGGTCAAGATACGCCGCCAACCGCGACATAGCCCAGCTCAATACCGTACAGTCCCCGGCACCACACGTACACGCGTACAACCTGCCAGATGGCACCGCGAGATACTTCTTCACCTCGGCCGCCACAGACTGTCGAACTGAGAGTTCCTCCATAACCTTTATGGTGTGCGGGCAAGATGCTTTATTGCCACGGACTTGTGGTGATACTTATACCGATGCGGATCGGCGACCGTGATAGTTACGGGCGGTACGGAATCGTTGATGAGACGACCGAAGAGTTCCTACACCATGACTGTGGCAGCAGTTTCCGCTACCTAGGTTTGCACGTGTGGAATGCCCACCAAATCCGCGCTGCGGACTACCGCACCTATCACGGGCTGCGCCGTAAGGGTCTTGTCGCCGATGACCTCCGCCCGGTAATGGCGACCAACGCCACACGCACGATGGACCAACGCCCCAAGTTCGTCGAGAACCGCGACCTGCGCAAGACACGTTCCGCTTTTCGCTCAGTTGAGCGGCGATTCTCACCCGCGGGCAAAGAAGCGATCCGTAAGGCACGCTCAGGACCTCGACCGAAAAGTTTTCACCCAGGAACGACGTGCGAAGAATGCGAGGCACAGTTTTGCCACACACATATGACCGGCGACGGCGCTTCTGTTGCCAGTCATGCGCAAAAAAGCATAACCGCCGACAACAGCAACGGTGACCGGTTGCCCCTTCGGGCAGCTCGGCCGCGCGCATCTCATGCACCAATTTTGCACCTTGCTCAACGCATTGGGACGCATCTCGATGTACCTGGATGCACCACGCAGTGCTGACCGAGGCACGAAAACCGCACCAGAATGACCCAGAATGTAGCTAGATGCACCCAGACGTGAGTGCCCCCAGTGGGACTCGAACCCACACTGTATCGATTTTAAGTCGACTGCCTCTGCCGATTGGGCTATGGGGGCGGCGCTCAAAGTGAGCGTCTCGCAAGGCGCCACACCCAAGTCTAGTGCGCCTCACGCCCAGCCGGTGACACGTAAAGGTTAGTCCGCTCCGGTGGCAGCTTTCTGGAATTCCTCGCGTGGAGTCCGGAGGGCACCCAGGGCAACTGTCTGCCGGCGGAACAGCATCGCCATCGTCCAATCGATGACAACGTGGATCTTGCGGTTCACCGTCGGCATTGCCCACATGTGATACGTGCGGTGCATGAACCACGCTATCGGCCCCCGCAGTTTCAGGCCGAATACCGTGGCCACGCCCTTGTATAACCCGAGCGCGGCCACCGTACCCAAGTTCTTGTGCCGATACGCGGTCAACGGGGTGCCGTTGATCATTGCCGCGAGGTTCTTGCCGAGCTGTCTTGCTTGACGCACGGCATGCTGCGCCGTCGGCCCGCAGAACTCCCCCGGGTTCACCAGGTCCGGCACGGCGGCGACGTCCCCGGCGGTCCATGCGTTCGGAACCACTCGTCCGTCTTCGTCAACCACTTGGAGGAACGCGTTCGCCCGAAGCCGCCCCTTCTCTTCTCGCGGGAGTCCCATCTTGCCCAGAACAGGGTTGGCCTTCACCCCGGCCGTCCAGACCAACGTGTCCGATTCGAACCTGTCACCGTCGGAGGTTTCGATCACGCCGTCCACCGCTGATTCGAGCCTGGTATTGAGCTTCACTTCGATATCGCGTTCACGGAACTGTTTCAACGCATATCTGCCGAGCTCCTCACCCACCTCCGGCAGAATCTTGTCCGACGCCTCAATGAGGACGAACCTCAGGTCCTCTCGCCGGATCGAGTCGAAGTTCCGGGTTTCCGCCCGCGCCATGTCTTCGATCTCCGCGAGCGCTTCCGCGCCGGCGAAACCGCCACCGACGAACGTGAACGTGAGCATCCGGCGCCGTTGCTCCTTATCCCACACTCCCGAGGCACTCTCCATCATGCCGATCACGCGATTGCGCAGATCGATGGCTTCCTCGATCTGTTTGAACCCGATCCCCTGCTCTGCCAAGCCCGGGATCGGCAAGGTGCGGGCGACTGATCCGACAGCGACGACGACGTGATCGTATTGAACCGCGTACTCCGGCCCAACTAGGGGATCGATCGTCGCTTTCCGCGACTGGTGGTCGAGCCCTGCGATCCGCCCCGGGATGATCGTCACACCGGGGAGAGTCGAGCGCAGTCCCGCGACTACGTGGCGTGGCTCGAGGGAACCCGAGGCAGCCTCTGGCAAGAACGGTTGGTACGTCATGTAAGCCCGCGGGTCAACGATCGCGATGGTTGCCCGCTTAGAAAGGGACTTCCGCAATTGAAGCGCCGTGTATAACCCGACGTAGCCCCCGCCGAGGATGAGGATACGTGGTGAACGTTCTTGGTGCGTAGTCATGCTTTCAACCTACCCACACGCCCCACGCCTGTCAGTAATTCCTTTCACCCTTGACAATCTCGCGGCAGCGATGAAGCACTGCGTCCAGCATCTCCTCTGTGAGTTTCCCTGTGAACGTATTCTGCTGGGAGGGGTGATAACTCCCAACGACTGCGATCCTCTCGGCGCCGGCGGCCACCGTGAACTGTTCCCCGTGCCCGAATTTCGGCCGAGGTTTCGGAACCTCCCACCCCGCCCTTTCCAAAGCCAAGCAGCTCGCCCTCCACCCGATCCCTCCCAGCGCGAGAATCACCCGTGGCGCAACGAGCTCCAACTCGCGGTCGAGCCAGGGGGCGCAGTTGCGTTGCTCCTGCGGAGTCGGAAGATTCTTCGGGGGCGCGCAACGCACCGCGGAGAGCAACCTAGCGCCATAAAGCTCGAGTCCGTCATCCGCATCCGTTGAATGGGCTTGATTCGCAAAACCGGTGCGGTGCATCGCCGCGATGAGAAAGTCGCCGGTCCGATCCCCGGTGAAGACTCTCCCGGTCCGATTGGCACCGTGGGCTGCCGGCGCCAGCCCCACGATGACCAGGCCGGCATGTTCATCCCCGAACCCCGGGGCAGGGCGCCCCCAATACTGCTCCCCGGAAAACGCCTTCTTCTTGGTCCTAGCGACGTCTTCGCGCCATCGCACGAGGCGCGGACATGCCCGGCACACAGACACCCTGGCAGAAAGCTCGCGCAGGTCAGGAGAGGTTTTTGCGAGTTGTTCCACCGGACCCGAACGGGGTGCTACCGGGGTCGTCGACGTAGCGAGGTCCCCCGTCCAACCCGAACCAGGCGCGACCGCATCGTGGAAGTTACTTTTCATTGGCGGATCCATGTTGTAATGTACCTCTCATCGGCTACGTTCTGTTCTGCATGGATAACCTGAGCGTGGCACTCGGCCTCACTGGTCCGCAACCATGCGACAGCCCACAGATGCGCTATGAACCGGTGAGTAGAGGAGCACGCCATGACCGATTCTGCTACTACGAACAGACTCGCGATCGTCAAGATCAATGGTCGCGACGCCGACGTCAGCAACGCCGGTGCGCACACCACCGCTCTGAACTTCCTTCGCGCCGAGGGGTACACGAGTGTGAAGGAGGGCTGCGCGGAAGGCGAATGCGGGGCCTGCGCGATCATGGTCTCACGCCCTGACGGCAACGGAGGCACCCGCTGGACGGCGATCAACTCCTGTCTCCTGCCGGCCGCCGCGCTCGCCGATCAGGAGGTTTACAGCGCCGAGGGCCTCTCCAACGGTGAGGAACTCCACCCCGTGCAGTACGAGATGGCGGTGCGCGGAGGTTCGCAGTGCGGGTACTGCACCCCCGGTTTTATCGCCTCGATGGCGGCCGAGTACTATCGCCCCGAAAGGGCCAGGTGCGCGGAGGTGTGCGGCACGAATCTCTGCGGTAGCTCCGGCGAGCAGCCCGCGTGCAGTTCCAACCTCGAGCTGGGAGCGAACGGTTTCGATCTCCACGCTCTTTCTGGGAACCTGTGCCGCTGCACCGGTTACCGCCCGATCCGCGACGCCGCATACGCGCTCCCCACGGCCCCCGCCCAGGGGGATCTGCTCGCCGAGCGCCGCTCCGCGCCCGCTCCGGTCTCCCGGCCACTCGCTGAGGCACTAGCGTACCTGAAGGAAGAACCCAACGCGATCCTTCTCGGCGGCGGCACCGACTGGGGCGTGGAAGTCGCGGTGCGGTTCCAGCGCACACCTCTGACTATCGCGCTGAGCGCGCTCGAGGAACTCAAATCCTTCAACATCAGCGGCGACGTCGCCGAGATCGGTGCCGGCCTCACCCTCTCCGAGATGGAACGCCGCCTCGACGGCGCGATCCCTCTGATCGCGGATCACATCCCCCTGTTCGCATCGAAACTCATCCGAAACGTCGCGACGTTCGGGGGGAACCTCGGTACCGCCTCCCCCATTGGGGACAGCCCCGTCAAGGCGGCGGTCGACCTCGGTGAGGGTCATGCCGGCGCCGATTTCGATCACATCGTCGGAGACCTCGAAGGTCTTGAGCTCCTC
>CAJDUU010000007.1_pt1 | contig 22492 bp, 19 predicted proteins | sample 7391041 | NCBI WGS metagenome assembly CAJDUU01 (sample SAMEA7055689, study PRJEB34461) | soil metagenome | biome: terrestrial ecosystem; feature: Peninsula; material: soil | place: Antarctica | collected 2016 | reverse complement strand
ATCCTCGAGGAAGGATTCGCTCACGGTGAAGGCGCGACCCCCGATATCCGCGGTCGCGGCCCCCTCGTGCAGGATCGCGTCGCCGTCGCCGGGAAGCAGGCGCCGAACACGGGCGGCGTCGGCCGGGGCGGCGATAGTGGCCACAGCGCGGACGCTTGGCAGGTGCGCAGCCGCGCTGAGAACCGCGGAGCCGCCGAGTGAGTGGCCCACCAGCAGGGAGGGCGCAGCCACGGTCGAGGCAAGGTGGTCGGCGGCGGCGCGCAGATCCTCGAGGTCGGCCGAGAACGTACCTTCGGCGGAACCTGCGTCGTGCTCCCCCAGGCCGGTGATATCGAAGGAGAGCACCGCGAAGCCCTGGTCGGTGAGCGCGCGGGTGAGGCGGCGGGCCACCCGGGCATCCGCCGAGCAGGAGAAACAGTGGGCGAACAGCGCTGCACCTCGAGGTGGGCCGGCGGGGCGCGCGAGCTGGGCGGAGAGTTGATGCCCCCGGGGGCTGGGGAAGGTGCACGTGGTGGAACGAGACATAGCGGCCTCCTTCGCCGTCGCGCCTCGAGCCCGCCGAATCGCCGGGGCTCGGGCGCTGTAGGTAGGTGTTAGCTCCGATCCTAGGCGGTGCCGTGTTCCGGGGGGAAGGAACGGGAGCCGCGCCGGGCGGTAGGCTGCCCCTAGCGCATGGTTCTCACGCAGGCATCGCGAGCGCGCTGGTGGTACCGGAGTCGGCCTGGGGGCGCCGGGTGAAGCAGGGGAGGCGCGTGAGGATGAGTGAACGACGCGGCCTGCTGACGTGGTCAGTGTTCACCACGATCGTCGCGATCTCCATGGTGCAGGGGGCGTTGGGCCCGCTGTTGCCGTTGATCGGTGCCGAGATGCCGATGACCCACACGGTGGAGAGCTTCCACATCACCGGGCTGGCGGCCGGGGGGATGTTCACCGCGCTGGTCATTGAACAGGTGCGGCGCAGAGTCGGCCGTTGGCGGGTGATCTTCCTGGCGGTTCTCATCGGGGTGGGGGCGGGGGCCCTCCTGAACCAGGCCACGAGCCCGGTGATGACGGTCGCAGGGATCACCCTGGTCGGGATCAGCGTCTCCGGGGTCCTCATTGCGGGGCAAACGTTGCTGGTGGCCCGCCACCCGGGCCGGGGAGCGAAGTTCATCGGGGAGGCGAACGTAGCCTTCTCCGTGGGGGCCGTGGCAGCGACCTCGTTACTGCCGCTGATGGTGGTGTGGTGGGGCTGGAGATCCTTCCCGCTCGCCCAGATCCTGCTCCTGGCCGTGGTTGCTGCCCCGTTGCTGCTCGCCTCGAGGGAGGAGGCACGGGCCGTCCCGGAGCGGGAGCTGCAGGATCCCGCGCGCTCCAGCCCCGCCGCCCGCCGGCCCGCCTTCTCCTATGTAGCGCTGTGCTCCGCCGCGGTGGTGGAGTGGTCGCTGATCTTCTGGTTGCCCACCTACCTCACCCAGGTGACCGGACTCGGAGAGCTGGTTGCCGCCCAGTTGACGGCGGTCATGTTCATCGCTGTGATGATCACGCGTTTCCTTGGCAGTGCGCTGATGAACCGGGTCGGAGCCGGCCCGGTGCTGGTCGGTTCGGCACTCATGACCATCCTCACCGTCGCGCTACTCCTCGTCACCTCCACCGTCGGGGCGGCGACCGTGGTGGTCATCCTCGTTGGTATCGCGGTCGCGAACATCTACCCCGCGGGGATGGCGCTGGTGGTCGCAGCTCACCCCACGCGTGCCGATCACGCCGTCGCACGAGCCTCGGTGCTGCTCTCGCTCAGCGTCATCGTTTTCCCAATCATCCTGGGGCGTCTAGCCGACGCTTTCGGCCTGCAACGAGCGTTCCTCACCGTTCCGGTGATCGCGCTGGCGGCGGTGATTGCGGTGAGACTCACCGACGCCGATACGCAGGTGGCGGCGCTGCCCCCGGGCGAAAGTTAGAAGTAACGGTAGAGGGGCGGGAGGGGTCGCCGGGAGGCGTTACCTCGGCTCGGGCGCGTGCGGGATCCAGTTTCCCCGGCGCACGTCGAAGACCACCTGGGTCTCGGTGCCGCGGACGGCCGGGTGCACGGTGACGTGGTCGAGAACGAAATTCTTCAACTGCTCGCGATCGGCCACCGCCACGGTGACCATGAAGTCCGAGCGGCCGGTGAGGTTGATGACCCGCACCACGTGGGGGGTGTTCACCATGGAATCCATGAAATGGTCCACAGTTTCGCGGGAGTGGCTCGACATGTACACGGTGATGATCGCCTGGAGGCCGTATCCGAGCTGCGCGTGATCGAGCTCGAGCCGCGGCGGGCGCAGGGCCCCCGAGTTGTACAGCCGGCGCACCCGGTACCCGCAGGTGGATTCCGCGGCCCCGAGCTTCTGCGCGAGTGCCTTGTTCGTGAGGTTCGGATTCTCGCTGAGGAGCTTCACGATCTGGTAGTCCAGACCATCCAACGTGGTCTGCTGCTGCGTGGCCAAGGGCGCGTCCTTCCTGTCGGCTTCACTCAGTTGCGGCCAACGAATATTGGGGATCCCGCAAGATACTGGGCACCTTTTTGCGGTATGAGCAGAGTCTATTGTGAGCTCATGATCGCTCGGCAACACTGGGCGCATGAATCCCAACTTTGACACCGTTGCCGTGCACGCGGGCCGGGAGGATCTCACCAGCCTCGGTGTGCACGCCCTGCCGATCGACCTGTCGACCACGAACCCCCTCCCCGACATCGACGCCGGAGGAGACTCCTACGAACAGCTCGCGAGCGGGGGAGAGGTGCCCGAGGGCGGGAGCGCCGTGTACGCCCGCCTGTGGAACCCCACCGTTGCCCGCTTCGAGGAAGCTCTCGCGAAACTCGAGAACGCGGAGAAGGCCGTCGCGTTCTCCTCGGGCATGGCGGCGATCACCGCCATGCTCCTCACCCTCACCCAGGGCCGCGGCAAACCGCACGTGGTGGCGGTTCGCCCGCTGTACGGGGGCACCGATCACCTCCTCGCCTCCGGGCTGCTCGGCACGAAGGTGACCTTCTGCGAACCGGGCGAGGTGGCCGAGGCGGTCACCGAGGAGACGGGCCTGGTGGTGCTGGAGAGCCCCGCGAACCCGACCCTGGAACTGGTGGACATCGCGCACGTGGCACGCCAGGCGGGCGAGGTTCCCGTGGCGGTGGACAACACCTTCGCCACCCCCGTGTTGCAGCGCCCCCTGGATCTGGGGGCCGCGCTGAGCTTCCACAGCGCCACCAAGTATCTCGGAGGTCACGGAGACGCCATGGGCGGCATCGTCGCCTGCTCGAGTGACCTCGCGACGCTGCTGCGCCAGACCCGGGCGCTCACCGGAGGGATCCTCCACCCGATGGCCGCCTACCTCTTCCACCGGGGGCTGACCACCCTTCCCGTCCGGGTGCGCACCCAGCAGGAGAACGCCCGGGAGATCGCCGAATGGCTCGCCGCCCAAGAAGCGGTGGAACGGGTCTACTTTCCCGGGATGAGCGGGGACGCCGAGCTCCTGGGAGCCCAGATGGAGGGCCCCGGATCGATGGTCTCGATCAAGCTGCGCGGCGGGTACGAGGCGGCGCAGAAACTCACCTCCGGGGTGCGGATCTTCACCCACGCCGTTTCCCTCGGCGGGGTGGATTCCCTGATCCAGCACCCCGCCGCCCTGACCCACCGGCCCGTGGCCCCGCAAGCTCGGCCCGGTGCCGACATCGTGCGCCTGTCCATCGGCCTGGAATCCCCCGCGGACCTCATCGCCGACCTCGCCGGCGCGCTCGGCTGAGTACACCCGCGCAGCCCGGCGACCGAGGCGCCTGCTTCGCGGGGTAGCCGCGGGCAGCCGGACCTCGGCCCGCTCAGTCGGGAAGTACCGGGTTGATCGCCGAGGTCTCGCCCTCGTCCGCCGCCTGCACCAACTCCGCGGGCCCGCCCTGTTCCACCAACGGGGCGCCAGCCTCCGCCGGGGTCACGTGCACCGGTTGGATCTCACCAGAGAAGATCTGCTCCGCCCAATGGCACGCCACCTTGTGCCCCGGGGAGACCCCGGCGATATCCACCGATCGCAGTGCGGGGCGTTCGGTGTCGCACCGGGATTCCTGGCGCCACGGGCACCGCGTGTGGAACTTGCACCCGGGTGGTGGGTTCGCCGGAGATGGCAAATCCCCGGCGAGGAGGATCTGCTCGCGGGAATCCTCAACCGCCGGATCCGGAACGGGTACGGCGGAGAGTAGCGAGCGGGTGTAGGGGTGCAGCGGGTGGGTGTAGATCTGATCGGCCGGGGCTTCTTCGGCCAGTTCGCCGAGGTACATCACCCCGATCCGGTCGGAGATGTGGCGCACCACCGCGAGATCGTGGGCGATCACCACGTAGGTGAGGCCGAACTCCTTCTGCAGATCCTGCAACAGGTTGATCACTTGGGCCTGCACCGAGACGTCCAAGGCGGAGACTGGTTCGTCCGCCACGATGAGGTCCGGATTCACCGAGAGGGCCCGGGCGATCCCGATCCGCTGGCGCTGCCCCCCGGAGAACTCGTGTGGGTACTTGCGCAGCGCGGTCTCCGGTAGCCCCACCGCGTGGAGCAGTTCCACCAGGCGGGCCCGGCCCGACCCCGCCTTGGAGAGGTTGTGCGCTCGCATCCCCTCGAGCAGCAGTTGTTCCACCGTCTGGCGCGGATCCAGGCTCCCGAGCGGGTCCTGAAACACCATCTGCATGTGCCGGCGCATGCGCCGGAGTTTCTCCCCCTTCAGGGCGAGCACGTCGGTGCCATCGAAGAACACGTGCCCGGTGGCCTCGTCCTCGAGGTTGAGGATCGCGCGCCCGAAGGTGGACTTCCCGCAGCCCGATTCGCCCACTAGCCCGTAGGTTTCCCCCCGGAAGACGGTCACGCTCATCCCGTCGACGGCGCGTACGTGCCCCACCGTCTTGTCGAGGATCAGGCCACGCTTGATGGGGAAGTGAACCTTGACGTTCTGGGTCTCCAGCAGCACCTCCCCGGTCGGGGTGCCAGGGCTCGGGGGTGCGTCATCGCGAAGTTCAGTCATGGGTGGCCTCCACCGCGGGGTCGGGGAACGTTCCGGGTTCGCCGTCGGCATCTGGGGTGACGGGGCGGGGCCCGTCCGGGGTGAGCGGGTTGTGGCAGCGCAGGTGGCGCCCGGGGGCGAGTTCGATGCCGGAGTGGATGCCGTCGTCGGGTCGCAGGTCGGGGGCGGTCTCGAAACAGGCCCCGATGGCCGAGGTGCACCGGGGCGCGAAGGCGCACCCGTACTCCCAGGAGATGTTGTCCATCACCGAACCGGGAACCGGGTTGAGCCGGGAGCCGCGCTCGGAATCGAGGCGGGGGATCGAGGCGAGCAGCCCCCCGGTGTAGGGGTGGCGCGGGTACTCGAACAGCGGGTAGCGCGGGGAGCGTTCGACGATCTTGCCCCCGTAGAGCACGTTCACCTCATCACACATCCCCGCCACCACCCCGAGATCGTGGGTGATCATGATGAGCGCGGTACCGGTTTCGTGCACCATTTCGGTGAGCAGCGCGAGCACCTGCGCCTGAATCGTCACATCCAGCGCGGTGGTGGGCTCGTCGGCGATGAGCAGGCGCGGGGCCGAGGCGAGGGCCATCGCGATGAGTGTGCGTTGGCGCATCCCCCCGGAGATCTGGTGGGGGTACTCCTTGAGGCGTCGGCGCGGGTCGGGGATCCCCACCCGCTCGAGCATCTCCTCGGCCTTGGGCATCGCCTTGGACCGGGAGAGGTGCTGGTGTCGCATGAGCACCTCGGCGACCTGCAGCCCCAGTGGTACCACCGGGTTGAGGGAGGAGAGTGGATCCTGGAAGATCATCCCGAGCTCCGAGCCGCGCAGGTCCCGGAGTTTACGGTCGGGCAGTGCGATCAGATCGGTACCGCCGTACAGGGCGCGGCCGGTGACGGTGTTTCCGCGCTCGGGCAGCAGCCCCATGATCGCGAGGGAGGTGACGGACTTGCCGCACCCGGATTCGCCCACGAGTCCGACGATCTGGCCGGCGTCGACGTCGAAACTCACCCCGTCCACGGCCGTGAACTTGTGTTCCTTGGAGGCGTGGAAGGTGACGGAGAGGTCGGTGACGGAAAGGAGCGTGGTCATGTTCACCTCCGTGAGCGGGGGTCGAGGGCTTCCCGCAACGATTCACCCATGAGGGTGAACCCGAGGGCGACGATGATAATCGCCACCGCGGGGTACACCGCGAGGTGCGGGAAGGAGGAGAAGTACTGCTGTGATTGGCCCAGCATCTGGCCCCATTCCGGGATGCGGTCGTCGGGGTTGCCCAGCCCGAGGAAGCTCAGCGCGGCGGCGTCGATGATCGAGGTGGCGAGCACGATGGTGCCTTGCACGATCACTGGCCCGATCGAGTTCGGCAGCATGTGCCGGAGCACAATCGGTGCCTTCTTCACCCCGAGGGCCCGGGCGGCGAGCACGTGGTCGGAGTGCCTCTGGGCGAGCATCGACCCCCGCAGTAATCGGGCGAAGATGGGGATCTGCACCACGGCGATGGCGATGATCAGGGTGGCCTGGGAGGGCTTGGAGAAAAGTGCCGCGATGGTGAACGCCATCAGCAGGGAGGGGATGGAGAGCAGCACGTCGACGATGCGCATGACGATCGCATCCACCCACCCCCCGAACGCGCCCGCGAGCGTGCCGAGGAAGGATCCCCCGGCCAGGCCCCCGAGGGTGGCGAACACCCCGATGATGAGGGTCTGTTGGGAACCCACGATGAGGCGGGAGAGCAGATCCCGCCCCCGGTCGTCCGCCCCGAGCGGGAAGCCCGGCTGCGGGGGCGGGACCGGGTTGGTTTGGCGGCTCACCTGGTCGATGAGGAGGCGTTCGCCGGGGTCGTGGGGGGCGATCCACCCCGCGGTGAGGGCAAGGATGATGAACAGCGTGACGATGACGAGCCCGGCGAGGAACACGTAGTTGCGCCGCAGGCGCCGCCACGCGCTCTGCCACAGGGAGACGCCCTTCTCCGAGCTCGATCGCCCCGCGGCCGCGGTTCCGGCGCGATCGGCGAGCGCGTCGATGCGGGCCTTCTTCGCCTTCGGGCTCAGTGGGATCTGAGTTTGGGATGCCATACTCTCACCTCGTCCTTACACGGGGGTCGATGACGGCGTAGGTGACGTCGACGACGAGGTTGACGATGATGTAGATCAGCGCGGCCATCATGATCAGCACCTGGAGCACGGGGTAGTCGCGCAGTTCGAAGGCACTCGCGAGTGCCTCGCCCACCCCCCGGAACCCGAACACCTTCTCCGTCAGTACCGCGCCGGCGAGGAGCGCCCCGGTTTGCAGGCCGATGATGGTGACCACGGGGATGAGGGCGTTGCGCAGCACGTGGCGCAGCCGGATCACGGTGGAGGTGAGGCCCTTGGAGCGGGCGGTGCGCACGTAGTCCTCGTCGAGTACGTCGAGCACGGAGGCGCGGGTGATCCGGAAGATCACGGCGAAGGGGATGGAACCGAGCGCGATGGCGGGGAGGATGAGGTGTTTGAAAGCGTCCCACGCGGCGTCCCATTCGCCGGTGAGTAGCCCGTCGAGCACGAAGAACCCGGTGATCCGGGTGGCGTTGATCCCGACGGTTTCTCGGCCCGAGGGGGGGAGCAGGCCCATCTTGATCGCGAAGATGTGGCGCAGCACGAAGGCGAGGAAGAAGACGGGCACGGCCACCCCGACGAGGGAGGTGACGATCGCGGCGGTGTCGAGCGGCCCTCCGCGGCGTCTCGCGGCGATGTACCCCAGGGGGATCGCGGCGAGGATGGCGAGGGTGAGGGCGAAGGAAGAAAGCTCCAGTGTGGCCAGGAGGCGGTTGAGGAAAAGCTCCATCGCGTCCCTCCCGGGCAGCACCCCGGTGGAGACTCCGAAATCTCCGGTGAGCGCGCGCTTGAGGAAGGCGACGTACTGCACGTAGATGGGTTGGTCGAGTCCGAGGGCCTTCTCTAGGGCCGCTCGCTCGTCGGGAGTGGATCGCTCACCCAGGAGGGCGGAGACGGGGCCGCCGGGTAGTGCGCGGAGCCAGGCGAACAGCACGATACTCAACATGAACATCGCGATGATCGCCTGCCCGATCCTGCGGATGAGGTATTTAGTCATTCAATTACCTGTCGATGGCGTGGGGAAGAGCTTGCATCGCGGGTAGCGCGCGGGATTGGTTTGCGCAGCGCAGGGGAGTGGGCGGGTCGGTTGCCCGACCCGCCCAAAGTGGGCTTTCCCCTAGCCGCCAAGGGTCACGGTGGAGAAGTCCTCCGCCGCGAGCGGGCTGGTGATCAGGCCCTGAACATCGGCGCTCACCACGATCGCCGGTGGGCTGTGCGAGATCGGCAGGCCGGGGAGGTAATCCTCCGCGATCTGGCGGTTGATCTCCTGGACCATGCTCACTCGTTTGTCCTCATCCGGTTCGGAGTCGGCCTCCTTGAGCGCCGCGGTGAGATCGTCGGCCCACGGGTAGTTCGTCGTGGAGAACGCGTTGTCCTGTTCCACGAAGAACGTGCCGATGAAGTTGTCGGCCGAGTCGTAGTCACCCGTCCAGCCGAGCAGGTAGGCGTGCGCCTTGTGCTGTTCGGTGCCCTCGATGTAGCCACCGTTCCAGGGCAGGGCCGTGGTCTCCACCGTGATCCCGACGGCTTCCCAGTCGTTGCGGATCGCGTCGTAGATGTTCGCCGGGTCCGGCATGTACGGGCGGGTCACCTCGGTCGGCTGCCAGAACTCGATGGTGAGGTCGGATTGGCCGGCCTCCTCGAGGAGCTGCTTGGCGAGGTCGGGGTCGTAGGCGTCGGGTTCGAGGTCGGGGTTGTAACCGGTCAGCGTGTCCGGGAAGAACTGGCTGGCGGGCTCCGCGCCGTCGGGGAGTTGGCTCGCCACGAGCTGTTCCCTGTTGATCGCGTGGGAGAGCGCTTGGCGAACCTTGACGTCCTTGAGGGCCTCGTTGTTGGTCGCGTTCAACCCGACGTAGAGGATGTTGAAGGCGGGGCGGATCTCCACGGAGTTGCCCGCGTCTTCGAGTGCTCCCCAGTCCACCGGGTTGGGCAGGTCGTAACCGTGGATGGTTCCGGCCTCCAGTTCTTGACGGCGGGTGGTTTCGTCCGGGATGGTGCGGATGACCATCTGGCTGACGCCGGCCTGGTCGCCCCAGTAGTCCTCGTTGCGGTCGAGGGTGACCGTACCGGTGGAGTCGTCGTAACCGGCGAAGGAGAACGCGCCCGTACCCGTGGGGTGTTCCAGGGCGTAGGCGGGGTAGACGAAACCGTCACCCTTGGTCTCCACGCCGTTCGCGTCGTATTCCTCCATCGCCGCGGGGCTGCCGATCGCGTAGGCGCCGTGGGCGAGGATCGCCGGGAACTTGGAGGTGAATCGCGTGAGTTTGACCTGGGCCGTCATGTCGTCGGTCGCGGTGCAGGATTCGTAGATCGATTCCTCCCCGGTGCCAGCGAAGCCACCGAAGTTGTTGATCCAGTAGTACGCCACCGCCCCGCTCTGCGCGGCCTCGGGCTGGTTGTACCAGCGCTCGAAGTTGTAGCAGATCGCCTCGGCGTCGAGCTCGGTGCCGTCGTGGAACGTCACCCCGTCACGGATGTGGAAATCCCAGGTGAGCCCGTCCTCGGAGCTCTCCCACGATTCGGCCAACCCGGGCGCCGTCTTGGCAGTCCCCGGTTCGAAATCGAGGAGCTGCTCGTAGATCTGGCGGGTCACCCGGAAGGTTTCCCCGTCGGAAGCGTAGAACGGGTCGAAGTGTTTCGGCGCGCCCGCGGCGCCGAAGATGAAGATGTCATCCCCGCCAGCGGCCTCGCCCGCTTCGTTCCCGGCGTCCGTGGTGGCGCCGGCCTCGGACTCGGTTTCAGGTGCCCCATCACGCTCGGAAGCGCAAGATGTCAACAGCAACGCCGATGCGGCGATTCCTGCGACGAGGGCTGCTCTGCCCCTTTTCATAATTCCTCCAAGAGAAAGAAAATGCACAACTATGTGCTGGTGCAAGCATTGAACCAGACTGCGGCGCGATCCGTGCAGAAGTCGCTGGGTTTTTTCGAAGTAGAGTCAAATCGTTATCAAAGGCGGACGTGACACCGCGTCACGTCTGCATGCTGCTTTGCCCTCTGACGGGAAGGGGAACTCCAGCAGCGTAAAATTTCCCCACCGCACTGTTGTCAAAACGGCAGGAGGAGCCATGTCGGATGAGATCAGCCTCGCGCAGGCGCTCACGAACGAGCATCACGAGATCGATACGGGTATCGAAGAGTTCGCCCGAGGGTTGCAGCGCGGTCAACAGGTGGCGGCCCTCGCCGGCCCCCTGCGCCGCGCAATGTCGGCGCTGAGGCGGCACATTTACCTAGAGGAGGAGTTCGCGTTCCCACCGGTCCGCGAAGGCGGACTCATAATGACGATCATGGTGATGGAACGCGAACACGGGGTGCTGTGGCGTCACATGGATCGCCTGGATCAGGCCCTCGACGCCTTCGACGAAGCGGGTGCCACCAGCGACCAACGGGCGGCCCTGATCGGCGAGTGTGCCGAGATGCTGAAGGTGTTGGAGTCCCACAACTCCAAGGAGGAGCCGATCATCTACCCCTACCTGGATACCAGGCTCTCCCAGCGGCAGACCGCGGAGCTGCGCCTGCTCATCGAGAGCGGGTCGACCCCAGCGGGCTGGGTGTGCGCCAAGGGGGCCGAGGGGCTCTGACCTAGTCCTGGAGCCCCAACCGGGTGCGGAGGAATTCGTAGGCCAGTGCCGCCATGTGCGCGGCCTGTTCGTTGTTGGCCGCGCCGCCGTGCCCGCCCTCGATGTTCTCGTAGTAGGTGACGTCCTTCCCCGCCGCGAGCATCTTCGCGGCCATCTTGCGCGCGTGCCCGGGGTGGACCCGGTCGTCCCGCGTGGAGGTGGTGAACAGGGTGGGCGGGTACTCGCGTTCGGGGTCGAACAGGTGGTAGGGGGAAAAGGTTCGGATGAATTCCCAGTCGGCGGTGTCCGGATCCCCGTACTCCGCCATCCACGATGCCCCCGCGAGCAGGTGGGAGTAACGTTTCATGTCGAGCAGTGGCACCTGGATCACCAGTGCGCCGAACAGCTCCGGGTAGCGGGTGAGCATGTTGCCCGTGAGGAGCCCGCCGTTGGATCCACCCTGGGCGCCCAGGTGTGCCGGGGAGGTGACCCCGGTGTCGATGAGGTCGCGGGCGACGGCAGCGAAGTCTTCGTACGCCCGGTGCCGGTTCTCCTTCAGTGCGCTCTGGTGCCAGGCGGGCCCGTACTCCCCGCCGCCGCGGATATTGGCGAGCGCATAGGCCCCGCCCCGCTCCAACCACCCGATCCCCATCCCCGCCGAGTAGGTAGGGGTGAGGGGAATCTCGAACCCCCCGTACCCGTACAGCAGGGTCGGGGTGGTGCCGTCGGGGGTGAGTCCCTCGGAGTGGATGAGGAAGTACGGCACCCGAGTGCCGTCTTCGGAGGTGGCGAAACGTTGGGTGGCGGTGAGTCCGCGTGAATCGAAGAAGGCGGGGTTGGCTTTGAGCTGCTCCCGGGTGACGGCGACGCCGCCCTCCGCGCCCTGCGCGTGGATCGACGCGAGGGAGAGGGTGGTGGGGGTGAGGAAGTCCGTGGTCGTCACCCACACCTCGTCAGAGAACTTAGAGTCCACCGCCCCGGCGGCCACCGTGCCCACCTCGGGCAGGCCGGGGAAGGGGGTGCGGCGGAACCCCCCGCCCGTTGGGGTGAGGATGTACAGGCGGGTTTTGACGTCTTCGAGCACGTTGATCACGAGGTGGTTGCGGGTCCACGAGGCCCCCGCCAGTGACGTGGAGGGGGTGGGGGTGAACAGCGAGTGGAACTCACGGGAACCGGCCCGGAAATCCTCCCACAGGATCGCCAGCAGGCTGCCCGCGGGGTATGACACGGCGCCGGAGGGGGCGTCGGGCAGGTGCCAGTCCTCGCGTAGTTCCACGACGAGCCATTCCCGGTGCAACCCGGCTTCGGCCGACCGGGGCACATCGATCTTCGTGAGCAGGTCCCCCTCGAGGAGGAAGATCTCGGAGTCGTAGAACGCCCGCGAGCGCACCACGAGATCACGTTCGAAACCGGGAGTCGAATCGTGGGAGGCGAGGATGTACATATCCTCCGGTTCACCCTCGTACACCACGGGGGCGGATTCGAGCGGGGTGCCGCGAACCCAGCGCCGGACCTGCCGGGGGTACCCAGAATCGGTGAGGGAACCCTCCCCGGTGTCGGTGTAAACGAACGTGGTGTTCTCATCGATCCAGCTCATCCCGCCCTTGGATTCGGGCCGGTAGAATCCGCCCTCGATCCAGGTTTTGTTCTCCAGATCGAACTCCCGGGTGACGTCGGCATCCGCCCCTCCCCGAGAGAGCGAGACGAGGGCGCGGCGGTAACGCCGGGCCCCGTCGGGCAGATCCTCCCGCAGCAGCGTGGCCCCGTGCCACACCCAGTTCTCGCCCTCGTGCTCCGCGAGAGCGTCGAGGTCGAGCACGGTTTCCCACTCCGGTTCCGCGGAACGATACGACTCGGGGGTGGTGCGGCGCCACAGCCCCCGCGCGTGCGAGGTATCCCGCCAGAAGTTGTAGTAGTGATCACCTACGCGGGAGACGCCGGGGATCTTCTCCTCGGAGTCGAGCGCGGCCCGGATCTGATCACGCACGCGCCGAAACGTATCCCCCTGCGTCAACGCTGCCGACTTGCCCCTGTTCTGTTCCCGAACCCAGTCCAGCGCCGCGTCGCCCTCGACGTCTTCCAACCACAAGAATTCATCCTTCACGCCCCCAACCCTAGGGTGTTCTCGGCTAGGCGGCGAAGCCTGGGGGGTGTGTGACGGATCCGGGCGCGGGCGCTAACGTGTGTTCATGGCAAATTATCGACACCTATTCGGCCCAGGGCCCTCCAATCCGTACCCCGAAGTGATGCGGGGGCTGGCTGAGCCCATCCTCGGTCACCTCGACCCACTATTCCTCGAGATCATGGACGAGACCTGCGACATGCTCCGAGTGTGCTGGGGAACGACGAACGGGCGCACCCTGCCCCTGTCAGCCACGGGCTCGGCGGGGATGGAAGCGGCGTTCGTCAACACCGTGCACCCCGGCGACGTCGTCGTGGTGGGAATCAACGGGCTGTTCGGGGAACGGATGGCCGACGTCGCTCGCCGGTGCGGCGCTGAGGTGATCACCGTGGAGCACGAATACGGGCAACCGGTTGACGTGCAGCGGATGGTGGAAGCTCACCCTGACCCGGCGATCTACGCGATGGTGCACGCCGAGACCTCCACCGGGGTGGTCTCCGACGTCGCCGCGATGGGGGCGGCCAAGGGCGACGCACTGTTGATCGTCGACGCCGTCACCTCAATCGGTGGCTGGGAGCTCGCCGCGGACGAGTGGGGGATCGACGTGGGGTACGCCGGCTCCCAGAAATGCCTCGGAATCCCCCCGGGGCTGGCCCCCTTCACGGTCAACGATAGGGCGTGGGAGCGACGGGTGGAAACCCCGCAGTCGTGGTACCTCGACCTTGGCCTCCTCGGCGGGTACGTCGGCGGCGGGTCCGGCGGCGGGCGAACCTACCACCACACCGCACCCACCGGGATGATCGCGGGGATGCACGCGGGCTTGAAGCGGGTGCTCGCGGAAGGGATCCCCGCGGCCGCGCAGCGCCACCGCTCGGCGGGGGAGCACCTGCAGCAGAGGGTGGAGGAACACGGCTGGGAACTCTTCGCCGCCGAGGGTCACCGCCTGCCGATGCTCACCTCCGTGGTGGTGCCAGAGGGGATTGACTCCGCCGCGGTTCGTTCCTGGCTGCTGGAAAACAAGAACATTGAGATCGGCGCCGGAACCGGTCCGTACGCGAAGAAGATCTGGAGGATCGGGCTGATGGGCCCGAACGCGAGCCCCGAGCAGGCGGATTTCCTCTTCGATGCTCTGGTGGAGGCGGCCCAGGAAGCCTGACCGCTGCCGGCGCCGCCGGTGGCCCGTACCCGAAAATAGGTCTGGGGCGGGTGACGCAGCAAAAACTGCATCACCCGCCCCAGCGCTTTCCAATGACTAGCGCAGAGGAAACGAACCCGGAGGGGTCGGCGTTTCGTCCTCGCGCGTGTCTTCCGGGTGGGAACGCAGGTGGACCAGGGCGGCGACGAGGCCGCCCCAGATGAGCAGGATGGCGATGACCATCATGATGAGAGCTGCGGGTGTCATTTGATCTCGCTCCTTTCTTTTTCGTTGAGGCCCTTGGTTTCAACCACTCCACCGGGCCAGGGCAGGAGCGAGAGGATGATCGCCACGACGATAGTGCCTACGGCGACGCCCCATCCGTACGTGTTGACGTAGCTTGCTGGCATTCCGCCGTAGCCCTCCTGGATCCGGGTGATGATCTCAGAAATGAACATGAATCCGAGGATCACCGGGGTGACGATGGTGAGCATGATCTGCCAGGTCATGCCCACTTTGAAGGAGGAGACCGAGTTGAGGTGGTCGCGTAGATCGCCGAACCTGCGCAGCACCCACCCGAAGGCAATCAGCGAGATGAGCCCGGCGCCGACGATGCCGAAGTTGTTGGCGAAGTTGTCGACGATATCAAGCAGGTTGAGGCCCTCCGTGGTGGAGAACAGCGCGATCGAGAGGATCGCCATGACCCCGCCGACGATTCCCACGGAAGCGTTCCGGGAGAGGTTGAACTTGTCCTCAAACGCGTCGAGCACCACCTCCACGATGGATACCAACGAGGTGAGCCCGGCGAGTACGAGGGAGGTGAAGAACAGCACCCCGAGTACTGCCCCGCCCGGCATGGTGGAGATGATCGCGGGGAACGTCATGAACGCGAGCCCCACACCACTCTCGACCACGTCGCCGACGGCGACGCCCTGGGCCTGGGCCATGAACCCTAGGGCGGAGAACACGCCGATGCCCGCGAGGATCTCGAACGCCGAGTTGGAGAACCCGACCACGAGCCCTGCGCCGGTGAGGTTGGTGGTGCGCTTGAGGTGGGCGGCGTAGGTGATCATGATCCCGAACGCGATGGAAAGGGAGAAGAAGATCTGCCCGTACGCCATCACCCATACTCGGGAGTCGGTGAGTGCCGACCAGTCCGGGGTGAACAGGGCGTTGAGTCCGGTGAGGGCGCCGGGTTGGAATAGGGCCTGCACCACGAGAATGAGAAACAGCACGATCAGCAGCGGGATGAACACCTGGGTGACCCGGGCGATTCCCCTCTGGATACCACCGCGCAGAATGAGGAGGGCGAACACCCACACGATGACGAGCGGGATGAGGATGCCCATCACCGGCTTCGCCAGCAGCGTGAAGTCCTCGGTTGCGTTGAGGAAGTCACCGACGAAGAACGACGTCGGGTCGTCCCCCCAGGCTTCGTTCACGGAGAACCCAACGTATCTCATCGCCCACCCGATGATTACGGCGTAGTAGATGGCGATGAGGAAACAGATCCCTACGTGCCACCAACCGATAGCTTCCACCTTGCGGTTGAGCCTCCTGTGGCTCAGCGGGGAGGATCCGCGGAACTTGTGGCCGATCGCGTAGTCCATGAACAGCAGGGGGATCCCCGCGGTGAGGAGCGCCACGAGGTAGGGGATGATGAACGCACCCCCGCCCCCCTCGTACGCGACGTACGGGAAACGCCAGATGTTCCCCAGCCCAACAGCGGAGCCGATAGCAGCGAAGATAAACGCGCTCCGACCCTTGAATTCTTGTCTTTCGCTCATCATGCGCCTTTCACGCGGGATTCATCTGTGAACCCCCTTGATAAGAGAGGGGTTTTCCGGTTCACCTTAGCGGTAAAAACCCGCGGGAGTCGGACTCCAGCACACGTTTTGGGAGGATTGATACCGGATCTTTATCCGCATGCGCGGGGGAGAGGGAGGCTGATTCGGTTGCGGTGCGGGTGAATTTCTCTGTCACTCCCATTTTCCTGGTGTTTACGGGTACAGTGGAAAAAACGTTCAAGGAGGAACTTTCATGCCTGCATCAGTAGCACGCGTCACCACACTCACCGCCCGTTCGACCAAGAGTTTCGAGGACGCGATCCGTACAGGGATCCAGCGCGCGTCAGAAACATTGCGGAATGTCTCGGGCGCATGGGTCAAGGAACAAAAGGTGGAACTCGTCGACGGCGAAATCACCCAGTTCCACGTCGTGCTAGAGGTGACCTTCATCCTCGACGATTAACTTCCCGCCGCGGGAAGGCCCACACCGCCTAGACTTGAACGATGGACGAGATATTAGATCTTTCAGCGTTACAGATGGCGGCGGCGATCCGCGACGGCCGGGTTACCGCCGTTGAGGTGACCGAGGCGGCGCTCGCGCGTATCGAGGAGCGCGACGAACGGATCCACGCGTTCGTCCACCTCGCGCCCTCACACGCACTCACCCAAGCCGAGGCGGTAGACGCGCAGGTGAGCGCCGGCGGCGCAGCTGAGCTCGGCCCACTTGCCGGTGTACCGGTGCCGATCAAGGATCTCACCATGGTCGCCGGAATGCCGATGCGCGCCGGGTCGGCGGCGCTGGAGGGATTCGTTCCCGAGTACGACGACGGCGTCGTCACCCGGTTCGCGCAGGCCGGGGCAATCATGGTCGGCAAGACCGCCACCCCTGAACTGGGCCTGCCGCCGTACACCGAAACAGATATCGCCCCCGCCCCCGCCAACCCGTGGGATCACACCCGCTCACCGGGCGGCTCCTCCGGCGGCGCCGGCGCGGCCGTAGCAGCGGGGATGACGCCGATGGCGCACGGCTCGGACGGCGGCGGGTCGATCCGTATCCCCGCCGGCGCGTGCGGCCTGGTGGGAATGAAGGTCTCTCGCGGCCGAATCTCCAACGGACCCTACGGGGTGGATGGGGCCGCGCTCGCGACCCAGGGGGTCCTCACCCGCACCGTTGCGGATACCGCGCTGGGGCTGGACGTGCTCTCGGGGCCCTGGCCGGGGGATGACCGGCACCTGCCCCTCCCGAGCGAGGGGTTCCTCGGCGCCCTGCTTTCTGCTGAACCTGGCCGCGAGCCCCGAACGGAACCACTCAGAGTCGGGGTGCTGCTGGACCCGATCATCGGCCGGGACACATCCATCCACCCCGCCGCAATCGCCGGGGTGGAGCGCGCGGTCGCAGCCCTCACGGGGCTGGGGCACTCCATCACGACGGTGCCGGTACCGTTCGCCCAGGAGGACTGGGATCCTTTCCTCGACGTGTGGTCGGTGATGGCCGCCCAGGCGCCGATTCCGGAATCTCTCGAAGACTCCTTGGTGCCGCTGAGCAGGTGGATGCGGGAACGCGGACGGGGCGTCAGCGGCGTCACCTACGCCAACGCCATCAACAACGGCCAGATGCTCCAGCGGAAAGCGGCTGCCGCCTGGAGCGACGTCGACGTCGTCCTCTCGCCCACCCTCGCCTGGCCGGCCGCGAAGATCGGTTCGATCCGCAACGACGCCGATCCCTACGAGGACTTCATCGACCAGTGCCGTTACACCCCGTGGACCTCGAGCTGGAACATCCTCGGCGCGCCCTCGATCTCCCTGCCGCTGCACTCCGCGCAGGTGGACGGCGTGGAGCTGCCCTTCGGGGTGATGCTCGGTGCGCGCACGGGTCGCGAGGAGCTGCTGCTGAGCCTCGCCGCGGACCTCGAGAGGGTTGAACCGTGGGAGAGCCGCCTCGCGCCCATCGCGCGGTGAGTTCCGCCGACCCGAACTAAAGGTGCGGGTCGGGCGGCCGGGCTATGCCTCGTGGGTGACCCGGCCCGCGCAGATGGTCTGCAGCACGGGAATCTCCTGGAGCTCGTCGGCGGGGATCTCCAACGGGTTCACCCCGAGCACGGCGATGTCCGCGGGGCCGCCCACGGTGAGGAGCGGCGCACCGACGCAGGCGCGCACGGCGGCCCTTCGCTCGAGAATCTGCTCGCCGTGCCAGGCGGGGCGCTCGTCGCCGGTGCGGGTGCACGCGGCCTGCACCGCGAGCCACGGATCCAGCGGCGCGACCGGGGCATCGGAGCCGAAGCGGAGCTCCACCCCACCTCGGTGGAGCTCCGCCAGGGGGTAGGCGCGGGCGGTTCTGCCCGCCCAGAGGTGGTTCGCGGTGTCTCGGTCGTCCAGCAGGTGCGCGGGTTGGACGCTCGCGCTCACCCCCAGTTCCCGCAGGCGCTCGACGTCGCCAGGGTGCAGAAGTTGCGCATGCTCCACCGATCCACGCGCACCCGTCGCCGCGAAGGCCGCCAGCGCGCTGGCGTTCGCACGGTCGCCGATCGCGTGGATCGCGCTGTGTAGCCCGGCCGAGTGAGCCTTAGCCATCAGGCGGCGCAATTCGCCGGGATCGAGGTTGGGGGCGCCGTAAGAGCCGTCCGGGTAGGGGTCCAGGCACCACGCGGTCTGGGTGTTGAGCGAGCCGTCGGAGATGATTTTCAGCGCGCCCATCTCGACCAGCCCGCCGGGGGTGAGCGGGTCGCCGCTGCGGTGCCCGGCTGCGATCGCCTCGTCCAATTGCTCGGGCCACACCGCCGCCCGCACCCGCAGTTGAGTGAATCCCGCGGCGGCGCGGCGCCTCCACGCCGCGATGTTGTCGGAGAAGTCGAAATCGACGATCCCAACCACGCCCCGGGCCGCCGCCCTGGCTGCGGACTCCCTCACCCACGAGTCGGAGATAGCGGGGTCGTCTTCCGCGATGTCGGGCATCACCGCGAACCACGGTTCCTCGCTCACGAGCCCGGAGGCGGAGGATTCCAAGGGAAGGCCGTGAAGGCGGGCCGCGGCGGAATTGAACCAGGCGGAATGCAGATCACCGCTGATCAGCACGGTGGGGATGTCGCCGGTGGCGGCATCTAGATCCGCCTGCGAGGGCGCCCCGGGTTGCCCGAACGGGTGCGCCCAGCGGGAGTGCCACAGCCCCGTGCCGACGAGGGAGCCCGCGGCGACCATGGGGCCGCCCCGGCGGATCGCCGCCCGGACCATTTCCAAGGTCTGCGCCGGGCTCGCGCACGAACTCAGGTCTAACCGGTGAGATGTGCGGGCCCACTCGGTCATGTGCACGTGGTGATCCCACAGCCCCGGCATCGCCCAACCGCCGCGCCAGGAGCTTGCCGGGGTGATCTCGGCGATGAGCCCACCCTCGATGTGGATATCTACTGCCGGACCGCGCTGGGGGGAGGTGCGCTTTGAACCCCTGGGGGAGCCGAGGTCGAGGAGACGGACGCCGCGTAATCGCATGGCCTCAAGCCTACGATTACGCGGCGGCTAAAGTTACTTCCGCTCGTCACCCAAGCGGTCGTCACCGAATTTCCGCGCCTTTTCGACGTGGTCGGCGTACTTCTCTCCGGTGGCCTTGTTCGCCGCGCCGGCTGCCCGATCGAGCGCCGCGTCGGTCGACTCCTCGTCCGAGAGCGCACCCTTGACCTTGTCCACCAGGCCGGAGCCGCCGTCCTTCCCGCTGTTGGTGAGGTTCGAGGCGGCATCCTTGAGTTTGTCGAGATCCATTCTGAACTCCAATCTGTTGATGAAACTAGCTTTACACCCCAGTCGGCGCGCGTGGAGCTTTCGTTCCCTAGTCTCCTTAGAGCGAACAAGGCCGGCGAATCCTCCAACAAAACAGAGTTGAGCGGAATAGACTCAACCCTGTAGGTGTTGAGGGGTATAGAACTCGAATCTGCCGGAGGTTTCATGAACATCAGACTCACAACCAAATCCCAAGAGGCTCTCTCTGCGGCGCTCCAGAGCGTTGCCGCCGACGGCGGGCCCAAGCTCGAACCCGCCCACCTGCTCCTCGCGCTGCTGGACCAGCCCGGAGGGGTCGCGGGCGCGATCCTCGACGCACTCGGGGTCAACCGCGAGGAAATAGCGAGGCGCACGCGCGCACTGATCGCCGCGCTGCCGAGGGTGAGCGGAAGCGCCGTGGCCTCCCCCGACGCGTCTCGGGCCACCAGTGCCGTGCTGGCGAAGGCGAACGAGGAGGCGGGCGCGCTGGGAGATGAGTACGTCTCCACCGAACACCTCCTCCTCGGGCTCGCCGGAGACGGACAGATCGGTGGGATGCTCGCAGAGCTCGGAGCCACCCGCGAGTCGATCGCCGATGCCCTGCCGCAGGTTCGGGGCAACGCCCGGGTGACTACCCCCGACCCCGAAGGCACCTACAACGCCCTGGAGAAGTACGGCACCGACCTCACCGAGGCGGCCCGCGAGGGGAAGATCGACCCGATCATCGGGCGAGATTCCGAGATTCGCCGGGTGGTGCAGGTGCTCTCGCGCCGCACCAAGAACAACCCTGTGCTCATCGGCGACCCCGGCGTGGGTAAGACCGCGGTGGTGGAGGGCCTCGCCCAGCGGATCGTCGATGGCGATGTGCCCGAATCCCTCAAGGGCAAGCGCCTGATCTCCCTCGACCTGGGATCCATGGTCGCCGGCGCGAAATACCGCGGGGAGTTCGAGGAACGCCTCAAGGCGGTACTGGAAGAGATCAAGAATTCCGACGGCGAGGTGGTCACCTTCATCGACGAGCTCCACACCGTGGTCGGTGCGGGAGCCAGCGGGGATTCCTCGATGGACGCCGGAAACATGCTCAAACCCATGCTCGCACGCGGAGAGCTGCGGATGGTGGGTGCCACCACGCTCGACGAGTACCGCGAGAACATCGAGAAGGACCCTGCTCTCGAGCGCCGCTTCCAGCAGGTGTTCGTGGGGGAACCTTCGGTGGAGGATACGATTGCGATCCTGCGCGGGATCGCCCCGAAGTACGAGGCGCACCACAAGGTGACCATTTCCGACGGGGCGCTGGTCGCCGCGGCCACCCTCTCCGACCGGTACATCACCGGGCGCAAGCTCCCCGACAAGGCGATCGACCTCGTCGACGAAGCCACCGCCAGGCTACGCATGGAGCTGGACTCCTCGCCGATCGAGGTCGATGAGCTGCGCCGCGCCGTCGACAGGCTGAAGATGGAGGAGGCCTACCTCGCCGAGTCCGATCTCGACGACTCCGGGGTGGCCCGGCTGGAGAAGCTCCGCGCGGAGCTCGCCGACCGCCGCGAGGAGCTCGACTCCCTCACCACGCGTTGGGAGACGGAGAAGGCCGGACACAACCTCGTGGGTGACCTCAAGGCGAAACTCGACGGCCTGCGCACCGAGGCCGAACGGCTCCTGCGCGAAGGGGATTTCGAGGGCGCCTCGCGGCTCAACTACGGGGAGATCCCCCAGGTCGAGACCCAGATCGCCGCGGCCGAACGCGAGGAACAGGCCCGCGAGGCGGAGGAGCCGATGGTCGCCGACCACGTCGGTGCCTCCGAGATCGCCGAGGTGGTGGCCTCCTGGACGGGCATCCCGACCGGGCGGCTCCTGGAAGGCGAGACCGAGAAACTCCTGCGGATGGAGGAGGCCCTCGGCGCGCGCCTGATCGGGCAGATGGACGCCGTACGGGCGGTATCGGATGCGGTTCGCCGGGCCCGCGCGGGCCTCTCCGACCCCGACCGGCCCACCGGATCGTTCATGTTCCTCGGGCCCACCGGGGTGGGCAAGACCGAACTGGCCAAATCGCTCGCGGATTTCCTCTTCGACGACGAACGCTCGATCGTGCGCATCGACATGTCGGAGTACTCGGAGAAGCACTCCGTTTCCCGCTTGGTGGGTGCGCCCCCGGGATACGTCGGCTACGACGAGGGCGGTCAGCTCACCGAAGCGGTGCGGCGCCGTCCCTACTCGGTAGTGCTGCTCGATGAGGTCGAGAAGGCCCACCCGGAGGTGTTCGACATCCTGTTGCAGGTGCTCGACGACGGCCGGCTCACCGACGGGCAGGGCAGGACGGTGGACTTCCGCAACACCATCCTCATTCTCACCTCGAACCTGGGCTCGCAGTTCCTAATCGACCAGACGGTCGAGCCGCAGGTGCGCCACGAATCGGTGATGACCCTGGTGCGGCAGTCCTTCAAGCCGGAGTTTCTCAACCGGCTCGACGAGATCGTCATGTTCGACGCCCTGAGCGTCGAGCAGCTCGGGCGGATCGTGGGCCTGCAGATCGACAGGCTCAGGGCACGGCTCGAGGATCGCAGGATCACCCTGGACGTAACCGAGACCGCGGAGCAGTGGCTCGCCCTCGAGGGGTATGACCCTTCCTACGGGGCCCGGCCGTTGCGCAGGCTCATCCAACGCGAAGTGGGTGATGTGCTCGCGCGCAAACTGCTCGCAGGCGAGGTGGCCGAAGGCGACCACGTGCTGGTCGACCGCGGCGACGAGGGCCTGGAGATCTCACGGGAAGAGGCGCAGATCGCAGGTTAGTGCGGGCCGGGAGCGCCCTGGCGCGCCCGAGGCGAATAGACGCGGCGGCCTCGGGGTCAGTGAACCTCGAGGTCGCCGTCGTATGCGGACCCGTGCAACCGCTGACTCCCCGCCGCAGAGATGAAGCAGGTGATCGTCTGATCACCGTTTTTCCACGTGCCCTCGCTTGGATAGAGCGAGTGCGGGGAGAGGGGGCGGGTGTCGAACTCGTCCGTGAGGTCCGCCGCGATCTCGCGGCACTCGGTGGAGGCGAGCTCCGCGACCTCA
>CAJDUU010000006.1_pt1 | contig 23769 bp, 18 predicted proteins | sample 7391041 | NCBI WGS metagenome assembly CAJDUU01 (sample SAMEA7055689, study PRJEB34461) | soil metagenome | biome: terrestrial ecosystem; feature: Peninsula; material: soil | place: Antarctica | collected 2016 | reverse complement strand
AGGCGAGTTCGATGTGGGAGTTCGCCACCGGCTCGAGTTCGCGCAGGATGAAACCATCCGCGTCGGTACCACGGACCCCAGTGGCGATCAGTGTGAGAGAACCACCATTTTCGATACTTCTGCCCGCCCCGAAGAATCCCTTGAGGGAATGCACGGTAGAGGCGTCCAGCCCGTGCTCCAACACCCGCGAGGAAGGGGTGGTCGAGGTGTGATACGCGCGCGCGAGCGCAGTCAGGGAGTTGAACACCACAATCACGTCCTGCCCCAGTTCCACCAAGCGCTTCGCCCGTTCGACGGCGAGGGTGGCCACAGTGATGTGGTCATTGCCCGAGCGGTCGAAGGAGGACGCGATCACTTCGCCGTGGATGTTGCGCTGCATGTGCGTGGCATCCTCGGGACGTTCGTCGATGAGCACCATCATGAGGTGCACGTGCGGTTGCGACTGGGCAATACCCTGAGCAATATCCGTGAGGAACTTCAGCCGTTTGGCGCCTGGGTCGGCGGAGATCAACACGCGTTGGCCGAGGGCGATTGGGGCGAGGGTGTCGACGATCTTCTGGGTCGAGCTTTCCGAACCCAGGGAGACGAACTTCTGTGGGTACGTCGCTGTGAGAGATTCGAACTCGGGGCGCTCTTCCGCCTCGGCAGCCGGTGCGTTGTTCACTTGTTCGGGAGAAACCAGGGCGTTGAATTTCTGGCGGCTACTGCTCTCCCCCTCACGGGGCTGTCGTACCGCGCCGGTGATCGCGTCCCCCCGGCGCAGGTTGTGCCTCCGGACCATCCCGAGGTTGACATAGACGTCCGAGGAACCGGGGAGATATCCAGTTGTGCGCACGAACGCATAGTTGTCCAGTACGTCGAGGACCCCCGCGATCGGGATCAGGACGTCGCCATCCCGCACGTCCACTTCTTCGTAGTTCTGGTTTTCTCGTTGGTTCGGGCGTCGTTTGCGCTCACGGCGATCTCGTCCGCGGCGACGACGGGCGTTGCCGTCCTGTGAGTCGTCATCCTCTGCCCCGGGGAGTTGAATGTCATCCAGGCTCGCGACCTTCGGGGCGCTCTGCTTGGACTCTGGTTCGAACTCCGCAAAGACGTCGAGCTTCTCACCGGAGGTCTCGCGCCCCGCCCCTCGCTGCCCACCGCCAGAGCGTGCGCCGGACTGCTGGCGCTGGGCCTGCTGCTGGCGCTGGCCGCTGCGTCGTTGCCCCGAGTCCCGCTGCCCCGATCCGCGTCGCTCTGGGCGGCCCTCGGTTTGCCCCTCGGAGCCGTCTGCACGTGACTGATCGCGCTTGTCGGCTCCCCGCTGAGGCTGAGAGGCGGCGTCGGACTGCTCCGCAGACGCACCACCCTGGGGTGCGCTTGAGCTGCCACCGTGGGCCTTGATCGACTCGATGAGTTCGCCTTTGCGAAGGCGGGAGATGCCCTTGAGGCCCAGCTGGCTCGCGATTGCTTGCAGTTGGGGGAGCTTCATCGCCGAGAGCGCAGCTGCGGAGGCCTGGTCCTGAGATTCAGTCACGAAGGTCCTTTGAATTACTGGGTGATCACTTAGTCACTAGACGCGCTTAAGATTATCGCGAATCAGTGGCGAGACGCCACGACCCCTTAGCCTACCGCAAGTTCCGGGACGAGATGCGCACCTTGGCGCGCGATCGAGGTGTCGGCTCGGCGCCACCCCCGGGGAATCAGTGCGCGCGCCGATTCGGGGAATTCCCCCAACACGAGGACGCTGGGACCCGCGCCGGACACTACCGCCGCCACCCCGTTGCTGCGCAAAGCTTCGACGAGCTCGGCGGTGTGCGGCATCACCTCGCTGCGGTAGCTCTGGTGCAGTTTATCCTGGGTCGCGATCCACAGAAGATCCTCCTGCCCGCTCAGCGCGAGGGTGAGAAGACCAGCGCGAGAACTGTTGAACGCAGCATCCGCGTGGGGCACATAAGAAGGCAGCGCCCCACGTGAACGGGAAGTGGCGAGTTCGGAGTCCGGGATGAGGATCGTCGTCGGCACCTCCCCTACCGGTATCTGCGCCGCGTAGGCCCGGCCTTCACTCAGGTAGGCGATCGTCGCACCCCCCAAGAGTGCTGGTGCCGCGTTGTCGGGGTGCCCTTCGAACTCGGTCGCGAGGGTGAGCAAACAATCATTGTCCAGTGCCTGGGGGTCGCTGATGAGCCCGCGGGCGAGGAGGAGTCCCGCCACCGTCGCCGCTGCGCTCGAGCCCAACCCTCGCCCGTGGGGAATCCTGTTGCGGCAACGCAGCACGAAGCCCGCCTGGGGGGCATCCACATAGTCGAGCGCCACGCGCAGGGCACGGAGGATGAGGTGATCGTCACCGTTGGGCAGGGAGCCCGCTCCCTCCCCCTCCACGTGGACACTGCTCGTGCCCGCGACGGCCTCAACCTCGACGTCGTCCCAGATGGTCAACGCGAGACCGAACGCATCGAATCCGGGGCCCAGGTTTGCGCTGGTCGCCGGCACCCGAACCCTCGCGCGATCGTTGGCGAGTCGCATCACAGGCCCAAGGCCCGAACGACGTCTTGGAGATTCGGCGCGACCACCTGTGGGGTGACGTCGCGGTTGCCCAGAGCTGTCGCGGTGTCCTTCAGACCGTTTCCTGTGACGGTGCAAGTTATGGTCGCCCCGCTAGGCACCTCCCCCTCCTCGGCTCGCTGCAGCAGTCCGGCTACCGAGGCGGCGGAGGCGGGTTCCACGAAGACGCCCACCTCGGAGGCGATCAGGGCCTGCGCGTCGAGAATCTGAGCGTCGGTGACGGCGTCGATCCTGCCCCCCGAGTCGTCCCGGGCCGCGACGGCCAGATCCCATGAAGCCGGGTTGCCGATCCGGATCGCGGTGGCGACCGTTTCGGGGAATTCGACCACTTCGCCTTTGACGAGGGGGGCCGCACCATCGGCCTGCACCCCCCACATCCTGGGCAGTTTCGAGGACGTGCCGTCCTGGTGGTATTCGCGGAACCCCATCCAGTAGGCGGAGATGTTGCCCGCGTTGCCCACGGGCAGCACATGGATATCGGGAGCGTCACCGAGGACGTCGACGATCTCGAACGCCGCGGTTTTCTGCCCCTGGAGGCGATAGGGGTTGACGGAGTTCACCAACTCGATGGGGTAGCCCTCGGCGAGCTCCCGCACAATGCGCAGGCCATCGTCGAAGTTCCCTTCGATTTCGATGAGGGTGGCGCCGTGAACCACTGCCTGGGCCATCTTCCCCGCCGCGATCTTGCCCGCAGGAAGGATCACCACACAGCCGATACCGGCGCGGGCAGCGTAGGCCGCCGCCGAGGCGGAGGTGTTTCCGGTGGATGCCGCGACCACCATCTGCGCCCCATCCGCCACCGCCTTGGAGATCGCCGTCGTCATCCCCCGGTCCTTGAACGAGCCGGTGGGGTTCGCGCCCTCCACCTTCAGGAACACGCGCGCCCCAGTGCGTTGGGAGAGCGCGGGGGCCTCGACCAGGGGCGTGCCGCCCTCGCCGAGGCTGACAATCGGATCAGTTTCACTGAAAGGGAGCCGGTCAAAATACTCGCTGATGAGCCCCCGCCATGGTGCCGCCATTAGTTTCCCTCCACCCGCATCACTGAAATGACTTCCTCAACCGCATCCATATTCCACAGATCGGCCAGTATCGCGTCCAACGCTGCCTGGGATGCGCTGTAGGTGACGATGATGAGCCCGGCCTTGCCGTCGTCTCCGGGGGTCTGCCTAACGGTTTCGATGGAAACTCCGTGGCTCGCCACTACGCTGGAGAGTTCAGACAGCACCCCGGGGCGATCCGCCACGGTCAAGCGCATGTGATAACGGCTGGGTACCAGGCCGGATTCGATGACCGGTAGTTGCGCGTAAGTAGATCCGGCCGGGGCGCGGCCACCGATGACCTGCCCGCGGGCGATGTCGACGATATCGCCCAACACCGCTCCGGCGGTCGGTTTCCCGCCCGCGCCCGGGCCGTAGAACATGAGCGTCCCGGCTGCTTCAGCTTCGATGAATACAGCGTTGTAGGCGTCGGAGACGGTCGCGAGCGGGTGGTCGGCAGGGACCAGCGCGGGATGTACCCGCACTGCGATAGATCCGTTAAAACTTTCGGCGATCGCGAGCAGCTTCACAACACTTCCCGTGGACTTGGCCGCAGCGATGTCGTCGGCGGTGATCTGACGGATCCCCTCGGTCGGGACGTCAGAGGCGTACACCCGCGTGTGGAAAGCGAGGGAGGCGAGGATGGCCGCCTTCGCTCCCGCATCCAGCCCGTCCACATCCGCAGTGGGGTCGGCCTCTGCGTATCCCAGTATCTGGGCGTCTGCGAGGGCGTCGTCGAAGTCCGCGCCCGTCGTCGTCATCTGGTCCAGGATGTAGTTCGTCGTGCCGTTGACGATCCCGAGGATCTTCGTGATGCGGTCACCTGCGAGCGACTCCCGAATTCCGCGCACTACCGGAACCGCGCCCGCAACTGCCGCCTCGTATAGCAGGCTTCCGCTATTCGCATCGGCTGCCTCTTGCAGTTCGGGGCCGGCCTCGGCGAGGAGTTCCTTGTTAGCGGTAACAACGCTGGCGCCCTGTTCCAGAGCTCTGAGGATCAGCCCCTTCGCGGGTTCGATGCCCCCCATGAGCTCGACCACGATATCTGCGGAGTCGACCAGACCTTCGAGATCCTCACTGAGCAGGTCCTTCGGCACCACAGGGTCCCGCGCGGTGTCGGCGGAGCGTACCCCGATGCCCGCCAGTTCGATTCTTGCTCCTGCGCGCGCGGCCAGATCCGCATCGTGTTCGAGGAGCCTGCGCACGACCTCGGTGCCCACCACTCCACAACCAAGAACCACACAGCGCAGTGGCGCTTTGACCTCGTTCATTTTCTCCTCATCATCTGGCCTGTTCCTCGTTAGAGGATACGGGTCATTCCGGGTCGGTGCCGCCTCGTCTCAAGCCGTGAATCTTCATCCCACATCCAACCGCAGGAGATCCTCGATCGTTTCCCTGCGAACTATCTCCCTCGCGCCGCTATCCTCCACCGCCACCACCCCTGGGCGGGGTACTTGGTTATAGTTCGAGGCGAGCGAGCGCCCGTAGGCGCCGGTGGCGGCGACGATGAGCAAATCCCCTCGGCGCAGGTCGCTGGGGAGCTCGATCTCTGGGATGAGAATGTCGCCCGATTCACAGTGCTTGCCGACGATCCGGCACCGCATTGGCTCCGCACTGGAGCTGCGGTTCCCGAGGCGGGCGGTGTACTGGGCGTCATAGAGGATCGGGCGAATATTATCGCTCATCCCCCCGTCAACCGAGACGTACACCCGGCTCCCCTCATCGAGCTGGACGCGTTTGATCGTTCCCACTTCGTACACCGTCATAACCGCGGGACCGACGATGGCCCGTCCCGGTTCGATGGAGATCTGTGGCATCGCGCTGCCGAGTCGGGCGCACTCCGAGCGGACCGCAGCGGCGATCTCCGATGCGGCGATCCGTGGATCGAGGTCAACTTGGCCAGGCAGGTAAGCAATGCCGTACCCACCGCCCAGGTCGACCTCGGGGATCGCAACACCTTCGGACTCCAGCTCCGCCCGGAACTCCAGCACCACTCGGGCGGCGCCGGCGAAGCCGTCGGTGGAGAGGATCTGTGAACCGATATGGGAGTGCAGCCCGATGAGACGCAACCGCCGCTCACCCGAGATTCTTTCGATCGCCTCCCGAGCGGCGCCGGAGGCGACGGATAGGCCGAACTTCTGGTCCTCGTGCGCGGTGGCGATGAATTCGTGGCCCCCTGCGTGCACCCCCGTGGTGAGTCGTACCATCACGGGAACCGCGGCGGCGTCGAGTTCTTCGGCGACACTGGTGAGCAATTCGATCTCGTCGAGGGAGTCGACGATGATCCGCCCCACCCCTACCTCAAGCGCCTGACGGAGTTCCTCCCTGGATTTGTTGTTCCCGTGCAGGCCGATATCGCTCGGGGGGATCTGCGCCGCCAAGGCAACCGCGAGTTCCCCGGCGGTCGAGCAGTCCACGCGCAGACCTTCGGCGTGAACCCACTTGAGTACGGCCACCGAGCTGAACGCCTTGGAGGCGTAATACACCCCCACCTGCTGGTCGAACTCCTCGTCGAACGCGACTTTGAAGGCTTTCGCCCGCGCAACCAGATCCTCCACGTCGAGGAGATAGCTTGGGGTACGGAATTCCCCCGCGAGCCGGCGAACTGGGTGCCCTGCGAGGTGCACGACCCCGCCTCGGTCAGTAGCTGATGCCGGCCAAGGGGAGCCGAGGGGGGTGTTGGGATTTTGTTCGGTCACGATTCCTCATCGTAGAGCAATACTGTGATCGATTGAACATGTCACGAAATTCGTTCCTCTGCCCCCACCCTGCTACGATTCTTAATCGCGGGGTCATCTCCGCACCCGCCCCCGTAGCTCAGCGGATAGAGCGTCTGCCTCCGGAGCAGAAGGCCACTGGTTCGAGTCCAGTCGGGGGCACTCGTTGTACCTGGGGGTGAATGTGGCGCTGGCTGATTCGCCAATCGGCGAGGTTCTTGTACTGCGCGCGGGAGGATCCGTCGCGGAAATTACCACGATCGGGGCACACCTGCGCCGGTTCGACGTAGGTGGGCGAAACGCCGTCCTGCCCTTCGGCGACACTCTTCCGTGGGGAGCTCACGGGGCTGTTCTGGCGCCCTGGCCCAACCGGATCGCAGGCGGCGAGTACGTGTGGGAGGGGGCGCGCTACCACCTGCCGATAACGGAACCGGAGCGCGGTACAGCGATCCACGGCTTGGTGATGGACGCGCCGTGGCTGGCCGCGATGAGCGAGAATCGGGCCACGCTCACCACCGAGATCGGCCCCACCGCAGGGTACCCCTTCGCGTTGCACCTGACGGTGGCGTATACACTCGGAGAATCGAGCCTCGCGGTCAACTTCACGGCTGAGAACCGCGGAGAACGCACAGCCCCATTCGGTGTGGGTTTCCACCCCTGGCTGGCGGCCGGCCCCGGCGGGCTGGAGAACGCAACACTTGAGTTCCAAGCAAACTCGTGGTTCCCCACCGATAATCGACTAATTCCTACCGCTGAGACCCCCGTGCCGGAGCGTTTCGACTTCGGCACGCCCCGGGCGGTGGGAACAACCCAGATCGACGACGCGTTCGGTCACCCCGCATTCGACGGGTCGGGCCGTTCGTGGGTGCACCTCACCGGGGACGACGCAGTGACGGTTTCCGCCTGGATGCGTTCCCCGCTACAGATATGGCAGTTGTGCTCCCACCCCGGTCCGGCGCCGCGCCCTGCGCTCGCCGTCGAGCCAATGAGTTGCCCCGCAGACTCCTTCAACAGCGGAGACCGGCTCACTGCTCTCGCGGCGGGGGAATCATTTCAGGCGCAGTGGGGCATCACCGTACGAGCGCCGGAATAGCCTGTGCTTCACCGCATGAGGGGGCCGCTACTGCTGGAGGCATTCGCGGATCTCCTGACTGAGGGTCACCGCCCCGTTATTCGCCAACCATGCGGCGGGATCCACGGTCGTGAGGTTGTCGTCGAGGTGAATCTCGAAGTGCAGGTGCGGGCCGGTAGAGTTCCCGTTCGAGCCGACCGCGCCAATGACTTCGCCGGCCCTGACTTTCTGCCCCGGTGTGGTGTAGACGCCGTTGCTGTACATGTGGACGTACCAGGAGCGCACGGTCTGACCGTTGATGTTGTGTCGCACGATGATCAGCATGTTGGAACGGCCAGCTTTACCCGGGCCGGTGTACTCCACCACCCCATCAGCAATGGCGTGGATCGGTGTTCCCGTGCTTGCCGCCATGTCCAGCCCGGCGTGCATCGAGTGCCGCCCCCACATGGAACGGAATCCGTAGCGCGAGGTAAGGCGGTAACTGCCCTCAACCAGTGGCATCACCAACTCGGGAGCGAGCGTGGCAACCTCCGCGGCTGCGGGCCCGTTCGCGCTTCCCGCGAGGGTGTTGCAGGCAGGGGCCTGGCGCTCCTGACTCCGGCTCGCGCTCACCGCTGCTCTCACCCCGACCAGTGGGTCAGCCGCCAAGCCCTCCCCATCGGGTCCCTCACCGCCATCGGGCTCGACATCCATCAGGACGTCGAGTGCGTCAGTGGCACCGTATTCGATGCCCTCCTCAGCCTTCGCGGGCGATGTAGGTGGCCCGCTCAGCGGGATAATGGTCGTCGCCGCGGCCAGGCTTCCCAGAATGGCCATCCGCGGTACCAGGCTTGCGCGTCTGCCCCGCGGCCGACTTCCCGGCGCAGTTGAGGTGGATGCGAGGTCCTCGCGGTTTGGCACCTCGGCGCCTGCACGGGGTCGTCGGCGATCTTTCTGTGCGCGCGCCTCCGCTTCACGGAGCGAGCGGCGGGTCGGGTACGCCTCAGCGGGTACGTAACGCTGAGTTTCCACACGACCTCCGAGACTTAAAAGTAGACAATTGAACCGGCTTTTCGGCGAGCCGTTTTTTCGCTACCAAAAACTCACCTGTAGAACCATAACCCTTTTCAGCGGCCCCCGTGGAGTCGTTGTGCACAACAACACATTTTTTCCCTCGCCAGCACAGCCCGACGGGGCTAACGGCCACGCCGTTGCATGGAATCGCGCACCTCGCCCACCAGCTCTTCCAGGATGTCTTCCAAGAACACCGCACCCACCGGTGCGAGTTCAGCGCCATCAAAGACGAGGGCCAGGTGCGCCCCTGAGTGTTGCATCAAGGTGAGCACGTCTTCGATGTCATCCGTGGTCTGGGCCCGTGGCATCGGGCGAACCCGCCAGGAAGGGACTGCCGTCGCGCGCTGCTCCTCGGACTTGGCGTAGAGGGTGTCCTTCACGTGCAGGTAACCGACGAATTCGCGTGTTTCGTTGTGGATTGGGAACCGGGAGAACCCGGTCTTAGCCACGGCATTCTCCACCTCGGCAACGGTCACCCCCGAAGGCAGGGAGACGACTGTGTCGAGAGAAACCATGAGCTGCTTGGCCTGGACTCCCGAGAACTCCAGCGCCCCCGAGAGCAGCCCCACCTCATCCTCCAAAATTCCTTCCGCCTGTGAACGAGCGACAATCGACGCCACCTCTTCGGCGGTGAAGGTGGAGGTCACCTCGCTCTTCGGCTCCACCCCGAAAAGGCGGAGGAAGGAGTTCGCCAACCAATTCAGCACCCCAATGACAGGTTTGGTCACCTGCGCGATCCACACCAGTGGCGGGCCGAACCACAGCGCCGCCTTCTCGGGGCGGGCGACAGCGAGGTTCTTGGGAACCATCTCGCCTAGGACCACGTGGAGGTAGATCACGATCGCGAGCGCCGCGACGAACCCGATCACGTGCGAGGTTTGAGGAGGCAGCCCCAACCGCACCAGCGGCCCCTCGACTAGCCCGGCCAGGGCGGGTTCAGCCACCGCACCCAACCCTGTGGAGCAGACCGTGATCCCGAGCTGGGCGGCCGCAAGCATCAGCGAGACGTGTTCGACGGCGTACAGGGCGGTCTTCGCCCCCCTCACCCCGTCCGCCACCAGCGGCTCCAACTGTGCACGGCGCACAGACATGATGGCGAACTCGGCCCCAACGAAGAACGCATTGGCCAGTAGCAGGAGTGCCGCGACCAGTAGCGCCGTCGTGACACTCATCGTGGCTCCCCTCGGTGCACCCGGATCAGCTCAATACGGCGACCGGCGATTCGCTCCACCGTGAGTGAGACTCCGGGGAGCTCCAGCGTCTCGTCGACCGCCGGAAGGCGGCCGAGCTCGCTGAGAATGTACCCGCCAACCGTTTCGTAGGAGGGCTCGTTCGGCACTGTGACTCCGGTGTAATTCTCCAGCTCATCCGGCCGGAGCGTTCCGGGGATGAGCCACGTGTCGGGCCCCACGGAGCGAACTGCGAGGCGGAGCCGGTCGTGTTCATCGGCAACCTCTCCGACGATCTCCTCGATCACATCCTCTAGCGTCACGATTCCTGAGGTTCCGCCGTACTCATCGACCACGACCGCCATTTGTGCGCCCAAATCGCGCAGTTCGACCAACAGGGGGGCGAGCTCCATCGTCTCGGGAACCGTGGAGATCGGTTCCATCACCGCGCCTGCGGGAACTTCATGGCGTTTCTCGTGCGGGACAGCGATCGCACGGCGCAGGGTTGCCACCCCCACGGTTTCGTCAGCCGTCTCCCCAATTACGGGAAACCGGGAAAAGCCGGAGGCATATGATTTCTCCAGGAGATCCGCGACGGTGTCATCCTTACGGAGGGTCTCCACGCGGAGCCTGTCGGTCATGACGTCCACCGCGCTGAGTTCGTTGATCGCGATGGAGCGGGTCAGGAGATTCGCCGTGCCCACGTCCAGTGTTCCTGCCTGCGCGGAGTGCCTCACCAGTGAGGCGAGCTCCGGGGCTGATCTGGCACCCGAAAGCTCCTCGCGCGGTTCCACCCCGAACTTGCGCAGAATCCCGTTTGCGGTTGCGTTGAGTACCACGATCAGGGGCCGGAACAATGCGGTGAACCCGCGCTGCACGGGTGAGATCAGCATCGCCACCCGTACCGGGTCTGAGATCGCCCAGTTCTTCGGGATCAGCTCTCCGAGCAGCATCGAGAACGCATTCACGATCACGAGCGATGCTGTGACGGCCAGCACCGCCGAGATCGAAGCGGTCAGCGCCGTCCGCGTGAAGGCCAAACCGATGAGGTTCGCGATCGCCGCCTGCATGGTGTACCCGAGCAGCACGGTAGTGAGCGTGATCCCCACCTGCGCCCCAGAGAGCTCTGTGGACAGCTGTTTCAGCGCCTTCGACACCCCACGCGCTTTGCGGGAGACCTTCGGGTCCGAATCCGCCACCAATTTGTCGATCGCTGCGGGGTCGAGGGCAACAAGGGAGAACTCCGCGGCAACAAATACGAACGTCCCCAGCGTGAGCGCTACACCGAGACCAATAAATATCCAGTCGAGGATCATCTCACGCCCCCGACTGGGCCACTATGACCAGACATCGTGGCCAACACTCTATCGCTACTCGTGGCGATTCCGTACCTCTCTTCGCGCGCCAACCCTGAGGTTTGTGCCACAGTATCCCCATGGAAGGAAAACTCGAGGCTCCGTTGGTACTCATTATCGAGGACGAACCGGACATCGCGAACCAAATCGCTCGTCGGCTCCAAGCAGAAGGATGGACCACCCACACTGCTGCCGATGGGCACGCCGGCGTCAGCGCAGCCGGCCAGCTCCGCCCTGACCTCGTGGTACTCGATGTGATGCTGCCCGGCATCGACGGCCTGGAGGTGTGCCGCCGGATCCATGCCGATACCCCGATCCCTCCGCCGGTCCTCATGCTCACGGCCCGTGATGATGAGATGGATATGCTCATCGGTCTGGGGGTGGGCGCGGATGACTACATGACCAAGCCATTCTCGATGCGTGAACTGGTTGCTCGCCTGAAGGTTCTGTTGCGTCGGGTGGAGCGCGCCTCCGCCGCCGCTTCTGCTGCGGGCGGTGAACCACCCATATCCCTGGGAGACCTCTCAATCGACCGGGGTGCGCGGCGGGTCTTTCGCGGGAGGGACGAAGCACACCTCACCCCCACGGAGTTCGACCTGTTGGTGTGCTTGGCGCAGAGCCCTCGTACGGTGCTCTCAAGAGAACGCCTTTTGGCCGAGGTATGGGACTGGGCCGACGCGTCGGGCACACGAACCGTCGATTCACATATCAAGGCCCTGCGCCGCAAACTCGGTTCTGACCTCATCCGCACGGTACACGGCGTTGGCTACGCGCTCGAGCCCACAGTATGACCACCTCCGCACCCAAGAAAGATGGGAACGGCTCGCTCTGGTCCCGGGCTCGCGATCGTGACCTACGCCCGCTCGACCCGGTGCGTTCAATCAAGGCGAAGTTGGGTTACATCATCGTCGCCACCGTGATCATCTACACGCTCATCACCTGGGCGGGGCTGCGTTTCGGGTTCGGCGTCCTGCGCACCTTCCCGGTGGCCTTCATCGCCTCGCTGCTGGTCACCCAGATCCTCGCGCAAGGCATGACTCGCCCTCTTCGAGAGATGACCGAGGCCACCGGCCGAATGGCGCAGGGAGATTACTCCACCCGGGTAGCGACGAACTCCCAGGACGAGGTCGGCGAGCTCGCGGCGGCCTTCAACTCCATGGCGGCAGAACTCGACTCCCTCGACGCGCAGCGCAGGGAGATGGTGGCGAACGTGTCGCACGAATTGCGCACCCCGGTCGCGGCGCTAAGGGCCCAAATGGAGAATCTCGCCGACGGCGTGACCGAGCCGGATACCGCCGCGCTGGAATCGGCACTCGCCCAGACCGAGCGGCTCTCCCGGCTCGTCTCTTACCTCCTCGACCTCTCCCGCCTCGAGGCGGGTGCCGCGGACCTCTCCCTGGAAGAGATCCCGATCCGGCCGTTCCTGCAGGAGGTCATCGCAGACGCCCAGCACACGACCACCAAGACTCTCGAGTGGAAGGTTCGAACGCGCCCAGAGGGTCTCACCATCGTGGCCGATGAGGCACGCCTGCGCCAGGTTCTTGCCAACCTTCTTGAGAACGCCGTGCGCCACTCTCCCCCAGATGGGGTGGTGACAATCTCCGCCCGGGAGAGTCAGGGGCGGGTGATCATTGATGTCCACGACGAAGGCGGCGGCATCCCCGAAGAGGACCGAGAGCGCATATTCGAACGCTTCGAACGCGGCAATTCACCGGCTCAGGCGGGGCAGCCGACTACCGGTGGCACCGGCCTCGGCCTCGCCATCGCGCGGTGGGCAGTGGGTTTGCACGGGGGAGAAATCGCCGTCGTGGATCCCCCGGAGAACCTCGGGGCGCTCATCCGAGTCTCGCTTCCCACCACCCCCACTTCGACATAAAGGTTTACACACGCTTCAGTGTGTGATCAGTGACCCACTTTTTGCTCGCTCTTGACACGAGCGGCGCGCGGGTTCCGCCGGAGAAGAAAAATCTCGCTCCACCCCTCTCCGGATGCATGAAAAGTAGCTGCCATCGCCTAATGTTGGTACTGAACATATTCACTGGAAAGTGGAAGAGGCGATGTCCCCCGTGTCCGCACAGGCACCACATGACCCAGCGTCCTTTACCGAAAGCTTCGGTGGGAACGAGTGGCTCATAGACGAGCAGTACGAGAAGTTCCTATCCGACCCGAACTCCGTGGGCGCCGAATGGCGCGAATTCTTCGCGGAACGGCAGGCCACCGCCGGTGGCGAGCCGGCCAAGCAGGAGAGCAACAGCGGCTCTCCAGCGAAACCGCAGGACCCGCCGCAGACGAATGCGGCGCCAGCCCCCACCAAGCCCCGCGTCGACGCGGCACCGAAATCGGCCCCCGTCCAAGCCGAGGTAGCGGATGAGGGTAGCGTTCCGGAGGTTCCTGAGGTCACCGACCCCGTAGCGGTTGCACCAACAGCTCCCTACACCCGAGCGGAACAAGCCGGGGCTCCGCGCAGCGCCGGCGGAGACGACGAGGTGGAGCGCCTACGCGGCCCCGCAGCGCGGGTCGTCACCAACATGGAAAGCTCTCTGCACGTGCCCACCGCCACGTCGGTACGGGCCATGCCTGCGAAGCTCATCATCGATAACCGGATCGTGCTCAACAACCACCTCGCGCGCGCCCGAGGCGGCAAGGTTTCCTTCACCCACCTGATCGGGTTCGCAGTGGTGGAAGCCCTCAGCGAGATGCCCGAGATGAACGCGGGTTACCGGCTGGAGGACGATAAGCCCGGAATCCTACGCCCTGCGGCCGTGAACTTCGGGCTTGCGATCGACCTACCCAAGCCGGACGGCACGCGCCAACTGCTTGTTCCTTCGATCAAGAACGCGCAAGCGATGGACTTCTTCGAGTTCTGGCAGGGGTACGAGGACGTCGTCAAGCGTGCGCGAGCCAACAAACTCACGATCGACGACTTCATGGGCACCACCATCACGCTCACCAACCCCGGAACCATCGGGACGGTCCACTCGGTGCCGCGCCTGATGGAGGGGCAGGGCACGATCATCGGTGTGGGAGCGATGGATTATCCCGCCGAGTTCCAGGGGGCGTCTGCGGAAACTCTCGCGAAGATGGGAGTCTCCAAGGTACTCACCCTCACCTCGACCTACGATCACCGCATCATCCAGGGCGCCCAGTCCGGTGACTTCCTGCGGATCATCCACAACAAGCTGCTCGGTAAGGACGGCTTCTACGACCGTATCTTCGCGGCGTTGCGGGTTCCTTACGAACCCGTCCGGTGGGTGGAAGACTTCGAGTCCGACCCCGCGAGCGAGATGGGCAAACCCGCGCGCATCTCCGAGCTCATCCACGCATACCGCTCACGCGGGCACCTGATCGCGGACATCGACCCGCTCGGCTACCGCCAGCGCAAGCACCCAGACCTTGATGTCCAAAGCCATCAACTGAGCCTGTGGGATCTGGACCGATCGTTCCCCACCGGAGGGTTCGGCGGTGAGGATCGATTGAAGCTGCGCGACATCCTCGGCCTGCTGCGGGATGCCTATTGCCGCACGATCGGCGCGGAATACATGCACATCCACGACGGGGCACAGCGGCGCTGGTTGCAGAAACGGCTTGAGTCCGGGTGGTCGAAGCCCACTCGCGACGAGCAGCTTCAGATCCTGCACAAGCTCAACGAGGCAGAAGCCTTCGAGACCTTCCTCCAGACCAAGTTCATCGGCCAGAAGCGTTTCTCCCTCGAGGGAAGCGAATCGGTCATTCCGCTGCTGGATAAGATCCTCACCTACGCGGCGAGCCACAATCTCGACGAAGTCGCGATCGGGATGGCGCACCGCGGAAGGCTCAATGTTCTCGCCAACATCGCCGGGAAATCCTACGCCCAGATCTTCAATGAGTTCGAGGGCAACGAGGATCCCCGCTCCGTACAAGGCTCCGGGGACGTGAAGTACCACCTGGGCACGGAGGGCACCTACACCTCACCGCATGGTGACACCACGAAGGTGTACCTCGCCGCGAACCCCTCCCACCTAGAGGCCGTCAACGGCGTCCTTGAAGGCGTCGTCCGCGCGAAACAGGACCGACTCGACCTCGGAGGCGAGGGCTTCTCGGTGCTGCCCATCCTGATCCACGGGGACGCCGCGTTCATCGGCCAGGGGGTTGTTGCTGAAACCCTCAACCTCTCCCAGCTGCGTGGATACCGCACCGGCGGGACTGTGCACGTCATCATCAACAACCAGATCGGCTTCACCACAGGTCCAGCCGCCTCACGCTCGACGCTTTACAGCACCGACGTAGCCAAGGGCCTGCAGATGCCGATCTTCCACGTCAACGGGGACGACCCAGAAGCGGTTGCCCACGTCGCCAAACTGGCCTTCGACTACCGCCAGGAATTCAACCGCGACGTGGTCATCGATCTCATCTCCTACCGCCGCCGCGGCCACAACGAGGGCGATGACCCGTCGATGACCCAACCGGTGATGTACTCGCTGATCGAGGACAAGCCTTCCGTTCGAGAGATTTACTCCGAATCACTCGTCGGCCGTGGCGATATCACCGAAGAGGAGGCAGCCGACGCGCTCAAGCACTTCCAAGCCGAACTCGAGAGAATCTTCACCAGCACGCGGGCAACCTCGGACGCCGGGCCGGATTCCGTTGCCGGGCTAGAAGTACCCGAGTCGCAGCAGGAGGACGCAGGCGTAATGGTCGGGTGGCAGACCGCGATCGACCCCGCCACCCTCGGCCACATCGGTGCAGTGCACGGGAACCCGCCCGAGGGCTTCACCGTGCACCCCAAACTGCAGCAGTTGCTCGAGCGCCGTCAGAAGATGTCGCTCGAAGGGGGCATCGACTGGGGCTTCGGGGAGATGGCGGCCTTCGGCTCTCTCTTACTCGAGGGTGTGCCGGTTCGCCTCGCGGGGCAGGACTCCCGCCGGGGGACCTTCGTCCAGAGGCACGCCACCTTCCACGACCACAACGACGGCTCCGAGTGGACCCCGCTCATGCACCTCTCGCGTGAGCAGGCGAAGTTCTGGGTGTACGACTCCGCTCTGAGTGAGTATGCCGCTCTGGCATTCGAGTACGGTTACTCCGTCGAGCGGCCCGATGCGCTGGTCCTATGGGAAGCCCAGTTCGGCGACTTCGTCAACGGCGCCCAGACGGTCATCGATGAGTTCATCTCCTCCGCCGAGCAGAAATGGGGCCAGCGTTCCTCCGTAGTCATGCTGCTCCCCCACGGGTACGAGGGCCAGGGCCCAGACCACTCCTCGGGCAGGATCGAACGGTTCTTGCAGTTGTGCGCCGAGGACAACATGATCGTGGCACAGCCCTCGACCCCCGCTAACCACTTCCACCTCCTGCGCCGTCAGGCGTATCAGCGCCCACGGCTGCCGCTCATCGTGTTCAGCCCCAAGCAACTACTGCGGCTACGCGCAGCGGCATCCCAGGTGGAGGATTTCACCACTGGTACCTTCCAACCCGTGATCGGCGATCCAGCCGCAGACCCCACCCAGGTCAAGCGACTGGTGCTGTGCTCCGGGCGGGTCTACTACGATCTGCTGTCACAGCGCACCAAGCAAGAGCGGGACGACATCGCCCTTGTTCGTGTCGAGGAGCTCTACCCGCTCCCCGCGCAGGAGATCGCAGCCGAAGCCGCGAAGTACCCCAACGCGGAGATCGTGTGGGTTCAGGACGAACCGGAGAATCAGGGCCCGTGGGGATACCTCGCCCTCAGCCTGCCGGATCAGGTTCCCGCGATCGCTGAACGCGGGATCAGGGTGATTTCGCGGCCCGCCTCCGCTGCGCCCTCGGCCGGAACGATGGCGCTGCACAAGGTGGAACAAGAGGAGCTCTTGGCAAAGGTGTTCGCTAAGTGACACTCTGCGTGATCGGCGACGATCTCGTCGCAGGTATCGGAGACGCCCGTGGCATGGGCTGGGTGGGTCGCGTCATAGCGCGCACCGCCCAGCCACCACCGGTCTACACACTGGCCGTGCCGGGCGAAACGACCAGCGATCTCAGTGCTCGGTGGGCGGGCGAATGCCGATTGAGGTTCTCAGGGGAGGGAGATCAGCTCGTCATCGCGCTGAATTCCCACGACCTCACGAAGGGAATCTCTCTGGCCCGAAGCCGCCTCAACCTCGCGAACATCCTCGACGACGCGGTCAACGCCCAAGTCTCGGTTTTCGTGGTCGGCCCACCACCGCGGACCGATCTCCCCTCTGATCTGCAGCGTGAGCTTTCCGACGCGTTCGCTGATGTCTGCGGGCGCCGCCGCGTCCCGTACGCAGAGACTTTCACCCCGCTTCAGACCCACGAACAATGGAATTCGGACCTCAATACTGGTGATGGGGTGCTGCCTGGGCAGGTGGGTTACGGCCTCCTTGCCTGGCTTGTTCTGCACAATGGTTGGCACGACTGGATCGGCTCCGCCGCCCGCGATTGATTCACTCCTCAGCCTCGTACCAGCACAGCCTTGCCCGCCACCGCCCCGGAGTCGAGCTCTTCGAAAGCTCGACGCACCTGCGGGTCGGAGTCGAACTGGTAGGTTGCGTGGATTTTGGGCCTGAGGGCCGCTGCGCGCATGAACTCCACCAGCCTCTGTAGCTGCGCCTTCGACCCCATAGTTGTGCCGATGATCCGCAGGTTGCGGAAAAATATTCGGTTGAGATCCGCAGCGGGATCGGGGCCGCTGGTCGCCCCCGCCACCGCCACTACCCCGCCGGGCTTAAGGCTGCGCAAGGAGTGCCCCCAGGTCGCCTTCCCCACTGTTTCGATCACTGCATCCACCGGAGCGACCCTCTCCCCCGTGCGCACCACTTCATGCGCGCCCGAGTCGGTCGCGTGAGCGAAATTCTCCTCACTGCGGGTGGCCACCACCACGTGCACTCCTGCGGCCCGGGCGAGGGCGGTGGCAGCGGTTGCCACCCCTCCCCGCGCACCCTGGATGAGCACCCGTTGCCCCGGTTGCAGCCGCGCCGATTCGAAGAGCAGGTTGTAGGCGGTGAGGTACGCCGTCGGCAGACACGCGCTCTCCGCGAATGAAAGTTCGCTCGGTTTCTCCACGAGGTTCCCTCGCGGCACCCAGATCTCCTCCGCCATCGTGCCCGGGTACTTTTCAGACAGCAAGCTTCGTGCGGGATCTAGGGTCTCGCTACCCGACCACGTCGGTGAGGTGATGACGGAGTGGATCAGCACTTCGCGGCCATCATCGGTCACCCCCGAGCCGTCGGTTCCCAGAACCATCGGCAGGGAGGATTCTCTCAGGCCCACTCCCTTCAGACTCCACAGGTCATGGTGGTTAAGGGCAGCGGCACGCATGTGCACTCTCACCCAGGTATTGGGATCGTGATCACCCGGGTCCTGAGGCTGAGGAAACGTTGGCGTGTGCGCCCCCATCTTCAGTCCGGCGAGGGGCTGCGGGGAGAACGACTCAACATAAACACATCGCATGCACCCACTCTATTGCTCATCTGACCCATTCCGCTGGTAGCAACATCCACATCAAATTGTGCACAACATGCAATAATAGGGTTCGAAGAAGGAGGCAACATGAGTAAACGTGCACGTAAACGCAAGGCTCGCCGCAATAATCCCGCCAACCGTGGCAAGCGGCCAAACGCCTGAGTTGTCGAACCCACCGCCCAGCGGTGGGTTCCATCGTCATTTCCCCGCGGTTCCAGGAATTCTCGCGTAGGATAGAGTTCCGTACCTGGAAGGTGAGTGGATGGCCGCGACGAACGCATCGGGTGCACGCGCCGGCGTTCGACGCGCCGCGGTACTCCTTAGCTCTGGGGCCCTTGTGGCCGCGTTGAACTTCTCCGGCGTCGGCGCGCCCGAGCCCGCCTTCACCTCCACCGACACAGCCGATAGGCACCCGTCGGCGTCTCGCTCCATCTCTGACCGCATCGACGTTCAGCCCGGTATCAGCGTGCAGGAGAGCTCGGATCCCTTCTTCCCAATCGCCACCGGTGAAGCGATCGCCGCCGAAGAAGCACAGGACTACCAGCCCGAGGATCGCCAGGTATGTATCTCTTCTCCGCTTCCTCCCGGGGTGTTCAGGATCAGTTCCAACTATGGGATGCGATCCAACCCCATCACCGGAGGTCACGGCCTCCACGCGGGAGTCGACCTCGCGGCTGCATTCGGCACCCCTATCCATGCCGTAGCTGACGGGACGGTGACGTACACCGGCCCCGGGCGGGCGGGCAGATCCTCCGAACTCGTCATCATCGAACACGAGGTTGATGGAATCGAATTCGCCTCCTGGTATGTGCACATGTACCCCGACGGGGTATTCGTCGAAGCTGGGCAGAGTGTTCGCGCAGGGGAGATCATTGCCGAAGTGGGATCGAACGGCTTCTCCACCGGGCCACACCTGCACCTCGAGATCCATACCAGCCTGGCGATGTCGGGAGGTAAGGGCACCTCCCTGGGTCGGATTCATGGCCTCGCAGTCGATCAACTGGGTGGTGCCGGCGAGGAACAGCCGCCCGCCGCGAGAACCGGCGCCTCCTCGGAGTCTTCCGCGCCTGCCATCATCGAAGAAGGATCCGAAACGGGTGAGGACGCCGGCGCAGAGGAAGAAGAACTAGTGGAACAGACTCCTGCTGACGGCCACGACGACGTGGCGTTGGACCCACCTGAGCAAACTCCCGATGAGGGCCCCGCGGACCCTGAGCAGGATCCGGGGGCGCCTGAAGTTACCCCTGAGGAAGTATCCGACCCCGACCCCGCGCCCGCGCAGGTACCGGCGCAGGAGTCGCTGGAGTATATCGAGATCGAAGAGGATGACGACGGCGGCAAGAACGATCACACGATCGACGACGTCGTCTCACGCACCACGGGAGTGTTCGACCCCAGTTCGTTCGGGATGCTCCACGACCCCCTGCCCTTCCTTCGGGACTTGGGGTACGGGCTGGCTCCACCCGCCAGTTGCATAGGTGACTAGAGGCGCTAGTTCCGCTCGATCACTACTCGTTCGCTGATCACCGTGATCTGCGCGAGAACCCGTTCACGCAGGTGCGTCGGTGCCTGTTCCATGCAGGAACGTTTGAGCAGGTCGCGCACCTTCTGCTCCAGACCCACTTCCGCCTGGCAGGTTGAACAACCGCTGATATGGGCCTCCAACCGCACGGTGTCTACTTCCGACATCTCGCAGTCGATGTACTCCTGCAGGTGCCCCAGCGCATCTTCACATGGGGAGTGTTTGGAATCGCTCATTTCGTCGTCACTTTCATACCAAGTTCACGAGCGTGGTCGGTGAGCAGCTCTCTCAACTGTCTCCGCCCACGGTGCAGCCGAGACATCACGGTCCCGATCGGAGTATCCATGATTTCGGCGATCTCCTTGTACGCGAACCCTTCAACGTCAGCGAGGTACACCGCTAACCGGAAATCTTCGGGGAGCGAGGCCAGGGCATCCTTGACCACCGAATCTCCGAGCAGCTCCAACGCCTCCGTCTCAGCGGAACGGAGGCCCTTAGACGTGTGTGACGCCGCTCGGTGGATCTGCCAATCCTCAACTTCACCACTGTCAGACTGCAACGGTTCGCGCTGCTTCTTCCGATAGTTATTGATAAACGTGTTGGTCAGAATCCGGTACAGCCAGGCCTTGAGGTTCGTCCCGGGCTTGTACTGATGGAAGGCGGCGTATGCCTTCGTAAACGTCTCCTGCACCAAGTCTTCCGCGTCCGCCGGGTTGCGCGTCATCCGTAGCCCGGCACCGTAGAGTTGGTCGAGGTAGGGCATCGCATCGCGCGCGAAGCGCTCATCACGCTCCGCGGTGCTCTCCTCTTCCACCGATACCGGTTCGGGTTTCGGATCGGCAGGTTCAGAATTCCTCGGCAAAGTATTCATCCCGTCTGAGCTTATCGATATTTTCTCGACCGTGCTGCGCGGGAAACGCAAAACGCGCCCGGGACGATCCAACAATTCGGTGCTCACACTCTTAACAACCTGCGCCATGGGCGATTTTATTCCCCACCCAACACGTCGAAAAGGTGGCGCAGATCCTCAACCTGCGATAGCAATAGGGTATGGACTTCATTCGTGTCTTCGCCCGCCCCCTGCTCGCGTCCGTCTTCATCCTCGATGCGGTGGATGCGCTGCGCCACACCGATACCCACGTCGAAAAGCTCCGACCACTGGGTGGAGCCATTGACAAGGCCTCCGAAACGGTTCCGGCGATGCCCACCAACCGCCGCACGCTGGTTCGCCTCCACGCCGGCGTCACCCTGGGTGCGGGAATCCTGTTCGCCCTCGGCAAATCCCCGCGCACAACAGCAACCGTCCTTGCCCTCGCAGCCGCACCCGCGGTCGCCATCGCGCACCCTCTGCGCACAAAGGAACAACGCGCCAAGAACCTCCCCTCGCTCCTGAGTAAGGCTGCCGCGATCGCCGGCCTCACATTCGCCGCCGCCGACCGCAGGGGCACCCCCTCACTGGGATGGAGATACCACAACTGGCAGGACCACCGAGCCGACATCGCACAGGTTAAGGCGGCCGCCGCGGCGCAATAGCCCTCCTCCGCGCGATAATAGGGAAAGCGCCCACCCGGGTAGGCTAGTGTGCATGACTTCCCGTGATCAACTGTGGCCTGCCCCAACTGCCGATGCGATCGATGCGACTGTCCAGGTCCCTGGGTCCAAATCCCAGAACAACCGGGAACTCGTGCTAGCGGCGTTGGCCCAGCAACCCACTACTCTCACCGGAGCGCTGCAGTCGCGAGACTCTGATCTCATGATCGGGGCGCTGCGCGCCCTTGGGGCGCGGATCGACGTGGATGGGACCACGGTCGTCGTCACTCCAGGAAAGATCCAGGGCCCTGCGGTGATCGATTGTGGGCTGGCGGGAACCGTGATGCGTTTCATCCCCCCGATCGCGGCGCTCGCGCAGGGCGAGGTAACCCTGGACGGCGACCCCCACGCCCGAGAACGGCCGATGGCCCCTGTCTTGGACGCGCTCCGCGACCTGGGGGTGAGCATCCACTCACCGGGCGGAGGCTCTCGCGCGACCCACCTGCCAGTAACCATCACCGGGGTCGGCGGTCTCGAAGGTGGCACGGTCGAGGTGGACGCCTCCGCCTCCTCCCAGTTTGTCTCCTCACTCCTGCTCGCGGCCCCCCGATACGCCCAGGGGCTAACCGTCCGCCATGTGGGTGAGCGCAGCCCCTCCGTGCCTCACATCATCATGACCGTGGATGCGCTACGCGCTCGCGGGGTCACAGTAGAGGTGGAGGAAAACCAGTGGCGGGTTCACCCCGGCCCCATCAGCGGAGGCACGGTGGCGATCGAACCCGACCTTTCCAACGCCGGCCCCTTCCTCGCCGCGGCGCTCGTCACCGGTGGCACGGTTCGAGTGCCGAACTGGCCCTCGCGCACCTCCCAGCCAGGGGACCTCCTTAGGGGTTTCCTCACCCAGATGGGTGCCCGGGTGGCGTTGGAGGACGGCACGCTCACCGTGACCGGTGGAGAGAAGATCACCCCGCTGCGGGCAGACCTCTCGGCCGCCGGGGAACTCACCCCTACCCTGGCCGCTTTATGCACCCTGGCCGACGGGGAGTCCAGACTCACCGGTATCGCGCACCTGCGGGGTCATGAGACAGACCGTCTCGCGGCGCTGGTGAAGGAGATCCAACGGGTCGGGGGCCGAGCGGAGGAGTTGGAGGACGGGCTCATCATCCACGGCGGCACTGCCGATCTCCATGGGGCCGAAATGGAAACCTACGACGATCACCGCATGGCGACGTTCGCAGCTATCCTCGGGCTCGCCGTTCCTGGGATCCTAGTGCGCAACATCGCCACGACCGGCAAGACGATCGCAAACTTCCCCGGCATGTGGAACGAGATGATCGGGCAATGACGCGCCGGCACTGGTCTGAAGAGGACGTCCGGGTTCGTCCGAGTGGAAGGGCCAGCAGGCCCCGCAGTAAACTCCGACCCAAACACGAAGACGCCGTCACGGGCATGGTGACGACGGTCGACCGCGGCCGTTACGACGTCGTCCTCGACACGGACGTCAAGGTACGTTGCATCCGAGCCCGGGAGTTGCGCAACACAGCTATCGTCGTCGGCGACTACGTCGACGTCGTCGGAGACACCAGCGGCGAACCTGACACCCTCGCGCGTATCGTTCGCATCAACGAGCGCAAGACGGTCTTGCGCCGGTCCGCCGACGACGCCGACCTCTCCGAACGGATCATGATCGCAGGTGCGGACCAACTCGTCATCGTCACCTCGGTGGCTGACCCCGAGCCCTCGACTCGGATGATCGATCGCTTCCTGGTAGCCGCATTCGACGCCGGGATGGACGCCCTGCTCTGTGTGACGAAGTCGGATCTCGCCGACCCTACCCCGTTGAAGAATCTCTACGCCCAGATCAACGTGCCCTCAGTGGTCACCTCGGTCGACGGGGATGAGGTCTCCGGACTCGAAGAACTCAAGGGGCACCTCACTGGGCGCACCTCCGTTTTCGTGGGCTCTTCCGGGGTGGGTAAATCCACCCTCGTCAATGCCCTCATCCCGGAGGCGGACCGGGCCACCGGTGGGGTCAACGTCGTCACCGGTCGGGGCCGGCACACCTCTACCTCGGCTGCGGCACTGCGGTTCGAGGGGGGATGGCTCATCGATACCCCCGGGATCCGCTCCTTCGGCCTCGCACATATCGAACCGGAACGGATCGTTGCCGGCTTCGAAGACATCGCCGCCGCGGCGGAGCAATGCCCGCGAGGGTGCACACACCTGGACGAGTACTGCGCGCTCGGTGAGTGGGCGACGGAGTCCGGGCCTTCGGCCATCGCCAGGGTCGATTCCCTCCGTCGGCTTTTGGTCAGCCGCGATGCGTTGGAGGAGTACTA
>CAJDUU010000026.1_pt1 | contig 25220 bp, 23 predicted proteins | sample 7391041 | NCBI WGS metagenome assembly CAJDUU01 (sample SAMEA7055689, study PRJEB34461) | soil metagenome | biome: terrestrial ecosystem; feature: Peninsula; material: soil | place: Antarctica | collected 2016 | reverse complement strand
TCTCGGCCCGAATGTTGATACTCCCGCCGATGCGCAGGTGATCGACGCCCAGGGAAAATGGGTACTGCCCGGACTGGTTGATGCCCACACCCACCTCGGCACCGCGGAGGAGGCCGAGGGATGGGAAGGGGAGGATACCAACGAGATGACCGACCCCGTCACCGCCCAGGTGCGGGCGCTGGACGCGATCAACCCCAGCGAGTTAGGTTTCCGCGATGCCCTCGAAGGTGGTGTCACTGCTGTCGGGGTGAACCCGGGGTCGGGGAACGTCGTCGGCGGCCTGTGCGTGGCGATCCACACCCACGGCAATGTTGTTGACCAGATGGCACTACGCTCCCCCGTCGGGGTGAAGTCCGCTCTCGGGGAGAACCCCAAACGGGTGTACAACAACCAGAAGAAGATGCCCTCGACTCGCCTCGGGGTAGCCGCGGTGTTGCGGCAAACCTTCGTGGACGGGCAGAACTACATCACCAAACGGGACGCCGCTGAGGGCGCCTTCGACGCACGGGATCTGAAGAACGAATCAGTGGCGATGGTGCTGGAGGGGAAGATCCCATGGCGGCAGCACTGCCACCGCGCCGATGACATCGCCACCGCGCTGAGGGTGGCGCAGGAGTTCGGGTACGACCTGGTGATCGATCACGGCACCGAGGCCCACCTGGTTGCCGATCTCATCGCCGAACGGGGTGTTCCGGTGCTGATCGGCCCGTTGTTCACCTCTCGCGCGAAGGTGGAGCTTCGGAATCGATCGATCGCTAACCCCGGCAGACTCGCCAGGGCGGGTGTGGAGATCTCCATCATCACCGACCACCCGGTGATCCCCATCAACTTCCTCATCCACCAGGCCACCCTCGCGGTGAAGGAGGGGCTCGACCGTGAGACGGCGCTGCGGGCGGTGACGATCAACCCAGCCAGGGCCCTCGGGATCGACGACCAGGTCGGCTCCCTCACTCCGGGCAAACTCGCAGATGTGGCGATCTGGAGCGGCGACCCACTCGACGTGATGCAACGCGCGGAACGGGTGTTCATCAAGGGTGAAGAGGTGTACACCTACTCCGAATCCGCCTGATCACCCCTGCGCAGCCGGCTCAGGCAGGCCCGGAAAGCAGCTGGCGAATACTGCTCTCCGCCTTGGCGGGGCTGAGTTTGCGGCACCCCTGGGCCTGCCACCTGCGCAGCTGCGCCGGCTCGGAACGCAGAAGTGCCCACCCTCGCCGGATCAGCGTCAGGGGCGGCTTCCGAGACTCCCCGAGATCGCGAAACAACCGGAACCAGAAGGTCGCGACCCGCGGGCGCGCGATCACGATCGCGTCGGCCAGCACCTGTTGATCCTGCAGGTCTCGCACGATCTCCGCTGCGAAGATACCCTCCGCCACCACGATCGGGGAGCCGTCAGCAACGAACCGTCGCCCTCCCGTGCGGGTGGAGGTGGGGATGTCGTAGATCGGCAGCTCCGTTTCCCCTTCCCGACATACCTGCACGAGCGCTGCCACCGCTTCACGCCGGTTCCAGGTCTTGGCGTCGTCCCAGTCGACGATCCCGAACCTGCGTGGAAGGTCCGGGTGGTCGTGGTCGAAGTAGAAATCATCCAGGTTGATGGTGGGGATCCCTAGGCGCCGTACCAATGAGGTCTTGCCCGAGCCGGAGGCACCGGTGAGGAGCACGATCCGTCGCTTGAGTTTCCGGCTACCTTCGGGAAGATCGAACAGCACGGAGTCAGACGCCATGAACTTCATTATGACTCATCGGGTGGGGCGGGGTTCGATCCCGGCTACCCCGGGCCGGGGTCTAGCGGATCTCCAGTGTGTTCTCCCCGCGCTCCTGCACATGCCCGATCACGGGATACCCCGGAACCTCCCCCACGATGAGCAAGCCGCCGGAAGTTTGCGCATCAGCGAGGAGGAGTAACTCCAGCTCGGCGAGTCCACTCCTGAGGTGAGGAGACACCCACTCGAGATTCCTCCGACTTCCCCCCGGAATGAACCCCGCTGCAGCGGCTTCCCTCGCCCCGTCCAGGTAGGGGACCGCCGTGGAGTCGATCACCAACTTCACACCGGAGGCTCGCGCCATTTTGTGTGCGTGCCCTAGCAGTCCGAACCCAGTGACATCGGTGGCGGCTTCCACGCCCGCCGCCAACGCCGCGCGCGAGGCGTCCCGGTTCAGGGTCACCATTGACTCGATCGCATGGGCGAACCGGGTGCCCGTCGCCTTATGCTCGTTGCTCAGAACCCCGACCCCGAGGGGCTTCGTGAGGGTGAGCGGCAATCCGGGTGCCGCCCGGTCGTTGCGCAGCAGACGCTGGGGATCGGCTATCCCGGTGACGGCGAGGCCGTACTTCGGTTCCCTGTCCTCCACGCTGTGCCCGCCGGCGAGATGGCACCCGGCCTGCAAGCACACGTCCGCACCCCCGCGCATCACTTCGGCTGCCACGGAAAAGTCAAGAATATCCCGCGGCCACGACAAAAGGTTCAGCGCCATGATCGGCTCCCCGCCCATGGCGTAGACGTCGGAGAGTGCATTCGCCGCGGCGATCCGGCCGAAATCGTAGGGGTCGTCGACTATGGGGGAGAAAAAGTCGGCAGTGGAGATGATCGCCTGTTCTGCGTTGATTCGGATCACGGCCGCATCGTCACCGCTACCCAGCCCCACTAACAGGTTGGGATCTTCTACCGGGGCCAGCCCCGCGACGAGGCGCTCCAACTCCCCTGGAGGGACTTTGCATGCGCATCCGCCACCTGCGGCAAATTCAGTCAACCTCACGATTACCGTCCCCTTCATCGACCGCACTCGAACAACTCCGTGGTGAGCTGGCGTTGTGATCGTACCGCGCCGTTGTTTCAACGTTTAGGCTTAGGCACATGGAGGCGTTCCTCATCTGGTGATGGGCGCGGTCTTCAAAACCGTAGTAGCCGAGGATCTCGGCTAGGCGGGTTCGATTCCCGTCCGTCTCCGCCAACTCTTGCCCGCACACCAGCGTGACTACGTGGAAGGGATTCGTGAACGATCTCAGGCGGCTCCTGCCAGCAGTGGATCAGGTCCTCGACGACCCACAGCTAAGCGATGCCCTCGCCCGGCTTGGCCGGGAGTTCGTCAAAGCTCGGGTTCGAGCGAGGCTGGACGAGTTCCGGGGCATGGTTCAACAGCTTCCAGGGGGTGCTCCTACCGGCGCCGAGGTCGCTGCCGAGGTGGCATCGGTGCTGCCGCAGGCTCCCACCAGCCTGCAGCGGGTCGTCAACGCCACCGGAGTCATCGTGCACACCAACCTCGGTCGCGCCCCATTATCCGAGGCCGCCACCCGGGCCCTCGTGCAGGCGGCGGGTGCGACCGATGTGGAACTGGACCTGGGCACCGGCAAGCGCGCGCCACGGGGGAGGTCGGCGATTGCCGCACTGGAACGCAAGTTACCCGGAGTCCGCGCGCACGTGGTCAATAACGGGGCGGCCGCGATCGCCCTCGCGTGCTACACCCTCGCACCCGGGGGGAACGTTATTCTCTCCCGGGGGGAGATGGTGGAGATCGGCGATGGGTTCCGGATTCCAGAGCTGATCCGCGCCACCGGGGTGGAGATCCGCGAGGTTGGCACCACCAATCGCACCCATGTGCACGATTACACCGCGGCGATCGATGAGCGCACCGGCTTCGTGTTGAAGATCCACCCGTCCAATTTCTGGGTGGAAGGTTTCACCGGCGGGGTTCCTATCTCCGAGCTCTCGGCGCACGTGAACGTTCCCATCGTGGCCGATATCGGGTCCGGCCTCCTCACCCCTCACCCCCGGCTCCCCGACGAGCCCGATGCCCGGACGGCGCTGCGTGACGGCGCGAGCCTGGTGATCGCCTCGGGTGACAAGCTCCTGGGCGGCCCGCAGGCGGGCCTGTTGCTCGGTGGGTCCGACCTGATCGAGCGACTGCGCCGCCACCCGCTCGCCCGGGCTCTACGGGTGGACAAGCTCACCCTCGCCGCCCTCGAAGCCACCCTGCTCGGCCCCGCCCCACCAGTGGCCCAGGCACTGGCTGCCGACGTCGAACGCCTGCACGGGCGCGCCGTCAGAATCGCCGACGGTCTCGGCAGCATCGCCGAGGCGAGGCTCTCAGGCGGCGCGGTGGGTGGTGGCGGGGCCCCAGGAGTCACTATCCCCTCTGCCTGTGTCGCTCTCCCCGCTCGACTCGCCCACGCGCTGCGCACCGGCACCCCCGCCGTCATGGGGCGGGTGCACGGAGGAGAGCTGCTGCTGGACCTTCTTGCCGTAGATCCCTCGGACGATGACGCGATCATCGGCGCCGTGAATGCGGCGTTGAGCGGCGGCTGCGCATGAGCGTGGTGATCGCCACGGCCGGGCACGTGGACCACGGCAAATCCACGCTTGTGCGGGCCCTGACCGGGATGGACCCGGACCGCTTGGAATCCGAACGTTCCCGCGGCCTGACGATCGAACTCGGTTTCGCGTGGGCGCAGATCGGGGGCGAAACGGTCGCGTTCGTGGACGTGCCCGGGCACGAGAAGTTCATCACCACCATGCTCAGCGGGATCGGAGCGGTGCCATTGGCACTTCTGGTTGTGGCGGCCGACGACCCGTGGATGCCCCAGGCCGCCGAACACCTCGCCGCGCTGGACGCCCTTGGGGTTTCACGGGGGGTTGTTGCCATCACCCGCAGCGACCTTGCCGACCCCGCGGCGGCGACCGACCGGGCCCGAACCGCGCTCGCTCACACATCGTTGCGGAAAGCCCCGATCGTGCCCGTCAGCGCGGTGACCGGGGATGGCATGGACTCCCTGCGCTCGGTGCTCGCCACCCTCGCGACCCACGCCCCCGCCCCTCCCGCGCTCGCCGATGTGCGGGTGTGGGTGGATCGCAAGTTCACGGTCAAGGGGTCGGGAACGGTAGTCACCGGCACCCTGCCCGCCGGAACCATCGCGGTGGGCGATGAACTTTCCACTCCGCACGGGCCGGTGAGGGTTCGCGGTATCGAGAGCCTCAACTCACCCCGGGAGCGGGTGAGCGGTTCCGCCCGGGTCGCGCTCAACCTCACCGGAGCCACCAAGCCTCTCCGGCGGGGTGATCCGCTCTGGACGCCCGGGCACTGGTGTGAATCACACGTAGCGGACGTTCGACTCCGAGGGCGCGGCGGGGTGCCCCCTCGCCACCCGATGTGGCACATCGGGGCTTACGCCGGCCAGGTGCGGCTGCGGATGATTGATGAGGTCCACGCCCAGATCTCCTTCGACACTCCCGTGCCGTTGCGCCAGGGGGACCAGACCCTGCTGCGAGATCCGGGGGATCGCAGACTGTGGGGGGTGACCATCCTCGATCCGGACCCGGCGCCGCTGCGTGGCCGCGGAGTGCGGGCGCAGCGATCGGCCTCCCTGCGGGTGCGGGGCACCACTGCCGACTACGCCGCAGAGCTCGCCTCCCGCGGCCTCGTGCACTCCAGCGTGCTCCGCAAGCTGGGAATCACCGACGCACCCGACGAGACGTGGCACGTGAGCGATACGTGGCGGAAGGGGATCTCCAAGCGGATCGACGCGCTCGTGCGCGCCCACGACCGCGACAACCCCGCGCGCCCGGGGCTCGCCCCCGCCGAGCTGCTCGGTGCGCTCGGACTCGACCCCGCCCTGCCAACTTCTGTACTCACCGGGTTGCTCCCCGAGGGGTTGGGCACCGCGGACGGTCGAATCACCTCCACTACCGTGGAACTGCCCCCGCGGGTGCAACGCGCCCTGGATCAGCTCGCAGTGGAGTTCGCCGATGCCCCGTTCGGGGCACCCACTGCCCAGCGTCTGCGCGAACTGGGACTCTCGGAAAGGGATCTCGGCGCAGCGGCCCGCCTCGGACGGGTATTCCTTCCCGCACCAGGTGTGGTGCTTTCACCGGCGGCTCCGCAACGGGCCTCCGCAGCTCTCCATGCACTCCCCCAACCCTTCACCACCAGCCAGGCGCGTGAAGCACTCGGCACCAGCCGCCGGGTCGCGATCCCTCTGCTCGACTTCCTCGACCGCGCCCGAGTGACCCGCCGCCTTCCCGATGATCGCCGGGAACTGCTGTAACCGGTGACAAACAACGAAGCGCCACCACGATCACGTGGTGGCGCTTCGCCTTAGGGAGTTGCGTGGAACCTACTCTGCCGGGCCCTCCGGTTCGGTGCCCACCAGCGCGGGCTCGAGGCTCTCGGCCTTCTTCTTCTCGCGCTTGACCTGGGGGCATCAATCTTGATGGTGTGCCCCGGTTCGATCTCACCGTGCAGGATCTTCTCAGAGAGTTGATCCTCGATATCGCGTTGGATCGCCCGGCGCAACGGCCTGGCCCCGAGAACTGGATCGTACCCACGCTCGGAGAGCATCACCTTCGCGGCGTCGGTGAGCTCGATCCCCATATCCTTATCCTCAAGGCGCTCGGCGAGACGAGCGATCATGAGGTCGACGATCTCGAGGATCTCTTCCTGCGAGAGCTGCGGGAACACCACGACGTCGTCAACACGGTTGAGGAACTCAGGACGGAAGTGCTGCTTCAGGTCCTCGTTCACCTTGCTCTTCATCCGCTCGTAGTCGTTGGAGAGTTCACCGCCTGCCTGGAAACCGGTCAGCACACCCTTGGAGATGTCCCGCGAACCGAGGTTCGTGGTCATGATGATGATGGTGTTCTTGAAGTCCACCACCCGCCCCTGGGAGTCGGTGAGTTTACCCTCCTCCAGGATCTGCAGCAGCGAGTTGAAGATGTCGGCGTGCGCCTTCTCCACCTCGTCGAACAGCACCACGGAGAACGGACGGCGGCGCACCTTCTCGGTGAGCTGCCCACCTTCGTCGTACCCGACGTAACCCGGAGGGGATCCGAACAGTCGCGAAACGGTGTGCTTCTCACCGAATTCACTCATGTCGAGTTGGATCAGTGCATCTTCCTCACCGAACAGGAACTCCGCGAGCGCCCTCGCCAGCTCCGTCTTGCCCACCCCGGTGGGGCCGGCGAAGATGAACGAACCACCGGGGCGCCGGGGGTCTTTGAGCCCGGCGCGGGTGCGGCGGATCGCCTGGGAGATCGTCACGATCGCTTCGTGCTGGCCGACGACCCGCTTGTGCAGTTCGTCTTCCATCCGCAGCAGGCGTGAGGATTCCTCCTCGGTGAGTTTGAATACGGGGATTCCGGTGGAGGCGGCGAGCACCTCCGCGATGAGTTCCTCATCGACCTGGGCCACGGTATCCATGTCACCGCTGCGCCATGCCTTCTCTTTTTCCTGGCGTTCCTGGGTGAGGCGCTTCTCCTCATCCCGCAGGCGGGCTGCGCGTTCGAAGTCCTGATCATCGATCGCCGATTCCTTCTGGTGGCGAGCGGTGGCGATCTGGTCGTCGAGTTCGCGCAGCTCCGGTGGAGCCGTCATACGGCGGATGCGCAGACGCGCGCCTGCTTCGTCGATGAGGTCGATCGCCTTGTCGGGCAGGAACCGGTCGTTGAGGTACCTGTCTGCCATGGTTACTGCACCCACGATGGCGTTGTCGGTGATCGTCACCCGGTGGTGGGCCTCGTAACGGTCGCGCAGCCCCTTGAGGATCTCGATCGCGTGGGCCACAGTGGGCTCGTCCACCTGGATCGGCTGGAAGCGGCGCTCGAGGGCGGCATCCTTCTCGATGTGTTTGCGGTACTCGTCCAGCGTGGTGGCGCCGATGGTCTGCAGTTCCCCGCGGGCGAGCATGGGCTTGAGGATGGATGCGGCGTCGATCGCGCCTTCCGCGGCACCTGCACCAACAAGGGTGTGGATCTCGTCGATGAACAGGATGATGTCGCCGCGGGTGCGGATCTCCTTGAGCACCTTCTTCAGGCGCTCTTCGAAATCCCCACGGTAACGGGAGCCCGCGACCAGCGCACCGAGGTCGAGGGTGTAGAGCTGCTTGTCTTTGAGGGTCTCCGGCACGTCACCGCGCACGATGTCTTGGGCGAGCCCTTCCACCACCGCGGTCTTACCGACCCCGGGTTCACCGATGAGGACGGGGTTGTTCTTTGTGCGCCGGGAGAGGATCTGCATGACCCGCTCGATCTCGTTGCTCCGGCCGATCACCGGGTCGAGTTTGCTTTCGCGGGCAGCTTGGGTGAGGTTCCTCCCGAACTGGTCGAGTACCGCGGAACCGGAGGGGGTACCCTCGGCCGGGCCTCCGGCGGCAACAGCTTCTTTGCCGCCCTGGTAACCGGTGAGGAGCTGGTTCACCTGCTGACGCACCCGGGCGAGGTCAGCACCGAGCTTGGTGAGCACCTGTGCGGCGATACCTTCACCCTCACGGATGAGGCCGAGGAGGATGTGCTCGGTTCCGATGTAGTTATGCCCGAGCTGCAGCGCCTCCCGCAGGGAGAGCTCAAGAACCTTCTTGGCGCGCGGGGTGAAAGGGATGTGACCGGTGGGAGCCTGCTGGCCCTCCCCGATGATCTCCTGCACCTGCGCTCGGACCGCCTCCAGCGAAATGTTCAGCGATTCGAGAGCTTTCGCAGCAACCCCATCGCCCTCGTGGATCAGGCCGAGGAGGATGTGCTCGGTTCCGATGTAGTTGTGGTTGAGCATCCGCGCCTCTTCTTGGGCGAGGACGACTACCCGACGTGCTCTGTCGGTAAATCTTTCAAACATGATGGCAACTCCCTTTGGCCGATTTCCGGCTTGCATCAAGGGTAACGACACAACAGGGCAAAACCTGCCGGTGTTCGCCGCAGGCGGAGAGGATCTCTCCCAGCGAAAGTGCGCTGCCCCTCACATGCGACGCTGGCAGCGCCCGCACCAGAACAGGTTGCGCCCCGCGAGCACTTGGGTGCGGATCTTCGATCCGCACCGCTCGCACTGGGCTCCGTCCCGCTTGTAGACGGCGGATTCTCGGCGCTCCAGGCTCAGTTCCTCGCCCGCCGCTAGTCGCTTCTCGACGTCGAGCACCTCATCTTCGATCGTGATAATCCGATTCGTTTCGACCCCCAGTGGCATGAGGCGCACGAGATCCTCCCAGATCGTGAGCCAGGAGCTTCGCTTCACCTTTTTGCCGGGGGTGAACGGGCTCAACCTGTTTCGGTACAACACATCGGCCCGATACACGTTGCCCACCCCGGCGATGATCCTCTGGTCCAGGAGCAGCTCGGCGATGGTCTTGTTCGATCGCTGGATCCTCTCCCACGCCTGCCCTTCATCGGCGTCAACGCGCAGTGGGTCCGGCCCGAGGCGCGCCTCGATAGCGGCGACCTCTTCGGCGGTGATGACGGCGCAGATGTAGGGCCCGCGCAGGTCCGCCACCCAACCGGGGTTCTCGATCCGCAGGCGCACCTGCCCCCACAACTCTTCCCCTTCCTCGCGCGGGAGCACGGAGAAGGCCCCGATCAGCCCGAGGTGAACGTTCAACCAGTGTTCTCCGGTGAACTCGACGAACAGGTGCTTGCCCCACGCCTTCGCGCCACGCAGTTCCCGGCCGTTGAGGAGCTCCGCCCCCGCGGCGAAACGCCCCTGCGGGCTCGAGACTCGCACCGGTTCTGGTGCGAACGCACAGTTCAGATCGCGGGCGAGCCGGTGGATGGTGTGGCCTTCGGGCATGGTTCTCCTTCACCTGGGAAGTGCGGGGTGGACCGCTCGATCTTCAGGGTTCTGCGTGACCCGTTGCTATACCTCGACGAGCACGGTGAAGGGGCCATCGTTGACGAGCGAGACCTCCATGTCGGCACCGAACTCCCCGGTGGCTACGGTGATGCCCCGATCCCGGAGTTCTTGCACCACCCGTTCCACCAGCGGCTCGGCCTGGGGCCCGCGAGCAGCCCCCGACCATGAGGGCCTGCGGCCCTTGCGGGTATCCCCGTAGAGGGTGAATTGGGAGACCACCAGCACCTCGGCCCCCGTTTCGGAAACGGAAGTCTCACCATCGAGGATGCGCAGGTCGGCGATCTTCCTCGCCATCTTCACCGCTTCGGGCTCGGCGTCTTCGACCCCGGCGGCAACGAGGGCGAGGATGCCCGTCCCGATCCGCCCAACGACGTCGCCGTCCACACGTACCGACGCCTCGGTGACCCGTTGCAGAACTGCTTTCAACTGCCCTCGATCCATTCCACGTATCCCACCGGTTGCCCGTGGCCACGTACCGTTTCTCGGGCCCACCCCAGATCCGCGGATACCCCGAGAGCCTCCAGCGCGGCGACGAAGGCGGGGGTGTTCGCGCGGTGGTTGCCGTCGCTGACCTTCGAAACGATGGTGGCACCGCTCGGCAGCGCTCCCATCAGCACCCCTTCCGCGCCCCCTTTGAGGACGAGCCCGGGAACGTGTTGCATCGCGAGGGTGTCAAAACGCCCGCTGCCCGAAATCAGGTGCGGGTGGGTGCGCATCGCGTCGACGATGCGGCGTTCGGGCGTGCCCGGTTCGCTGAGGACCAGGCGGCGGATGGCCCGTGCCAGACCCGAGAGCGACGCCGTGGCGGCGGGGGCCCCGCAGCCGTCAATGCTCCATTTCGCCTCGCTGCCGGTGAATTCCTCCACCACCTCCGCCGTGAGCTGCTGCAGCGGGTGGGAGGGTTCCAGGTAGGTTGCCGTATCCCAACCGGCCCCGACGCACGCCGCGAGCATTGCGGCGTGTTTGCCGGAGCAGTTTTGCAGGATCGCTTCCTTGCCCCCACCAGCGGCGAGGACCTTCGCCCTCTCGCTCTCATCCAGCGGCAGATCGGGAGTGTTGCGCAAGGCGGCCCGCCTCAGACCGGCTGCGGCGAGGATGGAGTCCGCGACCCGCACGTGCTCGGGACCCCCGGCGTGGGAGGCGCAGGCGAGAGCGAGTTGGGCGCCTGTGAGCTGTGCCCCGGCGCGCAGGGCGGCCAGGGCCTGGAAGGGTTTGAGCGAGGAGCGAGGGAAGAACTCGACATCCAGGCCCCGCGAGAGCACCACTCGTCCTCCACCCGCAGGTGGCCGCTGTGCACCCCCTCGAGGATCCCTCCGCGCCACACGGCCGCGAGCGGTTCGCCGACCATCGCCCGCGCTGAAGCGGTGTTCACCAGGTGCGCCAACCGCTGGGCCCACCGCTCTGCCCCCCGGGCGGGCGTTTACCGTACTCGCGCAGCGCGGGGCGAACATCCGTGAGGTACACCCCCGCCCCGATCAGCGGAAGGATCATCAGCAACAGGCTGCCTCGCCCGGCACCTCCCGGGATGGAGAGGAAGGCCAGTAGCGCCGACCCCCCGGTGATCGCCAGCCAGAACACTTTGGTTCGTTTGTCGGCGGCGATGAAGACCCGGGGTTTGGTGAGGGCCGCGTGGGTGAAGGCCACGAGGCTGAGGACGAGGGCGGCGAAGGCAAGGAGGAGTAGCAACCAGCCTTGTATCTGCGGGATGAGGTTCACGCTTCTACCCTACTCAGCGTCAGCGCCCACGGCCGATGTTGGGCATGCCACCCGGCGGGCGGCGGAAGGCGGCGCGGTCTAACGGCTCCGGGCGCCCCAACCCCTCGCCCTCGCGGTTGACGATGGGCTCCTGGGAGGCGGCGACCCCGCCTGCGATGAGATCGACGTCCTCCGCCGTCCCCCGGCGCACGAGGGCCAAGGCGATCGGCCCGAGCTCGTGGTGTTGCGCTACGGAAGTGAGGATTCCGACCTTACGTTCTCCGGCGTACACCTCGTCAGCGGGTTCGGGGAAGGTGTGTTCGGAGCCATCCAGGTGGAGGAATACCAGCCGGCGGGGCGGTTTGCCCATGTTGAACACGCGCGCGATCGTCTCCTGGCCCTTGTAGCACCCCTTTTCGAGGTGCACGGCGGTGCGGAGCCAGTCGAGTTCGTGGGGGATTGCTCGGTCGTCGACCTCCCGGTTGTGGCGGGGGCGCCAGGACGCGATCCGCAACGCCTCCCAGCTCCACATCCCGGCCATCCGCGCCCCGGCATCGATGGCCTGCGCGGCAACCGCGCCGAGATCCTCACGGGGCACGAACCACATTGCCGCGGCCCACTCCTCCCCCGGGTGTGCGATGCCTTGCGGGGTGTACTGGGTGGCGCCCTCGGCCATCGTCGGCCAGGGGTCCCGCCACACGGGCAGCTCAGATCCGTCCTTACCTGCCAGGCTCGGCCCGTCCCTGCGCGTGCCGATCACGGCGTAATCAGGGGTCTCGACCTGCACGTCGAAGGCGAACTTCATCCCCTCGAGGAACGCCACCATCGCCTCACCCCTGCCGGAGTCGGCGATCAGCCAGGCGGTCTCCCCGTCGTCGAACATCTTGGCGGCGTGTTCGATCCGGCCGTTCACATCGAACAGGAAGAATTCCGTGGAGGTGCCGGCAGGGAGGTTCTCGAGCATCTGGCTGGAAAGGGTGTGCAGCCACGAGAGCCGATCGGGACCGGAGATCGTCACCACATCGAGGTGGGAGAGGTCGACCAAGGCGACCCCTCGAGAGAGCGCACGCTGCTCGATGAGGGGCGCTCCGTAGTGCGCGGCTACGCCGGCGTCGGGATCATGGCTGCCGACGACCGCGCCCCGGGAGAAAGAGAAATCCAGTAGGGGGCTACGGTAATCAGTCATAATTCCTTAACTCATTCGTTGTAAACGCCCCGCGGCATACGAGGCCATTTCGTGGCCGAAGGCAGCCATATCGGTCGCCCACATGAGCTCCCCGTTCACGAGCCCGTACTGGCGTTTCACAGCGGAGATCTCAGCGCCGGACTCTGTTCTGGCGATCACATCGGAGGCGAGCGCAATCTGGGGCCCCTGCACGGCACCCACGAGTACCGAAATGTGCCCGCTGGGGTCGGCGAGGAGAACTTCGAGTTCTGAACGGGGCGCCTTCTCGCCGTCCACGGCCTCCCCCTGCCCCCCGGGCGGCACGCGCCAGTACCCGGACTCGGTAGACCACACGTCGCCGGCGATCAGGTCGGCCTGGTCCACCTTCGTTTGCAGGCCGCCCTCCAGTTCCCCGTCCAGCGACCAGATGGTGGAGGTGTAGGAAAGGTAGGGGCCGCCATCATGGGCGAAGGTCGCCTCGACGACGATCGGCCGCTCTGGGATGTTCTCGTACCCCAGGTACCCGGGGCCGCGCCAGGATCCAACCAACCACGCGAGCGGGTACACCTCAGGTGCGAGCCCGTCAGGGAACTGGAACGACACGGTTATCGGCGGTGGAACAGCCGTTGGATGACGAGACCGGCGAACGCCGCTACCCCAACCCCCACGGCGATGACGAGGGCAACAAATAAGGTTTCGATCATGGCCCCAGTCTACCCCCTGAAACCTATGGCATGTGCAACAGCACTCGGCCCAGGATGTACACCGGTACCCCTGAGGCCGCGACGGCTACCAGCGCCCCGGAGAGGGTGGGCAACGCATCTTGCGAATCGCTGTACTCCCCAAAGAGGTAATGCACCGCGGCAACGATCATCCCGCAGGTGAGCCCGAGCAACGTACCGGTGAGAACGGTCAGTTCCTCCAGCCCGTACCCCATCCCAAGCCCTACCCCGATCGGAATGATGACGGAAGGCCACACCGAAATGCTGGGACGGATCGGCAACGCGGTGATAGCGGCGGCGCTGGCGAGGCAGACCGATGCGGTGAGGGTGAGGGCCGACCCCACCGGGCCCGAGTCCAAGGCGAGCCACGCGCCTCCCGACGCCACGACCACGGCGCCGGTGAAGTGCCCTGCCACCTGGTCGACCAGGCCGTCGCGATTGCGCCGGAACATCTGCGCCACGAATATCGCGATGAGTGAGCCCGCAACAATAGGAGCAAGCCACGCCACGGAGTGGGTCGCCCGGACCAACGCGGCCGAGGAGAGCGCAACCACCACGAGGATGCTCGTCACCGGGATCCGCCGTCCCATCCGAGGAAGCAGCGGGGCCCAGCCGAGGGCGACGACGACGGCGATCGCAGCAACCGTGATCTCGTACAAAGGTCGGGGGGTAAAGGTGGTCACACCGATCCCTGCGGCCGCGGTTGCGGTGACAACCGCTCGGAAATTGCCGCTCATCATGGTTGATGCTCTTTTCGTTACTGTCTTCGCCGAGGCCATTATCCCAGCTCCCCCGCGATACAGGTGACCGATTAGCGAGTAGCTGAAACACCGGACTTTTGTTGGGGATAATCTTGCGCTCCTGCCCATGGGGTTTAGACTGGGGGCAGACGTCGGGCCGTGATCCGGCCCCGGGCTCCAACATCTGCCGCTTCGAGCGGCCTTCGCGCCGTCAGGCGCTGGCCGGCCCGGCGTCCTCACCGCACTTGAGCGGAGTGGGTTTGATAACATTTCGCGCGGAAACGATCCTCCCGGTGCTCTTTTGTTTCCACTTTGGCGCAAACTGCCCTACTCTTGACGCGTTGCTCCATTTACTCTTAACTCGGAGAAGCCGGTGCGCTTTCGTATCACCCCTCGTGACGCCACGTTCTTTGATCTCTTCGCCGCCCTCGCGGGGCACTTGATCACTGGCGCGGACCTACTTGCCCAACTCATTGGCGCTGACCCCGCAGATCGTGCGGATTTGGCGAAACAGCTCAAGGACATCGAACACCTGGCGGATGACGCCACCCATTCGATCCTGCGCAGAGTGAACCAGACGTTCGTCACCCCCTTCGACCGGGACGACATCTACGATCTGGCCTCCGCCCTCGATGACTGCATGGACTTCATGGAGGCCGCAGGAGAAATCGTGGTGCTCTACGGGGTGGACGAGTTGCCCGACACGGTGACCGACCAAGTGCGAATCCTGCAGCGCGCGGCGGAGCTCACCGCCGCGGCCATGCCCAAGCTCGCCACGATGGAGGATCTCGAGGATTACTGGATCGAGGTGAACCGGCTGGAGAACGAGGCAGACCGGTCTTACCGGGCGCTCCTGGCAGACCTCTTCCGCAACCCCCGCTACCAGGCCACCCCCGCCGCGGTGGTGGAGCTGATGCGCCTGCGCGCCGTCGTGGACACCCTCGAGACTGCGGCGGACAGTTTCGAAACTGTCGCGAACACGGTCGAGACGATCGTTCTGAAGGAAAGTTAATCTCCCGTGGAGCTTGCTCTCGTCATCATCGTCGTCGTCGTCGCGCTGGGTTTCGACTACACCAACGGTTTCCACGACGCCGCCAACGCCATCGCGACCTCCGTCTCCACCAGGGCCCTCACTCCGCGCGCCGCCCTGCTCATGGCCGCGGTGATGAACCTCATCGGAGCGATGCTCGGAGTAGGGGTGGCCGAAACCATCGGCTCGGGGATCATCGACGCCCCCACCGGCCACCAAGGCCTGGTGGTTGTGCTCGCGGGCCTCATCGGGGCGATCACCTGGAACCTCATCACCTGGTGGAAGGGGCTCCCCTCCTCCTCCTCACACGCACTCATCGGCGGGCTGATGGGGGCCGGAATCGCCTCGTTCTCCCAGGTGCACTGGTCGGTCATCCTGGATAAGGTCGTCATCCCGATGATCGCCTCCCCGCTCGTGGGTTTCACGCTCGCGTTCTTCGCCATGGTCGGTGTGCTGTGGATCTTCCGCAACGCCGCACCGGGCAAGGCGCAACGCCGCTTCCGGGTGGCGCAGACCATCTCTGCCGCAGCGATGGCGCTCGGCCACGGCCTGCAGGATGCTCAAAAGACCATGGGGGTGATCGTGCTTGCCCTGGTCGCGGGTGGGATGCACCGGATCGAGGACGGTATCCCCCTGTGGGTGAAGCTCGCCGCCGCGGGTGCGATCTCCGCCGGTACCTACGCCGGGGGATGGCGGATCATGCGCACCCTGGGTCGCAAGGTGATCGAATTGGACCCCGCCCGCGGGTTCGTCGCAGAAAGCGTGGCGGCCGGGGTGCTCTACACGACCGCGTTCGCGTTCCACGCCCCGATCTCCACCACCCACACCATCACCTCCGCGATCATGGGGGTGGGTGCTACGAAGCGCCTCTCCGCGGTTCGCTGGGGCGTCGCCCGCTCCATCGGGCTCGCGTGGGTACTCACCATTCCCATGGCCGCGGCCGTTGCCGCGGTGCTGTACTTCATTCTGGATCTTTTCCTGTGACACTCGGCTAGAGTCCCGTCTTGGGCCCGCGCCGGTTGCGGGTGCCCGACGTCGAGACACCCTGGAGCATCGTGACACCCATCTTCCGCCGCGGAGCCGGGCTCGCCGCCACCGCGCTGCTCGCCGCCACCGTGTCCGCCTGCGCGAATGTGCCCACCGCGGCCGTGGGCGAATGCCTCAACAGCTCCGAGCTCGGCGACGGTGAGGTTTCCTCCCTACCCACATTCCCCTGTGAGAACTCCCACGACCTTGAGGTTTACGAGGTAGCGAACCTCCCCGACGGGGAGTTCCCCGGCGACGACGCGGTGCAGGACGCCGCCGAGGACCTGTGCATCGCGGCGTTCGAGCCGTACGTGGGGTCGCAATACGCCGAATCCGAACTATTCATCAACTTCATCACCCCCACCCAGGCCACCTGGGAATCGAGCGATGATCGAGAAGTTATCTGCTTGCTGGTCAGCGAGGAGAGCACAGATTCCCTGAAGGGAACCGCGAAGTAGGGCCCTGCGCCGGCTAACCGAACCGGCCGGAGACGTAATCCTGGGTGGCCCCTTGCCGAGGGTGGGAGAAGATCTGCGCCGTGGCACCGAACTCCACTAACCGCCCCGGTGCGCCAACCCCATCGGTGTTGAAGAAGGCGGTGCTCTGAGAGACCCTCGCGGCCTGTTGCATATTGTGGGTCACGATGGCGATGGTGTAACTGTTCTTCAGTTCGGCAATGAGATCCTCGATCGCCCCGGTGGAGATCGGGTCGAGGGCGGAGCAGGGTTCGTCCATGAGCAGCACCTGGGGCTTGACGGCGATCGCTCGGGCGATGCACAGGCGCTGCTGTTGTCCGCCCGACAGCGCCGACGCGGGCGAGCCCAAGCGGTCCTTCACCTCGTTCCACAGGTTCGCACCCGTCAGGGCGGATTGCACGAGTTCCTCAGCCTGCGCCTTGGGGAGCCGGCGGTTGTTCAGCCGCACGCCGGCGAGCACGTTCTCCTCGATGGACATCGTCGGAAAGGGGTTCGGGCGTTGGAACACCATCCCGATGTGGCGGCGCACCTGGGCCGCATCGACGTCGCGGGCGTAGAGGTCCTGCCCGTTCAGCGTGACGCTTCCCTCCACCCTCGCCCCGGGTACCACTTCGTGCATCCGGTTGAGTGTGCGCAGGAAGGTGGATTTCCCGCATCCAGACGGGCCGATGAGGGCGGTGACCGCTCGCGGCTCCAGGGTCATCGTCACGTCTGCAACGGCGTGTTTCGCGCCGTAGTAGGCGTTCAGGTCCGTGATCTCTAAGCGGTGAGTCATGTGGGTCCTTATCAGAAGCGGGGGCCGAAGTATCTGCTCACGGCTCGCGCGGCGAGGTTGAGCAGCATGACGATGGCGATCAGGGTGAACGCCCCCGCCCAGGCGCGGTCGAGGGAGGCCCCGCCCTGGGCGTATTGGCGGTAGACGTACACCGGCAGGGTCGCCAGGCGCCCGTCGAAGGCGTTCCAGTTCACCCCGCTCGCGAAGCCGACCGTCACGAGCAGGGGTGCGGTTTCGCCGATCACGCGGGCGATCGCGAGCATCACGCCGGTAGTGATCCCCGCGACCGCGGTGCGAAGCACCACCTTGATCGTGGTGAGCCACTTGGGTACCCCTAGCGCGAGCGAGGCTTCGCGGAGGTCGTTCGGCACGAGCCGGAGCATCTCTTCGCAGCTGCGCACCACCACCGGGGTCATCAGCACGGCGAGCCCCACCCCGCCGATCAGCGCTGATTTGTACGCGGGGCCGAACACCAGCAGAAATGCCGCGAAGGCGAAGAGACCGGCGACGATCGAGGGAATCCCCGTCATCACGTCGACCAGCACCGTGACGGCCCTCGCGAGGGGGCCGCGGCCGTACTCCACCAGGTAGATTGCGGTGAGGATCCCCAGTGGGATCGCGATCGCCGCGGCGATGCCCGTGACGTAGAGGGTACCGATGATCGCGTGGTACACCCCGCCTTCGACCATCGAACCGTAGATGCCGGTCATGTCCGTGTTGAGGAAGGTCCATCCGAAGCGCCGGGCGCCGCGCGAGACCACCAACCACACCAACGAGACTAGGGGCACGAGGGCGGCGATGAGCGCGCCTGTGACCAGGTAGGTCGCGATCCGATCCTTCGCCCACCTGCTGCCTTCGATGAGCCACGACCCAGTTACCAGCGCGATCGTGAAAACCGCCGCGCTCATGAGCCCGAGGCGGGTCGGGGTGAACGTGCCGAGCGCCGCGAGGGTGAGGGCGCTGAGCGCGAGCGCAGCCGCGGCCACGACCCAGGGGGCCCAGGAGGGAAGTCGCCTGGCGGTGAGGGTTACTGCAGTCATCAGTTCCCCCCTCCCGCGTTCACCTGCCGGGCGACCACCGCTCGCGCCAGCAGATTCACCCCCAGGGTGAGGGCGAACAGGATCAGCCCCGTGGCGATGAGCACGGAGACCGCCACTCCCGAGGATTCAGGGAATTGCGAAGCAATATTCGCCGCGATGGTGTTGTGCTGGCCGGGTTGAAGCAGGTGGAAATTGATCGCGGCACCCGGGGAGAGCACCATTAGCACTGCCATCGTCTCGCCCAAGGCGCGCCCCAGGCCGAGCATCGCAGCGGAGACGATCCCGGAGCGACCGAAGGGGAGCACCGCTTGGCGGATCATCTCCCAACGGGTGGCCCCGAGCGCGAGGGAGGCCTCCTGTTGCAGCTGCGGAGTCTGCAGGAACACTTCCCGGGTGGTTGCGGTGATAATCGGCAGGATCATCACCGCGAGTACCAACCCGGCGGCGAGCATGTTTCGCGCGGGAGCTTGGTAATCCGCGAAGAACGGCAGGAATCCGAATTGGGTACTGAGCCACTTGAACACCGGGTCGATCACGGGTTGCAGGAACCCCAGGGCCCACAGCCCGAACACCACTGAGGGAATCGCGGCGAGGAGGTCGATGAGGTAACCCAGCACCTGCCCGAGCCGGCGGGAGGCGTAGTGGGAGATGAACAGTGCAATGCCGATGCTCATCGGCACTGCGATCACCAGTGCGATCGCGGAGGCGAGGATCGTTCCGAAGGCGAGCGGGGCGACGTAGGCCCAGAAGGATACCCCGGAGGTTGCCCCTGCGATCGCCTCGGGGGCAGAGGTGATCGCTGGCCATGCTCGCACTAGCAAGAACGCCGCGACTGCCGCGAGCACAACCACGATGGTCACGGCCGCAGCCGTTGAGATTCCGGCGAAGATTCGGTTGCCCCACCCCCTCCTGCCGACGTGGATGAGCGGGAGCTGCTCCTGTGGGAGTTCCCTTACCGGCGCAGCGGGGGCGGTCCGGTGTAACGGCGGTGCGATGCTCATGTGAGTCACCCTCCTACGTGCGAGATGGAAGAGATTGCGGCGGTCACTTTCGCTCGGAGTTCGGGGGAGATTGGCGCGGATCCGGCGACGTCGCTTCGGGCGGCCCGCTCTTGGCCCTCCTCGCTGGCAACGTAAGTGAGGTACTCGGCGATATTCATCTCGAGCTCCGGGTCGCCGTAACCGGAGCAGGCGATCAGGTAGGAGACCAGCACCACGGGGTAGGAGCCCTCGATGTCCCGGGCAAGGTCGACCGTGAGTCGCAGGTCCGTTGCGTCCTGCGTCGGAGGGGAGGAATCCACCACCTTGGCTGCGGCCTCGGCGGAGTACGGGATGAACTCCTCCCCCACCCCGACAGCCACGGTGCCCAAGTCGCCTACCCGGGAGGCGTCCGCGTAGCCGATCGTTCCCTGGGCGGAGGAGACCACATCGATCATGCCCGAGGTCTGTTGCCCCGACTGGGTACCCGGGATCGGCCACTCCTCGACCGCTCCGTGGGGCCACACGTCGGGGGCGACGGCGGAAAGGTAACCGGTGAAATTCCCGGTGGTCCCCGACTTGTCTGACCGGTTCACGGGGATGATCTCGAGCGAGGGCAGTTTCACACCAGGGTTCGATGCCGCGATCTGCGGGTCATCCCAGGCGGTGATCTCGCCGGCGAAGATCTTCGCGATCGCCTCCCCCGTGAGGTTGAGGTGTTCGGTTTCCAGGTCGAGGTTGTACACGATCGCGATGGGCGAGATGTACAGGGGTAGTTCGATCGCCTCCCCGCCCTCGCAGCGTTCCGCGGCCACCGCGCGCTCCTCCTCGGAAAGCGCGGCGTCGGAGCCGGCGTAATGCACGGTGCCTTCAAGGAACTGCTCCCGGCCGGTTCCCGAGCCCAAGGAATCGTAATTCACCATCACACCGGTGTTCTCCGCGTACCCGGCGTTCCACGCCAGGGCGGCGTTCTCCTGTGAGGATGCCCCGGCGCCGGCGAACTGCCCGGTGCGCTCCCCACCGCTCACGCCACCGTTGTTGGCCGGACCGCACGCCGCGAGGGTTATCCCGAGCCCCGCGGCGAGGGCGAGGCCCCCAAGTTGGCGTAGTGGAGCAATGCCCACGGCACTTTCCCAATCTGTTCGTCTCTCGTGGCCGTGTGGCCACGCAACTCACAGTAGGCAACGGGGTTAACCGCCAAGGGGCCGGAAGGTGAACTCCAGGTAAACTCCAGCGGAATTGTGGCCCTGGATTGTTAACTCGGCGCCCGGTGGATTTCCGCGGCGATCACCCGGGGGCGTTTACCCGGGCGGGGGGCAACGTGGAGCACGAGCACTTCGCCGGTTCGCAGATACGGATCGGTTTCCGGGAAGTGTTCCTGCACCCGGTACGGGGTGAACTTGCGCAAGGCTTTGACCGCCGTCGGGAGAACTGGTCGGTGGGTGCACACGACGGCGCTCTCCCCGCCTGCGAGCGCGTCGGCGATGAGTTTCTTCACGGCTTTCGGGTCTTCCTTGCCGCCCTCTTCGGTGAGGCAGTTGGTGGTGCGCAGTTCCACTCCAGCCGCGTCGGTGAAGGGCTGCACCGTCGATGCACACCTGCCCCAGGGGGAGGAGATCACCTGGGTGACGCCGTACGCAGCGAAGAACGCGACCAGCGCCCGGGCCTGTTTCTTGCCCGAGGGGGTGAGGGGGCGGGTGAGTTCGTCGCCGTCCCACGCGGATCGTTTCTTCGCCGTGCCGTGGCGGGTGACGAACACGGCCCAGGTACGCAGTTGTTCGTCGGCGTAGAGGTCTAGGAGCGCCTTCAGCGGTTCCCGGTCGCTGCGCCGGGTGAGCATCGTCAGGGCGGTGACGGCGTCCACCCACACGGCCTCATCCACCTCGGAGAGTGGCGCCGGGGTCACTTCCGGGCGGGCCTGCGCGGGGATGCTCGAGTCGGCCGGCTGCGCCGCCCAGTACCAGTTCACCTTGCGTTTACCGTTGCCCAAGGAGTACCGCACCGACGGTAGCGGGGCCCCCAGTACCACCTCGACACCGGTTTCTTCCTTCACTTCCCGGATCGCGCAGGCGGGGAGCGTCTCCCTCTTGGTGGGTTTGCCCTTGGGCCAGGACCAGTCGCCGTAGGCGGGGCGGTGGATCAGCAGCACATCCAGCGCGCGTCCGCGCTGCCTCCATACCACCGCGCCTGCGGCGTGAATCGTTTGTGTCATGAGGGTTTTACGACCGCTGGGGCGCCATCAGGAGTGTGTGCAGATCGTCCAGGGGCTCACCGTCGGAATCCTGGTGCACTCGCACCCAGTGCTGCCCCTCGACCTCGTCGTGGCGCAGGTGCCAGGAGGCGGTGGTCGGCGCCATCGAGAGGTCGAGCAGGTCGATCAACTCGTTCACGTGGTCGGCATTGGCGATCTTCACCAACACCTCGACCCGGCGGTCGAGGTTGCGGTGCATGAGATCCGCCGAACCGATGTACACCTCCGGATCGCCGTCGTTGGCGAACCCGTAGATCCGGGAATGCTCCAGGTACCTTCCGAGGATGGAACGCACCCTGATGTTCTCACTCAGCCCCGGTATCCCCGCCTTGAGCGCACAGATCCCGCGCACGATCATATCCACCGGGACTCCCGCCTGGGAGGCGCGGTAGAGCGCATCGATCATCTCTTCATCGACGACGGAGTTCATCTTGAACTTGATCCACGCCGGTTTGCCCTCGCGGTGGTTGGCGATCTCTCGCTCGATCCGTTCCAGGAGCCCCGTCCTCACCGAGGTCGGCGCCACTAGGAGCCGGTTGAATTTCGTTTTGGGCGCGTAGCCCGATAGTTGGTTGAACAGCCGGGTGAGATCCTGGCCCACTTCCAGATCCGCGGTGAGCAGCCCGTGATCCTCGTAGAGGCGGGCCGTTTTGGGGTTGTAGTTTCCTGTGCCGATGTGGCAGTAGCGGTGCACCCGGTTCCCCTCCTGGCGCACCACCAGGGAAAGTTTGCAGTGGGTCTTCAATCCCACCAGCCCGTACACCACGTGCACCCCAGCCTGTTCGAGTTTGCGGGCCCAGGAGATATTGGCCTGCTCGTCGAACCTAGCTTTGATCTCCACTATCGCGAGCACCTGTTTGCCGGCCTGCGCCGCCTCGATGAGGGAATCGACGATGGGTGAATCCCCCGAAGTGCGGTACAGGGTTTGTTTGATCGCGAGCACCTGCGGATCCGCGGCCGCCTGGGAGAGGAACTGCTGCACGCTGGTGGAGAATGAATCGTACGGGTGGTGCAGCAGCACGTCCGCTTCGCTCAGAGTGGCGAACATGTCCACTGGGGTGGAGCTCTGCACGGGGGCGAGCCCCTTAGCAGTTCGGGGGAGATAAAGCGGGTACTGCAGCTCAGGCCGTTCCAGGTCCGCGATAATATTCAGGCCCGTGAGGTCCAACGGCGCGGGGAGTTCGTAAACATCCGCTTCGGTGACCCCCAATTCGCGGATCAGCATGCTGCGCAGTTTGGAGGGAAACCCGCGTGCCAGTTCGAGCCGCACCGGGGGCCCGAAGCGTCTGCGCAGCAGTTCCTTCTCTAGGGCCTTGAGGAGGTTCTCCGCGTCGTCCTCCTCTACCTCGAGGTCCTCGTTCCGGGTCACCCGGAAGACGTGGTGCTTGACCACCTCCATCCCGGGAAAGAGGTAGTCCAGGAAGTGCGCGATCACGTCTTCGATCGGCACGAACGAGGATAGTTTCACCTCGTGATCCAACTCCGTGGGGTCGTGCGGTTTGCCGCGGACGTCCACGGCGAGGAACCGTGGGAAGAGCTGCGGCACCTTGACGCGCGCGAAGTGTTCGGTGTCCGTGGCGGGGTTGCGCACCACCACCGCGAGGTTGAGCGACAACCCCGAGATGTACGGGAACGGGTGCGCGGGGTCGACCGCAAGCGGGGTGAGAACGGGGAAAATGTTGCGCCGGAAGTACTTGTAGAGGCGGTTCTGTTCCGATTCTGAGAGATCGTCGAACCGCACCAGGGTGATGTCCACCTCCGCGAGCTCGCCCTGCAACTGCTCCTCGAACACGGCCGCGTGGCGTGCGGTGAGTTCGTGTGCCTTCGCGCTGATCCCTTCCAGAACCTGGCGCGGGTGCAACCCGGAGGCCGAAGTTGCCGCCAGCCCGGTTGCCATCCGGCGTTTCAACCCAGCAACCCGAACCATGAAGAACTCGTCCAGGTTGGAGGCGAAGATCGAGAGGAATCGCACTCGTTCCAACAACGGCAGGGCGGGGTCCTCAGCCAGTTGCAGCACGCGTTCGTTGAAGGCGAGCCAACTGAGCTCCCGATCGGCAAAACGATGCTCGGGAAGCTCTGCTTCTTCTTGCCCTGCGAAAGCCTGCTCAAGAACTGCTGGCTCAACCGGGGTCAACTCACTGGTGCTCACACCGTGCACTTTATATCGGGGAGGGCGTTTGCGCACCCGTTTGGTGCGAAGGTGGGGGCGGTCAGCGGTATTGCACGTGGGTGAGCGCCCGGGAAAACCCATATTTCGTGTAGGTCGCCAGGGCCGCGACGTTATCGCCCTCGACGTACAGGTCCATGGAACTCACTCCGCGGGAGTGCATCTGTGCCAGGGCATACCGGGTGAGGAACTGCCCCACCCCTCTGCCTTGGGCGTCCGGGGAGACGCCCAACACGTAGATCTCCGCCGTCGGTGCCTGCGGTTCGCGTTTGACCCACATATAGCCCAGCAGATCCCCGCCTTCGTCTCGAGCGAGCCAGAAGGTTTCCGGGGTGAACCACTCCTGGCTCATCCGTTCATCCAGATCTTTCTGGGTGAGCCGGCCCTGCTCGGGGTGGTCGGCGAACGCCGCGGAGTTGACCTCGAGCCACTCGGCGGAATCCTCCCGAGTGAACGTGTGCACGGCCACCCCCTGCGGGGTGGGGGGAAGTTCCTGCGCCGAGAGCGGCGCCGTCATATAGATCAGCTCCCGGCAGACGCGCAGATCACGACTGGCTGCGAGCGCCTGCGCGGGCCGGAGGTTTCCGTGCGCCCAGATTGCTGCGTCGGGGTCGCGGGATTTCACCGCGTCTAGCAGCGCCTTGCCGATACCGTTGCGCCGGTGCGCGGGATGTACCGCCAGTTCCGCCGAGTGGCGATCCACCTGCGCGTACCCCAGTACTCGCAGGGGTTCTTCCCCCATCTGAGTGGAGACGAGGAAGTGCTCCGCGCCCTGCGAGGTGAGGTTGAACAGCGTCTGTTCCCCGAACGCCTCGACCCCGTCGGCCTGTTCCACCACCTCGGCGAACTCACGAACCGCTTCGGCGTGTTCGGGGCTGTAGGGAGTGAATTCGGGGGTCATTCGAGCCGCCCGGTGCGCCACATCGTGGCGGCCTTCTCGAACTCTTCCGCTCGGCGTTGGAGTACCGATGCGTATCGAGTGAGTTTGCTCGCGCGTTCGCCCTCATGGGAATCCGCATCTAGGGCCGATCCCGTGGCGAGCACCCGGCAGAACGCCCCGGCACGTTCCAGGGTGACGGCGAAGTCGCCGCGGAAGACCCCGGAAAGTACCGCATCCATCCCTTTGCGGACCTCGTCCGGCCCCGGAAGGTGGGCGAGTCCGGCGATCACCTCGTCCACCTGCGCGTTGCGCGCGCCGAGTTGGAAGTGGACGGACATCAGGTCGCTGTCCTGTTTCGTCCACTCGCGCAGGAGGTAAAGCCGCCACATGATTCCGGGGAGCGTGCTGGCGGGACTGTCCGCCCACATACCCGCAACGAGGTCGATTCCCTCGGTGTCGATCAAGGTGATGAGCCGTTGCACCAGTTCTGAGTTACCCGCATCCGCCCTTCCTCCCCTGAGGATGGCGTCCGCAGTCATGTGGGCGACGTCGGAGCGGGTGGCAGGGTCGACGTCACCAATGATGCGCTCGGCGCGTTCATCGGTAAGCATGGCGGGCCTACGAAAACGGGTCGTCAATGGGATCCTTTCCGGCCGGGAGCTCTCGGCGG
>CAJDUU010000012.1_pt1 | contig 25879 bp, 25 predicted proteins | sample 7391041 | NCBI WGS metagenome assembly CAJDUU01 (sample SAMEA7055689, study PRJEB34461) | soil metagenome | biome: terrestrial ecosystem; feature: Peninsula; material: soil | place: Antarctica | collected 2016 | reverse complement strand
GCTCCATCGCAGGGGCGACCGACCCCACCGCCGCCGCGCCGGGCTCCATCCGCGGGGATCTCGGCCGCGACTGGGGCGAAGCGGTGCAGCAAAACCTCGTGCACGGTTCGGACTCCGGCGAGTCGGCGGAGCGTGAGATCGGACTCTGGTTCCCGCACCTGTGAGCCCCGTGGCGGACTAGGCTACTGGCGTGTACTTAAAGACGTTGACGCTGCGGGGATTCAAATCCTTCGCCTCCGCAACCACGCTCAACTTCGAACCGGGAATCACCTGTGTGGTGGGGCCGAACGGGTCGGGTAAATCCAACGTCGTCGACGCACTCGCGTGGGTGATGGGGGAGCAGGGAGCTAAATCCCTGCGCGGGGGCAACATGGCCGACGTCATCTTCGCCGGAACCTCCTCCCGCCCACCGCTGGGTCGGGCCGAAGTATCGCTCACGATCGATAACTCCGACGGCGCCCTGCCCATCGACTACAACGAGGTCACGATATCTCGCACGCTGTTCCGCAACGGCGGCAGCGAATACGCGATCAACGGCACCCCCTGCCGGCTCCTGGATATCCAGGAACTCCTGTCAGATACGGGTATGGGCCGGGAGATGCACGTAATAGTCGGGCAGGGGCAACTCGATTCAGTCCTCTCCGCCACCGCCGAGGATCGGCGGGCCTTCATCGAGGAAGCCGCGGGCGTACTCAAGCACCGGCGCCGCAAAGAAAAAGCGCTGCGCAAACTCGACTCGATGGAAGCCAACGTCGCGCGGCTCACGGATCTGGTGGGCGAGATCCGCCGCCAACTCGGGCCCCTCGCCCGGCAGGCGGAGGTGGCGAGAAAAGCACATATCGTCCAATCGGATCTGCGTGACGCGCGCGCACGGCTACTCGCCGACGATCTCGTCCAGATGCTCGCGAACCTGAAGGCGGAGCAGGCGGACGAGGCGGCCCTACGCGAACGGCGCGCCAAGGTGGAATCGGCGCAGAATGAGGCGCGTGCGCTCCTCGGGGAATTGGAGAGCGCCGCCGCGAAAGCAGCGCCGGAGGTGAACGAAGCAGCGGAGATGTGGTACCGCCTCTCCTCGGTACGCGAACGCCTACGCGGGACCGCGACGCTCGCGAACGAGCGGATGCGCCTGCTCGGCACCCCGGAAGCGCAGGAACGGGACGGGCGCGATCCCGATGACCTGGATAAGCAGGCCGCGCGGGCACGGGAGTCCGAACGCGAACTGCGCGAGGAGCAGGGCGCCGCCGCAGACACCCTCGCCTCACTGATCACTGAGCGAAAAAACCGGGAAGCTGAGGCGGCAGACGCGGAGAAGGCACTCACCGCGGTCCACCGCGGCCTTGCCGACCGGCGGGAGGGGCTGGCGAAACTCACCGGCCAGGTGAGCGCTAAGCGTTCCCGACTCGAGGCGACCGAGGCCGAGGTGCAACGCCTACGCACCGCACACACCCAGGCGCTGGCCCGGGCGAAGGAAGCGCAAGAGAAATATCGGGCACTCGAGCAGCAGGCGGTAGGGGCGGAGTCCGGGGAAGAGGAGCTTCGCGCAGCCCATGAGGCCGCGCTACTGGCCCTGGATGAAAAGGAAGTGACCGCCGCGGCTCTGCTGGAGAAGCAACGGGAGACCCAGACCGAGATCGCCACCTGGCAGGCGCGGCGTGAAGCACTCGACCTCACTCTGGCGAGGAAGGATGCCACCGGGGCGCTGGTTGAAGGAAGCGCCCCCGGGATCCTCGGTGTGATCGCCGATGAGGTGCATGTAGAACCCGGATACGAGAACGCTATCGCAGCAGCACTGGGCCAGTGGGCGGATGCAGCAATCGCGGATTCCGTGGACTCCGCCGCGGACGCGCTGCGCCATTCGCGCCAGACTGAAGCCGGGGTCGCCAACGTCGTGATCGCCGGGGCACGCGCCGCAGGGAGCGCCGAATTCGACTCCCCACCGCCGGTGGGAACCTGGGCCCGAAGCCTCCTGCGCCTGACCCCCAGAGTCACTCCCGCCCTGGAACAGATGCTGGCCGGCGTGGTCGTGGTCGACACCCTGGCTGAGGCCCGGGCGGCGGCGGGTGAGGGACTGACCGGCGTGAGCGTGGACGGCGATGTGGTGGCCCCCACCCACGCGCGCGGCGGGCTGGCAGGGGGCCCGAGCACCCTGGAACTGCACGCGGCTCGTGAGGAGGCGGACGCGAAGATCAGCGAATACTCCTCGGAGCTGGAAGATGTGAGCGGTGCGGTCGGGCCCGCCCAGGAAGCGGTGCAGCACGCACAGAGCAGTGTGGATTCAGCGCTGGCGGAACTCAACGAGTCGGGCTCCCAACTGGCTGCGGTCTCGCGGCAATTAGCTGAACTCGGCGCCACCGCACGTTCCAGTGGTAGCGAAGCGGAACGCGCCAACGAGGCGATCGAACAGGCGCTGGGCTCGCGGGAAGTGATCCTCGAGGAACTCAGCGCGCTCACCGATCGGCTCGACAGCGAGCAGAGTGCCCCGCAGGACGAAGCGGGGCTCACCGAAGCGACCAGCCGCAGAGACGAGGCCGTCAGTGCGGCCTCCCGCGCGCGCTCGAAAGAAACCGACGCCCGCCTCGCGTTGCGCACCCTGGAGGAGCGGATGAGGGCAATCTCCGGGCGCGCCGAATCCCTCGAACGCGCCGCCCGCACCGAGCGGCAGGCGCGACAGGCCGCCCAGGAGCGGGCCCGGCGAAGGGCACGGCAGGCGAGTCAGGCGCGCACCGTCGCCGACGGTGCGGCACGGGTTCTCGTAGCGATCGAGACCTCCCTGGAGCGGGCCCAGCACCAGCGCGACGCCATGGAGACCCGCCGCAAGGAGAGAGATCACCAGATCGCCCAAGTTCGCAGCAAGCTGGACGAGCTCGGCACCCAGTACGCGGAACTGACCGATGTGGTGCATAAGGACGAGGTGGCACGCGCCTCGCAGCAGGCGAAGATCGAGCAGCTGCAACACAAGTCCGTCGACGAACTCGGGCTTGACCCGGAGATCCTGGTGGAGGAGTTCGGGCCGCACCAGATGGTGCCCACCCTTGATGGGGAGGAAATGACCGAGGTGCCCTTCGTGCGCGCCGAGCAGGAGAAGCGGCTGCGGAAGGCGGAGCGCTCCCTGGCCACGTTGGGCAAGGTCAACCCGTTGGCCCTAGAGGAGCACAACGCCCTGGAGGAACGGCACAAGTTTCTCGCCGACCAGCTCAACGACATCAAGAACACCCGCAAAGAACTCCTCGGCATAGTGGAGGAGATCGATGCCCGGGTGGAAACGGTGTTCGCCGACGCGTTCGAGGATACTGCGCGGGAGTTCGAGGGAGTCTTTGCCCACCTGTTCCCAGGCGGGGCGGGGAAACTCACCCTCACCGACCCCTCCAACATGCTCACCACGGGGATCGAGGTGGAGGCACGGCCACCGGGCAAGAAGGTGAAACGCCTCTCGCTCCTGTCCGGCGGTGAACGCTCCCTCACGGCGGTCGCGATGTTGATCGCCATCTTCAAGGCCCGCCCCAGCCCCTTCTACGTGATGGACGAGGTGGAAGCAGCGCTCGACGATGTCAACCTCGGTCGACTCATCGAACTCTTCGCAGATCTGCGCCGCAGTTCCCAGCTCATCATCATCACCCACCAGAAACGCACCATGGAGATCGCAGATGCGCTCTACGGGGTGACGATGCGCGGCGATGGTGTGACCACAGTCATCAGTCAGCGCATGCAGGAAGCCCAAAACTGACACTCGTGGCAGAAATCACCAGGAATTCTGCGTAATTCCGCGAGTTGATGCTTCGTTTCCGGCTCGCGAGAAGCGATAATGGGACTATGTTTGTCGCGTCCCTTATTGGTATCCTTGCGCTGGCCGCAGCCGTCGCCATCGTGGTCGTCGCGGTCCGCAAGCACCAGTCTGAAACCGGCATCGATACCAATTGGAGCGATGTCAAAGACGCTTTCACGGCCGATTCGATCCGCGGCGTGCGCCAAGAGATCGCCCTGCTATCCGCGCCGGACCGCTTCGAGACCGACATGAGGGTGGGCGACCTGTTCGAGGAAGCCGAGGAAGGTTCGGGCTATCTGGAGCCCCGCGATATCCGCACCCTACGCTCAGGGCGCAGCTAACCTCTCACCACAGGTGCGCGGTGGGCAGAGAAATGCGGCACAATTGGAGACGTTATGGATACTGGCCAGATTCTTCTCATTGTTCTGATCGCCGCCATCGTTCTCGGTGCCGGGGCGTTCTTCCTTCGCCCCAGCCGCACCCGTGACGACGCGCCGACCCGCCCCGCAACACCGCCCGCACCCAGCTCGCCCCCTGCCCCTGGTGAGGACGAGGAGGGGGATGACGGTGCTGCGGGTGATCTCTTGGAGGCGGAGCGTGAACCCGCGCCCACACGGCCCGAAGAACCGCCCAGCACTGCACCTAGCACCGAGATCGAGACCCCGGAATCGGCCGCGAGTCGAATGGTGCGCTTGCGTTCCAGGCTGGCGAAGTCGGGGACTTTAGGCACTGCCCTTCTCAACGTCCTCTCGAGGGATACCCTCGCCGAGGAGGACTGGGAAGAGATCGAAGAGACCCTCCTCGTCGCGGATGTGGGATCCGATTCCACCGATGAACTGATTGAAAAACTACGCACCAGAGTAAGAGTGACCGGCGCGTCGAATATGGAGCAGGTGAAGGCCGAGCTCCGTGAGATCCTGCTGGAACTGGTGGCGCCGGAGATGGATCGCTCACTGAAGTCCTCGCCGGTGCTCGGCGACGACGGGGAGCCCCACCCCGCGACCATCCTCATGGTGGGGGTCAACGGAACGGGAAAGACGACAACGGCGGGGAAACTCGCGCGCCTGTTGGTTGCCGAAGATAAGGACGTACTACTCGGTGCGGCGGACACGTTCCGCGCTGCCGCCGCTGAACAACTCCAGACCTGGGGTGACCGCGTGGGTGTGCCCGTGGTGCGATCGGACCGGGAGGGGGCGGACCCCGCGGCCGTGGCCTTCGACGCGGTCAAGACCGGGAGCGACGACGGTGTCGACGTCGTCATCATCGACACGGCGGGGCGCCTGCAGAACAAGGCCGGCCTGATGGACGAGCTCGGAAAGGTCAAGCGGGTCGCCTCCCGCCGTGCACCAATATCCGAAGCACTCCTAGTACTGGATGCCACCACGGGGCAGAACGGGATGCGCCAAGCTCAGGTGTTCGCCGAAGTCGCGGACATCACCGGCGTTGTTCTCACCAAGTTGGACGGAACCGCGAAGGGCGGGATCGTCATCGCGGTCCAACGCGAACTGGGTATTCCAGTGAAGTTCGTCGGACTCGGGGAGGGCCCGGACGACCTCGCCCCATTCGACCCGCAAGACTTCGTCGACGCCCTGCTGAGTTAGCCCACCTTCGGGCGGGTTCGTTATCCTGTGCTGAAGAAGTACTTACCAACGTTAAGGACCATCCGTGTTCGCTAGCCTCTCCGACCGGCTCACTTCCTCCCTCAAAGCCCTCCGGGGCAAAGGGCGGCTCACCGACGCCGACATCAACGCGACGATCTCGGAGGTCCGCCGAGCCCTGCTCGACGCCGACGTCGCCGTCACCGCCGTGCGTGCCTTCACCAGTGCGGTCCGGGAGCGCGCCCGAGCGGCGGACCTCTCCCAGATCGTCAAGATCGTCAACGAGGAACTCGTTGAGATCCTCGGCGGGGAATCGCGGGAACTCAACCTCGCCAAGCGCCCACCAACGGTGATCATGCTGGCGGGGCTCCAAGGTGCGGGTAAGACGACGCTGGCAGGGAAACTTGGCCTGCACCTGCGCGAGAAGGGGCACACACCGCTCCTGGTTGCAGCCGACCTCCAGCGGCCGAACGCGGTGACGCAGCTGCAAATCGTCGGTGAGCAGGCGGGCGTCGCGGTGTGGGCACCCGAGCCCGGCAACGGCGTGGGCGAGCCCGTCCAGGTCGCCCGATCCGGGGTGGAGCACGCGCGGGAGAAACACTACGACGTCGTCATCGTCGACACTGCCGGCCGGACCGGTGTGGACGAAGAGATGATGACCCAGGCGGCGAACATCCGCGACGCGGTCAACCCCGACGAGACCCTCTTCGTGGTCGACGCGATGATCGGGCAGGACGCCGCCACCACCGCTGCCGCATTCCGTGACGGAGTGGGCTTCACCGGTGTGGTGCTCTCCAAACTCGACGGCGACGCCCGCGGCGGGGCCGCCCTCTCGATCCGCACGGTGACCGGCCAGCCGGTGCTGTACGCCTCCACGGGTGAGAAACTCACCGACTTCGAACGCTTCCACCCCGACCGAATGGCCTCGCGCATCCTCGATATGGGTGACATCCTCACCCTCATCGAACAGGCGGAGAAGGCGTTCGATGAGGAGCAGGCTGCCGCGCTGCAGGAGAAGATCACCGGCGATGGTGATTTCACGCTCCAGGACTTCCTCACCCAGATGCAACAGCTCAAGCAACTCGGCTCGATGAAGAAGATGATCGGGATGCTGCCCGGGATGGGGCAGATGCGCGAGCAGCTGGAAAACTTCGACGAACGCGAGATCGACCGCATCGAGGCGATCATCAAGTCGATGACGCCGGCCGAGCGGGAGGATCCGAAGATCCTCAACGGGTCGAGGCGTGCGCGGATCGCCCGCGGGTCGGGCACCTCGGTGCAGGAGATCAACGCCCTCATGCAACGCTTCGAGCAGGCCAAGACGATGATGAAATCGATGGCCCGCTCTGGGGGGCAGATGCCCGGCGGGATACCCGGAATGGGCGCGATGCCCGGAATGGGGAAGAAATCCCGGGGCAGGCAGAAACCGCAGCAGAAGCGCCGCAGGTCCAGGTCCGGAAACCCCGCTAAGAGGGCTCAGGAAGAACAGGCCGCAGCACAACGCAGCGAGGAGAAGGGTGCTGCGTTCGGAGCCGGCCAGCAGGCGCAGTTCGATCCCAGCCAGTTGCCCAAACTAGACAAGTTCCTCAAGCCCTAAGGAGCCACAGGTGGTCACCCTGCGAGGGAGCGTCATAGTCGACGACGACACCGAGCACGAGCAGGTGCGCATCGAGGGAAGAACCCTCACCTTCGCACCCGCACCCGCGGGCAGCGGCGGCGAGGTGATCGAAGGCTGGGTTCTGCCCGGGCTGGTGGATGTGCACTGCCACATCGGCCTGAGCGCGCAAGGCCTCGGCGGGGAGGATGAAATCCGCCGCCACGCCTACGCCACCACCGACACCGGAGTGCTGCTCACCCGCGATGCGGGGATGCCCGTGGATACCCACCTCCTTGACGACGATCCCCGGGCCCCGCGGATTATTCGGGCAGGCCGCCACATCGCCAGGCCGAAGCGTTACATCCGAGAACTTCCGCTCGACGTCGAGCACCCCGACGACTTACCCGAGGTGCTCGCCGCGCAGGCGCTGGCAGGGGACGGGTGGGTCAAGATCGTGGGGGACTGGATCGATCGGGCTGCCGGCGCACACGCCGATCTCGCGCCTTTATGGACCCAGCAGCAGCTCACCGCCGGGTTCGCTGCGGCCCGGGCCAACGGCGCCCGGGTGATGGTGCACACGTTCGCCGGCGAGGCCATCGATGCGTTGCTCGACGCGCAGGTGGACTGCATCGAGCACGGCTGCGGGATGAGCGAGGAGCAGATGGAACGCGCCGCCGCGGCGGGGATTCCGGTCACCCCAACCCTGTTGCAAGTGGAGAACTTCGCAGCGATCGCGGATCAGGCGGCCGAAAAATACCCCGTCTACGCGGCGCGGATGCGGCGTTTGCACCAGAACCGATTCGCCCAAGCGCGCGCAATGTACGAAGCAGGCATGCAGATCCTGGTCGGCTCCGACGCCGGCGGCGGGGTCTCCCACGGGTCGTACCACGGGGAGATCGACCTGCTCGCGCAGGCGGGGATTCCCGACTCCGTGATCGTGGGGGCGGCGAGCTACCACGCGCGGCGATTCCTCGGGGTTCCCGGGATCAGTGAAGGCGCCCCGGCGGACGTCGTCGTGTACGGGGAGGATCCCAGAAAGAACGCGCGTGCACTGCGCGATCCGATCGCGATATTCCGTGACGGGACCCGCCTGCGGTGACTGAATAGGCCAGCTGTGGTTGGAACCACAGGGTCGAATCACCTCGAAGGTGGCGCAGTGGCAGTGGAGTCGGGCATAATTTAGGGTTGTACTCGAATTCCGTGCGCCCTCTCACGCGCGGGAGACGCGTCCACGAACTCGCAAGTGCCTGGGTCCCCACCAGAGCCGCTTGGGGGTTCACCTCTCACTACAAGGAGTAGCCAAACACGTGGCTGTAAAAATTCGTTTGAAGCGCTTCGGCAAGATCCGTGCGCCCTTCTACCGCGTCGTCGTCGCCGATTCTCGCAAGAAGCGGGACGGCCGGGTGATCGAAGAAATCGGCAAGTACCACCCCACCGAAGAGCCCTCGGTTATCGACATCGACCGTGAACGCGCCCAGTACTGGCTTGGGGTTGGCGCCCAGCCGTCCGAACCGGTTCTGGCGCTTTTGAAGGTGACCGGTGACTGGCAGCTCTACAAGGGCGAAGAAGGCTCCGAGGGCACGCTGCGCGTGAAGGAGGCCAAGGCCTCCTCCGAAGAGCTGATCAAGGCGGCAGCGGACGAGGCAGAGCTCGCCAAGGCCAAGGCGGCGGAAGCGAAGGCTAAGCAGGATGCCGAGAAGGCAGCCGAAGCGGCTGCTGAGGAATCCCCAGCTGATGACGCCACGGCCGAAGACGCCCCGGCCGAGGAGGCCCCGTCTGAAGACGCTGCTGAAAGCGCCGAATAATGCTGGTCGACGCGTTGGATCACCTCGTGCGGGGAATAGTCAGCCACCCCGACGACGTCCGCGTGAGTCTACGCTCGATGCGTCGGGGCGACATGCTCCGGGTGCGGGTTCACCCCGATGACCTGGGGCGGGTGATCGGCCGCTCGGGCCGAACCGCCAACGCTCTTCGCACCGTGATCAATGCACTCAGTCCGGACGCCCCCGTCCGCGTGGACGTCGTTGATACCGACCGCTGACTGAATCGTATGACAGGGCCCGCACACGAACTGTGCGGGCCCTGCTATTTCTAGCCGGAGGAGACCGATGACCGAAGAAGCGCCGGAGCTCTACAGACTCGCAACTATCGGCCGCCCACGGGGTCTGCGAGGAGAGGTGCGCCTGCACCTTCACACCGATAATCCTGAAGTTCGGCTCGCCCCGGGGCGAACGGTCTTCACAGATCCCGACACGGGGCCGCTCACCGTAGCGGATCTGAAGCACCTGGACACCTCCTGGTACGCCCGGTTCGAAGGTCGCAGCGATCGCACCTCGGTCGAATCCCTGGTGCACACGGTACTGCTCGATGAAGGGATGGTGGAGGAGGACGCCTGGTACCCCGACGAGCTCAAGGGGTTACGCGTGCTGCGCCCGAGCGGGGAGGAGATTGGGGTCGTCGTCGATCTCGAGCACTACCCGGCCCACGACATGCTGGTGATCAAGGAACCTCACGGCCCGCGCACGCTGATCCCATTCGTGGAGGAGATCGTGCCCCGGGTGGACCTGCCCGAAGGGGTGGTCATCGTGGACGCCCCCGCGGGCCTTCTCGCGGCGGATGGGGATCCGCAGTGACCACCGGTCGGATCGACGTGCTGAGCATCTTCCCGGAGTTTTTCGGCGCCCTGGATGTCTCCCTGATAGGCAAGGCCCGCCAATCGGGAACACTCGAGGTGGGTGTGCACGACCTTCGCGGGTGGACAGAGGATCGCCACCGCACGGTGGACGACACCCCCGCAGGGGGCGGCGCCGGGATGGTGATGCGGGCCGATGTCTGGGGTCGCGCGTTGGACGAGGTGATCAGCGGCCCAGAAACCACCCTTCTCATCCCCACCCCCGGGGGCGAGCCGTTCACCCAGGCCCTCGCGCGAGAACTCGCCGAGCAACTCGGGGATGGCGGGCAGGTGGTGATCGCGTGTGGGAGGTACGAAGGGATCGACTCTCGGGTGGGCGAACACTACGCGGGCAGGATCACGGTGCGCGAGGTGTCAATCGGGGATTACGTGCTCAACGGCGGGGAGACCGCTGCGATGGTGATCATCGAGGCGGTGGGGCGTCTAGTTCCCGGCGTGGTGGGCAACCCCCAGTCACTGGTGGAGGAGTCCCACGGCTCTGACGGTTTGCTCGAGTACCCCGTATATACCGCGCCGGCGACGTGGCGGGGCATCGAAATTCCGGAGGTGCTGCGCTCCGGCGATCACGCCAAGATCACCGGATGGCGCCGGGCGCAGTCTTTGAGGCGAACCGCACAGGTCCGCCCCGACCTGCTCGCAGGGCGGGAGGTTACCGTGCGGCGCGGCAAAGCCAGCGATGCAGCCCGCCTGCACGAGATCGCCAAACGCACGTTCCCGCTCGCCTGCCCGCCGGGGTTCGACCCGCAGGAGGCGGCAAGGTTCGTGCGGGAGCACCTCCCCGCCCCGCAGTTCCGGGCGTGGGCGAAATCCCGCAATGCCCAGTTGTGGGTGGCGGAGCTGGCGGGCGTGATCGTGGGGTACGCAACCGTATTGCTGCGGGAGGCCTCACCGGAGATTCCCGAGCAGATCCGGGGCACCACAGCGAACCTCAGTAAGATCTACGTACTGCCTGAACATCACGGAGCCGGCGTGGCACGCGATCTCATCACCACGAGCCTTACCGAGGCAGCTCGGGCGGGTATGCACACGATGTGGCTCGGGGTGAATAAGCAGAATGTGCGTGCGCAACAGTTCTATCGCCGGCACGGCTTCGCAGTCGTCGGGGAGCGGATGTTCCTCGTCGGCGGTGAGCCCCAGGAGGATTTCGTGATGGAGCGCACGTTAGATTTCGCTTCACGCCCCTGATGTGCAAAACTTAGCCAGGTGACACGTGAGTTCGGTTCGCTCTGCCATGGGGGAGCCTGACCAGAGAACGGGGCGTGTCCCGAAATAATCGTTCAGGCGGGAACCCCCGCCACGGAAATTCGCTCTTGACCTGTGGCAAGCGCGGGAAGGCACAACATGCAGAAGCTGGATTCGATTGACATCCCGAACATGAAGGAAGTTCCCAACTTCCGCGCGGGTGACACGCTCCGGGTGCACGTGAACATCGTTGAGGGGAACCGCACCCGTGTGCAGGTGTTCCAGGGAACCGTGATCGCGCGCCAGGGAAGTGGAATCGGTGAGACGTTCCGGATCCGCAAGCACTCCTTCGGTGTGGGTGTAGAACGTGTCTTCCCGATCCATGCGCCGACCATCGACAAGATCGAGGTCGTCACCCGCGGTGATGTACGCCGCGCGAAGCTCTACTACCTGCGCGACCGCGTGGGCAAGGCGACGCGTGTGCGCGAACTGCGCGAAAACGTCGCAACTGCTGAGAAGTAAACCTCAGACGATACGTGAATCCCAGCGAGGAGGAGCAACGCGACCGGGAAGGCTACGGTGCAGATCTTCCTCCAGCCTCTAACGGGTCTGATGAACCCCCCGCACGCCGCGATCGTTCCCGCAAGGATCGATCAGGTTCCGGGGGGATCTTCAGCTTTCTGAAAGAGACCGCAATCGTTCTGGGCATCGCGCTGGTGCTCTCCATCCTCCTCAAGACCTTCCTCATTCAGGCGTTCTTCATCCCCAGCGAATCGATGCAGAACACCCTGCAGGTGGGGGATCGGCTATTGGTGAACAAACTCAGGTCCAGCGAGGAGAGACTTGAGCGAGGCGACATCGTCGTCTTCGTGGATCCCGGCGGCTGGCTGCGCGCGCAGGCGGTGGAGCCCTCGGCTGCGCAAAAGGCCCTCACCTGGATCGGTCTCCTCCCGGCGAACGCCGACGAACACCTGATCAAGAGAATCATCGGGATGCCTGGGGATACCGTTGAGTGTTGCGACGAGGAGGGCCGGATCCTCGTCAACGGGGAGGCGATCGAGGAACCCTATGTCTACCCCGGGGCCCAGCCCAGTGAAAAGAAGTTCTCCGTCACCGTGCCGCCAGCGCACCTGTGGCTGCTCGGTGATAACCGACCCAGGTCGCAGGATTCGCGGTATTCCGAAGGCGCGGTAGGGGGCGGCTTCGTGCCGGTGAGGAACGTCGTGGGGTCGGCGTGGCTGATCATGTGGCCCTTCGACAACGCCACAATCCTGAGCAACCCCCAAGACACCTTCGCGCGGGTGCCAGCGCCGTAGGCATGAGTTCGGCACCCACCCGCATGGCGGAACGTAGCCTCTTCAGGGAGGGTCACACTCGTGTTGCAGGAATGGACGAAGTGGGCCGCGGCGCCCTGGCCGGCCCCGTGTCGGTCGGCGTGGTACTGCTCGACCAGGGGTGCGGGCGAACGCCAGAGGGACTGAGGGATTCCAAACTCCTCTCCCCAACGCGCAGGGAAGCCCTGGTGGAGCCAGTACGGCAGTGGGCGCTGGCGTGCGCGGTCGGGCACGCCTCACCGGAGGAGATCGATAGGTACGGAATCGTCGGCGCCCTATGCCTCGCGGGGCACCGCGCGTTGGCCGGCTGCGGGGTGAGCCCCGACGTGCTGTTGCTGGACGGAACCCATGATTGGCTGAGCGCGCCCGTCCCCTTCGAACTGCCCTGCCCCACCCCACCCGTGAGGACCCAGCGGAAGGGAGATCTGAGGGTTTCGTCGATAGCGGCGGCCTCCATCCTGGCGAAGACCGAACGAGACGCGATCATGCGCGCACACCACGTGCGCTACCCGCAGTTCGGGTGGGAATCGAACAAGGGATACGCGGCCAGTGCGCATACCCAAGCGCTACGCCAGCACGGGCCGACCCAGTTTCATCGCCGCTCTTGGAACCTGCCCGCGGGGCCGGCCTGAGCTAGGGTCCGCACCCGCGCGAGCGCGCGGGCTAACTGGGCCGGGAACCCGGGGGCGCATCCGGGCGGGAGCGCGTCCACCGGGAACCACCTGACGTCCTCGCTCTCCTCGCTCACGCGCGGGGGCGCGCAGGGCGCGGACATGGCGAAGACGACGTCCCAGTGCGCGTGGCAGTTACCGAAGGTGGCGGCGAGCCCGTGGTGGTGGAGGTCGATCGGGGCGGTATCTACCAAGGTGAACTCCCGCAACCCGCTCTCCTCTCGAGCTTCGCGAAGGGCCCCCGCGGCGGGCGAGTCATCGCCATCTTCCATGTGTCCGCCGAGCTGCACCCACATCTCGCCCTTGCCGTGAAAGCACAACAACGTGTGGGAAAGATCCGGGGTGAAGATCATCGCAGAGGCGGTGAAATGTTCCGGCCCACCTCGGTGCACCCGGGTCGGGTCCTGGGAGAGGAACTTCTCGAAGCAATCCAGCGGTAGTTCGCTGGCCCAGGGGCGGGATCGCAGCGCAGTGAAGGATTCAGCCAGGGCGCGGGAGAGGGAGGCGGAGGTCACGGGCACCGAGTCTATCGCGGTGTTCCAAGGGGTGCGCATTTGGGGTGCGACGGAAATATGGGTCATGATGAGGGTGTGAGTGCCGAAGATCTTGAGAAGTACGAGACAGACGCCGAGCTTGCCCTGTACAAGGAGTACCGGGACGTCGTCAACCTGTTTGGCTACGTCGTCGAGACCGAGCGACGCTTCTACCTCGCCAACCACGTGGATCTGCAGGTTAGATCGGCCGGCGGGGAGGTGTTCTTTGAACTCACCCTCAAAGACGCGTGGGTGTGGGATCTGTACCGCTCTGCAAGGTTCATCAACTCGGTACGGGTGGTGACGTTTAAGGACGTCAACGTGGAAGAGCTCACCAAAGCTGAACTGGAATTGCCTCAGTAGCCTCGCCAAGCTCTCTGCGCGCGCCGGGAATTCACAGCAGTCCCAACGAGACACCCCCCGAAAGTGTGTCCTCGAACACGTTTTCTCGTATAGTCTCCGAGATACCCCGAATATCGGCTCCAGGGTATAGGTGATTTAGCGTGCCGCAACGAAGCGAAAATGCAGAGGCGAAATTACATGGCTAGTGTGCAGAATTTTCTCGACACCCTCAGTGGGTACATCTGGGGGCCATTCGTCCTCATCCCGCTGCTCTTCCTGACCGGGTTGTATCTGACGTTTAGGTTGGGCGGATTGCAGTTCACCCGGTTGGTCGCTGCGCTCAATCTCGGGGTCGTCAAACGCAGAGACTTGGGCTCTCGGGGTGATATCACTCAGTACCAGGCGCTGACCACGGCCCTTGCGGCGACCGTGGGAACCGGGAACATCGTAGGGGTCGCTACCGCGATCGCTATCGGTGGTCCGGGTGCGCTGTTCTGGATGTGGGTCACCGGTCTGCTGGGGATGGCGACCAAGTACGCCGAAGCCTTCCTCGCCGTCAGGTTCCGCACCGCGGATGCCAAGGGCGAGCGTAACGGTGGCCCCCAGCACTACCTCGAGAGAGGGATCAAGGGCCCGCTGGGCAAGGTCCTCGCGTGGTCGTTCACGATCTTCACCGTGTTCGCAACCTTCGGGATCGGCAACATGACCCAGGCCAACGCGATCTCCGCGAACATGGAGAACAGCTTCTCCCTTCCGATCTGGATCACTGCTGTGATCCTCACGGTCGCGACGATGGTTGTGCTCGTGGGGGGGATCAAATCCATCGGGAGAGTCACCGCCGCCCTAGTGCCGGGGATGGTCGTTCTGTACATCGCCGCGGCAGTGTGGGTTCTTGGTGTGAACGTAGCCGCCATCCCGAACGCGCTGGCGATGATCTTCGAGTATGCGTTCACCGGTTCCGCTGCGGCCGGCGGGTTCGCCGGAGCTGTGATCATCATCGTGATCCAGTTCGGATTCGCCCGGGGCATGTTCTCCAACGAGTCCGGACTCGGATCCGCCCCCATCGCCGCGGCCGCCGCGCAGACCACCCACCCGGTCCGACAGGGACTGGTATCCATGACGCAGACCTTCATCGACACCATCGTCGTCGTCACCATGACCGGCCTGGTCATCGTCACCACGGGGGCGTACACCTTCGTCGAGGAGGGTGGTGAGCAGATCTCGGCCGCGCTGATGACCGGCGCGGCGTTCTCCGAAGGGCTCCCCGGTAACTGGGGCCACTGGATCGTCACCATCTCACTCGCACTGTTTGCCTTCTCCACCCTCCTGGGCTGGAGCTACTACGGTGAGCGCAACATGGAGAAGATCTTCGGCGTCAAGTCCGTGATGCCCTACCGGGTGTTCTTCTCCCTGGTCGTGTTCGTCGGGGCGACGACGGAACTCGAGATCGTCTGGTCCTTCTCCGACGTGATGAACGGTCTCATGGCCCTGCCGAACCTCATCGGACTCATCATCCTCTCGGGTCTGGTGACCCGCGAGACCAAGGCGTACCTGGAGTTCGACCCCAAGCTCGACGCGAGCAGGGAAGAGGTACACGCCGCCCTCGCCAACGATCCTGGATTCCAGGCGTGGCGGGCGCAGGAGGATGAGCTCGACCGGCTTCAGGACGAGGCCGCGAACGTGAGGTAACGCGGTGTGAAGCGGTTACGGTGTCCCGGGGGAAACCCCGGGGCACCGGTGCGTTTCAGAAGGTTTGCGGGAGGCGCTTGGCTTTGTCCACCCCACCCAGCGCCCACCGCACCATCGACGTGGTCGCCCGCCCGGTGGGGGCGAGGATCAGCTGGGAGGTGCGTGCACCGGCTCGCAGGTTCAGCATCTCCCGGGCGAAACCGGGGAGTAGTGCCACCCCGCCTGCGGTGAGCATTCCGTAACCGACTCGGGCCGCGCGGGAGACCGGGGGGTTATGGAGCACGAATTGGGCGGCCTCCAGTGCCGAGTCGGTGATCACCAACTGGGAGCGGAAATCCTGCAACTGTCCGTGCAGTTCGGAAACGGAAAGCGGGGGATCCTCCACCCCGAGCAACCGTGCGGCGGTCGCGGTCTGGGCCACGTAGGTGTCGGCTTCCTCCCGCGTGAGGCTCTTCGGACCGTAGGCGAGGTATGCGCGGAGGAAGGAATCGATCTCCGCGTCGTGAACGAACAGCAGGAGCTCCGGGTCAGAGCCCCAGTACGGGTTTCCCAGTGGATCCAGCCCCCGGACTCTGTCGTGGATCCGTTTGACCTTGGCGATCATGGCGGTGGCGCTGTCGATGGTGCCGAAGGTGGTCATCGCGATGTAATCCGCGGTGCGCTGCAGGCGGCCCCACGGGTCCTGCTTGTAGCCGCTGAAGTCTCCCACGCCGGCCATCGCGCCCGGGTGCAGCATCTGGACCAGGAGCGCGGTTATCCCGCCAATGAACATCGAGGCGTCATCGTGGACACGCCAGATCGGATCAGCCGGGGTGAACCAGCGAGAGCCAGGTTCACCCCAGATCTCCCGAGCGCGAGCCTCCGCATCGGGTCCGGCGACCTTCTCACGCAGCTGCGCTCCCAGCGCCAACTGGAGTCGGTGGGCAAGGGATGTGGGGATGAGTGGGTCCATAACACTAGGGTAGGTCGAATTCAGGCTGATCCACACGCGCAGGCTGATCCACAACGGCTGCGGGGCACGGGAGCCCCGGAAGCTGATTGCGCCCAGGATGGGTGCCAGGAGGAATCATGGCACGAAAGGACGAGCTTGGGCGGGCGGGGGAGCGGCACGCCCGTGACTGGCTCGCACGTCAACAGTGGCGAATTCTGGATCGGAACTGGCGCTGTCCCCACGGAGAAGTGGACATCGTCGCAGCGCGCGGCGACGAGCTCGTGTTCTTCGAAGTGAAAACACGGAGCAGTACCCGCTTCGGTCACCCTCTCGAGACGATCAGCGCAACAAAAATAGCACGCATGCGCCGGGTCGCAGGGGCGTGGCTGAGCGCGCATCCCGGCTGCCGGGGTCACATTCGTCTCGACCTCATCGGCATCCTCACTGCCGGGGACCGTCTCGAGGTCGAACACGTGGAGGCGATCGGATGAGCCTGGGACGCAGCCGTGCGGTTTCTCTGAGCGGCTTGGACGGAGAACTGGTCGAGGTCGAGGCCCATTGCGCGAACGGTCTGCCCTCCTTCGCTTTAGTCGGCCTACCCGACGCATCCCTGAGTGAGGCCCGCGCACGGGTACGGGCAGCGATAGAGAGCTGTGGTCTGACGTTTCCGCGCCGGCGGATCACCGTGGGTCTCATCCCCGCAGAGGTGCCCAAAACTGGATCGGCGTTCGACCTCTCGATCGCCATAGCAATCCTCAGAGCCCAAGGGCAAATCAGGTCCGGCCACGATGAAGTGTTCATCGGCGAGCTCGGGCTCGACGGCCGGATCCACCCGGTGCGCGGGGTCCTGCCAATCGTCAGCGCTGCAGTGAGAGCCGGCTACCACCACATAATCGTGCCGCAGGCGAACCGGTCGGAGGCCTCTCTCATTCCACAGGCCCGGGTGCACGGCGCCGACCACCTGGCGCAGGTGATCACCCACCTCGGAGGTCAGGCGCAACACCCGGTGGTGGCGCTCCCGGCGCCCAGTGCACCTGCCAGCACCCAACAGCCGGAGAGATCAGACCTTGCCGATCTCATCGGCCAGCACGAAGCGAGGTGGGCATTGGAGGTCGCCGCCGCGGGAGGGCACCACCTTCTTCTCACCGGCCCGCCGGGGGTGGGCAAAACGATGCTCGCCCAACGACTGCCAGGGATCCTCCCGGATCTGCGCACGCCACACGCGATAACCGTGACGTCGGTGCATTCCGTCGCTGGGGCCCTGGCAGGCACAGGCCTGATCCGCCGTCCACCCTTCGAAGCACCACACCACTCCGCCACAATGGCCGCACTCATCGGCGGTGGGTCGGGCCTACCTCGTCCCGGGGCGGCGTCGCGGGCTCATATGGGAGTGCTCTTCTTGGACGAATGCCCCGAATTCTCGCCGCGGGTGCTCGATTCGCTGCGACAGCCACTCGAGAGCGGAGAGGTGCGAATTCACCGGAGCTACGGAGTAGCCACCTACCCCGCGCGGTTCCAACTCGTGCTCGCCTCCAACCCCTGCCCCTGCGGGAAAGCGGGCGGGAAAGGGATGGGGTGTACTTGTACGCCCCTACGCCGCCGGCAATACCGGAGTAGGCTCAGTGGCCCCCTGCTCGATCGGATAGATATCCGGGTTGACGTGCCCCACATCCGCGGAGTCCCGGCGGCGCCCGCGGAGACGTCCGCGGCGGTGAGAGAGCGGGTCACGCACGCGAGAGCTCGAGCACGGGCGAGGCTGCGGGAGACCCCATGGGAGATCAACGTCCATGTTCCCGGGGCGTGGTACCGGCACTACACCGGGGCGCGCGCCCCGCAGGTGCTGAAGATGTTGGAACGGCACTTGGACCGGGGCCACCTCTCCCTGCGCGGGGTCGATAGGGTGCTCCGCCTCGCGTGGACGATAGCTGACTTGGCTGACCGCGCTTCGCCTACCCAGGGCGATATCGCCACAGCCGCAGCCCTTCGATTAGGGGGAGACCATGACTTCTCGTAACGAGGAACCCACCGACGAGCTCCTCGCCCACATCGCGTGGAGCAGGCTCACCGAACCGGGCGATATGACCGCTAGCAAGCTGGTTCGAACACTCGGAGCGATCCGGGCCTTCGACTGGCTCTCGACTTCGACGGCCCCCGCGCCCCCGGGTGTTGCCCCAGACCCGCGCTGGGCCCAGACCTCAGCGAACTGGAGGGCCCGCCTCCACCACCTCGACCCACGCCGAGAGTACGAGGTGATCAGGCGGCTCGGGGGAGTGGTGCTCACCAACGCGGACCCGCTCTGGCCACCCGCGATGAACGACCTGGGGGATCGCGCACCGATATGCCTGTGGGTCAGGGGCGACCCGGGAGTTCTCACCTCGCCGGGGGTCGGGATCGTTGGTGCCCGGGCCTGCACCCGGTACGGCGAACGAGTGGCCCACGACCTGGCGGAGGGTGCGGCGGGCGGAAACCTTGTCGTCATTTCCGGGGGAGCGTTCGGAATCGACGCGGCGGCCCACCGCAGCGCGCTCGCGGCCGGGGGCACGACGGTCGCTTTCCAAGCCGGAGGGGTCGACCGGTTCTACCCCGTCGCACACAACGAACTGCTCACCCAGATGACGCATGAGGGTGGTGCCGTAGTATCCGAGGCGCCGCCGGGAAGCGCGCCGATGCGGCAGCGATTCCTCATGCGTAACAGGCTGATCGCGGCCCTGGGGCGGGCAGTCATCGTGGTAGAGGCATCATGGCGGTCGGGCGCGTTGAGCACCGCTCGGCACGCGGCCGATCTGATGCGCCCGCTGGGGGCGGTGCCCGGCCCGGTGACCTCGATGGCGTCGGCCGGGTGCCACCGGATCATCAGAGAAGGCATGGCGGTGTGCGTGACCGATGCGGACGAGATGCTCGAACTCACCGGCCCCGTCGGAGCAGGGCCGGACCCGCAGAGCGCCCAGGAAGGAATCCTTGACGGGCTCGACCCAGACGCAGCCCGCGTGCTCGACGCATTCCCCGCAAGATCCGGCACCACCGTGGATGCGTTGGTCCACGTAGCCGGACTCGCCCCCGAGGCCGTCTTGCGTGCGATCGGGTCACTCCAGCTCGCGGGGCGCATCGCAAGGGCGGGAGGGAAATGGAAACGAACCATTTGAGCCGCCGCCGCCGTCGCACACTCGCCGCCCGGCTGCTCGCCACCGTGTGTATCCTGACTTCCGCGGGGCTCGCGCCGGTGAGCGTGAACGCCGACGAGGGCTGGTCTGCACCCCGCGCGGCCGGGGAACGCAAGTTCGATCTGCCCGCCGCCGGCCCGGTATCCCGGGGATTCGACCCGCCCGAGCAGCGGTGGCGAGCAGGGCACCGCGGGGTTGACCTGGCGGTCGACGAGGGCGCCCAGGTGCGCGCCGCCGGCTCGGGAACCGTCGTCTTCGCGGGGACAGTGGTGGACCGCCCCGTCATTAGCATCGACCACCCGGTAGGAATCCGGACCACCTACGAGCCTGTTGAACCAGCGGTGAGCCCGGGGGCTCGGGTTCAGCGCGGTGATCTGATCGGTGTGGTTCACCCGGGCAACGGCCACTGCGCCTCCCCTTGCCTGCACTGGGGGGCTCGACTTGGCCCGGATGAGTACATCGACCCCCTTCGGCTCCTCGGCCCCCTGGTGATGCGGCTGTACCCCCCGGAACCGTGGTGAACCACTAAGCCCGGGGATGTGCCTGCGAGAAAGCTGCACGCAGGCGATCCCCACTGATATGGGTGTAACGCTGGGTGGTCGTTAGAGAGGAGTGCCCGAGCACCTCCTGGACCGCACGCAGATCGGCACCGCCATCGAGGAGGTGAGTCGCAGCCGTGTGGCGCAATGCGTGCGGGGCGACCTCGCGCACACCCGCGGCCCTGGTGACCGCGTGAACCCGTTCCCGAATTGAGCGCGGGCCGAACCTCCCACCCCGGGCCCCGAGGAGCAGTGCGTCCCCGGAATCGGGACGAGCGAGCGCGGGGCGGGCTTCCAGCCACGCATCGAGCGACCGCTGAGCCGGGGCGCCGTAGGGCACCATCCGCTCCACCCCGCCCTTACCGAGCACTCGAACAAGGCGGGAACCGTGATCTATGTGGGATCGGTCGAGCTCGGAAAGTTCCGTCACGCGCATACCGGTGGCATAGAGGAGTTCTACGATCGCCCAATCGCGCACCGCCTGGGCACTGGCGCCGGCGTCGCCCCGCCCTTGGGCGGACTCGGCCGCCGCTTTCGCCCACCCGATAGCGGCTGTGATCTCGGTTTCGCTCAGCGCGGTGGGCAAAACGGAGTCCGGCCGCGGAGCGAGAAGCCTCTGGCCGGGGTCCGAACCGATGTGGCCATTGGAAAAGCACCACCGTGTGAAGGCGCGGGCGGCTGCGGCTCGGCGAGCAAGCGTGGCGCGCGCCATGCCCCGGCGGGTGAGTTCCGCGAGCCAGGACCGAAGGATGGGAAGGTCGAGTTCGGTGAGATCGGAGCGATCCTCCTCGCCTTCAACCGGGGGGAGTTCCGCGAGGAGGGAGGCGACGTCGGTGTAATAGGCTCGGCCCGTGTGCACGGACAATCCCCGGCCGGCGACCAGGTGGGAGTGGAAATCCTCCAACACCTGCAGATCACCGGAACGTACCTGCACTGAATTCACCATGTCTCTACTCTGCACTCTAGACCGGCAGGATGTGGTGAGGCAGGGCGGGTTGGGTGTAACAGCCCAAATTGTTGTGAAGAACTGACCAACATCACACCGTCTGCGGTGGGGTTCGCTTCTGAACCTCCATGCGAGTGCGTTATGCTGGGTGGGCAGTCTTTGCCATGCCTTCCTTACAGGAGGCGCGAAAGAGGCTGACATCGCGTGTTCGCCTTCCAGCCGCCACACGGCGGGTTGGGTCGAGGGGCGTTGGTCCGAAAGGTGCTGCTCGGCGCGAACACCAGGAACGGCTGCAAAGCCGATTAGTAACCGAAAACCTGTGCCTACGAATTTGGCACACCATCAGCGCAGTGATTTTCCTGCGCGCGAAAGGAAACACGCCATGGCTGTTGTCACCATGCGCCAACTGCTTGAAAGCGGTGTTCACTTCGGGCACCAGACCCGCCGGTGGAACCCCAAGATGAAGCGGTTCATCGTTACCGAACGTAACGGCATCTACATCATCGACCTGCAGCAGTCCCTCGAAGAGATCGACCGCGCCTACGAGTTCGTCAAGAACACCGTCGCCCGCGGAGGCACCATCCTCTTCGTCGGCACCAAGAAGCAGGCCCAGGAAGCGGTCGCCGAACAGGCCACTCGCGTGGGGATGCCGTACGTGAACCAGCGCTGGCTCGGTGGGATGCTCACGAACTTCTCCACTATGTCCGGCCGGCTCTCCCGCCTGAAGGAGCTCGAAGGGGTCGACTTCGACGACGTCGCCTCCTCTGGGTTCACGAAGAAGGAACTGCTCATGCAGCGCCGCGAGCGCGACAAGCTGCTCAAAACCCTCGGCGGAGTCCGCGACATGAGCCGCACCCCTGCCGCGGTGTGGATAGTCGACACGAACAAGGAGCACCTGGCGGTTGCTGAGGCACGCAAACTCAACATCCCCATTGTTGCGATCCTCGACACCAACTGTGACCCCGACGAGGTGGACTACCCGATTCCGGGCAACGATGACGCGATCCGCGCGGTCGCCCTCCTCACCCGAGTGATTGCGGACGCCGCTGCTGAAGGCCTCGTGGCCCGCACCTCCGGTGGTTCCGCCGAAGGCGCCCAAGCGGAGCCTCTGGCCGAGTGGGAGCGCGAACTTCTCGCCACGCACGAAGCCGAGAAGGCCGCCGCTGCGGAGGGTTCGCAAGAAAAAGCTGAAGAAGGTGCTCAGAACGAGGCGGAACCCGCCGCGGAGGCGGACGCGGGCGCCGCTGAGGGTGCAGAAGCAGACGCAGGCGCGCAAGACGCCGCGGAGGCCGCACCTGCCGAGCAAACCGAAGAAAACGCCTAATCGGCAAAGAAAGGGACCAATAAATTCATGGCGAACTACACAATCGCTGACATCCAGGCCCTGCGCGAACGTACCGGCGCGGGCATGATGGACGTAAAGAAAGCCCTCGACGAAGCCGACGGCGACGCAGAAAAGGCACTGGAAATCATCCGGGTCAAGGGGCTCGCCGGCGTATCCAAGCGCGAAGGCCGCAGCGCCTCCGACGGGCTCGTCACCTCGGCGATCAACCCGAGCGACTCCGGCCAGGTCGGAGTAATGGTCGAAGTGAACTCCGAGACCGACTTCGTCGCGAAGAACGAGAACTTCGTCGGCCTTGCCGACAAAGTACTCGACACCGCGGTTGCCACGGGCGCAACTGACGCCGACTCGCTGCTCGCAGCGGACGTCGACGGAAGCCCGCTGAGCGAGGTCGTCGACGAGTTTGCCGCGGTGGTCGGTGAGAAGATCGTCGTCCGCCGAGTGGCCCGCGTCGAAGGTGCCGCAGTGACATCGTACCTGCACCGCACCTCCAAGGACCTGCCTCCGCAGGTGGGCGTGCTCGTCGCCACCGAGGGTGGGGACGAGGAAGTGGCGAAGGACATCGCGATGCACATCGCCGCCTTCTCGCCCACGTTCCTGAGCCGCGAGGACGTTCCGGAGGAAACAGTGGCCAAGGAACGCGAAATCGCGGAAGAAACCGCTCGCAACGAGAACAAGCCCGAGCAGGCGATCCCCAAGATCATCGAAGGCCGCCTGAACGGCTTCTTCAAGGAGAACTGCCTGCTAGACCAGGCGTTCGCGAAGGACCCGAAGAAGTCCGTCGGCCAGATCGCCGCTGACGCCGGCGCGACCGTCACCGGTTTCGCCCGCTTCCGAGTAGGCTCCTAGGCTGGTTCGTTGGCCCCGCTCATATGAGCGGGGCCAACGTCTCGGTGAGCCAAACAGTGCCCGTGCACACACGGTTAGTGTTAGGTTCACTGCGAGAGCAACAGGTGAAAAAATAAAGGAGACCGCCCCGATGACACCCGCGAAGCCCCGACGTGTTCTACTCAAACTCTCCGGTGAAGTTTTCGGTGGGGGAGAAATAGGCCTCGCCCCCGATGTCGTCGGCGAGGTGGCCACCCAAGTCGCCGCAGCGATGGCCCAGGGCGTGCAGGTGGCGATCGTGGTCGGCGGAGGAAACTTCTTCCGCGGGGCGGAGCTCTCCCAGCGGGGGATGGACCGGGCCAGGGCCGACTACATGGGAATGCTGGGCACGGTGATGAACGCACTGGCGCTGCAGGACTTCCTGGAGAGGGCGGGCGTCGTCACTCGCGTCCAAACGGCGATCGCGATGGGCCAGGTGGCGGAATCCTACATTCCCCTGCGGGCGATCAGGCACCTGGAGAAGGGGCGGGCCGTGGTCTTCGGCGCGGGGGCCGGGATGCCGTTCTTCTCCACCGATACCGTAGCGATTCAGCGTGCCCTGGAAACTAAATGCGACGAGGTACTGGTAGGAAAGAACGGGGTCGACGGGGTCTATACCGCCGATCCCCGGACGGATCCGGGCGCGGTGAAGCTCGATCGGATCACCTTCGATGAGGCGATCCAAAGAGACTTGCGGGTGGTGGATTCGACGGCGTTCGCGCTTTGCAGGGACAATGGGTTAACGATGCGAGTATTCGGCATGAACGAACCCGGCCACGTGACCCAGGCAATCCTGGGTAGCGACGTCGGTACCCTGGTAACAACCGATTAGAACAACCTCCGGCGGTAGATCGCCGGTAAAAAAATTAGGAGCACCGTGATCGAAGAAATCCTCCTCGAAGCAGAAGAGAAGATGGAAAAGGCCATCGACGTCGCCCGCAACGATTTCGGTGACATCCGTAGTGGCCGAGCAAACGCCGGGATGTTCGAGAAGATTATGGTGGAGTACTACGGCGCGATGACGCCGCTGCAGCAGCTCGCCTCGATCACCATCCCAGAGGCGCGCACGGTGATGGTCCAACCGTTCGACCGCTCGTCGATGGATTCGGTGGAAAAGGCCCTGCGGGAATCCGACCTCGGGGTGAACCCCTCCAACGACGGGGTGACGATCCGAATCATTCTTCCCACGCTCACTGAAGAACGCCGCAAGGAGTACGTCCGCTTGGCCCGATCCAAGGCGGAGGATGCTCGGGTCTCGGTCCGTTCCGTTCGGCGCAAGGGTAAAGAGGACATCGATAAGCTCTCGAAGGATGGTGACGTGGGGGAGGACGAAGCCAAGCGAGCCCAGGAGGGTCTCGACGGCATGACCAAGAAGTCCACCGACACGATCGATGCGATGCTCGCCTCGAAGGAGAAAGAACTCCTCGAGGTTTAACGGTAGGCACGTGCTTTTCTGTGGAGGATGACGTTCCGGTAATCAGAAGCTCCCGCCGCGAAGTGGCGGGCGGGCAGGAACCAGACGACCCGCTGAGCGAGGTCCCTGAGGTACTCAAACCCAAGAAGTCGCGCAGCGGGAGGAACCTACCTGCCGCCATCGGGGTGGCCCTGGTTCTCATCGCCCTGGTTGTGGCCGGATTGTCCTTCCACTTCGGCACCCCGCCCCGTCCATGGGGTTTCATCGCCCTGATGGTGGTCGCGGTGACCGGCGCCCTGTGGGAATTCGGGGCAGGGGTGCTGACCGAGGACATCCAGGTGGCGAGAGCACCACTGCTGGTGGGCGGTTTTGGGATTGTCATCTCCGCCTACACCGCCGGGGTGGAAGCCCTCTTCCTCGCCTTCGCACTCACCGCCGGCGCCGCGTTCATCTGGAGGCTGTTGGACGGGGCGGGCCCACTCGCACTGCGCGACGCCTCGGTATCGATCCTCGCGGTGGCATACATCCCGTTCCTGGCGGGCTTCGTCTCCCTGATGCTCGCCATGGAGGACGGTCCGTGGCGTGTAGGGATCTTCATCGCACTGGCGGTTGCCAACGACACCGGCGGATACATCGCGGGGGTGCTCTTCGGCAAACACCCGATGGCCCCCAAGGTGAGCCCGAAGAACGTGCCAAGAACACCAATCGCCGTGAGTGCACCTGGTCCGAGGGCTAAAACCCGATTGTGGAGGAGTTCTCCAGCCATTGATTCTGTGTTAAAAAACTCATCCGCGCCGACCGTGTTCCACAGTAATTTTCTGTCGGCTGAATTGACCAACGTTTCGTCGAATTCGCGCCATGCATGTCTGACAGCGGCAGAGGATTGTTCTTTCGCACTGTCTCGCGCTAGACCTCGAGATTCAACCGGATTATCAGAATCTTTGAATAGGTCGAGAATCTTCTGAGCCTCTTTGATGCGTTTTGAGCGTTTGCGATCTACATGTGCGACATAGACACAGATGTAAACGAACACAAGGAGCAGAAAAGTTACGAAAGATGCGGTGATCGGGTTCGTGATCGCCGACGCCCATACTTCTGACATGAGTTGTTTCCCAAGGTGCGAAAGAAAAAGGAGTGATGTAAGTCTGATAGAAACTTAACCCGTTTCCTGAACTTTGAGAAGTCTCGCCGCAAATCGACGGTCTTTTGCATTGCTGACCGAACAATTTCGAGTTTCCGTAGCTTCTAAATTCCAAAGATGCTGCAGCTAGCAAAGAG
>CAJDUU010000014.1_pt2 | contig 27324 bp, 24 predicted proteins | sample 7391041 | NCBI WGS metagenome assembly CAJDUU01 (sample SAMEA7055689, study PRJEB34461) | soil metagenome | biome: terrestrial ecosystem; feature: Peninsula; material: soil | place: Antarctica | collected 2016 | reverse complement strand
GAGTAGCTTCGCACCATCCGGCGCCGGCGGACCACGTCATCAAACTGCATGAGTACCAATCCTACGCGGGAACGTCGGGGCTCGGGTTGATGGGCAGCTGCGACTCGTCCGGGGACGCCCTGTTCAACGGCGGTCCCGGCGCCACCGCGCGGGCGAGCTCTCAGCGGCCTACCCCGCCGGGCGCAGCGTAGCCTTGCCGGCGGCGATTTCAAGTTCGACCACGTGGGCGGAGGTCGGTGAGGTGTTGAGCCGGTTGTCGAGATTACCGAACGCGACGTCGGTGTTCACCTGGTAAGTAACGTCGGGAACGGTGAGGTCGAACTCGCCCGCGAAAACCTCCGCACTTATGCGCTCCGGTGCCCGGCCCTCGAGTGTGGCTTCGAGTTGACCTGCGGCGATAGTGAAGTTCGCCTCCCGGGCGCCAGTGACGTTGACCCCCACGGTTCCCGCACCCACTTCGACGTCGAGGGAGGGGGTCGCGCCGGTGTAGGCGAAGTCGCCGGCCGCAACTTCGATTCCTACGTTGGAGAAATCTCCGCCTAACTCCATCCGCCCTGAGAGCAGCTCCACCTGTGCTGAAAGTTCACCCGCGAGCTCCCGGGGCAAGGTGAGCGTCACGTGTTCCTCCCGGTTTCCGCACCACACGAAGCAGAAACCGCCCATCGGGCTGCTGTTGGATGCCTTAAGGGTGTTCCCGGACGTCGTCAGGCGCCACGAGTTGTGGGAGGGGGCGGAACTCTTTAGTTCCACCTCGGCGACATCGCCGAATCCCACATCGATACGCGCCGCGTTCGATTCCACCTCGACGTGGGTGATCCCACTGGCCGAGGCGGTATAGAGCGATCGCGGATCGGAGTTTCCCATTGCCACGGCCCGCCCCACCGGGATTATTGCGGCCACGGCGAGAGCGGCGAGCAGGAGCGCGCCCACCAGTGTTGTGATGGCAGAAACCGTGCGTGATGTGGTCGTCATTGGGCTTGCCCTCCTGGGCGTTCGGAGTTTTCGATGTGAGCCAGCGCTGCGAGTACCCTGCGGTTGCCCGATTCGTCGGTGGGGAGATCGAGTTTGGTAAAAATCGAGGTGATGTGCTTCTCCACCGTCGCCTGCGACACGTGGAGGAGCGCGGAGATTGCCTGGTTGGACTTGCCTTCCGCGAGCGCGGCAAGCACCGCCCGTTCCCGGTTGGTCAGGCGTTGCATCTTGGTATCGGATTGGCGGCGCGTGAGCAGTTGTGAGACCACTTCCGGGTCGAGCACGCTCCCGCCGCTGGCGATGGTGGCCAGGCTCTCGAGGAACTCGGGTACGTCCGCCACCCGGTCTTTCAGGAGGTATCCGAAGGCGGCCGTCCCGCTCGCGATGAGATCGGAGGCGTATCGTTCCTCCACATATTGCGAGAGCACGAGGATCGGCAGGGCCGGGTGAGTGCGGCGCAACTCCAGCGCCGCGAGGATCCCCTCGTTGGTGAACGACGGGGGGAGGCGGACGTCAAGAATCGCCAAGTCGGGGTCGGTGCGCTCGACCGTGTGAATCAGCGTTGTTGCGTCGGGCAGCGCGGCGGCCACCTCGTGTCCGGCGTGTTGTAGCAACCGCACCAGCCCCTCCCGGAGCAGAACGGAATCTTCACAGATCAGGATCCGCATGGAATCGCCACCTCGATCGTCGTAGGGCCACCTTCGGGGCTGGAGAGGTTGATCGTGCCACCGGCTGCGAGCACCCGGTTAGTGATGCCGTCCAACCCTCCCCCGGGGATCACGCGTGCCCCGCCGATGCCGTTGTCGGCGACCCACGCCCACAGCCGCGGTGAGGGATCGTTGAGGAGTTTGACGGTGATTCGGCAGGCGGAGGCCCGGGAATGTTTCGCGGCGTTGGTCAAAGATTCGGCGATAACGAAGTACAGCGCGGATTCCGCAACCGTGTCCACCCGCCTGGGCAGGTCCACCTCCAGGTGTACGGGGATGTGAGAACGCCCGGCCAGGGCCGAGAGCGCGGCGTCAAGGCCGCGATCCTCGAGGACCGAGGTGTGGATGCCCCGCGCCAGTTGGCGCAGTTCGGTTATCGCCGCCTTGGTGGAGGTGTGCGCCTCAGAGACGAGCTCCTTCGCCGCGGCGGGGTCGGTATCGATCAGTTCCCCTGCGAGCCCCAGGGTCATGCCCACGGAGACGAGGCGAGGTTGGACCCCGTCATGCAGGTCGCGTTCGATCCGGCTGCGTTCCACGTCAGCAGCACGCACGGCCCCCGTGTGCTGCTCCTTGGACGCCCGGGCCTGAGCTTGGAGTTCCTTCTCTCGGGAGCCAGCGGTGAGGATCGAGATCGACATCGTGCGATGGAGGAGTGCGAGTGCCACGGCAAGAGCAACCCCGAGGAGAAGGATCCCGATGGTGGCGGCGAGCCCGGTATTGCCCGTGAGGGCCGGTGGGATGAGCCAGGTGCCCCACCCGGTGATGAAGGAGAACAGTAGCGTCGCGGCCCATATCGAAAACCCGATGGCAACGACGTCAACGAGCCCTAGAACGCTCGCGAGCACCAGGTTGGCGATCGCCAGCCACATCGGCCCGCTACCGAGCTGGCGCCACAGCGAAAGGAGCCATCCTTTGAAGTTCCGCTCCGGGCGCGGCGCGAAGCGGGGCAGGGGAACGGTGAGGCGATACAGCCCGTTCACCCGCGCGGTTTCCCACCAGCTGAACCCGTAGAGCACGTAGACGAACGCGGCGAGCATGAGCAGCCCGATCCCCGCGAGGGGGATGAAGCCCACGGCCATGGCCGTGTATCCTGCGGCGAGGCTGAGCACGACGACGCCGAAGGTTCCGAGGAACGCCAGGTGCGCCGTGGTGGAGAGAATCCGCCACGGGGGCGGGGTGGGATGTTGGGTTTGAGGCATGATTCCAATGTATGCCTCGGCAGTGGCGGCCACCACCGCGCCCACCGGAAACCTTTCTGCGGGTTTTCCCTACCCCACAAGCCGCACCGCACCCCTGCCGGTGTCACACGTGGTCGCGGGGTACCGCGCGATCCCAGTTGTAGGAGGCGACGCGTTGTTCACCTTCGTAGGCATCGAGTTCGGCCCGGATGTGAAAGTGGGTCTCGGTGCTCGTGAGCACGGTGCGGGTGGAGGTCCACGCGTGCCAGCCGGGTGATCTGAAGCCCATCGTGATGCGGATTTCTCCGCGGGCCGAGAGCATGTCGTTGCCGACCCAACTGTAGCGTTCGTGGGCGCGGCGAGTGACTTCCACGCCGATCTCTTCGAGGCGGAGAACACCCTTGTCGTTGAGCACTTCCGACTCGGACGCGTAGTGGACCAGATCGCGGCTCACCCTCCAGCGCCCCCTCACCGGTTCAATCGAGGTCACCGGGATCGGCTCTGCTCCCTCCGGTTCACCGAACGGTGGCAGTGGCACCTCACCGTCGGGCCCGGGCGCCCGCACGGGCAGCGAGAGCGCACTGGAGCCGGGCCAGATCGTCAGGCGGACGGGGGCGGGCGGGGGCCACGCCAAGGGCCAGTAGGAGGTGGAGATCGCCACCCGGAGCCGGTGCCCGGCCGGGATGTGCTGTGCCGCCGCGTTGAGGTTCACCTGCACCTCGTACCTCTGCCCGGGGGTCAGCGCCTCGGGGGAGTCGTGGCCCCCGCGGTGCGTGAGGTTGAGCAGGCCGTAGCTGATCCGGGTAGCGGTGTCGTCGGGCGCGATATCGGAGAGCCGCACGGCGACCATCGCCACCGGTTGGGAGGAGGAGAACTCCAAGGAGACCACCGGGGTGCCCAGGATCTCGAGAGCCTCGGTGAATTCGCCGGTGTCGAAAACCAGCGAGCCCCCGTCCTCCTCCCGCTGATCGTAGGGAAGATCCGGGGGAGCGTTGTAGGAGCACCATTTGCCGCCGTACTGCCCGACCGAGAGCGGGGACTGGATGGTGAGGGCATCCCCATCTGGGTCGCCCGCCGCAGTGGTGATGCGGCAACGCCCCAGCGGGTGGTGCTCGACCCGCACCTCGGGTGAGGGCCACGAGCTCTCGCCAACCCACCTGCCCGGGCGCTCGTGATACGCCGTTCGGGGCGGCACCGCGTCTTGCATGAACACGCGCAGCATGGGTTCATCCATGATCCCGTTCTGGGCGCCCTTGAGCCAGTGGTCCCACCAGCGCACAACCTCTTGCAGGAACCCCACGGCGGGGCCCGGTTCCCCGAGGTGGGGGTACTTGTGCGCCCACGGGCCGATCAGACCCTTACGCGGCACCGTCAAGTGCTCCAGCAGCCGGAACACAGGGTTGGAGTATCCGTCGGCCCAGCCGCTCACCGCGAACACCGGGCACTGCACGGCCCCGTAATCCTCACTAATCGACCCCCGGCGCCAATACTCGTCGCGGCGTTGGTGCTTAAGCCAGGTCTCCAGCCAGAGGCCGCTGCGGGCGAGGCGTTCGTGCCACATCTCCCGCCACCGCTCGCCGACCACCGCCGGGTCGGGAGGGCAGGAGTTGAAGGCGAACATCGTCGAGGCCCACGAGAGGTTGTCCGAGAGCAGGCACCCGCCCATGTAGTGCACGTCGTCGGCGTAACGGTCGTCGCTCGAACTGCACGCGATGATCGCTCCCAGGCTGGGCGGGCGTCGAGCCGCCACCTGCAGCGCGTTGAACCCGCCCCAGGATTTCCCCATCATCCCGGTAGTGCCGGTGCACCACGGTTGCGCGGCGAGCCAGGCGAGCACGTTCTCCAGGTCGCACAGTTCCTGCTCGAGATACTCGTCGGTGAGCACCCCGTCGGAGGACCCGCTGCCGCGCAGATCCACCCGGAGGCAGGCGTACCCGTGGCCGGCGATGTAGGGGTGGTGGATGGAATCACGCCACGCGGTGATATCGCGGTGCCGGTAGGGGATCGCCTCGAGGATCGCGGGCACCGGAGAGGATCCGGCGTCGAGGGGAACCCACAGCCTCGCGGAGAGTTTCGTGCCATCAGGCAGCGGGATCCACACTTGGGGATCCTCGCGGATCGGGTGTGGCAGCGCCGTCACGGTTCGCATCGCTACGCCCCCAACTCACTCCAGTTGCTCTCACAATAACCCGGATCCGCCGGATTAGGGGGCCCTAAAGGTGCGCAAACGCGACTTACTCCGCGATCCGCACGTCGCCGATGTGTTCACGGATTTCCTCGAGCGTCCCGGCCTCCACGCCTGCGTCGGTGATGAGGGTATCGACGGCGCTCAGGGGGGCGATGGTGGTGAGGCCCACCCGCCCGAACTTGGTGTGATCAGCAAGGACGACGACGCTCCCCCCGCTGGCGATCAGGGCCCGGTTGGTCTGGGCTTCGGCCAAGTTCGGGGTGGTGAGCCCTGCCTCGCCATCCACCCCGTGGACCCCGAGGAATACCACATCGCAGTGCAGGGTGCGCAGCGCCTGGTCGGCAACAGGGCCTACCAACGCCTCCGACGGGGTTCGCACCCCACCGGTGATTACCACGGTGCGGGTGGGGTCGATCCGGCGGAACTCCTCGGCCACCCTAAGGGAGTTCGTCACGATCGTGAGGTCCTCCACGGCGGCGAGCCGGCGGGCGAAGGTCCACGTGGTGGAGCCGGCCGAGATCCCCACGGACATCCCGGGTTCGATCAGGTCGATCGCCGCCGCGGCGATCGTCTCCTTCTCCTGCAGGTTGCGCTCGGAGGTGAGCTCGAAATCTAACTCCTCGGCGCTGGCGCCGCGGCGGAGGGTGGCGCCGCCGTGAACCTTGTCGAGCACCCCGTCCGCAGCGAGGCTTTCGAGATCCCGGCGGATCGTCATCCCGGAGACCCCCAGTTGCCCCGCGAGTGCGGCCACAGACACGGCGCCCCGCCGGCGCACCTCTTCCAGGATGCGGCGGCGGCGTTCGTCAACGAGCATGGGGCCTCCTTGGGGCGTCTACTGGGTCTGCACGCGCAGGTCTCCCGTGACCGCGACCTCTTCGCCGTCGGTGACCTCGAATCTACCGTGGACCACACCCGCGCGGACCAGATCCGGGGTCACTTGTTCGGCGGCGTCGGCGTGGGGGGTGGTGAGCACGACGTCCCCGAAGGGGGTGCGTTGGGAGACCTTGGCCTCGGACTTCTTCTTCCGGAGCGCGGCGAGGGCTTCTCCCGCCGCGTCGATCAGTGCCGGATCGCCGTCTGTGGGCAGGTGTGCGGTGGTGGGCCACGCGGCGGCGTGGATGGAACCCTCGCGCCACCACGACCACACCTCTTCGGTTGCGAAGGGGATGAACGGGGCGAGCAGCCGCAGGAGCACGTCGAGCGCGATGGTGAGTGTCACCCGTGCGGAGGCGATCTCCGCCGCCGTCGCGTTGGTGCCCTCCGCGCCGTACGCACGGTCCTTCACCAGTTCGAGGTAGTCGTCGCAGAAGGTCCAGAAGAAGGTTTCGGTGACGTCGAGCGCTTGGGTGTAGTTGTACGCCTCGTGCGAGGCGGTCGCGGAGTTGACCACGTCGACTAGGCCGGCGAGGAGCGCCTTATCGATCGGCACGGTGACGGCTGAGGCATCCTGCAGATCCACCGGCCCCTCGGCGGCGAGTCGATCGGTGAACGAGAGCACGAACTTCGAGGCGTTCAGCGCCTTGATCGCCAGGCGCCGGCCGATCTTCATCTGCTTCTCGTCGAAGGCGGTGTCCGCCCCGAGCCGCGCGGAGAGCGACCAGTACCGCACCGCGTCGGTGCCGTACTGCTCCAGCAGGCTCATCGGGGTGATCGTGTTCCCCTTGGACTTCGACATCTTCTTGCGGTTCGGGTCGAGGATCCACCCGGAGATCGCGGTGTGGTACCAGGGCAGGGAATCGTGCTCCGCGTTCGCGCGCACCACCGTGGAGAACAGCCAGGTGCGGATGATGTCGTGGGCCTGGGGGCGCAGATCCATCGGGAACACCTTGTCGAAGAACTCGTTCTCGCGTTCCCACCGGCCCGCCAACTGGGGCGAGAGGGAGGAGGTCGCCCACGTGTCCATCACGTCAGGATCGCCGGCGAACCCGCCGGGCACGCCACGCTGGTCCTCCGTGTAGCCCGCGGGCACGTCGATGCTCGGGTCGATGGGCAGCTGCGACTCGTCCGGGGTCAGGGGGGAGTCGTAGATGATCTCCCCCTCCTCATCGAGGGGGTACCAGATCGGGAAGGGGACCCCGAAGAAACGCTGCCGTGAAAGCAGCCAGTCCCCGTGCAGCCCCTCCACCCAGTTGGTGTAACGAGACTGCATGAACGCCGGGTGCCAGGTGATCTCCGCGCCGCGCTCGACGAGCTTCTTGCGCAGGCCGTCCTCGGAGGTGTCCCGCCCCCCGTTGCGCAGGTACCACTGGCGGGAGGAGACGATCTCCAGGGGGCGTTCGCCCTTCTCGAAGAACTTCACCGCGTGGGTGATCTTCTCCGGTTCCCCGATGAGATCGCCGGATTCACGCAGGAACTCCACCACCTTTTGCTGGGCGGAAAACACGGTGAGGCCGGCGAGCTGTTCGTACGCTCGCTTTCCCTCCTCGCTGGTGATCGCCTCGGGGGCATCGGCGCGGAAGCGGCCGTCGCGGCCGATCACCGTACGCGCCGGGAGGTCGAGTTCACGCCACCAGGTGACGTCGGTGGTGTCACCGAAGGTACAGATCATCGCGATCCCCGAACCCTTGTCGATTTGGGCGAGTTCGTGGGCCAGGACGGGTACCTCAACCCCGAAGACGGGGGAGGTGACGGTGGTTCCGAATAGCTCCTGGTAGCGCTCATCCTCGGGGTGGGCCACCAGTGCCACGCACGCGGGCAGAAGCTCGGGGCGGGTGGTCTCGATGACCACGGTGCCGCCACCGGGTTTGTGGAAGGAGACCTTGTGGAACGCCCCGGGGCGTTCCCTGTCCTCCACCTCTGCCTGGGCGACGGCGGTGCGGAAGGTGATATCCCAAATGGTCGGCGCTTCAATCTGGTACGCCTCACCGCGGGCGAGGTTGCGCAGGAACGCCCGTTGGGAGACCTCCTGGGCCACCGGTGAGATCGTCTGGTAGGTCTGGGCCCAGTCCACGCTCAGCCCCAGCCGGCGGAAGTCGCGTTCGAAGCTCTTTTCATCCTCCGTGGTCAGCCCGAGGCATAGTTCCACGAAGTTGCGCCGAGAGATCGGCTGCTGGCGGGCGTTCCTGGGGGCATCGCCGTCATAAGGCGGGGTGAAGTCGGGGTCATAGGGCAGGGAGGTGTCCACGTACACCCCGTAGTAGTTCTGCACGCGCCGCTCGGTGGGCAGCCCGTTGTCATCCCAGCCCATCGGGTAGAACACGTTCTTCCCCGACATCCGCCGGTAACGCGCGATCGCGTCGGTGTGGGTGTAGGAAAACACGTGCCCCACGTGCAGGGAGCCGGAGGCCGTCGGCGGGGGAGTGTCGATGGAGTAGACCTGCTCGCGGGTGGTGTTCTCCTCGAAGGCGTACACCTGATCGCGTGACCACGCGGCGTCCCACTTCTCTTCCAAACCATCGAGGTTAGGCTTGTCCGGAACCTGGATCGCGCGCAGGGGCGCGGGGGATGAGGGGCGGGAAGGAAACGCATCAGCAGTCATGGTTCCCCATTCTCCCAGATCCGCCGGCCCAGCGGTGCACCCGCGGGTAGTGGTGGGGGTTAATGTTGGGAAGTTCACGCCCCCGCACCCGCCTCCTGCTCACCACCTCCCATGGCGATCAGACCCGCGTGCCGGCCCCCTGCGCGGTCAGGGCTGCGGTGGGAGAAGAAGCGGGGATCCTCCCGCGTGCACCACCCCGAGAGGGTCACGTTCACCCCCTGGGCGTGCAGCTCCGCCGCGGCGATGCGGGGTAGGTCGATCGAGGGGGTACCCCAGCGGGAGGTTCCCACGGCCACACCCGCCCGAACCAGTTCGCGCGCCATCTCCGGGGAGATCTCGTAGCAGCTCCCGCAGATGGCGGGGCCGACGAGGGCGTGAATGCCGCCTGCCCCGAGTGCCCGCATCGCGTTCACCGTGGAGGTGAGCACCCCCGACAGCACGCCGACCCGGCCGGCGTGGGCCGCCCCGATCACGCGCGCGGCCGGGTCGAACAGGAGCACCGGTAGACAGTCCGCGGCGAGCACACCCAGGGCCGCTGGCGCGGCGGTGGCCCACGCATCCCCCGTGGGATCGCCGTCGCGCGGGAGGGAGGGGTCGAGTACCGCGACCCCGTGCACGTGGTGGGCGAAGCGAACCGGGCCCCCGGCCCACTCCCGCAGCGCACCGCGCGAGGCGTGCACCCGGTCGGCGGGCCCGCCGACATCCAGCGCGAGGTTGCCCGCGGCGCGGGTGGTGAACGCCGCGCGGATTCCGGCCGCGCGGGCCGCTTCCCCGAGGTTCACCGGAAGCAGGGAGGGTGAATGGGGGGTCATTCACGCACCGCGCCTTCGAGCATCCCGCGGATGAAGTGACGCTGCAGGAACAGGTACAGGATCACCACGGGCAGCGCGACGATCACCGCGGCGGCCGCGAGCAGAGAGGTGGCCTGCACGTGCTGCCCCTTGAACAGCGCGAGCGCCAACGGCGCGGTCCGGTAGGTGCCCGAGGGGCTCATCACCAATGGGATGAGGAACTCGTTCCAGGTCCACATGAACGTGAGCAGAATCAGCGTGAGGATCGCGGGCCGGCCCACTGGTACGAGGATCCGCCACAGCACCTGGCGCCGACTCGCGCCGTCGAGGGTCGCCGCCTCGATGAGCGAGGGCGGGGCGGTGCGGAAATAGGCGCGCATCCAGTACGTGCCGAACGCGATCGACTGGGCGATCTGCGGCAGCGCGACCGCCCACAAGGTATCGGTGAGCCCGAGGTCACGCAGATCGAAGAACAGGGGAACCACGATCGCCTCGGCGGGGATCATCAACCCGAACAAAAATACCGAGAACCACAGCCCGGAGCCCGCGAACCTCATCGACCCCAGCGCGAAACCGGCGAGGATCGAACTCACCGTGGCGCTGGCGACGACGACGATGGCGACCACCAGCGAGGTGCGCATGTACACCGCGAAATTCGCCTCGCTCCACGCCTGGGCGAACACTCCCAGGCCGCCGTCGGAGCCTGGGCCGGGGGAGAGGGCCGTCCACAGGATGACGGCGATCGGGGCGAGCGCGAAGGCGGCGAAAACGGTGAGCACGGCGTAGTTCATCGAGCGTTCGGCGCGCGAGACGATCATGCCTGCCCCCGATCCACCACGCGGTTCACGAGGAGGTTGATGGCGAAGATAATCAGCGCCAGGGTGACGGCGATGGCGGCGCCCGACCCGACAGCACCGTGGCGGAAGGTGCGCATGTACACCTCGTAGGCGGGTACCGTGGTCGCCGTCCCGGGCCCGCCCCCCGTGGTCACGTACACCAGATCGAAGGTCTTCAACGCGGCGACGATGGTGAGCGTGAGGGCCACCGCGATCTCCCCGCGCACCTGGGGCAAGGTGATGGAGAAGAACTCCCGCACCGGCCCCGCCCCGTCCAACCGGGCGGCGTGGTAGATCTCGGCGGGCACCCTGGACATCCCCGCCATGAGCAGCACGGTGACCAACCCAAGCTGCACCCAGGTTCCTACTACCCCAACCGCGGGCAGGGTCCAGGTGTAATCCCCGAGCCAGATCTTCGTCCACCCCTCCAGCCCGACGGCGCGCAGGAGCGTGTTCAACGGGCCGGTCGGGGCGTAGATGTGGCGCCACGACACCGCCACCACCACCATTGCGATGACCTGGGGCAGGAACACGATGGTTCGGAACGCGCCCAGGGCGTGCACTTTGCCGCGTACCAGGATCCCCGCCAGCGCGAGACCCAGCGCGAGGGGGATGAGGGCAAAGAATCCGATCAGCACCAGCGCGTGGCCGAACGCGGCCCGCAGGGTGGGATCAGCGAGCAGGTCGGTGTAGTTCTCTAGGCCGACGAAGGTGGACTCGCCCAGCCCGTCCCACTCGTACAGGGAGAACTGGGCCGATCGCAGCAGGGGCAAGAGGGCGAAGCCGCCGAACAGTACGATCGCCGGCGCCATATACAGGTAGGGCACCCACCACCGTTCGCGCACCGGGGGCTACTTCGCGGTGAATTCGCCGTAATCCGCCTGCAGCGCCTGCAGGAACGCCTCCGGGGTGGTCTGCTCACCGATCAGATCCTGCAGCCCCGCGCCGAGGGTCTCACCCATCGTCGGGGTGGCCCAATCCAGATACGGCAACAGGTGCCCCTCGGTGCTCACCTCGCCGAAGGCGGCGAATACGTCAGCGTTCACCCCTGAGCCCGGTGCCAGTTCTGCGGTGCGGTTCACCGGCATGTTCCCGGTTTCAGCGAGGATCTCCATCGCCTCATCGCTGGTGATGAAATCCAGGTACTGGGCGGCGAGATCCGCGTTGGGTGAATCCGCCGTGATCGCGAAGGGCAACCCGGTACCGCCGGTGGTCGCGACCTCGCGGCCCTCGGGGGCAGGGGGTGGGAAAAATCCCACATCCTCTCCCATGGCGCCCTCGAGATCCGCGGCGAGCCACGACCCACCGATGAGGTACACGCCGGCGCCGTCAGCGAACTCGGCCCAGGCGGCGTCGTAGTCGGTGCCATTGGGGCCCTCGTTGAAGTAGCCCTCCTCGACCCACTTCTGCAGTTCCGCGGCCGCGATGAGGTTCTCATCCGTCTGCCACGACGAACCGGCGTTGCCCATCGCGAGGCTCGCGATGTCGCCCGGGTCGACGTACTGCCCCTGGATCGGCCCGAACACGTGGCCGGCCGGCCACGCGTCGAGGTTTCCCAGAACGATTGGGGTTCCGCCGGCGTCGGAGATCTCGGAGAGAGACGCGGTGAACTCCTCCCAGGTCTCCATCGCCTCGACGTCGACCCCGTACTCCTCGGCCTGGCTCTTGGAGTAGAACACCCCCACCACTTCACCGGTCTGCGGGAGCCCATAGAGGTTGCCCGTGCCGAATTCCTGCCCGTCGGCGGTGTAGGAGCTCATCGCTAGCACGGCCTCGTCGTAGCGCTGCGCCCAACCGTACTCGGCGGCGTAATCGGACAGGTCCCGCAGGAGCCCGGCGGAAACGAATGCGCCCATATCGCCCCGGGTGTTGTTCGCCTGCACCACGTCCGGGGCATCCGCCCCGGTGAGGGCCCCGCGCAGTGTGGTGGCGAGGTCGTCGAAACTCTGGGACACCCGGGTGATCTCCACCCCGAACTCCTCCTCGAAGGCGTCGTTGAGGCGGGACATCTGCTCGTCCTGCCCGCCGCGCACCTCCTGATCCCACACCGTCAGAGTCGAACCTTCAGCTTCGGTTTGCGGGGCGGAGTCGGGGGTTTCGGATTCTCCGGAGCTTCCGGGGGCGCACCCGCCAATGGTCAGGGCGGCGGCGGTGCTCAGAGCGGCGACGAGCCAAAGCTTGTTCCTCATGGATCCTCCTGTTGGGCAGCTGCTGGTAAGCATCTCACGAAAAACCCTCCTCACAGCGCCCCAGCGCCGGAGTCGTGATCGGGGCGGGCATCAGAGTAGCGGGCGATCGTCGCCTCCGCGCGGCGCACCGCGTAGGTGGGCATTCCGTCGGAGCACTCGCCGAGGAAGTCGTAGTGCGGGAGGAGTTCGGCGGCGGCGGGGTTTCCTTGCGCCGCCGAGGCGCTGACGTCGGTCCACCAGTCCCGCACGTCCCCCCACCCGGGTGCGGCCAGGCTCCCGCCGGACTGTTGCACGGCGAGCGCTGAACACAGCGAACTGAATCGCAGTTTCCGCTCCAGGGGCCACTCGCGCAGAGACCCGAGGGTGAGCGCCGCGAGGAAGACGTCACCGGCGCCGGTGGGATCCACCGCCCGCACCTCCAACGCGTCGACCCGGGCCTCCTCCCCGGTGAGGGAGTCGATCGCCATCACCCCGTTCTCCCCGTCCGTCACAATGGCGAGGGGGACGAGGTCGGCGATCTTGTGGAGGGCCTCCTGGGGGGAATCGGTGCGGGTGTACCCCATCGCCTCCTGCGCATTGGGCGTGAAAGCGTACACCCCGTCGAGAGCAGCCAGGATGCTCCGATCCCACTTCTCCTGCGGATCCCACCCGGCGTCGGCGAACACCCGGGCGCCTTGGGCGGCGGCGGTGCGCCACCACCCGGCCTCCCGCAGCAGGGGGTCACCGAGATCGACGATCACGGCGCGGGTGCGGGGAGGCACCGCGAGCATGTCGGAGATTGGGGCAGGGGTGGGGTGCCCGTGGGTGACCATCGCGCGGTCCCCGCCGTACGCCATCGACACGGTGACCGGGGTGTGCCAGTCCCGGAACTCGCGCGAATAGGTGAGGTCGATATGTTCTTGATCGCGCAGGGTCTGCCACATCCACTCCCCGTAAATGTCGGTGGAGAACCCCGCGGCCAGGGACGTGCTCAACCCCAGCCGGGCGGTGGCGACGGCGAGGTTGGCGATCCCGCCCGGAGCAGACCCCATCCCCTTGGTCCACACTTCCTGCCCGGGCGCGGGCGCGGCGGGGAAACCGGTGAACACGATATCGAAGAACAGCATCCCCGTGAGCAGCACGTCTTGAGCAACCTGCTGGTACTCCCCGGACGGGGCGACCACGTGGGTGTCCTCCACGGCGTTGGCGAGCTGGGAGAACAACGGGTACTGGGAGATGAACTCGTAAGGCCCTGACGTCATGGCACGATTGTGTCAGGTCGGGGCGGATCTGCGCAGGGGCCCGCGCTCGGGGCCTGGGCGCCAGTGGCCGCCCAAGCGCGGTAACGTGAAGGCATGCGACTTGCGATCGTGGGCGGAGGCGGGTTCCGGGTGCCCCTGGTGTATTCGGCGGTGGCGCGCGCCCGCGATCGTGTGCCCATCACCGAGGTGGCGCTCACCGACACCGACCCAGCCCGGCTGGAGGCGATGAAACGCGTACTCGCGGACATGAATCACGACCTGCCCGTGCTCGCCACCCCCGACCTTGACGAGGCCCTGCGCGGCGCCGCCGTCATCTTCAGCGCCATCCGGGTGGGTGGCACGGCGGGGCGGATCACCGATGAACGGGTGGCCCTCGCCCATGGGCTCCTCGGCCAGGAGACCATCGGTCCGGGCGGGCTCGCCTATGCGATCAGGACCCTAGGCACGATGGAAGACCTCGCCCGCCGCGCCGCCGAACTCGCGCCGCAGGCGTGGATCATCAACTTCACCAACCCCGCGGGGCTGATCACCGAGGCGATGGCGCACTTCAACCCCCGGGTCGTCGGCATCTGCGACACCCCCATCGGGCTCGTGCGAAGAGCCGCCCGCGTGCTCGAGATCAATATCGACGACGCCGAGATCGGGTACATCGGCATCAACCACCTCGGGTGGCTGCGCACCCTGACCATCGACGGGGTTGACCACCTTCCTCGCCTCCTGGGCGATCCGGGCATGCTCGGGCGGATCGAGGAGGCACGTACCCTCGGCCCGGATTGGGTGCGGGCGATGGGGGCGCTGCCCAACGAGTACCTGTATTACTACTACTTCACCCGGGAGGTCGTTGCCGCGATCACCGGCGCCGAGTCGACCCGCGGGGAGTTCCTCCACTCCCAGCAGGGTGGGTTCTACACCCAGGTGGGTCAACACCCCGAGCGGGCTGCGGAACTCTGGCAAACTACTCTCGCCGAGCGGGAGGCCACCTACATGGCAGAAGCCCGCGAGGAGGCCCGGGAGGAAGAGGACCTGGGCGGCGGGTACCACGAAGTCGCCGTCGATCTCATGGCGGGGCTGCTCGCGGGGGAGCGGAACCGGATGATCCTCAATGTGGCTAATTCCGGGGCGATCCCCGAACTGCCCCACGACGCGACCATCGAGATCCCCTGTGAAGTAGACGCCACCGGGGTGCGCCAGATTCGACCCGCCACACATCTCGACCTCGACCAGCTAGCGCTGCTCGCCAGCGTCAAAGCGGCGGATCGGCTTCTGATCCGCGCGGTGCGCGCAGGCTCGAGGTCGATGGCCTGGCGGGCATTCGCGGTACACCCCCTCATCGATTCCGCAGGAGTGGCGAAGGATCTCGTTCGCGAATACATCAACGCGAACCCGCTCATCGCCGCCGCCCTGCCCCACCCCTGATCAACCACCGAAGGAGCAACTGAATGACGCACGTGGGGCTCGCCCTCATGCTCGAACAGCTCGGTCCCTCCCGCGCACTGACCCTTTCCGCGCTCGCCCAGCAGGCTGGGCTGGCGGGGGTCATGGCGGCCGACGTGTTTCAACCGTGGATACCCGCGGGCGAAGGCGGCGGGGAAGCCGCTCGCGCCCCGTACATGTGGAACATCCTCTCGGCCGCGGGAGCCACGACCGGGGGGACCCTAGGGGCGGTGATCACCCCGAACTACCGGCACCACCCGGCAAGCATCGCCCAGGCCAGCGCCACCCTCGCCGCGATGTACCCGGGCAGGCACTGGCTGGGACTCTCCGCGGGGGAGGCGATCAATGACGCCGTCACCGGGGAACCGTGGCCGCGCGCACCGGAGCGGATCGACGCCATGTTCGAGGCGGTCGACCTCATCACCAAACTCTTCGCCAACTCGGCCGCGGGGCGAGACACCCGGTTCACCGGCATCCACGCCCGGGTTGATTCTGCCCGCCTGTGGACGGTGCCACCGGTGCCGCCGAAGATTCTCATCGCCACCGCAGGGCCGATCACCGCTCGCCGCGCCGGGCGCCACGCGGACGGGTTCATAACGATGGCGAACTCGCCGGAGAAGGCCCGGGTGCTGATGGACCGCTTCGCTCAAGGGGTCCGGGAAGCTGGCAAATCCCTGAGCGAGACCCGCAAGGTTGTGCGGGTGCACGTCTCCTGGGACTCCGCCATCGAGGCCGCCACGACCGCCGCGTTGCAGAACTGGCCGCAAGCGGCGATGAGGTTCAACACCTCCGATATCCGTTCGCCCTTCGACTTCGCCCAGATCGCCAAACTCGTTCGCCCGGAGGATTTCGCCGGGAAGGTGTTGATCACCACCGAGGCTGAGGAGATCGCCTCCCTGGTCAGGGCCTACCAGGAGATCGGATTCGACGAGGTGTACCTGCACAACGCGGGCGACAACGACGGCGCGTGGCTCGATACCGTGCGTGAGCGGATCCTTCCCTTGATTACGCTACGGTAGGGGCGTGTCTGTAATCGTCAAGGCCCTCGAGGGGCTTCCCACCTTCGCCAAGGGCGACGATATCGCCGCCATCATCACCCCCGCACTCGGGCAGCTGCGGTGGCCGGACGGAAGCGTCGGACCGAGAGCCGGGGACGTCATAGTCATCTCCTCGAAAATAGTCGCTCGCGCGGAGGGCATGCTCATCCCCGCTAAGGAGCGCGAGAGGGCAATCGAATCTGAAACCGTGCGGGAAGTGGCACGGAGGGAGAACCCGGACGGATCCGTGATGCGCATCGTAGAGACCCATCACGGGTTGGTGCTCGCCGCAGCGGGGATAGACACCTCCAACGTCCCCGCCGGAACCGCCCTGCTACTGCCGAAGGATCCGGACGCTTCCGCCCGCGCGATCCGCCGGGGCGTCTACGCGCGGTTCGCGATGCCCATGGGTGTGATCATCACCGACACCGTGGGGCGGCCCTGGCGCCGGGGCATCGCCGATATCGCGATCGGAGCGGCGGGAATCGAGCCGCTGCACGATATGCGCGGGGAAACCGACGATGCCGGGGTCACGCTGAACGCGACCATCCGCAACATTGCCGACGAGATCGCCGCCGCCGCAGACCTGGCAAAGGGCAAGACGGGTGGTCGGCCGGTAGCCGTGGTCCGCGGGGTCGAGGCGCACGTGCTCGAGGTGGAAGGCCCCGGGGCAAGAAGCATCAATCGCTCACCCGAAGAGGACTTGTTCCGCCGCGGCGGGGAGTAACCTAATGAACCATGAGTTCTTTTTCTACCGCTGACGAATCCGGTTACTTCGGTCAATTCGGGGGCCGAGTGCTCCCTCCACACCTCGAGACCCCCATGGCGGAGGTCGCGGCCGCATACGCGCAGGCCAAGGACGACCCCGCGTTCATCCAAGAGTATGAACAGCTCCTCGCTGACTTCGTGGGGCGCCCCTCCCCGCTGTTCTTCGCGCGCCGGCTCAGTGAAGAGCTCGGCGGCGCCAAGATCTACCTAAAACGGGAAGACCTCAACCACACCGGGGCGCACAAGATCAACCACACCCTAGGCGAGGTGCTGCTCGCCAAGCGGATGGGTAAGAAGAAGGTGATCGCCGAGACCGGCGCGGGCCAGCACGGAGTCGCCCTCGCCACCGCGGCCGCGTTGCTCGGCCTCGAATGCGAGATTCACATGGGTGAGATCGACATCGCCAAACAGCACCCGAACGTGGTGCGCATGCAGCTGCTCGGCACCAAGGTCGTCCCGGTCGAGGCGGGGGGCCGCTCATTGAAAGAAGCCGTGGATTCGGCGTTCGAGGTGTGGGCGGAGAACTTCGACGACACCCTCTACGCGATCGGATCCGTCGTGGGTCCTGACCCCTTCCCGTCGATGGTGCGGGACTTCCAGGCCATCGTAGGGCGGGAGGCGCGCAAGCAGATCCTGGAGAAGGAGGGTAGCCTCCCCACGGCGCTGGTTGCGTGCGTCGGCGGAGGGTCCAACGCGATCGGCCTGTTCTCCGCGTTCCTGGACGACCCCGAGGTGCGGATCTACGGCGTGGAGCCTGCGGGCAGGAGCCTCGACACCGCCGGGGAGCACGCCGCCACGATGACCCTGGGAACCCCCGGAATGATCCACGGGATGGAGACCCTGGTGCTCCAGGATGACGCCGGTCAGCCCCTGCCGGTGCACTCCATCGCCTCCGGCCTCGACTACCCGGGGGTGGGCCCCCAGCACGCACACCTCAAAGAGGTGGGGCGCGCGGAGTACATCACCGCCTCCGACGACCAGACGATGGACGCCTTCAAAGCACTGTGCCGGACCGAGGGAATCATCCCTGCGATCGAATCGGCGCACGCGCTCGCCGGTGCGATGCGCCTGGCCCCCGAGATGTCACGGGAGGAGACGATCATCGTCAACCTCTCTGGGCGCGGGGATAAGGACATCGACTTCGTGGCGGACTACATCGGCATGACCGTGCCCGGCGGCGCGTAGCCACCGCAGTTCGCTTCCGGGCGGGCGGGCACGTGTCACCGCGCTGGCAGGTGCTCGCTCGCAGGGTCCGTCAGGAACAGGGTGAGGAGGACGGCGATCACGGGCACCACCAGCAGCGACGCCAGGGCGAAGGTGAGCGAGGTGTGATCGGCGAGGGTGCCCACGAGTGGGGCGAACAGCCCGCCGATCGTCATCGGCAGGCCCACCGTCACCCCGCTAGCCGTGCCGATCCGGTTGGGCAGGTAGTCCTGCCCGAGCATGATGATCACCGAGAACGGTAGGAACAGGGCGATCCCAAGCAGGACCACGAACGCCGTCGCCGCCGCCACGTTCGGGCTCAGGAGCAGCCCTCCCAGCGCCGGCACCGAGAGGACGAACCCTGCCCGGATGCTCATGAGCCGGTCCCACCGGTCCGCCATCCACCCGCCGAGCAGGGTGCCCACCGCCCCGGCGAACAGGAATGTGGTGAGGATCGCCCCGCTCGCGCCCTCGGAGGTGCCGAGTTCGCGTACGAAGTAGAGCCCGAGGAATGACGTCATCGCGAGGAACATCGTGGAGCGGGCGACGATGACGCCGATGAGGCCGGTGAATGCCCACCAGTTGTCCTTCCCCTCGGGCATGCGCCGGGATCTGCCGGACCCCGCCCTGCCTTCCAGCACCGGGCCGAGGTGGCGGATGAGAATCGCGATCATTACCGCGGCGGGCAGAGCGAGCAGGGGCGTCCCGCTTACCCCGAACTGCAGGAACACCGGAGTGGCGAGGAGGGAACCGAGGGCGAAACCTCCGTTACCTCCTAGCGCGAAATCCCGCCGGCGGCGGTAGCGATCCCTGCGGCGATCATCCACCGCATCGGGCGCCTGTCGCCGATGATTCCGAAGATCGGTTGGGCAACGGAGGAGATCAAGGTGGCGGCGAGGGTGAGCCCGGCTAGCGCGGCATAGGTATAGCCCCGCTCGGCGGCGAGGAACGGGAGCATCGCCGGCACTACGCCCTGGTAGAGGTCGTTCGCGAGGTGAGCTGTGGACATGAGAAGGACGCCGCGGTGGTTCGCAAGCGCCGACCTGGTCTCGCTCACCTCGAGCCTCCTCCCTGCTCACGCCAGTAACGTCAGGCTAGCCAATTTCAGGAGAGGGCGCCTGAGCCCGGAAGCGCAGGATCCCTAAGGAGGGCCGCCCTGGTGGGGCGGGCTACCCGTAGATCAACGCGCTGCCAGTCTCGCCATGGACCCATTCGGCGTCCACCCCCCACACCTCCTTGATGAGGGGAGGGGTGAGGACCTCGAGCGGGGGCCCACAAGCTATCGACTTACCGCCCTTGAGCACCACCACCTCGTCGCACACCCGCGCCGCGAGAGCGAGGTCGTGGAGGGTGACCAGCACTGCGGTGCCGCCCCCGGCAACCTCACGCACGAGGCGCAGCAGGTCCAGTTGGGCGGAGACATCCAGGTGGTTGGTCGGTTCGTCGAGCAGGAGGATCCTCGGGGTCTGCGCCAGCGCCCGGGCGAGGTGCACCCGCTGGCGCTCACCCCCGGAAAGGCTCTGGAACCTTCGCTCGAGCAGGTGCTCGACCCCGGCCCTGCGGGCAGCCCGCAGTGGCACCTCATCGTTGGGGTCCGGGCTGCCGAAGCGGCCGCGGTGAGGGAGGCGGCCGAGGGAAATTACCTCCGCCGCGGTGAGATCCTCCTGCGTGGCGGGATCCTGCTCCACCATCGCCAGAACCCGCGCGCGGTGCAGCCGCGGCACCTCGGCGAGGGGAACCCCCTCACCGCTGCGGGCGTCGCCGAAGAATATGGCCCCGGCGGTGGCGCGGAGGGCCCCGATGATCACCCGCATGAACGTCGTCTTGCCCGAACCGTTGGGCCCCAGCACCCCCGTCACCCGGCCCGAGCGCACCGTGAGATCCACCCCGCCCAGGATTTCCGTGTCGTGGCGCTGGCGGAGCGTGTATCGAAGGTCGCTGGCCCACAGGTCGACCACATCGAGGTCCCTCATGCCACTCCTTTCTGACGGCGCCGCAGCAGCCACGCGAATACCGGCGCGCCTACGGCGGCGGTGACGATCCCCACGGGCAGCTCCTGGGGCGCGAATACGGTGCGGGCGAGGGTGTCTGCCCAGGTGAGGAAGATCGCCCCGCCGAGGGCCGCCAGTGGCAGCACGAGGCGGTGGCTCGAACCGACGACGAGTCGCACCACGTGGGGGAATACCAATCCCACGAACCCGATCGAACCGGATACGCTCACCATCGCACCGGTGAGCACGGCGGTAGCGGTGAGGAGCAGCCATCGAGAGCGGGTGACGTTGACCCCAAGGGAGGCGGCGGTGACGTCACCGAACGTGAACGAATCCAGGGTGCGAGCCGAGCCGAGGATTACCGGTCCAAGGATCGCCAGTGCCCCCGCGGAAATCGCCACTGAGGCCCAAGTGGCGCCGGCGACGGAGCCCAGCAGCCACGTGAGGATATCCCGGTAGGAGTCCCCCCGCACGGTCGCGAAGATCACGAGGGAAACCAGGGCCGAGGCGCCCTGGGCCACCGCCACCCCCGCGAGGATCATCCGACCCGGGCTCGAGGTACCCTCCCGGCCGGCGAGCGCCAAGGTCAACCCGAGCGCGGCCATCGCCCCAACGAACGCCGCGAAGGGCAGCGCGATGGAGACCCCGATCACCAGCACGGCCACCGCCCCGAGGGAGGCCCCGGAACTCAGGCCCAGGAGGTAGGGGTCAGCCAAAGGGTTGCGCACCACGGACTGCATCACCGCACCGGCGATCGCCAGCCCCGCACCCACCGCGCTGGCGACCAGGATCCGGGGCGCGCGCCCCTGCCAGATGATCACCTCGCGGATGGGAGAGAGGGGCGGGCTGCCGGGGTCCTCGCCCACCCCGGCGCTGTGGGCGAAGGCCCGCAGGTGGTGCCAGGCGGAGGCGAAGACGTCACCCGCGCGCAGGGTGGGCAGGTCGGACGCGACCGAGCCGGCGGGGCCGACCGTCACGGCGAACACCCACGAGGCAACCAATAGGGCGAGCCCCCCCAGTAGCCACCACCTAAGGGGGCGCGAGCTCACCAATCGATCTCCGCCACCTGCTCGGCCAAGGAGGCGGCCGCGTCAACGGAGCGGATCCCGGCCTCTGAGGCGGGGAAGTCAATGGTGAGGTAGCGGCCGTGTTTAACCGCGGTCATCGCCGCAGTGACGGGGTTGGATTCAAGCTTCTCGATCTTGTATTCCACCGAGTTCCACGCGGAGTCCACCAGGACGATCACCTCCGGGTCCGCATCAGCGATCGCCTCCCATGAGACCGAGGCCCAGGTTTCCTCCAAATTTTCGTTGATGTTGCGCAGCCCGGCGGCCTCCATCAGCAATTGGGGGGCACCGATCCCCCCGCCGACGAACGGGATGTCCGAACCGGAGGAGTACCACAGCGCGCTGAGGGTCTCCTCGGGTGTTGTGATCCCTTCCAGAGTTTCGCGTTGGGCGGCCACGATCTCGGCCGCTGCCTCCTCCTCGCCGATCAGGGTTCCGGTTTCGAGGATGTAGTCGAAGATGTGTTCAAAAGTGAGGGGAGTGGGGCGGTACTCCGGCTCCTCACAGGCGGGGGGCGCGACGTAGGAGGCGATTCCCCAGGATTCCAGATCCTCCCGTTCGCCTGCGTTCTCTGCGGTGAGGTTGGATTCCCACCCGGCGATGATCAGATCTGGCTCCACCGCCAGGACCGCCTCCGACCCGGGGGCCTTCTCGGCGAGCTCGGGCGGCGCGGGTTCGGGGAACTGCAGGCCCTCGGGGAGGTCCCCATCAGGGAACGCCGTTCCCACGATCCGATCACCGGCGCCCAGAGCGAGCACGAGTTCGGTGGTGGAGGATTTGATCGTGACGATCCGCTCCGGAGCGGCGTCCATGGTGAGGGAGAACCCGCAGTTATCGATCTGCTCCGGAGCGCTTTCACGCACCTGGGCGGGGGAGGGGGTGCACGCCACTAGGAGGGCGGACACGCCCAGGGCAGCGACGAGAAGACGTGGGGTTTGCACAGGAAATCAGCTCCGAGAGGTCGGAAGAATCAGATTGTGCCGGAAGGTACCCGGTGAACTATCGGCCAAAGACCAGCCGCGGTGCACGAAACAAGAACGTCTCGGAGTTCCGCGCCCATGCTACCCCATGAAAGTGGGACGATAGAACCATGAGACTCGTTGTTGTCACCGGCGCCTCCTCCGGAATCGGGGAGGCCACCGTTCGAAACCTCCGTGAGCAGGGGATGGGAGTCATCGCCGTCGCCCGCCGAGAGGAACGCCTGCGCGCGCTCGCGTCCGAGACGGGATGCGAGTACGTCGCCTGCGACCTCGCCACCCCAGAAGGGGCCCGCGCACTCAAGGATGCAGTGGGTGAGCGACCCCTCGGCGCGGTGGTCGCCAATGCTGGGGGCGCCCGCGGGGTCGACCCGGTGGAAACGGCCACGGACGAGGAGGTAATCGGCAGGTGGCGCGAGATGTACGACATCAACGTCATCGCGACCCTGCGCACCGTCACCACGCTGCTTCCCGCGCTGCGTAAGGGGGAGGGGGATGTGGTGGTCATCACCTCGGTGGCGGGACACGAGTTCTATCCCGGGGGCGGGGGGTACACCGCGGCGAAACACGCGCAGCGATCGATCCCGGCCACCTTGCGGATGGAACTGTTGGGTGAGCCGATCCGGATCATCGAGATCGCCCCTGGCCTCGTGCACACCGAGGAGTTCTCGCTGCGCCGACTCGGCTCCCAGGAGGCGGCCGACGCCGTCTACGAGGGGGTGCCGGGGCCCCTGCTCTCCGAAGACGTCGCGGATGCGATCGCGTGGACGATCACCCGCCCGGCGCACGTGAACATCGACCTGATCGATATCAAACCGCGCGCCCAGGCCTCGGCCACGCGGGTGTACCGGCAGTGAGCTCCCTGATCCGGGCGAGGTCGGCTCCGAATCCGGATCCGTCCATGCGTCGAAGAACACTGACCTTTCCGGATCGGGCGCGCACAACCGGGTGGCCAGGCACGGGTACCAGATGTACCTGCCGAAGGTGGCACGGGTTCCGTCCGTCCCCGCGCCAGTCCGTGGCCCGCTCGGCAAAGGTGAACTGAGTAGTGCGCACCACCGATTTGCACCACCAGGGGGTACACCTCGGAGGCATGTTCCACCAGGTGGCAGGCGCCGCCGTAGCGTTCGATCAGCGCGATCTTCTCACCCGAGGTGCCGGCCGGAACCACGGCGGCGAACGGCGCCCCAATGAGCCGCGCGAAGTACGCCGCGCTTGTTACCGTGGAAAAGTTTAACCCGCCCACGGCGGGGACCCGCGCGGGTGGATCACACCCCGAACGCGTGCAGGAAACGGCGGTGGAACTCGGCCACGTCGAGATCTTCCACGAAACCGATCACCCCCGGTTCGCCGGCGGACTCGGGGCGCTCGCGGGCGTTGGCACGCAGGTCCGCCACCACCTGCCCGCGGGTGTGCTCCCCGCGCAGTTCGATCGCCGCCCGGGTGTAGGAGTAGGTTGCGAGGCTCGGGTCCAGCGCGAGCGCCATTGCCAGCGGGTCGTGCAGCATGCACGTGCGGTAACCCAGGTTGGCTTCGTACAGATCCATGTAAAACTGCATCGCCTCCCACAGCAGCCTCCCTTCCGGGGTGGGGGTGCGGGAGATGCGGTCGACCATTTCGGCGGTGAGGCCGGTGCGCATCGTCGCCTCTAGTCCCACCCAGGTCACCTCCCACGGCGCATCGATCACTACCTGGGCCGCCTCGGGGTCGCAGAACGTGTTTGCCTCCGCCGCGGGGGTGACATTCCCCGGAACCCCGATCGCGCCGCCCATGAGCACCACGCGCTTGATATTCCTCGCGAAATCCCCGTCCAGCGCCAGCGCGAGAGCAACATTCGTCAACGGCCCCACGGGAACGAGTGTGAGCTCCCCCGGCCGGGACGCCGCGAGCTCCACCATGGCACGGGCCGCAGGGATCGCCTCCGGTGCCCGCCGCGAAGGCACCGGGCGGGTGTTCCCGAGGCCGTCGGCGCCGTGCACGTGCTCAGCCGTCCGAAGCTCCTGGGCGAGAGGCCGGGCCGCGCCCGAGTACACCCGGACGTGGTCCAACCCCACCGAATCGAGCACGGTCAAAGTGTTGCGGGTGCCCACCTCCACGGGAACGTTGCCGTGGGTCACCGTGCACCCGACGAAATGGGCGCCGTGACGGGCGCCGTACAAAATGGCGAGGGCGTCATCGACGCCGGTGTCGCAATCAAAGATTATCGGGGTACTCACGGCTTCGGAGTCTAATCGTGAAAAGGTCGTGGAGTGTTGGTGAGGACACATCGGGAATCGGTGGGGCTCCCGCACGGGGAGGATAAACTATGACGGTGGCCGCTGCTCACCAATGAACGGATCCGAATGAACGCGACTCTCGACACCGCGGCTCCGCGGTACGTCGATTCCGCCCCCGCCGGCGTCGGGCGCGCGCACGCGAAAGCGATCCTGCTCGGGGAGCACGCAGTGGTCTACGGCGCACCGGCGCTGGCCATTCCCGTGCCCAAGCTCCGCACCACCGCCCGAGCGGTTCGAGCAGAGGGGATCCACCTGGATTCGGAGCTGTATCGCGGCGCAGCGCAAGGTGCCCCGGCCAGGCTCGGCCCCGTGGTCACAGCTATCAACGCCACCCTTGACCACCTGCGCTCCGCGGGCACCGAAACCGACGGGGTCCACGTTCGGATCGCCTCCGACATCCCGCCCGACCGGGGGCTGGGCTCCTCCGCCGCAGTCGCCGCGGCGGTCGCCGAGGGCGTCGCAAGTGCGCACCTGCTCACCCTGGATCCCGATGCCTGGTTCGAGATCGTCCAGGAGGCCGAGCGCCACGCGCACGGCAACCCCTCGGGCCTGGATGCTCGCACGGTGCTCGCCGCCGGCCCGATCCAGTTCCACGACGGGGTAGTGCGCCCAGTGAGCATCGGTACCGATTTCACGTTCGTCCTTGCCGACTCCGGTGTGCCCGGATCCACCGCGACCGCCGTCGCCGGGGTACGGGCGATCCACGATACCGACCCCGGCGCCGCCGGAGGCCACATCGACTCCCTCGCCAGGCTCACCGCGGCGGGGGAGGTGGCCCTGCGGCACGGGAACCTCCCCGCCCTCGGGGAGGCGATGAGCGCCGCACACGAACACCTGCGCGCCCTGGGCGTATCGATCCCAGAACTCGACGCCCTCGTCGACACCTCCCACCGTCACGGCGCACTCGGCGCCAAACTCACCGGCGGGGGCCTGGGCGGGTGCGTCCTCGCACTCGCCCCCAGCCACGCCGCAGGTTCCCGCCTCGCCGCCGGACTCCGCGCCGCCGGCGCACCGAGCGTGTGGCAGATCCGTGTGAACAGTTCCCACTAACGACGACGAATAAGGACGCCCTGTGGTCACCGCCCGTGCCTACCCCAACATCGCCCTGATCAAGTACTGGGGCAAACGCGACGAAGAACTCATGCTCCCAGTCGCCGGTTCACTCTCGCTCACTCTCGACGCGTTCGCGACCACCACGACCGTCACCACCGGCGCCCCTTCAGACACATTCGAACTCAACGGGGCACCCGGTGATGGGGTCGCTACCGGCCGCGTCAGAGCTTTCCTCGATCTGGTGCGCGAACTCGCAGGATCGGGCGAACGCGCCGCCGTCGTCTCCCACAACGAGGCCCCCACCGGGGCGGGGCTCGCCTCCTCTGCCTCAGGCTTCGCGGCACTCGCGCTCGCAGCCTCACACGCGTACGGGCTGGACCTGGACGGGCCCGCACTTTCGCGGCTCGCCCGGCGTGGCTCTGGATCCGCGGCCCGCTCGATCGTCTCGGACGTGGCGATCTGGCACGCTGGCACGAGTGATGAGACGTCCTACGCGGAACCCGTGGACGCGCCCGAACTGGCAATGGTGATCGTCACCGTCGACGCGGCGCAGAAAGCGGTATCCTCCCGCGAAGCGATGCGCCTGACCGCCAAAACCTCCCCCTTCTTCGACGCCTGGGCCACCTCCACGGAGGACTACCTCGAACAGATGGTCGCCGCCTGCCGGGCCCGGGATTTCACCAGGATCGGGGAACTCACCGAAGCTCACGCACTGCGCATGCACGGGGTGATCGCATCGAGTGAGCCACCCATCCGTTACCTCCTGCCGCAGTCGATAGAGATCTTCGACGCCGTGGTCGACCTGCGCAGCCGGGGGATCGAGGCGTACTCCACGGCCGATGCCGGCCCCAACGTGGCCGTTCTGGTGCAACCCGGGGACGCACACGAGGTGGCCTCCGCTCTGAGCGAGGTCGCCGGCGAGGAGAAGGTCCGAGCAGTCGGCTCCGGCGCCGGCGCTCACCTCACGGGCCCCGATGCCTGAAGAACACCTCGCGCGCGCCCCGGGAAAACTGTTCATCGCCGGGGAGTACGCCGTGGTAGAGCCCGGCAACGCAGCGGTGCTAGTGGCCGTCGACCGCCACCTCACCGTCCGCGCAAAGGCCTCCCACGGCGAGGGGGTGACGATTTCCTCCGATGCATACGCCCGGCCCCGCAGGTGGCGCCTTGCCGAAGGTGTGAGCGACTACCTCACCGCTGCGATCACCGTGGTGGAGGCCCTGCGCGAGGCACGCGGACTACCCCCCGAGAGCTACGACCTCGACGTCACCTCCGAACTCCACTTGGGCGGGCGCAAAATCGGCCTCGGCTCCTCCGGCGCCGTCACGGTCGCCGTGATCGCGGCACTGGCACGCCTCTACCGAATGGATCTCAGCCGCACCCAGCGGTACCGGCTCGCGATGTGCGCCACCATTCGAATCTCCCCGAAGGCATCGGGGGGAGACGTCGCCGCGAGCACATGGGGCGGTTGGATCCACTACACCTCTCCCGACCGCGCGCGGATCGCCAGATCCCTCGCGCAAAGCCCGATCGAACAGACCCTCTCCGATGACGCGGTGTGGGCGGGCTCCAGCGTCACACCGGTTCCGGCCCCCGCCCTTCCCCTGCTGGTGGGCTGGACCTCCGCTCCCGCCGACACCGACTCCCTGGTGGCCGAGGCGGTGGCCTCCCAGCGCTACCCGGAGTTCCACCGGGACTCAGGCGCCGTGGTCGAGGAATTTCTCCGCGCTAGCCGCACTGGTGACCCCTCAGCGCTGATCTCGGCGGTGCGCCGGGGACGGCGCGTGCTCGCAGAACTTGGGCGCGCCAGGGGCGTGACGATCGAAACCCCCGCCCTAGCCGCGCTCTGCGACGCGGCGGAGACCTTCGGCGCCGCGGGGAAAACCTCTGGCGCCGGGGGAGGGGATTGCGGAATCGCCTTCGCCCCCAAGGATGTGCACC
>CAJDUU010000024.1_pt1 | contig 29386 bp, 27 predicted proteins | sample 7391041 | NCBI WGS metagenome assembly CAJDUU01 (sample SAMEA7055689, study PRJEB34461) | soil metagenome | biome: terrestrial ecosystem; feature: Peninsula; material: soil | place: Antarctica | collected 2016 | reverse complement strand
GCTTTCACCATCGCGGCCGCATGGAGGTAGGCGGATACGGGGGTGGGCGCGGCCATCGCCCCCGGCAGCCAGAAGTGGAACGGCACGAGCGCGGATTTGGTGAGCGCCCCGACCAGCACCGCCGCTATCGCGGTGCTAACCAGCACCGCTGAAGCACCGCCGGCGCCGGTGAAGATCGGGGAGGAGACCAGTTCGCTGAGCCGGTAGGACCCGCCCGGGATCTCCCCGAGGATGACGATCCCACCGAGCATCGCGAGCCCGCCGAAGGTGGTCACGATGAGCGCCTGCAACGCTGCCCGCCGTGCCCCACGGCGTTCGAAGTAGTGCCCCACCAGGAGGTAGGAGAAGATCGTGGTGAGTTCCCAGAACACGTACAGCGCGACGGTGTTATCCGTGGTCACGAGGCCAAGCATGGCACCCGCGAACGCGAGGAAGATCGCCGCGAAACGACCCAGCCCGGCCGCGCGGTGGGAGAAGTACCAGGTGCAATAGGCGAGTACGAAGAACCCGATCCCGCCCACCAGCAGGGTCATCAACCAGGAGAGCACGTCCAGGCGGAAATCGAGGTGCATCCCCAGGCTGGGGGCCCAACTGATCGCAACCTCGGGTCCTCTACCCGCCAGCACGTCGCGAGTGTGCACGAGTGCCCACGCGGCGGTGGCTCCCGGGATGAGAGCGAGAGCTAAGAATCCCTTGCGCCCCAGTAGCCGCATGAGGATAGGCGCGACCAATGCAGCGAGAGTGTACGCAAGGAGTAGTGGGATCACGTCCGCTCCGGATGGGCGTGGTCAAGGTCAGGCCGGGGAGCCGGCCACGAGCGCAAGCCTCGGGCCGTTGGTTCCACCCGGGCGAAAGCCTCACTCATTCTACTCACTATTCAGTCGCCCTCCCGAGCGCTCACGGGTTTGTGAGGAATTGCGCACTTCCATCTCAGTCCAGCAGCACCAGGAAGCCATCGTCGTCGCACAGGTGCCCGTGCGTGGGTCCGCCGGTGGCGGCCAGCGCCGCCCCGGCCAGCCGGGTTAACGACGCCGCCGCGCCCGTGTCAATCAGGCCCTCCGCCTCGCGCGGGGTCTGCGGCAGTTTCGCGGTGAATCCGAAGGTTTCTGCCGGGTAGTGCCGGAATTCGTAAACGAACACCTGCCCCGCCGCCCAGCCGTAACCCGCGAGGGCCAGCGGAATCGTATCGGCGGCGGATGCGTTCACCGATAGCAACCCTCCCCCGGGCGCCTCGGCCACCAGGCCGTAGCCATCCGTTTCGATCCCGAGAGGCAAAACCGGCCCCCCGTCGGTGCGGAATTCGGCGACCCCGGAGAGCTTGCGCACCAGCTCCTCCTCCTGTGCCCAGGTGGCGCTGAAGAGCACGAGGTCGATCCTGGGCTCGGGCACCACGAGTACGCCGGTCTCGCTCAGCACAGCTCCGCCGAGTCGCCGGGCGAGCGCCTCAAGAGTCTCCAAGGTTTCGCGTTCCACCCCGGTGGGCTCCCCTTCGGGGAAGGCAGTGAGGATGGAGCCGGGGATCTGCAGCTCCTCGGGGATCGCGGCCCCGCGCTCGCGCGGGGTGAGCACCGCATACACCGCCCCCACCCATTCGGGCAGGTTCTCGGCGCCGGCGAGCTCGGCGGCGGTGAGCGGCCCTTGCACCAGCACCCCGGGCTGCCACCCCAGGGTTCGTTCATCCACCCACGCGACCCCGAGCTCGCGAGAAACCGCCAGCGCCTCGAGCTCGCCAGCCGCCGGGGCGTGTTCGAACAGGAGCCAATGCGCCGCTGGGGCCGCGCCAGCGTTCGCTTCCACCCTCAGACCCTCTCGCCGGCGGGGTCACTGGGGTCGACCGTGATGCGGGTGATGTGGAACCCGATGTCGGAGCGGCTCGCCGTCGGGCCGCGCTGGCCCAGGTATCGGGAGCCGGAGGCGCCCGCGCCGTAGGGTTTCTCCGCCTCGCTGGAGAGAGTGAAATAACACAGTTGCCCGATTTTCATTCCCGGCCACAGCGTGATCGGCAACGTCGCCACGTTAGAGAGCTCGAGGGTCACGTGCCCGGAGAAACCCGGATCGATGAAGCCCGCGGTGGAGTGGGTGAGCAGGCCCAACCGGCCCAGGGAGGATTTTCCTTCGAGGCGGGCGGCGATGTCGTTGCCGAGGGTTACCACCTCCAAGGTGGAGGCGAGAACGAACTCACCGGGGTGAAGCATGAACGGCTCGTCGGGGGCCACTTCCACCAATCGCGTGAGTTCCGGCTGCGCCGCGGAGGGGTCGATCACCGGGTACTTGTGGTTGTCGAAAAGGCGGAAGTACCTGTCCAGACGCACGTCCACGGAGGAGGGTTGGATCATCTCCTCGTCGAACGGGTCCAGCCCGATACGGCCGTTGTTGAGGCTGGCGCGAATATCACGATCGGAGAGCAACATGGATCTAATCTACGACGGCGCTCCCCTCGCCGCGCCCATTCCACCGCCCCGTCGTGTTCGCCGATAGTTTTTCCGGCCGCGGCGGAACGCAAGTGTTCTGGCACCCTTGGCCTAGTGCACAACCCAGAAGGGCGGGGCCCCGCTGCGGGGCCCCCGCCCTTCTCTCTCAGCGAGTTACCGGAAGACCGGGCTTAGCTAGAGGCGGCGCAAGCGGCCGTGTACTCGGTCTGGTCGAAGGTCGGGCCGACGAAGTCGTGCGCGATCGTTTCGATGCCGAGATCCACATCCTTGTTCGGTTTGCCGATGTTGACCGACTGGGTGGCGTTCTCCTGCGGGTCTCCCCCGTAGGTCATGTTCGGCACCATACCGTTGAAGTCCACGGTGAGCCCGTCCACCTGTGCAGCGATGCCTTCAGGGCTGAGGTCACCCGCCGCGATGGCCGCTTCCAGCAGGGCCTTCATCGGGTAGTTGATGGCCCATCCGATGAGGTATCCGCCGTTGGCGGGCAGATCGCCGCCGAGCGCTTCCTTCATGTCCGCGATCGCTTGGGAATCGCCGTCGTAGTTCTCATACGGGGACATGTGGTGGTACATCGCTTCCAGCGCCGGTGCCGCGGGTGACTCCAGCAACGCGGGGTTCCACGTGGGAAGTGCCCCTAGGAACTGCCCGGTGAAGCCGGAGGCTGCGAGCTTTCCGATGATCTCTGCGGTTTCCGCTGGGCCTATGCCCAGCACCACGACGTCCGGTTCGGAGGCGAGAACCTTGGCGACCACGGCGTCCTGGTTGCCCGCCACCTGGTTCGGGGCGGTGGGCACGTACTCGAGCTCTTCGGCATCGTTGATCTCTGCCCATCGCTTCACGCCCTCGGCGGAGTCCCCGCCGTAGTCACCGGGGTACCCCACGGCCTGGACCTTGCCGGGTTTTCCGACGTTCTCCGCGAACCAGTCGAGGCCCACGATCGCTTCGGTGCAGTAGGAGTACCCGGTCTCCATGACGATTCCGCCATCGTTGTCGTCGAATGCGAAACCGGACCACCAGGTGGTGGGCACCGCGACGAGGCTGCGCGCCTGCATGTCATCGAGCACTGCTTCGGTGTTGACGGTGCCTAGGGTCTGGGCGATCGCGGCGATCTCCCCGGCGATCTGGTTGTACTGGGCGGCGTGTTCGGCAGCCTGGTACTTGGTGTCCCGGGTGTAGGTGTTGATGTCGACGTCGAAGCCCTCGATGCCCCCGTTGGCGTTCACCTGATCCCAGAAGTCCTTCTGGCCATCGGTGATCGGCACGGCGAGCGCCGCGAAGGGCCCCTCCGTGAGGTCGGAGAGGATCCCGAGGTAGATGCACCCGTTTTCGGGGTTGGGCGAGTCGGGGCACGGTTCTTTGGTGACTCCCTGCCCCGTGACTAACTCGCCGCCGGCCGCCGCCTCGCCGCCGTCCGTCGACTCCTCACCGGCGTCCACCTCTACCGGGGCGTCCCCGCCGTCGCCCTCCTCGGCGACGGAACATGCGCTGAGCGCGAGCGCACCCGTGGCCAGGAGGGCCAGCGCTGTTCGGAATTTTCGTGTTGTCATGAGTACTCCTTCGTATCGTGTGACATCCGGTGTCGCCCGCCTCAATATGAGAAGGGCCAAGCTTTGAAATAGTTGCGCACCCTCACCCATAGGCCGTACAGGCCCCTGGGTTCAACGGTGATGAAAATGATGATCAGCACCCCGAACACGATGGTCTGGAGTTGGAACACGTTGAGGAACCCGCCCCCCGAGGAGGACAATCCGGGGATCACCCCGGTGAGGGCCTCGAGCAGACGCGGCAGCAGCACCACGAACGCCGCCCCGATAATCGTTCCGGTGAGGGTGGCCGATCCCCCGATGACGACCACCGCGAGAAGGTCGATCGAGAGGAACAGGTTCCATTGTTCCGCCACGATCCGACCCACGTGCATGGAGAACAGCGCCCCGGCCACGCCCGCGTACGCGGAGGAAATGGTGAACGCGAGTGTCTTCGTGTGCAACAGGTTCACGCCCATCACCTCCGCGGCGATATCGCGGTCGCGGACCGCGGCGAAAGCCCGGCCGAACCGACCCCGGGTGAGGTTGCGCGAGGCGATCGCTCCGACGAGCAAGATCACCAGGCAGAGGAAGAACAGGGTGACGTCGGGCTTCACCAGCAGCGGGCCGACCCTGTAGGTGGCGGTGAGGTCCATCCCGAACAGCACCCGTTTCGCCACGCCCCGGCCCACCCCCTGCCCCCCGCTCAAAGGGGTGATCATCTTGAACACCTGTTCCCCCATGATGAGCAGGCCCAGCGTGAGCACGGCCAGGTACAGGCCCCGCACCCGGGTCGCGAGTGGGGCGACCAGCGCCCCCACTATCGCGGGAACGAGCGCCGCCGCCGGTAGCACGAGCGCCAGGTCTAGGCCTAGCCCCCACGTGGTCGAGCCGGCCTCCCCGCCGAGCACCGCGGCCGTGTACGCCCCGATCCCCATGAAGAACGCGTGCCCGAGGGAGAGCTGCCCGGCGTAGCCGGTGAGGATGTTGAGGCCCACTCCCCCAATCGCGAAGATTATCGCGAGGGTGAGCAGGTAGTTCATGCTCGGCCACACGAACGGGGCGAGCACCACCGCGAGGAGGAACAGGGCGGTCCAGACGCGCTTCGTATTCGTGTTGAGCAACGCCTGGTCCGCGGCGTAACTCGTGTAGAGCGAGGGCCTGCCGCGGCGCACGCCCCGGGCGACGGCTCCGGTCGAGCCTTCGAAGTTGAGCCGGGTGGAGTCTCCGGTGAGGCGGGAAACCTTTGAGTTGGTGGTCATACGCGTTGCACCTCCGCCGTACCGAAGAGGCCGTAGGGGCGCACTAGCAGCACGATGAGCATAATGATGTAGGGGACGACGTTTTCGAAGTTGGCACCTAGCGCGGGGGCGAAGATCGGCTGGTACGCCTTGGTCAGCGCCATGGAGACCCCGACGACGAGGCCGCCCACCACCCCGCCCTTGAGGGAATCCAACCCGCCGATGATGAGCGCCGGGAGGGCGACGAGCGCGAACAGGGCGTCGGTGGCCTGCACCACGGTTCCGCTCATCCCCAGCAGCACCCCGCCGAGCGCTGCCAGCGCCCCGCCCACGGCCCAGGAGACGGAGAACATCCGACCCACCGGGATGCCCTGGGCGAGGGAGGTCTCCTGGTCGAGGGCTGTTGCCCGCATTGCCAACCCCATCTTGGATCTGCTCAACCAGAGTCCGAAGATGGCGATGGCGACCATCGCGATGACGAACCGGGCGATCGCGCTCTGGTAAATCATCACCCCATCCCCACACCCCGCGATCCCGAGGTTCTCCGCGCCGGCACCCCCGAGGCAGATGACGTCGAGTTCCCAGGGGTCGCCGATCAGCCTCGGGTTGGACTCGAACAGCCGGAACGCCACCACCAGGAGAGCGATGAAGAGTCCCACCGTGACGATTGCCGCGGAGAACGGGGGCCGGCCCACCATGGGCCGGATCGCCACCCGCTCCAACCCGGCGGAGAGTAGGGCGATGACTGCCATCCCGAGTAGGACCCCGAGCCAGAAGGGCACGCCCAGGTCCATGACGAACACGCTGGTGGCGAAGGAGCCGAAGATCAACAGGGCGGGTTGGGCGAAGTTGAGCACCCCGGTGGCGCGGAAGATGATTACGAAACTCACGGCGATCAGCGCGTAGGCGGCGCCCTGGCCGAGTCCGGTAGCGAGAGTAGAAAGAAAGCTCGCCATCAGTTCCTCCCAAGATCGGCGCCGGGGTACGCGCTGGTGCCCGCGTACATGTCCTCGACCAGGTGGGGCACGGTGGCGGCGAAGGCGTTCCGCTTGAGTTTCTGAGTCGCGGTGAGCTCGCCGTCCTCGTGGTCGAGTTCCCGGGTCAACATCCGAAACTTCCCGATCGTCTCCACACGCGCGAAACGGGTGTTCACCTCTTTGACCACGTCGGCGATCAGGGCGATCACCTCGGGTTTCTCCGAGAGGTCCCGGTAGGTGGTGAATTCGATCCGTTCGCGGGAGGCCCAGTCGGCGACCGTGTCGAATTCGATGCCGATGATCGCCGTCAGGAAGGGCCGTTTGTCGCCGATCACGATGGCCTCCTTCACGTAGGGCGAGGCTTTGATGGAGTTCTCGATCTCTGAAGGGGAGATATTCTTCCCGCCCGCGGTGATGATGATGTCCTTGATCCGGTCAACGATCCGCACGTGGGTCCCTTCCACCCATTCCCCGACGTCTCCGGTGCGTAACCAGCCGTCGTCGGTGAGCATCTCGGCGGTCGCCTCGGGGTTGTTCCAGTACCCGGGGAAGTTGCCGGGGTGGCGGGTGAGGATCTCACCGGTCTCCTCGTCTAGGCGCAACTCGGTTCCTTCGTGCGCTTCACCGACGGTGCCGATGCGCATGCGGCCGCGGAAGTTGCTCGTGGCCACCGCGGAGTTCTCCGTCATCCCGTAGGCCTCGTACAGGGGCACGCCCATCCCGAGGAAGAACTCGAGTACTTCCGGTGCGATGGGCGCGGCCCCCGAGAGCGCGTGCTTGACCTTGAGCAGCCCCAGCCGTTTGCGCAGCGGCCGGTACAGGGGCCAGTACCCGATCCCATATAGCAACCGCGCCTTCGGGGTGAGATCCCCGCCGCTCGCGATCCGCTCCCGGGCGATGATTCGGCTCATGCGTTGCCCGATCCCGTACACCGCCTGCTTGAGGCGGCTTGCGTTCGCCATCCGGATCGCCACCCCGGCCTGGATCTTCTCCCAGATGCGGGGTACCGCGAACAGGATGGTCGGCTGCACCTCGGCGAGGTCGGACGTCACTGTTTCGATGCTTTCGGCGAAGTGCAGCACCGTGTGGGCACGCAGGTGTACCCACACCGAGATGCCCCGTTCCACCACGTGTGAGAGCGGCAGGTAGGACAACAGCACTTCGTTGCGGCTCACCCGCTCACCCAGGAGGCCGCCATCGGCCCCGAACACCTCACCGGCGTAGGAGGTGTTGGTGGCGCTGAGCATCGCGCCCTTGGGCGGGCCGGTGGTTCCGGAGGTGTAGATCAGTGCGACGAGGTCCTCGTCGGTGCGGCCGGCGTCGATCTCCTCCAGCAGCCCGGGATGGGATGCTGCGTGCGCGTCGCCGCGGGCGATGAGTTCGTCGATGGAGATGAGTTTGGGGTGTTCGTACCCGGCGAGTCCGCGGCTGTCGAGGTAGACGATCCATTCCAGGTCGGGGCAGTCCGGCTCCGCCTCGAGGGCTTTGTCCACCTGCTCCTGATCCTCGGCGAACATCACCCTGCTGCCCGAATTCTGCAGCAGGTAGGTGATCTCCGGGGTCGGGTTGGTGGGGTAGAGACCCACCGTGATGGCCCGCAGGCTGCACACCGCAACATCCACGAAGAGCCACTCGGGGCGGTTCTCCGATTGGATCGCGACCCGGTCGGAGTGGCCGATGCCGACGGCGGCGAGACCGTAGGCGATCTCCCGCACAGCTTGGGCGTAATCGGCCCAGGTGATGTCCTGCCACAGGCCCGCGTGTTTCACCCTCATCGCGGTGTCGTTCGGTTTTTCTGCTGCCGCGGCGGTGAGCAACCGTGAGAGATGTTGAGTCACGTGGGTCATGCGCTGTGCCCCAATTCTTCTGCCTCTACCTCTTCGGCTATCTTCTCGCTCGCGCCGCCGAGGTAGGCGGCGATGACATCGGGGTTGTGCTGCACCTCTTCGGGGGTGCCCAGGGCGATCCGTTTGCCGAAATCGATCACCATCACCCGATCGGCGAGGTCCATGACTAGGCGCATGTCGTGTTCGACCATGATCATCGAGGTGCCCAGCTCGGTGCGGATATCGAGGATGAATCTCGCCATATCCTCGGTCTCTTCCGAGTTCATCCCCGCCACGGGTTCGTCGAGGAGGAGCAGCCGCGGTTCCATCGCGAGCGCGCGGCCGAGCTCGATCCTCTTCTTTACCCCGTAGGGCAGGATCCCCACGGGGGTGTTGCGCACGGCCGCGAGGTCGAGGAACTCAATCAGGTCCTCCACCTTGCGCCGGGCGGCGAGTTCCTGCGTGCGCGAGCGCCCGAACCAGGCCATGGCCTCCATCCAGGTGTAGTTCGTCAGGTGGTGGCGGCCCAGCAGGAGGTTGTCGAGCACCGAGAGGTTATCGAAGAGTTCTACGTTCTGGAACGTGCGCGCCACCCCGCGGCGGGCGATCACGTCCGGGGCGAGGCCGGTGAGCCGCGTGCCGTCGAGCGAGATCGACCCCTCCTGCGGGCGGTACACCCCGGAGATGCAGTTGAAGGTCGAGGTCTTCCCCGCCCCGTTGGGACCGATGATCGCGAACAGCTCGCCTTCCTCCACGTCGAAGGAGACCGCATCCAGCGTGGTGTTCCCGCCGAATCGTAAGGTGAGTCCGTCTGCCTGGAGGAGAGTCATGAGAGCCACCTCTTGCGTCGTTTGTAGTGTTTGACGTCGCGCAAACTACCCGCCGCGGCCCCGGTGCCGAGGTAAAATTCACGGATGTCCTCGTCATTTCGCAGTTCCTCGGCGGGTGCGTCCATAACGATCTTTCCGCTCTCCATCACGTACCCGTGGTCGGCGATGGAAAGCGCCATCGCGGCGTTCTGCTCCACCAGCAGCACCCCGGTGCCTTCGTCGCGGATGTCCGTGATGAGGTCCCGGATCTGTTCGACGATCTGCGGAGCCAGGCCCAGGCTGGGTTCGTCGAGGATGATGTAGCTCGGCTCCGCCATCAGGGCTCGGCCTATCGCCAGCATCTGTTGCTCCCCGCCTGAGAGGTACCCAGCGCGTTGGGTCCTTCGGTCACGCAAGATGGGGAACATCGTGTAGATCCGCTCCAGTTTCGTGTTCACGGTCCCGCGCGAACGCGTGTACGCCCCCACCCGCAGGTTCTCCTCGACGGTGAACTCCACGAAGACCCGCCGCCCCTCCATCACCTGGCTCACGCCGGCCTTGACGACGTTCGGGGCGTGGCGGGTGTCGATTTCGGCGCCCTCGATCGAGACGTGCCCCCGCGAGATCTTTCCGCGGTGGACGTCGAGCAGCCCGGTCATCGCCCGTAGTAGTGAAGTTTTTCCTGCGCCGTTCGCCCCCAGGAGGGCCACGATCTGCTGTCGGGGTACTTGGATGCTCGCTCCTTTGACCACGAGCATCACGTCTTCGTAGACGACCTCGACATTGTGCACAGCAAGCGCCATCGCTTCCCTTTCGTCAAGGTGCCGTGTGAGAGGTATTGGGACTGTAACAGCCCAGGCGCACTTAGACGGAGGGTTTGGGTGAGAAACTCCTCAAAGTTGGTAACTTTTGTGCAACATGGTGTTCCTCCTGCGCCAGCCGGGGGCGACCTCGGGAACCTCCACGCCGCCGCAAGGGGCGGGCCTCTTTCCCTGGCGGGTGGTGGTAGGCGCCGCGTTCGCCTCACACCTTCCTGGTGATCCTCTCACTTTCGAATCCCCTCCCCGAGGTGGCGGAGGCTCTGGCAGCGCCGACCGGGCAGGCCCAAACCAGGTACGCGACGGTGGAACCAGACCGCGACCCGTTGCTTCAGCGCCGGCGAATGCTGAGGTAATGCGAGATCGCCGCTCTCGTCGACCCGTCCTGGGCCGCGAGCGCCGCCTCATCCCCGCCCAGCGCCGGTGCGATATCTAGGGCGAGCTCCTTGCCGAGCTCCACCCCCCACTGGTCGAAGGAGTTGATCCCCCAGACCGCCCCCTGCACGAACGTGATGTGCTCATACAGGGCGATGAGCTGACCCAGCACGCCGGGGGTGAGCTCCGGGGCGATGATCGAGGTGGTGGGCCGATTACCCGGGAACGTGCGCGCGGAAACGAGTTCTTCGGCAGTGCCCTCCTCGCGCACTTCCGCGGCAGTCTTGCCGAAGGCGAGCGCTCGGGTCTGGGCGAAGAAGTTGGCCATGAACAGGTCATGGACATCCTGGTCGCCGTCTTTGAGCTCGTGGGCGGGCCGGGCGAAGGCGATGAAATCGGCGGGGATGATTCTCGTGCCCTGGTGGATGAGCTGGTAGAACGCGTGCTGGCCGTTGGTGCCCGGTTCGCCCCAGAACACCTCGCCGGTGTCGTAGGTGACGCTCTCACCGCTCCAACGCACGCCCTTGCCGTTGGATTCCATCGTGAGCTGCTGCAGATAGGCGGGGAAACGATGCAGGTACTGCGAGTACGGGAGCACCGCGTGGGTGTGGGCGCCGAGGAAGTTCACGTACCACACGTTGAGCAGCCCCATGATGAGGGGCACGTTGTGGGTGGGATCCTCGGTGCGGAAGTGCTCGTCCATCGCGTGGAACCCTGCCAGGAACTCCCCGAACCGCTCCGGGCCGAGGGTGATCGCAAGGCTCAGCCCGATCGCTGAATCCACCGAGTAGCGCCCGCCCACCCAATCCCAGAACCCGAACGCGTTCGCCGGGTCGATCCCGAATTCGGCGACCCGATCCAGGGCGGTGGAGACGGCCACGAAATGCTTGGCGACGGCGCCCGCCCGAGCCTCGTCGTCGCCGCCCAGTACGCCTGCGGCTGAGAGTTTCTCCCAGAGCCATTCACGCGCGAGGCGGGCGTTGGTGAGGGTCTCCAGGGTGCCGAAGGTCTTCGAGGCCACGATGAACAGGGTGGTCTCCGGGTCGAGCCCGGCGAGGGTCTCACCGAGGTCGGTCGGGTCGATGTTGGAGATGAACCGGGCCTCGAGACCCTCCTGCCTGAACGGCAGGAGCGCTTCGTACGCCATCACGGGGCCGAGATCGGAGCCGCCGATCCCGATATTCACCACCGTCTCCACCCGCTTCCCGCTCACCCCGGTCCACTCCCCGGAGCGCACCTTCCGCGCGAAGGCGTACATCCGCTCGAGCACCTCGTGCACGTCCGCATCGATATCCTGGCCGTCGACCTCCAGCGGTTCGCCCTGCGGGCGTCGAAGCGCGGTGTGGAGGACCGCTCGATCCTCGGTGGTGTTGATGTGGGCGCCGGCGAGCATCGCATCCCGGCGTTGGAGCACCCGCGTCTCGTCGGCCAGATCGAGCAGGAGCGTGAGGGTCTTGGGGGTGATCAGGTTCTTCGACAGGTCCACCCACAGGTCCCCGGCCTCGTGAACATTGTTGGTGACCCGGCCGGGATCGGTGGCGAACCACGTACGCAGGTCCGGGGTGAACTTTTGCGAGTGTTCAACCAGCCGCTTCCAGGCGGGGGTGTTGGTGGGGTCGATCGAAGTAGTCATCTCACGCTCCAGGCTCTTCCGCGGTCAGGTCCTCCCCCAACCATAGGGCCGATGGCCACGCCGCGGGAGGCCAATGCGGCGATCGGCTACTACTGTTGTTCCCATGTCCACCACCACTCGGCGCATGTTTGACCTGCGCATCGATGAGCACACCCTGACCCTGCCGTTGGATTGGACCAACCCCGGTGACGGGCGCACGATCGGCGTCCACGCCTCGGTCGTCACCCGCGCGGGAGGGGAGAACCTGCCCTACCTCGTCTTCCTCCAGGGCGGCCCGGGCCACGAGGCGCCCCGCCCGTTCGCCGCCCCCTTCAACCCGCCGTGGCTCGAGGCGGCGCTGAAGGAGTACCGGGTGGTGCTGCTCGACCAACGCGGCACCGGGAAGTCCACCCCCGTCACCGATGAGATCCTCAACCGGGGTACGGCGGAGGTCGTCGAATACCTCCAATTCCTGCGCGCCGACTCGATCGTCCGCGACGCCGAGGCCGTGCGGGAACACCTCGGCGCACCCACCTGGAACACGCTCGGGCAATCTTTCGGCGGGTTCACCACGCTCGCCTACCTCTCCACGCACGCGAGCAGTCTCGACCGGGTGTTCATCACCGGGGGGCTGAGCCCGGTGGGGCGCGCGCCCGGTGAGGTGTACGCGTTGACGTTCGAGAAGCTCCGCACCGCGAACAGCGCCTACTACCGCCGTTTTCCCGGCCACCGCGACGCCGTGCGCCGCCTCGTCGACCTCGCCGCGGACGGGGGGATAGTTCTCCCGGACGGCGAGGTGGTCTCGGTATCGCGGCTGCGTTCGCTCGGGATGCTGCTCGGTTCCGACCACGGGTGGCAGACCCTGTGGTCGCTGCTGGATCAGGACCCCGCGACCAACGCCTTCCGCCACGACCTCGCGGCGGCGATGCCCTACACCGGGCGCAATCCGCTGTACTACGTGTTCCACGAGTCGAGCTACGCTGACGGCCACCCGACGAACTGGGCCGCTCACAGTGTAGAACCCGAGGACTTCCGCAACGATCCCACCCTGCTCACCGGTGAGCACGTGCGCCCGGACTGGGCCGAGACCGTGCCGGCGTTCCGCCCCTGGCGCGACGTCGTCCACGCGATCGCCGAGGTGGACTGGCCGCGGGTGTACGACGCTGCCGCGATCGCGGAATCCGGGGTGCGCGGCGCGGCCGCGGTGTACCTCAACGATCTGTACGTGCCCTACGAGTTCTCCATGGAGACCGCGGCGCTGCTGCCGAACGTCGAGATATGGGCGACCACGGAGCACGAACACTCGGGCCTGCGCACCGGGCCGGTACTGGGCAGACTCATCGAACTCGGCCACGGCCGGGCCGTGCGATAGGGCACACCCGCGGCGAGGTGAAAAACCTCCGGAAGTTTGGGTATGCTTATCGAGGTGGTCGTTGATCACTGGTCGCTGGGCGTCGTGCCCGGTCACCTCGCGGGTGTAGTTCAATGGTAGAACTTCAGCTTCCCAAGCTGACAGCGCGGGTTCGATTCCCGTCACCCGCTCCAGTCGAGGGGCAGCGCCCGCCTCACCCCGACCACGTGGCAGGATGAGGTTGTGAAAGCCCACCCCGATACCTACGCCGAGCGGGTGCTCGACTTGGTCGAGCAGATCCCGGCCGGTCGGGTGAGCACCTACGGCGCAATCGCCGAACTTGCCCGCGAGCTCACCGGCAAAGGCGGCCCGAGGTCGGTCGGGTTGGTCCTCTCGCGCTACGGCTCAGGAGTTCCCTGGTGGCGGGTGTGCGCCGCGGGAGGCAGGCTGGCTGTTCACAAAGAAGACGAGCAGAGGGCGCGGCTGCGCGAGGAGGGGGTGCCGTTTACCTCCGCGGGGCGGGTCCTCATGGGTCAAGTGGGCTGGCCGGACTAATCCCTCACCCCCGCCCTCGCCGCAGGCGTGCGGCCGTGGACTACGACGTACAGCAACCCGGAGAGCATCGTCAGTCCCGCCGCCACCGTGAACATCGCCGGGAAGCCGAACCCGGTTGCCACCGCGCCCAGGAGAATCGGCCCGATTCCCGAGCCGGCGTCCAGGAACAGGTAGAACGTCGACGTCACTACCCCCACCCGTGAGGGGGAGGAGAGGTTGACCACCACGGCGAGCAACGACGGCAACAGGCTGCCGAAACCCAACCCGATCAACAGGCCGGCGAGAACAATCGCCCGGAGCGTCCCGCCCGTACCGATGAGGACCATTCCGATCGTGTTACACACGAGGATCGGGAGGATGACCACGTTATCCCCGTATCGATCCTGGATCCTGCCAACGAGGAGGCGTGCCACCAACGACGACGCCGCGTAAGCGATGAAGTAGATACTCGCCGCATCGGGGATTCCGAGGTTCTGGGTGTGCACAGCTAGGAAGCTCAATACCGATGCGTAGGAGAACCCCGCGATGCCGATGACCCCGCCGATCCGCAGGCCCGCGCGGTCGATGAACGTACCGAGCTGCAACGACCACTTCTGAGCGCGTTCCTCCTCGCTCGGCTGGCGCTCGGGGATGGTGAAGAACCAGCCGGCTATGAGCCCTGCGCCGCCGAGGGCCGCCGCGAGAAGGAAGACCGATTCGAATCCGTAGTTCTGGCTCAACCACACGGCGAGGAAAGGCCCCAGCGCCGTGGAGAGGGTCGTCGCGGTCGCGAAGTACCCGTTGCCCTCGGCACGCCTCTCGCTGGGGATGACCGACTGGATGGAGGCCACCAGCGCGGTATTGCCCGCCCCGAACGCAACCCCATGCGCGAGCCGGAGAAGTATCAGCACACTCAGGTTCGACACCGGGATATAGGCGATTCCGATCAGGATGTAACTGACCATCGAGATGAGCACTAGGCGGCGCCGGCCGACGAAGTCCAGGAACTTCCCCGCGAAAAGCCTGCTGACGACGGCCCCGAGGATGAACCCCGAGGAAGCGAGCCCGGCAAGGGAGTCACTCGCTGCGAACATCTCCACGGCGTAGCCCGCCATCGAGGTGAGCAGGAGGTAGAAAACGCTCGACATGAACAGGTTTCAGTGCCGGGGCGGGCATCCCGGGGCGCCTCTTGCTGCGCCCGATCCAGTGGCAATACGGTATGGAAATGAAAACATCACGACTGCGTCGTCTCCTGATCCCCACCGCCACCGCCGTCCTTCTCCTGAGCGGGTGCTCCGCGGTAGGGGATGCAGAACCTTCTGAGGCGAGCGCGGAGCAGCCGGGCGAGAGCGCCCCAGAGGTAGAGGAACCGGACCCTTCAGAGGCGCCCGCGCCGACCGAGGAGCCCGGCGATGCGCCCGCGCAGACCGAGGCGCCCGCTGCTCCCCAAGAAGGGGCAGAAAGTTCCGACTGCCTGGTCGGCGACTGGGTCATCTCCGAGGAGCAGATGCAGCGTTTCTACGATTCGATGGACGTGCCGGCGGATTTTCATATCACCGGCGATACGGGCTTGAGCTTCGCGGCGGACACCTACGAATACACTCCCGACTTCCAGCTGAAGATGGATCTAGGTGGGCAGGAGGCCTCTGGGACTTTGACCGGGAGCATCACCGGCGGTTACACCACGCAGGACGGGGTGATCACCACCTCGAACGACGCCAATGATATTGACATGGCCATCACCGTGGCGGGAGTGACGATGGATGGCACGGACACGGGTGAGGCCTTCATCGAATCCTCCCCCGTCAACTCGGCGCCCTACGAATGCACCCCGGCGGGCCCCGTGATCACCTTCGAGAACACCGGTGACGGGGTGGATATTCAGCTCCAGCCCCGGGAATGACCGCCCGGCGGCCGCCGGGCCCGGCGCAGTCTCGCCCTACAGGTCGTAATAGAGCTGGAACTCGTAGGGGTGGGGGCGGCGCCGCATCTCATCGATCTCTTCGACTCGCTTGAGTTCGATCCAGGTGTCGATGAGGTCGGGGGTGAACACCCCACCCTCGAGGAGGTACTCATGATCCTCCTCCAGGTGCGCAAGTACCTCCTCCAGCGACGCGGGCACCTGTGCGGTATCGCGCTCCAGGTGGGCGGGGAGGTGGAAAAGATCCAGATCGATCGGCTCAGGTGGCTCGATCTGGCGGCGAATGCCGTCCAGCCCAGCCATCAGTTGCGCCGAGAAGGAGAGGTAGGGGTTACCCGAGGGGTCCGGGCATCGGAACTCGATCCGCTTCGCCCCCGGGCTGGTACCGGTGATCGGGATACGGATGCATGCCGAACGGTTCCTCGAGGAGTACACCAGGTTCACCGGCGCCTCATACCCGGGAACGAGCCGGCGGTAGGAGTTGACGCTCGGGTTCGTGAACGCGAGCAGGCTCGGGGCGTGGTGCAGAATCCCGCCTACGTAGTGCCGCGCAAGCTCGGACAACCCGGCGTACCCATCCTCGTCGTAAAACAACGGCTTCCCGCCCGACCACAGCGACTGGTGGCAGTGCAGCCCAGAGCCGTTCTCTCCGTAGAGCGGTTTGGGCATGAAGGTCGCGGATTTTCCTGCGGTCAGCGCCGTGTTCTTGACGATGTACTTAAACAGCATCAGATCGTCTGCGGCGGCGAGCAACGTGTTGAATCGGTAGTTGATTTCGCTTTGACCTCCGCTGCCCACCTCGTGGTGGGCGCGTTCCACCTGGAATCCCGCCGCTCCCAGCGTGGCAGCCATTTCATCCCTCAGGTCGGCATCGTGGTCCGAGGGCGGGACGGCGAGGTACCCGCCCGTCGCGCGGATCTTGTGCCCGTGGATTCCGCTGGGGTCGTTTTCGCCGGTGCTCCACGCGCCCGATTCCGATTCCACCCGGTAGAAGGTCGAGTTCATCGTCGATCCGAACCGCACGTCGTCGAACAGGTAGAACTCCGCCTCTGCCCCGAAGTACACCGTGTCCGCGATCTGGCTGGCGCGCAGGTAGTCCTCGGCTTTCCGGGCGACGTTGCGCGGGTCCCGGGAGTACGCCTCGAGTGTCACGGGGTCGTGCACGGAGGCGTTCATCATGAGTGTGCGGCGGCGGCGAAACGGATCGATACGGCTGGTTGTCACATCCGGGATCAGGGTCATATCCGACTCGTGGATGCGTTGGAATCCGCGCACCGAGGAGCCGTCGAACGCCACACCACTTCTGAAGAAGTCGGTGGTGACCTCGCCGGCGGGAATCGTGAGCTGGTGTGTTCCGCCGGGGAGGTCGCTGAATCGGATCGCAACGAACTCGACGGAAGTCTCGCTGAGGAACCCTAAGAGGTCTTCGGTGGTAGTGAACAAGTTAGGAACTCTCAGGTGTGGTCAACGTGCGCAGGGCATTTCAAGGGTATCGCAGCGTCCTCCCGCTTGCCCAGCGTCGAGAAGCCGTACACTGCGAGTATGAACCTGAGCACCCTTCCCGGCGGGGTGGTGCACGAGATTCCGTCGGATCTCGCGCTAGCCCTCAACTCCAGTGCGAGCGCTGCGACCGCGTGGGAGGACATCACCCCACTGGCTCGCAACGAATTCATCTGCTGGGTCGAGGACGCCAAACGCCCCGCCACCAGGGAACGCCGCATCGGGCGCACCGTGGAGGAGCTCAACGAGGGCATGCGCCGCCCGTGCTGCTGGCCGGGGTGTTCGCACCGCGGATAGACCCGACCCCGCCTCCCAGCGGAGCCGCAGTCCCTGCGCCGAACTACCTGCGCCGAACTACCTGGGGTTCTCCTCGGTACGCGGGTTGGCTTGGGCCTCCATCCCCTCCGCCATCATCCGCTCGTCGCCGGTCGCTTCGGCGATCTCCTCCTGCACCTCGCCCTGACGCTTGGTCGCTTCTTCTTTTCGCTTATCTGACATCGTGACCTCCATTCCGCCCCACCGTAGACACAGCCGGGCAGGGACTCAAGGGGTTGCGCGAGCCGGGCTTAGATGCGACCGCGCAGTTCCTCCGCCGAGCTCACCGGCGCGGCTTTGGTCTGGCGGATCAGCTTCTCAGCCTGCGGCAGGGCGTCCCACGTGTTCCACAGCAGTACTCCGCGTACCTGGCCGGCGAGGTCTCCGGCGCCGAGGTAGTACACCACTGCCGCGGATTCGTCCTCGTTCCAATCCACCAGGGTTTCCAGCCTCGCGTCGAGCTCCCCTATCGCTTCGTATCCGTCGTCGAAGAGGTCGGACCAGAAGAACGGGGTGTGCTGGTAGGGCCCGCCCTCGCCAGCGATGACGCGCCCGGCGGACTTGCCCATCGTTTCTGCGTTGTCGATGTGCTCCACCCGGCGCTGCCCGAGCAGCGCGTCGGGGTAGGCTGCGACATCACCGACGGCGTAAACATCTTCCGCGGAGGTACGCAACTTCTCATCGACGACGATCCCGCCCTCAACCTCGATACCAGCCTCTCGGGCCAGCCCCGTGCGGGGGCGCACCCCGACTCCGAGCACGACCACGTCGCCGGAGAGCTCGCGGCCATCTTTGAGCGTGACCGTCGCGGAGCCGTCGTCGGCCTTCACTGAATCGAACATCCCCTGAACGATTTTCGCGCCTCGGCCCCGGAACTTCTCGGTGATTTTCGCTGCAAGCTCCTCGGGGAACATCCGTTCCTGCACGTGTTCTTCGGGCATCACCATCGTCACCGCCACCTCGTTCTGGATCAGCGCGGAGGTGAGCTCTGCGCCGATGTAGCCGCCGCCGATGATGACGGCGTGGGTGCCCGGTGCGGCAACGGCCCGCAGCGCCTGGAAATCTGCCGCTGAACGGTAGGTGAGGATGCGTGGGCCGGTGGTCGCCCCGAGCCGCAACGGGTCAGAACCGGTGGCGAGCACGAGTTTGCCGTACCCCACGCGGTTTCCGCTTTCCAGGGTGATCTCGTGGGCTCCGGGGTCTATCGAGGTGACCCACACGCCGAGGTGCAGATCGGCACTCGCGTCGTCTCCTAGGAGATACGAATCCTCGAGCGTCTTTCCAGCTTCCAACCACAGCGTTTTGGACAGGTCCGGACGGTATAGCGGCGGGGTGGACTCCGCACCGAATACCCCGATGGTGGAGGCGGCATCTGTTTCGCGGATCCCGTTGATCACCCCGGCCGCGGCGGGGCCCGCCCCGATGATGACGACGTCGTATTTTTCAGCCATTCTTCTGCTCCTTAAGCAATTGGTGGCGGAATGTTCTAATCGGCGGGATCCGCGAGCAACTCCTCTCGCGCTAGGCAGTCGCGGCGCAAATCACCGGTGAGAATCCTTGTTTGGGTATCGACCCGGGGGCTCGCACCCGTCGTGGCGTCATCATGTGTGCTGCGCACCCACGGTGACGCCGGTATTGGGGAAGTTCGCGCGGGTGGACGGGAATCTCGAATTGCCCGGCGCCGCGATGATCAACTTCTCCGACCTTTCGCCATTCCTCGGGGGGAGCTTGCGTTGCAGTCATGAGACGCTCCTTCGCCAGCAGCTCTGCCCCGAACCGGTCTGAAAGGTAGATGTGTTTTATTTATAGAGCGCCGGAGGTTGTTCCGTCAAGGATCGGGGAAACGACCTCGCTGCTCCACCCGGCGGAGTTTTGCGTTGAACCCACACACGAGTTCGGATTAACGCCCGGCCAGTGCGCGGAAGGGGGCAGTATCCCCGAGGCAGCGCCGATCCGCCCGCGCGGGCTCCAGCGCCGTTCAGGCCTGCGGCTCGGCGAAGGATCCCAGTGCGCGCAACGCGTCCTGCAGGGGCTCGTTAAACGGCCGGGAGCCCGGCGTTTCCGCCGCCCACGCCTCCAGCGCGGCGAAGAACGCCCCGGCGTGCGCCCGCGCTAGGACATCCGACTCCAGGGCGCCCCGCCCCGACGCGCGTAGCCCCGCGCTGAGCACTCCCGCGAGCGCCGCTTGCCTCTGCGCTCCGGTGGCGGACAGCTCGCCCGTCACGCCCATCGCCTCGGCGTTGGCCAAGGCGAGCACGGCCACTCCGGGCTTTAGCTCACCGGCAACCGCGCCGAGAAGCGCCCTGATCTGCCCCAGCTCGGTTCCGCCCTCCCCCTGCGCCTCCAACGCTCGGCGAACTTCGCTGATCGCATCGTCGACGGACGCCCACAACAGGTCGGATTTGGAGTCGACGTAGTTGAAGAAGGTGGCCCGGCTGACCCCCGCGCGGCGGGTGATGTCCGCGACCGAAGTTTCGGCATAGCCGCGCTCGAGGAAGAGTTCGCAGGCCGCCTCTTCCAGCATTTCACGGGAGATCGCCCTGGGGCGCCCCGCCGGACGGGGAGTGTTCACGCCTCCAGCCTACGACCCGGCGGGGGCACTCGGGGGCAATTGTTGCTCAGGCCTACGAATACTGCCCAATTACGGCTAATGTGAGGAGATGAGAGCACGACGGGGTATCTCGATAGTTTTCGCCGCAGCTGCGCTTGCGGCGTGCACGTCAGGGTCAGGCGCTGATGATCCGGCGCCGGAAATCCCCTCGCAGCCAGTTTCCGCCCAGCCAAGTCCGGATGCCTCCGACCCGAGCGGAGCCGTTGGGGCAACGATTCCAGGTTGCGAGGAGCTCCTCACCGCTGAGGATCTCTCCTACTACTTCCCCGAGAACTCCGGCGCCGCCGAGATCGTGCCGACACCCGCGGGTTGGGGCCCGCCGGAAGACCACATGGCGGACGACCACCTGCGCCCGTTGATGGCCCAGGCGCAGGATCCAGCTAGCTGCACCTGGGGCATCCCGGGAACCGACAATTTCTTCACCATCATCATTGCGCACGTGACTCCCGCGCTCGCGAGTGATGTGGGAACCGAGATCGCCGACCAGGGTTACCCAGACATGCATCCGCCCACTCGGGGATACGCGTTCGAGGACGCCGAGTCGAACTCCAGCGGGGTGCACCTGATCGAAAACGAGTTCTGGCTCGTCTTCCAAGGGGGGCCGGGGTCGATTAACGCCGACGACGCCGAGCGGCACGGGTTCGCGACCGTGCTGGGCAACGTTTCCGACCGCATCTCCAACTAATTACCTCGCGGGGTGTGAGCGAGATCGCGTCGCCGCACCTCTGAACTACCGATATTGTTAGACGCGGACTAAAAATATCGTTTGGTGAAAGGTTCACATGTCTCGGCGTCTCCCCCTTCCCGCGGTAGCAGCAGCAACCGCCCTCCTGCTATCCGCCTGCGGTTCCGGCGGTGAGAGCTCCGCGCAGGCGCCAGAAGACCCCTCCCCGACTGATGCGTCCGGCGGCACCCTCGTTTACGCGACGGGGGATGCCGAGCCGACCTGCTTGGACCCCCACGTCGGTGGTAACTACCCCCAGGCCCTCATCTCCACTCAGTACCTCGAACCCCTCGTGGGTCGCGACTCCCAGGGTCAGATCCAACCCTGGCTCGCTACGGAATGGGAGGTCGCCGATGACGGCCTCACATGGGATCTCACCCTCGGGGAAGGAATCACCTTCACCGACGGGACCCCGCTGAACGCCGAAGCGGTGAAAGTGAACGTGGAACACCTGCAGGACCCCGAAACCGCCTCCTCCACCGGGTACCTCGCCGTCGAGAAGATCGCCGAGGTCGAGCCCGTCTCGGAGACCCACGTCCGCTTCCACCTCTCCGAACCGGACTCCTCACTACTGGAATCCTTCAGCCAACAGTGGACGGCGATCCAATCCCCCGAAGGAATCGCGCGCGGTATGGACGAGAACTGCGCCGCGCCGATCGGGACCGGCCCGTTCGTCGTCAAGGAGTGGGTACCCCAGCAACACGTGCTGCTCGAGCGCAACGAGGACTACAACACCCACGGCCCGGAGGCCACCCACGACGGGCCCGCCCTTCTGGAGGCGATCGAATGGCGCTTCGTGCCCGACCCCGCCACCCGTCAAGCGGCCCTCACCTCGGGTGAGGTCCACATGATCGACAACCCCGAACCTGACGCGATCGCGGGCGCGCCCGACACCGTCACCCACATCGACGCACCCCGGCCGGGATCGGTCAACCGGATCGAACTCAACTCCGCCCAGGCCCCCTTCGACGACGTGCGCGTGCGCGAGGCGTTCATCCGCGTCGCGGACATCGGCCCGGGCATCGACACCCTCTATCAAGGGGTGGCCGAGCGTTCCTACTCACCGCTCTCCAGCGTCGAGCCCTTCGCCTACTCCGACGACTCCCTCTTCACCCCCGACCCGGCCCAGGCCGAAACTCTCCTCGACGAGGCGGGCTGGGAGGAGACCGACGCCGAGGGCTACCGGATCAAAGATGGCGAGCGCCTCACCGTGCGCTTCCCCGTTTCCACCAATCAGTCCGTAGCCGCGGAGCGGGCTCTGTTCGAGCAGATCCAATCGCAGGCCAAGGCCGTTGGATTCGAGGTCATCCTCACCCCTCTCGACCTCTCTGCGTGGTACCAAGCGCTCGAGGCCCCGGAAAGCGAGAGCGACGGGTACGGCTACGAGGCGGTCTCCGCTCCGTACACCAAGGTCGGGCCCGATGTGCTGCGGATCCTCTACCACTCCGACGGCACTATCCCCGCCCCGAGCGGCTATTTCGCTAACCACGCCCAGATCATTGACGAGGAGGTGGACGAGCTGCTGGAGCAAGCAGCCCGCGACTCCGACCCCGAGCTGCGCAATGACACCTACGAGGAGGTGCAGCGCCGCGTGCTCGAGGGGTACTACATCCTTCCGCTGTACGATCAGCAGAACCACTTCCTCATCAGCGGGGCGGAGGGGATCACTACCCTCGGCACGGTCGCAACACCGACCTTCATCAACGCGCACCTCGCCGAGTGACCCGTGTTGGCACTCCGGTGGCTCGCGGGGCGGGTCGGCGCGGCACTCCTCGTCGCCTGGGTGGTTGCCACCGTCGTGTTCTTCGCTCTGCGGGCCGCCGGGGGTGACCCCACCGAGGCGATCCTCGGCGGGCCCGGTTCCCAGACCAGCCCGGAGGCGGTGGCGCGGGTGCGTGAGGAGTACGGTCTCGACGAGCCGCTCATCGTCCAGTACCTCCTCCAGCTCGCCCGCATCGTCACCTTCGACCTCGGCGACTCCTACGCTAGGCGCCGCCCGGTGGCAGAGCTGATCTCCGGGCAACTCGCCTCCACCCTCATCCTTTCGGCCCTGGCTCTGGCACTCGCCTGGGCGATCGCGCTCGGTGTCGCTACGGCGGCCGTCAAGGGCGGCAGGCGCGCCGAGCGGATCCTGCGCCTCGGGGAGATCATCGCCTCGGTGATGCCGCACTTCTGGTTGGGGGCGGTGCTCATCGCCATCTTCGCGGCGGGCCTGGGGTGGGTTCCCGCCACCTCCGCCGCCAACACCCCCGCCTCCCTCGCCCTCCCCGCCATCACTCTCGCCGTACCCGTGGCCGGGTTCCTCGGTCAGGTGATGCGCGACGGTTTGGCGCAGGCGCATTCGAGCCCCTTCGCCACATCCTCTCGGGCCCGCGGCGCGTCGGAATCGTGGGTGCTGTGGCGCCACTCCCTGCGCCACGGCGCGCTCCCCGCGATCGCGCTGACCGGGTGGGCCTTCGGATCACTCCTTTCGGGCGCAGTGATCGTCGAGACCCTCTTCGCCCGCCCGGGGCTGGGCCGCCTCCTCATCGACGCCACTCACTCGCGTGACGTCCCAGTGGTGATCGGGGTAGTGCTCGTCGTCGCCCTAGGTTACGTGCTCATCATCGCGGTGACCGACCTGCTCGAACGCCTCATCGATCCGCGGTCCGCGGCCGCCCTGGAGGCGGAAGCATGAGCCGGCTCGGCTTGGGCGGGTGGTTGAGCGCGTTCTCACTCCTCCTCGTCGCCCTTGCGGCAATCTTCCCGCAGGTACTCGCACCCGCCGACCCCACCGGAATCGATCCCTCCGCGGCGTTCTCACCTCCCGGCAGGGATGCCATCCTCGGCACCGACACCTCCGGCCGCGACGTGTTCACCCGCGTGGTGCACGGCACCCGCGAGTCTGTCGGGATCGCCCTCGCCGCCACCGGCATCGGCATGGCACTCGCCCTTGTTCTTGGATTCGGCTCCCTGGCCGGCCGGTGGGTCGACATCGCGCTTTCACGGGTGAACGAAGTCCTGTTCTCCTTGCCCACCCTCGTGCTCGCACTCCTGTTGGTATCTGTTCTCGGGGCGGGTGTGCGTGCCTCGGTCATCGCGGTCGGGCTCGCCACCGCGCCCGGGTACGCGAGGATCCTGCGCTCCCGCGCGAGAGGGGTCTTTGCGAGCGGATACGTCGCCGCCGCCCGAATCGAGGGAACAGGCCCGTTTCGGATCTTCATCCGCCACGTGCTGCCCAACACCCTTTGGCCCCTGCTCGCCATCGCCACGCTCGGGATCGGCCAGGCGATCGTGTGGGTCTCTTCCTTGAGTTTCCTCGGCCTCGGCGCCCTCCCCCCTTCTCCGGAATGGGGCGCCATGCTCAGTGACGGGCGCCTGTACATCCAGAGCGCGTGGTGGCTCACCGCCGCCCCGGGTTTGGCGATCACGATCACCGCTGCGGCAACAACGATTCTCGGCCGGCGCCTGACGGAGGTGAACCCAGGATGAACAGAACCACCCGCGTGCGAGGCCTCAGCGTCTCGTTCCCCGGGGTCGGCACCGTGCTCAACGGGGTTGACCTGGACCTTCCGCCGGGCCGCTGCGTAGCGATCGTCGGGGAGTCCGGCGCGGGCAAGTCGGTTCTGGCGAGAGCACTCCTTGGGCTGGCCGGAGAAGGCGGCGCACGTGCCCAGGTGGATGCCCGGGAACTCATCGTCACCGGTGAGGATATGCGACACGCCTCCCCGCGGAGATGGAGATCCCTGCGGGGTGACCGGGTGGGCCTGGTACTTCAGGATGCGCTGCAATCCCTCGATCCCCTCCGCCGTATCGGCGCCGAGGTGGGGGAATCCCTCGCGGTTCGCGACCGCCGGCGACGGCCTCCCCGCAGGGAGCGCGACCTAGAGGCGATCCAGGCGCTCTCCCGGGCGGGGTTGCCGGAGGCGGCCCTGCAACTTCGGCGCAGCTCCGAGGAGCTTTCCGGGGGGATGCGCCAACGTGCGTTGATAGCGTCGGCCATCATCGGCGACCCTGCTCTGGTGATCGCTGACGAACCCACCACCGCACTGGACGCCACGGTGGCCGGTGGTGTGCTCGACCTGCTCGGGGGCCTGCGAGACGGCGGCACCGCCGTCCTGCTCATCACCCACGACCTCACAGCTGCGCGGCGCATCGCTGACCAGGTCGTAGTGCTAGACGCCGGTGAGGTGGTCGAGGACGCGCCCACATCCCAGGTATTCGACGCACCTCAGCACCCCACCACGCAAGCCTTTCTCACCGCGGTGCCCCGCGGCCCGCGCGAAGATATCGCAGACCCGGGGGCACCGCGGCCGAGCTCCGACACCCCGCCGCTGCTCCGCGCTACCGGTCTGCGCCGCGAGTACCGCCTCCCGCGCCCCGCCTCACCCGTCGTCGCCGTCGACGGCGTGGACCTCTCCGTCCACGCCGGTGAGGTGCTCGGCGTCGTGGGCGAGTCCGGGAGCGGTAAGAGCACGCTCGCCCGGCTCCTGCTCGGGATGGAGAAACCCGGCGCCGGCAGCGTTCACACCTCCGCCCGGATGCGCCTCGTTCCCCAGGACCCGCTCGCCTCGTTCGACCCGAGGTTCACTGCGCGTAAGATCTTGGGCTTCGCGATCGAGTCGGGGCGCTCCGCGCACACACCCGAGGACCTCCTGCGCCGAGTACACCTTCCCGTCTCGGTTCTCGACCGTTACCCGCGGGCTCTTTCCGGCGGGCAACGCCAACGCCTGGCGATTGCGCGCGCGATCGGCGCCGACCCCCAACTCCTCATCCTCGACGAACCCACCTCCGCCCTGGACACCACGGTGCAGAAGTCCATCCTCGATCTCCTCCTGGAACTGCAGGTACGCACGAACATGGCGATGGTGTTCATCTCTCACGACCTTTCCGTGGTGAGGAAGGTCAGCCATTCCATCGCGGTGATGGAGAGCGGAAGGATCGTGGAAACGGGCCCGACCGAGGAGGTCTGGGCCCACCCGCAACACCCGTTCACCGAGAAGCTACTCCGCGCGAGCCGCGGTCGTACTTCTCGTTCTCCTTAGCTCACGTGACCGCAGCACCCCGCCGGCCTTGCGCTTAGGCGTCCCGACGGCGTAGGAGCCACACGCCGATGATGAAGAGCACTGCGACATACGCCATCAGAACGCCGTAACCGGCCCAAGGGCCAAGGAGCTCAGGCCCCATACCCATTCCGTCGGCGGGATCCGACCCGCCCCCCAAGATGATCTGCTCACCCGCAGTGGATGGTAGATAGGGACTGATATCGCGCACGGCCTCCAGCCAGCCTCCGATCATCTGCGCGATGATCGGCAGCAGGAAAAAGATCCCCAGCGACGTCGCGACCGCCCCCGCAGTATGACGCAACAGCACCCCCACCGCCAGGGAGAACAGGGCGACTCCGACGAAGTACAGCCCGGTCCCCCAGAACACCTGTAGCGTCTGGGGATCACTCAGCGGGGCCGGGCCCCCGATGTTACCTAGCATCGGCCATGTCACCAGGTAGGCGATCCCCACCCCCACCACCCCGGTGACGAAGGCGATCGCGGCCATCACCGCCGCCTTGGCGAGGAGTACCGGCACCCGAGTAGGCACAGCCGCCAACGAGGAGCGGATCATTCCGGTCGAGTATTCACCGGAAATGATCAGCACCCCGAGCACGGCGATCGCGAGCTGGGCCATCCCGTAGGCGAACCCGAGCACGATGAGTCCATCGAGGCCCATCACCTCGACATCCCACTCGCCATCATTGGTCGCATTCATCGCCATCGCGGCAATGCCCATCAGGCCGGAAAGGAAGATCATCGCCAACCACGTTGCGGCAAGTACCCAATAGGAAGAACGCAACGACCAGAACTTGATCCACTCCGAGTGCAGCACTCGGGGCAGGGTGACGGGAGAAACTTCAACTGTGTGAGCGTTCGTCGTGCTCATCGGTTCACTCCTTCGGTACGGGGCGCAGGGGCGGAGTGGAACTCCACAGCATCCTGGGTCAATGACAGATACGCATCCTCAAGGGAGGCACGTGCCGGGGTGAGCTCGTGCAGCGCGATGCCCGCGCCCATGGCGGCCTCGCCCACCTGCTCGGCGGTGATGCCGCGGACGTCGATCAGGCCGGGCTCGGCCCCGGGGGCAACGGTGGCGCCCATTTTCTCGAGCACCCCCGTGAGTTCCCCCGCCCGGGGCGTGCGCACCGTCACCGATGTGCCCCGAGCGGCCTCGATGACCTCCTGGACCGAGCCACTGGTGATGATCCGGCCCCGTCCGATGACCAGCAGATGATCTGCGGTGAGTGACATCTCGCTCATCAGGTGGGAGGAGAGGAACACGGTGCGCCCCTGGTCGGCGAGGAAGCGCACCATCGTACGCACCCACTTCACCCCCTCGGGGTCGAGCCCGTTGACGGGTTCATCAAGGATGAGCGTGCGCGGGTCGCCCAGCAACGCGGCGGCGATACCCAACCGCTGCCCCATCCCCAGTGAGAATCCGCCCACGCGCTTATCGGCCACGTCCTGCAGCCCGGTCATCTCGATGACCTCGGTGACCCGGCGCGCGGAAATTCCGTGGGTCGCGGCCATCGCACGCAGGTGGTTACGGGCGCTGCGCGAGGTGTGCACCGCCTTGGCATCGAGCAGCACACCCACCTCGGCCAACGGGCGGGCATGTTCTGCATAGGGTTTGCCGTTCACCGTGACCCACCCCGACGTCGGCCGGTCAAGGCCGACGATCATCCGCATCGTCGTGGATTTTCCCGCTCCGTTAGGGCCGAGGAAACCCGTGACCGTGCCAGGTTCCACCCGAAAACTGATGTTATCCACAGCCGTCGTGGTGCCATACCTCTTCGTGAGCTCATGCGCCTCAATCATTACATCCCTCTCCGTTGGTCCACGTGCTCCCACTAAACCTGAACGCCCATGCCGACCGTCGGCCAGCCGCTAAGGCAACGAGACTCTGCGTTCCCAGGAGATGACCGTCCGCCACATGAGCGCCGCGGTCACTGCAAGAAGCACCGGAACGAACCCCAAGAGTATCGTCTCACTGCTCTGGCCCGAGGTCATCAACACGAAGAAGTTGAAGGAACCCAACCTGGCGCCGCCGGAGGTGGCCTCCAACCCGATTTGGACCAGTGAGGATCCCGAGGAACAGCACTAGTTGCGTGAGTAGGTACAGACCCACCATCACGGGGATGGGACCGCCGATACCGAACCGGTTCAAAGGGGCTTCGCTCCCGATCGATGCCGCGAAATAGTACTGCACGATCCCCGTGAACGCCAGGATCAGGCTTGCGAGCAGGGTCCCGGTGACCACCCACGTAGATACCTGCTGGGAGAATCTGGTGAGCCCCGTGCCGAGATCGGCGAACGGGCGGTCGTTACCCACGAACGCTGCGAACCCAAAGCACACGATTAAAGCGGGGAGCACCTTCCCCTGCCTCGCAAATACAACGCCGTCGAGGATCACCTGCCGGGCCGCCGGATCCACCCCCTGCAATCGGCTCGTCCAGCAGGTATACGTCAGCGCGACGGGCCATCGCCAGTGCGATCTGGACCTTCGCCCGCATTCCTTTGGACATCTGCTTCAGCTTCATCACCTGCTCGAGGGCGAAGTGTTCGATGAGGTCAGTAGCCTTCCCGGCGTCGAAAGCTGCGAAGAAGTCAGAATACAGCAAGACGCATTCGGTGACCGTGGCACCATCGGGCGAGAAGCACGCGGCGGTCGAGACAGACACCCGGGCCTTCGATTCCGAGCCCGGCGCCCGGCCGGCAACCGCAACCTCACCCCGGTACTCGGCAAGGGCCCCGGCGAGAATCTTCAGCAACGTGGTTCTTCCGCAGCCATTCTCTCCCAGCGGCCAACGATCTGCCCCGGCGGGAGTCGTAGGGCCAGGTGTTCAAGTGCCCGGCTGGCGCCGTAGTCCTTGCTCACCGCACGGACCTCGATAGGGGCGGGCCGAATCATCGGCTCACTCCTCGATTGCGGGTCGGTCATGGTTGTGTTCTTCACGTTCTCGCACACAGTAACCGGTGATCGAACTCCGATGCCCGCTCAGGTGAGGTGGTCGAAATCTCCGCGCGCCCATGCCGCATGTCGTTCCGCCGATGCGACGATCCGTTCCCGGGCGGAGTGGGAAATGCGGCCGTAGAAATTGTCATAGGCGCGCTCGAAATCGTACCTTTCGGCGACGTGGGCAGCTATGCGCTTGGCGACAGCGCCCGACAGCGGCAGTCGGTTGGGGAAGGATCGCATGAACGAGGCGGAGGTGCGGTCGGCGTTCACTCCGATGGTGTCTCCGCACAGGAGCACACCCCGGCCATCGGCTCCGGGCCAGTGAATGACGGCGCTGCCCGGGAAGTGCCCCCCGGGTTGGGAGGCGGTGATCGATGCCGCGGGGCGGGTCTCCCCCTCCCACAGGTGCACGCCCTCCGGCCGGACCCCCAGCCATCGCGCGTCCACTTTCGAGACGTACACGGGCGCCTCGAGCGCCCCCGCCCACAGTGACTGCACCCCGAACATGTGCGGATGAGTCGGGATGATTGCCAGCATCGGGCCAAGGTCGGCGACGGCGGAGACCGCGGCGGCATTGATCGCGGCAGGAACATCGACCATGACGGCCCCCTCCGGAGTCACCGCGACCTTCGCCTGCTGCCCAATGCCGACCCCGCCGCGCACGGTGAGGCCCCACAGGTCCGTTTCGAGCTCTAAGACGTCGATCTCCCCATTGAACTCCGCCGGGTCGGCCCAGTGTTGGCGCCCGTCGGCAGCGAGGTACTGGCGCTCGTCGTCGCAGATGGGGCAGAGCGCCGGCAGATCGGCGGCGTCGTACTCCACCCCACACAC
>CAJDUU010000059.1_pt1 | contig 30443 bp, 28 predicted proteins | sample 7391041 | NCBI WGS metagenome assembly CAJDUU01 (sample SAMEA7055689, study PRJEB34461) | soil metagenome | biome: terrestrial ecosystem; feature: Peninsula; material: soil | place: Antarctica | collected 2016 | reverse complement strand
TCATCATCCTCACCGGCGACCTCGGGGCGGGTAAGACCACCTTCACCAAAGGGGTCGCAGCTGGCCTAGGGGTGGAGGGGCACGTCTCCTCGCCCACCTTCATCATCGCCAGGGTGCACCCCGGCCCCATCCCGCTGGTTCACGTGGATGCCTACCGACTCACCGGCCTGGCAGAGGTGGACGATCTCGACCTGGATTCTGACCTGGAAGAATCCGTCACGGTGGTCGAGTGGGGCGAGGGACTGGTGGAGGACCTCTCCGAGGACCGCCTCGAAATCTCCATCGTGAGACCCCGCGGGGAGGACACCCGCGGGCGGTACGCCCGGATTCAACCGATCGGGGAACGGTGGCGCGGGGTGAACCTGGAGGAAGTGGGAGTGGACCTGGAAATCTCTCAGGGGTGACCTGCTCGGCCCCAGGACCTGATTACACTTGAGAACATGCTCCTCAGCCTGGACACTTCCCACGGCGCCTCAGTGGCGCTGCTTGACGACTTCACGGTATTAGGTGTTGCCGCCAGCGATAACCCTCGCCGCCACACCGAGTCTCTCACCCCTCTCATCTCCGAGGTGCTCACCGGCGCCAACGTGGAGATCGGGGATCTCACCGGCATCGCCGTGGGCACAGGCCCGGCCCCCTTCACCGGACTGCGCGTGGGGTTGGTCACCGCACGCACCCTCGCGTTCGCACGCGGAATCCCCGCGTACGGTGTCTCAGCGCTCGCGGGCGTGGCGCGGGGGGTGTTCGACTCCGAGGACCTTGGCGAGGTCACCGTGGTGACCGATGCCCGTCTACCCCGAGCACTTCGACGGGTCCGCTGCCCGGCTCGACGCCGCGGCGCTCGGAAGGATCGCCCTCTCGAGGGTGCGCAAGGCAGCAGCGGAAGGCCTCGCGGTTGATCTCCCCACGGAACCGCTCTACCTGCGCCGCCCGGACATCCATTCGGGGGCAGGGCGCAAACGCGCGTCGTGAGTCCGCACCTGCGCCCGATGGAAGTAGAGGATCTCGGGCCCGTCGAGCGGCTCGAGGCGGAGCTGTTCGGAATCGGCAAATGGACCCGCGGCATGTTCCTCTCTGAACTCGGCGCACCCCTGCGCCACTACCGGGTCGCGGAACGCGACGGCCAGATCCTCGGGTACGCAGGAATCGCGCTGGGGGAGACCAGCCAGGTGATGACCATCGGGGTGCACCCAGGCCATCGCCGGGAGGGAATCGGCCGGCTGCTCCTGGCCGATCTCCTGGACGCCGCGCGCGAAGCGGGCGCGAGGGAGGTAATCCTTGAGGTGAGGGTGGACGCCGAAGCGCCCCAGGCGATGTACCGAAAATTCGGATTCGACCCGATCGCAGTACGGAAGAACTACTATCAGAGCGAGGGCGTGGACGCCCTCGTGATGCAGAAGCAGTTGCGGCGCCGAATTGGCCCGGTGGGTTCGGAGGTAGCGGAATGAGACGGTCGGTGTACGTTACGACGGAGCGTTTAGCCGCAGAGCTGCGGTGGAACACACCCCCAGTCGTCCTAGACGTGCGGTGGACCTTGGAGCAACCCAACGGCTACCCCGCCTACCTGGCGGGCCGCATCCCCGGGGCGAGATATGTTGACTTGGAAACCGAACTTTCGGGCGAGGCGAGCGAGCGCGGCGGGAGGCACCCCCTCCCCGACGTCACGAACCTCCAACACACGGCGCGAGGGTGGGGGTTGAACGACGGTGACGCCGTCGTCGTGTACGACGACGCCGGCGGGGCCGCCGCCGCGCGTGGGTGGTGGGTGCTGAAGTGGGCGGGGGTGGAGAACGTGCGCATCCTCGACGGGGGGTTCCGCTCCTGGGCCGGGCACGGGCTCACCAGTTCGGGCCCGCCGCCGCGCCCCCGCCGCCGACGCGCCCTCGGCAACGTCACCCTCACGCCCGGGAACATGCCGACGATCACTGCCGACGAAGCAGCCGAGTTCGACGGACTCCTGCTCGACGCCCGTGCCCCCGAACGTTACCGAGGCGAATTCGAACCCCTCGACCCCCGCGCCGGTCACATCGCAGGAGCGGTGAATGCGCCGCACACCGCGAACCTCACCCCGGCGGGGCGGATACTCCCAGAAAAGGAACTGCGCGAACGCTTCCGGGCCCTCGGCGCACTCGCCGGGCGCCCCGTGGCCGCGTACTGCGGGTCCGGGGTGACCGCGGCGCACAACATCGCAGCTCTCGCCTCCCTCGGGGTGGAAGCGGCGCTTTACCCCGGATCGTGGTCGCAGTGGTCCTCCGACCCGGCCCGCCCTGCCACCGTGGGCGGGTAGCTCCTAACCCACGGGGCGCGGAGTACGACGGCTCCGCAGGCGAGGTGCGGAAACTCAACGACCAGCACGCATTCGTCTCCGTGGAGGAGGAACACCAGAGGTGGGATCGGTGCTGAGCGTCGGCATCTCCCGCCCCTGCACCACCTTCGACGAGTGGGTGTACCTACCGGTGGTCTCCCAGGGCGGCAGGGTGCGTGACCTAATCCGGACGTTCTTCTGAAAACCACCGCCACCCGAGCGTCTCCGCACGGGAGTTCACGAGCGAGGAAGCCCGCGTCATCCCCGGTGGGAAGGAAAGCGTAAGCTTGAGGGGTGCAGAAACAACCCGTAGTGCTCGGCATCGAAACCTCCTGCGACGAAACCGGGATCGCGATCGTTCGCGGCCTCGACCTGCTCGCTGACGTCACTGCCTCATCGATGGAGGATCACGCGCGTTTCGGCGGTATCGTGCCAGAGGTGGCCTCCAGGGCGCACCTGGATGCGTTCGTCCCCACGCTCGAGGAGTGCCTGGACCGAGCCGAGATGACACTGCAGGATATCGACGCCATCGCGGTCACCGCGGGGCCCGGGCTGATCGGCTCCCTCACGGTGGGGGCGGCGGCGGCGAAAGCGCTCGCGCTCGCATCCGGCAAACCCTTCTACGGGGTGAACCACATCCTCGGGCATATCGCGGTGGACTCCCTCGTGCACGGCCCCTTTCCCGCAGAGTTCATCGGCCTCGTGGTTTCGGGCGGCCACTCGAGCCTCATGCTGGTTGGTGACATCGCCTCGGACATCACCGAACTCGGTCGGACCCTCGACGACGCCGCGGGGGAGGCCTTCGACAAGGTCGGGCGGATGCTCGATCTGCCGTACCCCGGGGGGCCGCACATCGACCGGCTCAGCCAGGGCGGGGACCGGAACGCGTTCCAGTTCCCCCGCGGACTGTCCAAGGGCAAAGAACTTGCCAAGTACCCCTACGACTTCTCGTTCTCCGGCCTGAAAACCGCAGTCGCCCGGGCGGTGGAAGGGTTCGAGGACGTCGGACTCGCGGTGCCAGCGGCCGACCTCGCCGCGTCGTTCTCCGAGGCGGTCGTCGAAGTCATCGTCGATAAGACATTGCGCGCCGCACGGGATCATGGCGTCGACACCGTCGTGATCGGGGGAGGGTTCTCCGCGAACTCCCGCCTGCGCGAACTCGCCGCCGAGCGTCTCGAACCCGAGGGGATCACGGTGCGGATCCCACCGATCCGGTACTGCACCGACAACGGGGCGATGATCGCCGCACTCGGTTCGCACGTGGTCTCCGCCGGTCTGGAGCCCTCCGATCTCGCGATCACGGTGACCTCGCAGATGCCCCTGGATAGGGTGCTCGCCGGGGTCTGACCCGCCGGCGCAGCCGATTTCGCCGCCTACCTCACCAGTATTGGTGACGGCCCGCAGTGGCGGATCCCTTTAAAAACCTCCACTATGGTGCAGTAGCCACCCCACGCCCGGAAGGAATGCCCCGATGCGCCGCCTGATCATCGCCGCCATCATGGTAGTCACGGGGTTCTTCGCCGCCGCCTGCACGCCGGTCGCCCCCGAAGAGGTGCCCCCCGACCCCGGCGCGGCGTCGGAGCACTCACCGGAGGAGACCACGACGCCGCCCCCGCCCCCGCTCCCCTGGGGGCCTACCCAGGACGAGGTCGATGAGACTACCGCTCAGGCGGCGGAACTCTCTGACGAGGAACTCGCGGGCCTGGTGATCGTGGCGAGGTACGACGGGGCGGGGGCCGAACACGCAGTGGCGCTGATGGAGGAACTGCACCTGGGCGGGGTCATCCTGTTCGCCCCCAACATCGAGAGCCTCGGCCAGGTGCAGCGGGTCACGGAGGCCGTGCAGGGGGCCAACGCGGGGCTGAACCGGGATTGGCCCGCGATCGTCGCCGTAGACAACGAAGGCGGAATCGTGCAGCGGCTCTCGGGCCAGGTCGGGCCGTGGACTACCTTCCCCCCGTTCGCCGCCGCGGGTGAAGCCGATGCGCAGGTCGTGCAGGAGGCAATGGAGGCAATGGCCAGGGAGTTGCGGGCGTCGGGGCTCAACACGAACTACGCGCCGGTCGCCGACGTGACGGCCCCGGGCGACGCGGCGATCGGGAGCCGCTCACCCTCGCACTCCCCGGAGCGCGCGGCGCGGGCGGTGGCGGCCGCCGTCGAAGGGTTCGCCGCCGGTGGGGTGCTCTCGAGCGTGAAACACTTCCCAGGTCACGGCGGGCTCACTACCGACTCGCACGAGGCGCTCCCCGTGCAGGAGGCGACCACCGCAGACCTGGAAGCGCGGGATCTGATTCCCTTCCGGGCTGGGATCGAGGCCGGCGCCCCGATGGTGATGCTCGGGCACATCGCCGTTAGGGAGTGGGACGGCGGGGCCCCCGCGTCACTCTCCCCGGTGGCCTACGACTATCTGCGGAACGAATTGGGCTTCACCGGGGTGACCATCACCGACGGTCTCGATATGGGGGCGCTGGAGGGAACCTCGGGGGAGATCGCCGTCCGCGCGGTGAACGCCGGAGCGGACATTCTGCTCACCCCCGCCGACGCCCGAGGCGCCCGCGACGGGCTGCTGGGTGCGCTCGAATCAGGGGAGCTCGACCGGGAGCGTCTGGAGGAGGCCGCCGGGCGGGTCATCGCGATGATGCGCCACCAGAGGCACCTAGCCGAGGTCTCGGGCCCGGTAGGTGAGGGCGACGTCGGATCCGCCCACGAGGCGGCGCAGAGGCTCGCCGGGCACTAGTCCCGCGTTCACGGCGAGGCGCCCTCCTGCGTGGGAAGGGGGCGGTCCTCCTTGAATTCCCGGACCAGGTGGGCAACCACAGCTTCGAACCCGCCGAGTTCGAACGCCTGGCGTTGGCGTTGGTAGGAGGCGCCGAGCCGGATGATCTCCCGTACACCGGCGAGCTCGCTTGTGCACCCGAGGTCGGAGGCAACGGGCATCAGCTCGGCGACCAGACCCTCCAGGGCGTCGGCCACGGGCTCCTCCTCACCCCCCTGGTCAAGAATGATGATCGCGTCCATGCCGTACCTCGCGGCCCGCCATTTGTTCTCGGAGAGGAACCACGGGGAGATCGACGGCAGCGGTTCACCCGCGTCGATCTTGCGGGAGAGGTGCTCCACCAGGCAGTGGGCGAGCGCCACGATGCTGGCAAGCTCCCCGACGTTGGAGATGCCGTCGAAAACCCGGAGTTCTATCGTGCCGAAGTGGGGAGAGGGGCGGATATCCCAACGGACCTCGTCAACCGAGTCGATGACGCCGGTATGGCGCATGTCGCCCACGTAACGTTCGAACATCTCCCAAGAGTCCACGGTGGTGTAGGGGAGACCAGCGGTCGGCAACTGCTGGAACAACAGGGCGCGGTTGGAGGCGTACCCGGTATCCCGCCCGTCCCAGAACGGGGAGGAGGCGCTCAACGCCAGCAGGTGCGGGTAGTAGGCGAGCAGGGCGCCGATCAGGGGGAACACCTTCGCCCGGTCTTCGATGCCCACGTGTACGTGCACCCCATAGATGAGCATCTGGCGCCCCCAGAACTGGGTGCGATCAATCAGGGTTGCGTACCGAGCCTTGTTGGAAACCTTCTGTGAGCCCCAGTGGGCGAACGGGTGGGTGCCCGCGCACATGAGGTCCACCCGCAGTGGGTTGGTGAGGCTGCGCAACAGTCCGACCGATTCGGTCAGGTCGGCGATCGCTTCGCCGGTGGTATGGCACACCTTGGAGACCACCTCTACGGTGTTCAGGAGCAGCTCCTGGCGAATAGTGGGGTGCTCTGAACCATCGGGGGAGAGGGTGTCCAGGATCGTTTGCGCGACCTGGCGCAGATCCCCGGAATCGGCGTCAACGAGAGCGAGCTCCCACTCGACCCCGAGGGTGGAACGCTGTGAGGGGTGAAAAGGTATAGTCACCCGTCAATCGTGACATCGAAATGATGCCGAATGTACCGAAACCGGTACCTTTTGTAGAGATTTTCAGCGCATCCGAGCACGGGGCGCCGATCGGAGGCGGAGCCAGTGGCGCCGCGCTCACCGGGGCGGCAGCTGCGACTTATCATGGGAGACATGACCGTAGCCCGTATCCGACCCGCCCACGGCGGCGATGCAGAAACAATTCATTCACTCCTTCTCCACTGCTGGCAGGAAGCGTATGCCCCGTATCTGCCACAATCGGCGTTCGATCATCTTCGCGACGAAGGACGCCAGGAGTGGGAACGGATCCTCACCCAGCCCGAGGGGATCTGGATCGCCCACCGTGACGGGCAGGCGGTGGGATTCGCGCGGGCCATCGCCAGTGGCGCAGGCCAGGTGCGCCCGTTGGAACTCGAGAAGCTCTACGTCCGGGCGTCCGAATATGGGCGGGGTACTGCCCAGAACCTGATGGAGATCTCGATCGGCGATGCTCCGTGCCAAACTTGGGTCGCGGATTACAACACTCGCGCGAGAAGCTTCTACCTCAAATCGGGGTTCACAATGGATACCTCACCGTCGTCGCGCAAGAAGGCGAAGAGCGTTCCCGGGGTCTACCTCGAACGCATGATCCGTTGACTACAACGGCTTGACCACGATCACCTTGTGCTGACCGGCCACCCGAGTGAGGATGATCGTCGCCTCCTGATCGCCCTTGAGGTGGAGTTGGGGCCGGAGCTGTTCGGGAGTCACCGCCGTGCCCCGTTTCTTGATCGTCAACCGGCCCACGTTGCGGCCCCGCAGGTATGCGCGAAGGCGCTTGACCCCGAAGTCGAAGGAGTCGAGCACCCGGTAGCCCGTGGCGAACGGAGTCGAGACGGCCTCGTTCACAGTGATGTATGCGATCCCGTCGTCAACCAGCGTCCCGCCTAAATCCTCCGCCACGCGGGCGACCAGGCCGGCACGGATGGCGGCACCGTCGGGCTCGTACAGGTAGCCCTTCAAAGGCCCCACCGGTGCGGCGGGGGCCGGGGCATCGGCGTCCCCGTGCCACGCAAGCTCGCTGGTCACCCGTTGGCCGGCCTCATCCCGCCCGAGCAGGAGCGCGCTGCGACCGGAGGTGGAACTGAGCGGGGCGAACCACAGCCCCGCCTCGACCACTGCGCCATCGACCGACACCCATTGGGCGTGGGTCTCACTGGGCAGTGCGGTGTAGGGGATTCCAGGGCCGACCTTCACCCCCAGCGGTATCTCGCGGCGCAAAGCGAGCACGTCATCCAGGTTGGGGCTGTAGGCCGAGGGGTCGAACACCCGGGTGCCGCGTCGGGTACGACGCGCAGGGTCCATGAACACGCCCTCGACCCCCGCTGCGGGGAGATCTACGGTGAGGGCATCCCCGCAGATCACCTTCGCCTCGGGGAAGGGCCGCAGGTTCACCCGAGCGATCTTGGCCGTCAGCGGGTCCTGCTCCACTGCGAGCACCGCCAGGCCGAGCGCCGCGAACGCGAGGGAGTCCCCGCCGATGCCGCACCCGAGGTCCGCCACCGTCGAGATCCCCGCGCGGGCGTACCTGCGCGCATGGAGCGCCGCAACCTCGAGCCGGGTGGCCTGCTCGAGCCCGTCGGCGGTGAACAGCATGTTCTGGGCGAACTCGCCGAACTTACCCCCGGGGGCGCCCGCCTTCGCTCGCAGCCGTGACTGCGTGAGGGCCGCCGCGATGAGATCGGGGTCCATCCCTTCTTTGCGCAGGGCGGAGCTCAGGCTCAAAGACTCCCCCTCGTCGTACGGGGGGAGAGCGTTAAGGAATTCCCACCCCTTGGCAGAGAGGAGTAGTTCGAGTCCGCGTTCGTTCACGAGAGTCAGTGGGCCCGTTCTGCTGCCGGACGGTCGCCGCCGGTGGCGGCGCCCTCCTGTGGGTCTGAATCCCCCGGCGAGGGGGACCCGGCCGGGGTTGAAGGTGCCGGGGGTGCGGCGCAGACGCCGTCGACGCAGGCCGCGTCGGCATCCCCGCCGAACATCACCAGTGGCCCCTGGTCACCGGCTTCAGGCATCGTTCTGCCTCGTGGCGGCGTCAGGGGCGTCTCGGTCGGTCGCGGCCTGGGTCAGTGCGGAGACGAAGACTGAAGGGTCCTGCGCCCCGGAGAGCCCGTACTTGCCGTCGATTACGTAGAAAGGCACACCGTTGACTCCGAAACCGTGCGCCTGGGCGATATCCTCCTGCACATCGGCCGAGTGGCGCCGGGTGGTGAGCGCGGAGAGCGCCTCGGTGCGATCCAGCCCTACGTCGGCTGCGAGTTCGGCGAGGGTGTCGAGGTCTCCCACGTGCAGTCCCTCGGTGAAGTAGGCACGCAGCAGGCGTTCCTTGAGTTCGCTCTGCTTTCCGTGGAGTTTGGCGAAGTGCAGTAACTCATGCGCCCGCATCGTGTTGGTGTGCTGCAAGGTGCCGAAGTTGAACTCCAGCCCTTCGGCGTCGGCGATCTCGGAGACGCGGGTGAGCATCTGCTCCACCTTCTGCGCGGGTAGCCCCTTGTGAGATACGAGGAAGTCCACTTCGCTGCCATCGAAATCGACCGGGGTGTCGGGGGAGAGCTCGTAGGAGTGGTAGGTCACCTTCACCGGACCACACATCTACGCTGATATAGGTCGCAAGAGGGCTGGTTGTCATAGCGATTCACATGGTTGGAACGGAACGGCGCGGAGGCCCGGATCTACTGGGTACACAACCAAACCATAACAGCGGCCCCTGGGAGAGGACTTAACATCCCGAGCGCGTCTCGAGGGTCGAGAACCGGCATCCGCACCCGCACCGATTAGCACTCATCTTGACCGAGTGCTAAAGAGTGTCTACATTTAGAGGTGTACTTCGAAAGAAGTTCTGACTGTGGGCGTCAATCGGCACCGCGACGACGATCGGCGAACCACCTGCAGTCTCCTTGTCAGTTAAGTTTTGGAAAAAGCGAAGGTGAGGTCCGCAGTGTCGGTCTCCATTAAGCCGCTCGAAGATCGGGTCGTTATCAAGACCCTTGAAGCCGAGCAGACCACCGCGTCCGGGCTGGTTATCCCAGACACCGCGAAGGAAAAGCCGCAAGAAGGCGAAGTCGTCGCAGTGGGCCCAGGCCGCGTCGACGACAACGGCAACCGGGTACCGGTTGACGTCGCCGTGGGCGACGTCGTCATCTACTCCAAGTACGGTGGCACCGAAGTGAAGTACGGCGGCGAGGAATACCTCGTGCTGTCAGCTCGCGACGTGCTCGCCGTCATCGAGAAGTAAGTAGTCGAGAACTAGCCCTCCGCGCTAACTCGACCAAGACCCCGGCTCAGGAATGGGCCGGGGTTTTGCTTTGCCGGCCCAGGGGCGGTGGGTGAGAATGCTCTCACTGATCCCCGGTGGACGGGGCGATAGGGTCGCGGGGTAAGCTGGCGCTGTGACGCACGATCCCTTCGCATTTGTTGGCCTGACGTACGACGACGTCCTCCTTCTGCCTGGTGAGACGGATGTGATTCCGTCCGAAGCGGACACCGCCACCAGACTCACTCGAGAGATCGACGTGAAGATCCCGCTGCTCTCCGCGGCGATGGATACCGTCACCGAGGCGCGGATGGCCATTGCGATGGCCCGCCAGGGCGGGATCGGGATCCTCCACCGCAACCTGCCAATCGAGGAGCAGGCGGCGCACGTGGAGGTGGTGAAACGCTCCGAATCGGGGATGATCACCTCACCGGTGACGATCACCGCAGAAGCGACTCTCGCCGAACTCGACGCGCTGTGCGCCCGCTACCGCGTTTCCGGGCTGCCCGTGGTCGACGCCACCGGAGTGCTTGAGGGCATCATCACTAACCGCGACCTCCGCTTCGTGCCGCGCAGCTCTTACGAAACGACCAAGGTGCGCGCGGTGATGACCCCGATGCCGCTGATCACTGGCCCCGAGGGGATCGCCCGGGAGGACGCCGCGGCGCTCCTAGCCAAGCACAAGGTGGAGAAACTGCCCCTGGTCGACGAGGCCGGGAGGTTGCGCGGGCTCATTACCGTGAAGGATTTCGTCAAAACCGAGCAGTACCCGTACTCCACCAAGGACGACGGCGGGAGACTCCTGGTGGGAGCCGCAGTCGGATTCTTCGGTGACGCCTGGGATCGGGTTACCGCTCTGGTAGACGCCGGTGTGGATGTGTTGGTGGTGGACACCGCCAACGGCCACGCCCGCCTGATGCTCGACATGGTCCGCCGCCTGAAGTCAGACCCGGGCACCAGACACGTGCAGGTGATCGGCGGGAACATCGCCACCCGCGACGGCTCCCAAGCGCTGGTGGATGCGGGCGTGGACGCCGTCAAAGTCGGGGTCGGGCCCGGCTCGATCTGCACCACCCGGGTCGTCGCCGGAGTAGGGGTGCCCCAGGTCACCGCCATCTATGAAGCCTCACTCGCCGCGAAGCCCGCCGGTGTGCCCGTGATCGGGGACGGCGGGCTGCAACACTCCGGTGATATTGCCAAGGCGCTGGTCGCCGGGGCGGACTCCGTGATGGTCGGCGGCCTCATCGCCGGGTGTGATGAATCCCCCGGTGACCTCGTGTACGTCAACGGTAAACAGTTCAAGCAGTACCGCGGGATGGCCTCCCTCGGGGCGATGCAGTCCCGCGGGGATCGCCGCTCCTTCTCCAAGGACCGCTACTTCCAGGGAGACCTCGGTGACGATGAAATCATCACCGAAGGCATCGAGGGGCGGGTGGCCTACAAGGGCGCCCTCGCCCAGGTGGTGCACCAGCTCGTGGGCGGGCTGCACCAGTCGATGTTCTACGTGGGTGCCCGCACGATTCCCGAACTACAGGAACGGGGCAAGTTCGTGCGCATCACCGTGGCAGGCTTGAAAGAATCCCACCCCCACGACGTGCAAATGATCGCCGAGGCCCCCAACTACACGAGCCGATAACGCTGCCCTGGCCCCGCCGCAAACGGGCCGGGGCCGACCTCGGCGGCAGAAGGGTCGTCGACGGCAACTGGCCACCTGAAGCCATCCGGCGCAAGATGGGCGCTCGGTGAGGGTAAGGTGGTACGCGTGAGTACCGAGATCGAAATCGGCCGTGGCAAACGCGGACGGCGCGCATATTCATTTGACGATATCGCCGTGGTCCCCTCCCGGCGCACCCGCGACCCGCAAGACGTATCGGTGGGATGGCAGATCGACGCCTACTACCTCGACATTCCCGTGCTGGGGGCCCCCATGGACTCCTCCATGAGCCCCGCATCAGCGATCAAGCTCGGCACACTCGGGGGAGTGGGGGTGCTCGATCTAGAGGGCCTGTGGACCCGTTACGAAGACCCCCAGCCGCTGCTCGACGAGATCGCCGACCTCAACCTCGGGCAGGATACGGTGCGGATGCAGGAGATATATTCCGCCCCCATCATTCCCGATCTCATCCACGAACGCCTGCGGGAGATTCGCGAGGCCGGGGTCACCGTGGCGGGCTCCCTCAGCCCGCAACGCACCCAGGAGCACTGGCGCACCGTGGTCGACGCGGGGGTGGACCTCTTCGTCATCCGCGGCACCACCGTCTCCGCCGAGCACGTCTCTACCCAGGCGGAACCGCTGAACCTCAAGAGGTTCATCTACGAACTTGACGTGCCTGTGATCGTGGGGGGCACCGCTACCTACACCTCCGCGATCCACCTCATGCGCACCGGCGCCGCGGGTGTGCTGGTCGGCTTCGGCGGGGGCGCCGCTCACACCACCCGCAAGTCCCTCGGGATCCATGCGCCGATGGCCTCAGCCGTCGCCGACGTCGCCGCCGCTCGCCGGGATTACCTCGATGAATCCGGTGGCCGCTACGTGCACATCATCGCCGACGGCGGGGTGGGCCACTCCGGCGACCTCGTCAAGGCCTTCGCCTGCGGCGCGGACGGAGTGATGCTCGGTGCTGCGCTCGCCCGCGCCGACGAGGCGCCGGGTCAGGGCTGGCACTGGGGCTCCGAGGCCCACCACCCCACCCTCCCCCGCGGGGAGCGGGTGCATGTGGGAAGCGTGGGATCCCTCGAACAGATCCTGCACGGCCCCGGCGACCAAGCCGAGGGCACCGTCAACCTCATCGGCGCGCTGCGCCGGGCGATGGCCACCACGGGGTATTCGGACCTCAAAGAGTTCCAACGGGTGGAGGTAGTGGTATCCCCCTACCACCCCCGTTGACGAGTCACCTTCCGGTAGGCGCGATCCCACGGGTGAGGCCTGGGTTCGACGATGACCGGTTCACCTGCTGCCATCCTGGCGAACGCTCTCTGGCGAACCCTCAGTAGCGAGACGACCATGGTGAGGGTTGATATCGCCGACACCGCGACGAGGCTCGCCATCGCCCACCGGTAATCGGCGAGCGACGTTCCGCCCGCGATATCGAGCACCGCTCCGATCGCCACCGAGGCGACCATCGCTCCCACGAACCCGCCGGCATTGACCAGCCCGGTGGCCGTCGAGATTGACCCGGCCGGGTTGTAATCTCGGGCCAGGTGGAATCCGATCTGGGAGGTCGGCCCGCCGACGGCGGCGACCGAGAACACCACGACGATGAACCACACGGGCGGCCCGCCCGCGGGCCACAGCACCAACCCGGAAAGCGCCGCAGTGCACGAGATCGCCACCCATAATGCGATCGGGGTGCGCCATCCGGGCTTCCTTCCTGCAAGCGGGCCGACGACGAAGCTCGCCACCAGGTTCACCCCGATGTAGAGGGAGAGCATCGATGCCGCGCCCTGCTCGGAGTACCCCAGCGCCTCGGTGAGGTAGGGGAACCCCCACAACAGTGAGAGCACGAGCGCCGGATGCAAGGTAGCCAGGTGGGTCCAGAAGCCGAGCCGAACCTCGGGCCGGCCCCACACCGCCCGCACCTCGCTGAGCCCGAGGGGCACCGAGGGTTTCAACCCTACGTGTGGTGAGGCGTCGGGGGAGGGGCGCACCGCCGGGCGAAGCAGGAGCAGCGCGTACGCCAGTGAGATTCCACCGGTGAACAGGAAGGTTCTTTGCCACCCCCAGGATTGCAGCGCGATCACCAGGGGGACGGTTGCCACCAGGTTGCCGAGCATTCCGGTGAGGCCGGTCAGCATTGTGATGAAGGCGAATTGGCGCCTGCGGAAATGTGTGGCGGCGAGTCGCAGCACCGCGATGAACACCGCGGCGTCGCCGATCCCGAGGAGGCCGCGGGCGAGCAGGGCGAGCGGGTAGGACGCGGCGAACGCAAACATCACCTGCGCGCTTCCCATCGCGAGGGTTGCGGCGAGGAGCACGCGGCGAGCGCCCCACCGGTCGATCGCCATCCCCGCGGGCACCTGCATCAGGGCGTACAGCCCGAGTTGCACCATGATGAACGTGCCGAGTTCGGTCGCGGTGATTCCGAGCCGGTCCACCGCGGTGGGTCCAGCCACCCCGAGGGAAGCGCGGTGGATGAAACCGAAGAAATAGGCCCCCGCGCCCACGCTCCAGATGACCCAGGGGGAGTGACGGATCACGGCAGGTGAGGGCATTTTCACTCCTTGGCCTAAGCGGGGTGGATACGCCATTTGAACATACACCGGGTAATCTTGATGGGTGCTCACTGTTCAAGATGCGTTACTAGCCCTGCAAAAGTTCTGGACCGACCGCGGCTGCCTCGTGGCCCAGCCGTACAACACCGAGGTCGGTGCGGGAACGATGAACCCCGCCACCGTCCTTCGGGTGCTCGGCCCCGAACCGTGGCGGGTGGCCTACGTGGAGCCATCCGTGCGCCCCGACGACTCCCGGTACGGGCAGAACCCCAACCGGCTGCAGACGCACACCCAGTTCCAGGTGATCCTCAAGCCAGACCCAGGCAATCCCCAGGAGATCTACCTCGAGTCCCTCCGAGCGCTGGGCATTGACACCGACGCCCACGACATCCGCTTCGTGGAGGACAACTGGGCACAGCCTGCCATCGGCGCCTGGGGGCTGGGGTGGGAAGTGTGGATGGACGGGCTGGAAATCACCCAGTTCACCTACTTCCAGCAGGTCGGGGGGCAAAACCTCGAGCCCGTCTCGGTGGAGCTCACCTACGGGATGGAACGCATCCTCATGGCCGTCCAGGGCGTGGACCACTTCAAAGACATGGTCTATGCCGACGGGATCACCTACGGGGAGATCTACGGCCAGAACGAGTACGAGATGAGCCGCTACTACCTCGATGACGCCGACGTCGAGGCGAACACCGATCTGTTTAACCATTACATCGCCGAGGCCGAGCGCATGGTAGAGGCCCGCCTCCCCGTGCCTGCGCACACCTATGTGCTGAAATCCTCGCACGCCTTCAACGTGCGCGACGCTCGCGGCGCGATTTCGACGACGGAACGCGCCCAGGCATTCGGAAAGATCCGCAGGCTCGCACGAGACGTCTCCAAACTCTGGGTGGAACGACGCGAGGAACTCGGCTTCCCCCTACTCGATGCCCCCGCTCCCGAGCCGGTGGGGCAGGCCGTGCTCCCACCCGCCGCCGGGGCGAGCACCGACCCGAAGTTCGCCGAGCAGCGGAGCGAGTTGGCCGAGTCCAAACCCCAAACCTTCGCCCTCGAACTGGGATTCGAAGAGCTGCCCCCGCACGTATTGGCCCAGGCGATCGGCCAGGTACAGCAGGCGCTGGAGGAGAAGCTCGGGGCCACCCGACTCGAACACGGCCGGATCGAGGTGGAGGGCACCCCGCGGCGGATCGTCGCGACGATACCTTCAGTCGCGGGCGCGGAACCCGACGCGCAGGTGTTGCGCAAGGGCCCGCGGATCTCTGCCGCCTTCGACGGCGAGGGCAACCCGACGAAGGCCGCCGAAGGCTTCGCCCGTGGCCAGAAGGTCACCCTCGCCGAGCTCACCCGCGCCGACTTCGATGGGGCAGAGCACCTCGCGTACTCGATCACCGAGGAGGGGCGAGACGTCTTCGAAGTGCTGGCCTCGGTGATCACCGACGTGGTGAAATCGCTGCGGGCGGATAAGAACATGCGCTGGAGCGACCCCGAGCTTAGCTACTCCCGCCCGCTGCGCTGGCTCGTCGCGCTATGGGGGGAACACGTGGTTCCGGTCACCATCTCCGAACTCGGCTCCGGGCGCACCACCTACGTGCTGCGCGGGGACGCCGAGCCTCTCGTGCCGGTCGACTCCGCGGATCACCTCGTGGGCCTGCTCGCCGAGCGCGGCATAGTGCTGAGCACCGGAGAACGGCTCGACCAGGTCCGCCGCGGCGCGGCGGAGCTCGCGGCCACCGTGGGCGGCACGGTTGACCTCGAAGGCGAAGCGGACCTCGTGGACGAAATCGCCGGGCTGGTGGAATCCCCGCACGGGATCCTCGGGAACTTCGACCCCGACTTGTGATGCGCACCCACCAGCGGTACCTCCCCGTGCGCGGCGACGACGGCTCGCTCATGGCCCACTTCATCACCTTCGCCAACGGCGCCTGCGACGAAGATGCAGTGCGCAAGGGCAACGAGAACGTGCTGCGCGCCCGGTACGAGGACGCTGCGTTCTTCTTTGACGCCGACCTCCAGGTGCCCCTGGCGCAGTTCCGCTCGAGCATCTCCAAACTCACCTTCGAGAACCGACTCGGAACCATGGCCCAGCGGGCGGATCGCATTCGCGATGTGTCGGCTGCGCTCGCGCAGGAGCTGGATCGAACCGGTCGAGCCCTCACCGGAGCTGAAGCAGAGGTACTGGCGCGCGCGGGAGAGCTCGCGAAGTTCGACCTCGCTACCGACATGGTGGTGGAGCTCTCCTCACTCGCTGGGGTCATGGCCAAGGAGTACGCCCTCAGAGCAGGGGAGAGCCCCGATGTTGCCGAGGCGCTGCTCGAGACCGAACTGCCCCGCCACAGCGGGGATGCGCTCCCCGCGAGCACCCCCGGTGCGCTACTCGCCCTCGCCGACAGGTTCGACCTGCTCATGGCGATGTTCGCGATCGGAGCCAAACCCACCGGGTCATCCGATCCCTTCGCCCTGCGCCGGGCGGCCCTGGGAGCGGCGACGATCATGCGTGCCCACCCCGAACTCGACCCTCTCACCGTGCCAGTGCTCACGGCCGCCGCCGCGCAGCGGTTACGTGCACAGGGAATCGACGTGGACGGCGAAGCCGAGGCCGCCGTCGTAGAGTTCGTCACGGGCCGCTTCGCCCAGCTGCTTCGGGATGAGGGGGTCTCCGCCGAGGCGGTCAGCGTGGTCGAAGCGCTCCTGAGTGAACCCGCGCGCGCCTCCGCCCAGCTTGCAGAACTGGAGCGACTGGCCGGGATCGACGGCGCGGCCGCGCTGGTCGAACAGGTTCAGCGAATCACCCGGATCGTGCCCGAAGGTACGCAGGGAGGCGTCGACCGCGCCCACCTGAGCGAGGCAACCGAGCTCGCGCTCGCAGACGCGGTGGACACACTTGCCGATCACGCGAACTCTTCGCTCACCGAATGGGCGCAGGAGGCGGCCGAGCTCACCGGGCCCCTCACGGATTTCTTCGACGAGGTGCTCGTGATGGCCGAGCAGCAGGAGGTTCGGGCGGCGCGGTTGGGCCTGCTGCAAACCGTTGTCGAGCGCGCGCCAGCGAACATCAACTGGCGGGCGCTGGATCAGATCCTGGGCTGAGTTAGGCGTGAGACTGCTCACAGGGAAGCCTGGCTCACTGCAGGGTGCGTCCACTAGCTGGAATACTTAGGGTGTCAAAGTAGCTAACTTTCCCGGAGTAGTGATGAGCAGCGAACCCCAGTACCGCATCGAGCACGACACGATGGGGGAGGTGCAGGTCCCGATCGACGCGAAGTACCGCGCCCAGACCCAACGGGCGGTGGAGAACTTCCAGATCTCGGGCCAGGGGCTCTCCCGGCACCACATCGCCGCCCTCGCCGAAGTGAAGAAGGCGTGCGCACGAACCAACGCGGAACTCGGGTACCTCGACGAGGAGAAGGCGAACGCCATCCAGGCGGCAGCCGACCGAGTGATCGCCGGTGAGTTCGATGAGCACTTCCCGATCGACATCTTCCAGACAGGTTCGGGCACGTCGTCGAACATGAACACGAACGAGGTGATCGCCACCCTCGCGCACGAGGCGGGCGTGGAGGTGCACCCGAACGATCACGTCAACGCCTCGCAGTCGTCGAACGACGTGTTCCCATCCTCCATCCACGTGGCTGCCACCAAGGCTGTGGTGCACGACCTCCTCCCCGCCCTGGAGACCCTCGCGGCCTCCCTGGAGCGCAAGGCTGAGGAGTTCGCTGAGGTGGTCAAGGCGGGGCGGACCCACCTGATGGACGCCACCCCGGTGACCCTGGGTCAAGAATTCGGTGCCTATGCCCAGCAGATGCGGTTCGGAATCGAACGCGTGAACTCCGCCCTGCCCCGGGTGGCCGAGCTTCCCCTTGGGGGCACCGCCGTGGGCACCGGGATCAACACCCCCGCCGGCTACCAGAAGCGGGTGGTGGAGGTCATCGCGGAGAACACCGGCCTGCCCTTCACCGAAGCCTCCAACCGGTTCGAGGCTCAATCCGCCCAGGATTCCCTGGTGGAGCTCTCCGGCGCCCTGCGCACTATCGCGGTTTCGCTCACGAAGATCAACAACGATATCCGGTGGATGGGCTCGGGCCCCCGGGCCGGCATCGGGGAGATCCACCTGCCCGACCTTCAGCCCGGTTCCTCGATCATGCCCGGAAAGGTTAACCCGGTCGTGCCCGAAGCCGCGCTGATGGTGTGCGCGCAGGTGATCGGGAACGACGCCGCGATCGCCTACGGCGGCGCCTCCGGTTCGTTCGAGCTCAACGTGATGCTGCCGATGATCGCGCGAAACATCCTGGAATCGATCACCCTGCTCGCGAACGTAACCACCACCCTCGCCACCAAGACCATCGACGGCATCGAGGCGAACGTTGAGCAGGCGCTCAAGTTTGCCGAATCCTCGCCCGCGATCGTCACCCCGCTGAACAAGATCATCGGGTATGAGGCGGCGGCCGAGATCGCCAAGCACTCGGTGCAGAACAACACCACCATCCGTGAGGCGGTGGAGGCGCTGGGCTACCTCGAGCGAGGCGACATCACGCCCGAGCAGCTCGACGAGGCGCTGGACCTGATGGCGATGACCCGCCCGTAAGTCCACCCTGATACGCCGAAGGGGACCGGCGCTGGCAGAAACTGCAACGCAGGCTGCCAGCGCCGGTCCCCTTTGCGGTCTCCCGAGCTCGGGGGCTCAGCCGAGCCGGTAGATCAATTCATCGATCATGCGGCCCTTGGTGTTGTCGAACCCAGCGTCTTGCCCCGCGAGGTTGAAGCCGTTACGAAGGAGTACGGCTGCGCCCGGTTCGTTGGCGCGAGAGATGTGGGCGAAGATGGGGCGCTCCTCCACCTCCTCCAGGATCATCTCGAGTGCCGCGGTGGCGATGCCGCGGCCCCACAGCGGGCGGTCGACCCAGTACCGCACCTGGAGTCCTTCATCGTTGGGAGCTACCGAGATGTGCCCGGCCACCTCGAGGGGGTCGTCCCCGAGCGTGATCGTGCGCACGGTCGCACCCTCGTGGCGCCGAAGCTTCGCCCAGAACGAGGTGAATGCCTGTGTGTCGGCGTAGTCCTCGAACGTTGACGCCGCCATCGATTGCGCGTGCGGATCTTGGAGGTAGCCGAAGAAGATCTCCAGATCCTCATCCTCCACCTCTCGCAATCTCACGTCCACCTTCGTGGTTTTTTCAGCCATGACGCACCTGCCTTCCTCTGACGCGATCGGGGATCCCAGACCGCGAGTTCCCACAACTTTACCAAAGTTTTGCGTCGTTATGGTCTCCCGTGTGTGAACCTACGGGTGCTCCGCCACCTCGTTCGCCCCGCCCTCAACGGTGGCGAAAGCCTGGCGGGCGATCTCCCACTCCTCGTTGGTTGGAATCACCAGGGTGCGCACGGTGGCGCCCTCCGCGGTGATGTCCATGACCCCGCCCTTGTGTTGTTCATTCTTCTGCGCATCCAGACCCAGGCCCATGTGCTCCAGACCCTGGACGGTGAGGGCCCTGACCTCCGGGGAGTTCTCCCCGACTCCGGCGGTGAACACGAGGGCATCGACCCGGCCGAGTACCGCGAAGTAGGAACCGATGTACTTTTTCAGCCTGTACGTGTACACATCGAGCCCGGTCTGGGCGGCGGGGTTGCCTGCCTTCCACGCGTCGATGACGTCGCGCATGTCCTGGTGACCTGTCAGCCCGAGCATCCCCGACCTGCGGTTGTACAGGGTGTCGATCTCGTCCATCGACATCTTCGCCGTCCTGGCGAGGTACATCGTCAACGCCGGGTCGATATCGCCGGTGCGGGTTCCCATCACGAGCCCCTCGAGCGGGGTGAGCCCCATCGAGGTGTCCACCGAGGCGCCCCCGGCGATCGCGGTGGCGGACGCGCCGTTTCCGAGGTGCAGCACGATCAGGTTGGTGTCGGAGTCGGGCTTACCGAGGAACTGGGCGGCCTGCTTGGACACGTACGAGTGGGAGGTGCCGTGGAACCCGTACCTGCGCACCCGGTGTTGCCGGGCCACCTCGGCGTCCAGTGCATAGGTGGAGGCGCGCGCGGGCATCGTCATGTGAAAGGCGGTATCGAAGACGGCGACGTGGGGGAGGTCGGGAACGGCCGTCTGGGCGGCATTGATCCCCTGCAGGTTCGGAGGGTTGTGCAGCGGGGCGAGCCCGGAGAGTTCGTCGATGATCGCCTTGACCGCCTCGGTGATGACTACCGGCGCTCCGAAACGGTACCCACCCTGGACCACCCGGTGCCCGACGGCAGCAAGATCCATCTCCTCCAGGCTCGGACCCAGTTCCGCGAAGGCTCGTTGCATTGCCCTGGCGGCGGCGGTGTGATCCCGGGCCTCGATCTGCCACACGGTCTTCTCCGAGTTGTTGCGGTGGGTGAGGCGGGCGTTGTCGAAGCCGATCCGTTCGACCAACCCGGAGGCAGCGGCCACCCCGGTACGGGCGTTGACCACTTGGTATTTGAATGATGACGAGCCGGAGTTGATGACTAATACCTGGGCACTCATGTGCGGGAGACCCCCTGGGCTTGGATAGCGGTGATCGCCACGGTGTTGACGATGTCTTGGACGAGAGCGCCGCGGGAAAGATCGTTGACGGGCTTGCGCAGCCCCTGGAGCACGGGGCCGATCGCGACGGCGCCCGCGCTTCGCTGCACGGCCTTGTAGGTGTTGTTCCCCGTGTTGAGGTCGGGGAAGATGAACACGGTGGCGTTGCCCGCCACCTGGGAGTCGGGAAGCTTCGCGGCGGCCACCGAGGCGTCGACCGCGGCGTCGTATTGGATCGGGCCCTCGACTTCGAACCCAACCGAGCGATCGCGCACTAGCTCGGTGGCCTTACGCACCTTTTCCACGTCGGCGCCCGAGCCGGAGGTGCCGGTGGAGTAGGAGAGCATTGCCACGCGCGGGTCCACCCCGAACTGGGCCGCGGTCTGGGCCGAAGACATCGCGATGTCCGCCAGTTGCTCCGCGTTCGGATCGGGGTTGACCGCGCAGTCCCCGTACACGAGCACCCGGTCGGCCAGGCACATGAAGAACACGGAGGAGACGATGGAGGTCCCGGGGATGGTCTTGATGATCTGGAACGCGGGTGAGATCGTGTGCGCCGTGGTGTGGGCCGCGCCGGAGACCATGCCGTCGGCGTAGTCGAAGTGCACCATCAACGTGCCGAAGTAGGACACGTCCGCGACCACTTCCCGCGCCCGGTCGAGGGAGACCCCTTTGTGGGCGCGCAGTTTCGCGTACTCTTCGGCGAACTCCTCTCGCCAGGGAGAGGTCTTCGGGTCGATCACCTTGGCGCCGGCGATGTCGAGCCCGAGTTCTGCGGCTCTGGATCGGATCGCAGGTTCCTCCCCGAGAAGGGTGATGCTGGCGACCTCCCGCGAAAGGATCGTGGATGTGGCGCGCAGGATGCGGTCGTCGTTGCCCTCGGGGAGCACGATGTGCTTGGGGTCGGACTTCGCCCGTTCGATCAGGTCGTACTCGAACATCAGCGGTGTGACCACGGAGGCGCGCGCGACGTTGATCGCCTCCCGCAGGCGCGCACCGTCGATGCCGGCGGCGAAGAGGGAGCGGGCGAGGTCGATCTTGCGTTGGGAGCCGGTGGAGAGCAACCCGCGGGTCTCCACCACCTTCCGCGCGGTCTCGAAGGTGCCATGCTTGGTCGCGACGAGGGGCAACCTCTGGCCCAAGCCCTCGATCAGCTTCGTCACCTGCGGGGAGGGCAGGTACCCCCCGTTGAGGATCATCGCCGCGAGCGAGGGGTAGGACTCCGCCGCGTGCGCCGCGACCACCGCGAGCACCGCCGCGGAACGGTCCCCCGGAACGATTACTACGGCCCCGTCGGTGAGGCGATCGATGATGTGATCCATCGTCATGCCCCCGACGATGACGTCCTCTGCCTCCCGATCGAGGAGTTCCTCGTCCCCGCCGATCAGGTGCCCGTCGACGGCGTCCATGAGCTGCCTGATCGACGGCGCGGAGAGGAGCGGAGCGTCGGGGAGTACCCACGCCGGGATCGGCAGGTGCGCCACGGCCTCGCGTACTTCTTCCACGCGCTCGGGCACGGCCCGATTCGCGACGGCGGCGACCACCTGAACGTGAGCGGCGTGGAGCTCCGCCATCGCCCCGTCGATCACCTGGCGCACCTCGTGGCCGTGACGCTGCCAGGCGGAGGTGACTAGGACGACGGCGGATCCCAGGTTCGCCGCGATCCGCGCGTTGTAGGCGAGTTCGGTTGGCCCGGCGACGTCGGTGTAGTCCGAGCCCACGATCACCATCACGTCACACTTCGCGGCCGTCTCCCGGTAGCGGCGGATGATCTCGCCAAGGGCGCCGTCGGGGTCCGCGTGCACGTCTTCGTAGGTCACCCCTACACATTCGCTGTACTCCAGGTCGATCGCCTCGTGGCTGAGGAGCAGCTGGAGCACCGTGTCATCGTCCTCCCCCGCGCGCATGATCGGGCGGAACACCCCGACTCGGCGCACCTGGCCGGCGAGGAGGTCCACTAGGCCGAGGGCGATCGAGGATTTTCCGGTGTGCCCCTCGGGGGAGGCGACGTATATGCTGCGGGCGGACATGGGTTCCTTTCGGCGGTAGCGCACGGGCCGCGGGGCCCGCGGCCGGTGGTTTGGTGGCCCAGTAACGATCGTATGGGAGAACCCGGGTGCAGGGATACGGGCTAAGGGCCTATGAGCAATCTCACGATGGAGTGGCAGGGGGCGTGGGGTTCTTCCAGGAAAGCCACGTATCCTGAAGATTGTGAAGCAACGTAACGGGGACGGATCGCCGGGATCGCAGGACGCGGCCCTGACCGCCACCACAGCGAGGGCGAAGACCCTCCCTCGCCATGTATGGCAGGTGGCAACTACCCCGCGGATGATCGGCTTCGCCCTAGTGATTATCCTCGCGGTGATCGTCACCGTGAAACTGGGAACGTGGCAGCTCGATCGGGCCATCTCGCGGGCCGAGCAAACCCAGATCGCCGAGGTGAACGCGCGGTTGGAGTCTGCCCCGGAGCCGCTGGAAGACATCGTTGAGCCCCGTACCCGTTTCGTCCAATCGATGGTGGGCCAACGCGTCGAGGTCGACGGCCATTTCGAAGGCCCGGAGTTCTTCGTGCCCCACAAGTTCCGCCCCGACCCGTCCGACCCCAAGAACAAGGACCTGTGGACGCATGGGTACTGGGTGCTTTCCCCGCTCCGCACGCAGGACGGCGCCATCATGCCGGTGGTGCGGGGGTGGGTGGAACAGGACGACCCCGCCTACCTCAATGCCGAAGGGCTCCCCGTCCGTGCCGTCGGGGCTCTCGACGGCACCGACCCAGCGGGCGAGGACGCCTCGGGTCACACGATCGGGGCGGTGAGTACCGGCCAGTTGGCGAACATCTGGGAGGGCCCGCTCTACTCGGGCTACCTGATCGCAACCTCGATCGAGGGCGGCCCCGACGCCCCGGACGGGCTGCCCCGCCTCGAGCCCGCCCCCACCCCAGTCTTGGACGGCGGCGGACTCAACCTACGCAACCTCGCCTACGCCGGCGAGTGGTTTATTTTCGGAGGATTCGCCCTCGCCGTGTGGTGGCGAATGATCCGTGACGATTCTAGAGAACTCGCCGCCCGCGAGGCCGCAGGAGGAGCAGCATGACACAGGAACAATATTCACCCGCCGAACGCGACGCGAAGGACCGCTCAGCGTTCGGCCGATACCGGGTGATGGCGTTCATCACCGGCGGATTCCTGCTGCTGCTCACGGTGGAGATGACCCTCAAGTACGTGTTCAAGGCGGCAGGGGTCGACGACGCGGGCAACGCGAACCCCGTGATTGGAAACTGGATCGCGATCGTGCACGGGTGGATCTACGTGATCTACCTCATCACGGTTTTCGACCTGTGGTCACGCCTGCGCTGGAGCCTCGGGCGGATGTTTGCGCTCATCGCCGCCGGGGTGGTGCCCGTGCTCTCCTTCGTGATGGAGCCCCGGGCCAAGAAGTGGTTCGAGGGCGCGCTCGCGGCCCGCGCGCAGAATCGGGCCTAACGGAACGATTCGGCCGGCCAGGTGGCGGCCACGTCTCCTGACTCACCTGTGAGCGATCCGTCGGTAGCGAGCCTGCCGGCGAGCCACTCGTCGTAGCGCGTGCCCCGCTGAAGCAACCCGAGGCGCCGGGTGCCCTCGTAACGGAACCCCGCCCTGCGGGCGATCCCCGTGGATCCGACGTTACCTACAATCGCGCGCCATGAGATGCGCTGCAGACCCATCTCGTTGAAGCCGTAGCGGCATACGGCCTCGACGGCCTCATCCATGAGCCCCTGCCCGCGGGCCTCGGGGCCGAGCCAGTACCCGATCTCAGCCGCGCCTTCGCCCTCGTCCACGAACCCGACCACGCCGACCAGTGCTTCGCCTAAGCGCAGCGCCCACGTAGGGCTCACCCCTGCCGCCCACCCAGAGTTTACGATGTCGATGAACCCCTCGGCATGGGTCGCAAGGTACGGGGAGGGAACCCGCGTCCACTGCCGGATCTCCGGGTCTTGGCAGAGGTGGGTGATCACCGGAACATCGTCGCGGGTCGGGGGAGAGAGAATGAGTCGTGCGGTCCGTAAGGTTGTCACGGGAGACGATGCTACCGGCGTGCGGATATGCGTATCCTAGAGGGGTGACTTCAACCCGCCCCGTCCTCGTCGTTGACCTCGGCGCTCAAAGCGCTCAAACCCTCGCCCGCCGCGTGCGCGAACTGAAGGTGTACTCCCAAATCGTCCCGCCTGCGGATGCCGCTACCCTCCTTGAGCACGACCCGATCGCGGTGATCTTCGCCGGGGGAGAGGGGGCGCTGCCCGCAGAATCCGCCGCCGAGCTCAAGGCACAGGAGGTGCCGGTTCTCGTGGCCGATGGTGTACCTGGGCAGTCCGTGCTGCAGGGATTCATCGTCGGTGCCGGCGTGTACGGTCGATCACGGGCTGCTCCGCAAAGGCGAAGCCGCGCAGGTGCGTGAAGACTTCGTGGCGGCCACCGGAATTACTCTCAAGTTCGTCGATGCCCGAGACGCCTTCCTCGACGCGTTGGCTGGGGTGAAGGACCCCGAGGAGAAGCGCAAGATCATCGGCCGCGAATTCATCCGCGCCTTCGAGCGTTCCGCCCGTGAACTCGTCGAAGAGGGGGAGGACGTCAAGTTCCTGGTTCAGGGCACCCTGTACCCGGATGTGGTGGAGTCGCTCACCGCCGACGGTTCGGTAAGCGTGAAATCTCACCACAACGTGGGTGGGCTGCCCGACGATCTTCAGTTCGACCTGGTCGAACCGTTGCGAGAACTGTTCAAGGATGAGGTGCGCGAAATTGGGCTCGCGCTGGGGGTCCCGGAAACGATCGTGTGGCGCCAACCGTTCCCCGGACCCGGGCTCGGGGTACGTATTGTTGGCGAACTCACCCGCGAGAACATCGCCACTCTGCGCGAAGCTGATGCGATCGTGCGCGAGGAGCTCAGCGCGGCAGGCCTTGACCGGAAGATCTGGCAGTGCCCCGTGGTGCTACTAGCCGACGTGCGTTCGGTCGGGGTGAGCGATGGGGCTCGCACCTACGGCCACCCGGTGGTGCTCCGCCCGGTTGCGAGTGAGGATGCAATGTCCGCGGAGTGGTTCCGGCTCTCCTACGACCTTCTTGGTCGGATCTCCGAGCGGATCACCGCAGAGGTTGAGGGGGTCAACCGGGTCACGCTCGACGTCACGAACAAACCGCCCGGGACGATCGAATGGGAGTGATCGCAACCCGCGCGCGAACGATGAGGACCCGTTAGTTGCGCATCGTCCACATCAGTGATTCCTATCCGCCGCTACGCCGGCCTATCGCCGGCCAGGTTGCCGGGCTCGCAAGGCGCCAGGGCGCCCGGGGGGACTCCGTGCCCGCGCTTCCGCCACCGATGCCCCCGGGGTTCGCGTCCATCGACTCGCGTCCAGGCTCACCCTCGGGATGCCCGTACTGCCTCGTGGCAGGGCAACGATTGAACGGGCGCTGAAACTGCTTCGCCCCGACGTCGTCCACCTCCACCTGCCCGGGCCCTCCCCCTTCGGCTACGACGCGGCGCGCGCGGCCCGGGGCATGGATCTGCCCCTGGTGATAACTGCCTACGCGGGCGGGCCGGAGACGTTCTCCAAGTACGCCGTCCGAATCGCGGGCTGGGCCACTGCGCCGGTGGCGACGTCGGGAGTGAACTCCTTAGTTGCGACCCAGGCGGCAGAAGTGTTCGGGGACGGCTCCCCATCTGTGTTACCGCTCGGAACCGAGCTCTCGTTGTGGGTGAGCGCGGGAGCCCAATGGCGCAAGCATCAGGACCTGCGAGTGCTCGTGCACGGGGGCGACAGGGCGAAGTGGATGGACCTGGGTGTGGACGCCGCGCTCGCGCGGGTGAGTGACCGGGTCACGGTAACTGAAAGCGGCCCGAACGTTGGCGCTCTGAAGGGCGCTGATACCTCACTCGGTGACGCCCCCGCGGAGGTTTTCCCTGCACTGGCCAGCGAGCACGACGTCTACGTCTCCGCGGCCGTGCTCGACCCTCACGCGGCAGGGGCGGCAGCCGCCGGGATGATTCTCATCGGGGCGCACAACTCCGGCGTGGTCGACCTCGTTGGCGGGGGCGGGGTCCAGGGAGAGCCGGGCGCCCGTGCGGGAGGGTTCCTCGTGAGAACAGCAGAGGATACCGAACGGGCGATCCTCAAACTGGCCGAGTCGAGCGAACTGCGCGAACGCATGAGAGCGGCCAACCTGGAGGAATCCTGGGCCCAGGAGCTCAAACGCCACGACTGGGTCCGCGTCTTGGACGCGGCGGACGGGCTTTACGCGGATTCCCGCGATCGGGTCCGCCGCTACTTCAGCCCCGAAGCGTAGCCTCGATCCTCCTCGCAGCAGCTCCCTTCCCGAGCAGACCGGTGATACGGGTGTGAGAGTGCCCACCATAACCAGAGAATTCTGACGTTCAGTCAGGAACTTCTCAGGCTCGCCCGATACCCTCAGGGTATGGATATTTTAGTTGGGATCTTTGTTGTGCTGCACCTGATCGGGTGGGCAATGACCTTCGGCGGTGCGCTGGCGAACATGCGCACCCCGGAAATTACGAAGGGAATGCTCCACGGAGTGTTGACGGCCATCGTCACCGGAATCCTCATCGTGGGCATGGCGGAGATGGGCGATGGTGATGTCAACAACATCAAGATCGCGATCAAGCTGGTGGTAGCGCTCGCCGTCACCGCCATGGTGATCCTCGGTCGGCGTGACCAGAAGAAGGTCACCACCGGTTACCTCGGGGGCATCGCGGGCCTCATTGTGCTGAACGTGGCCATCGCGGTTCTCTGGTGAGCCCTATCCCTATTGGCTGAAGGCCCGGATCTGCCCACGCCCCACCTCGCGTAACCGCGGTGGGGCGCGGTCGATTCGGGCCCCGATATTTTCCCCGGGTGCCTCGGTGTCGGGGCGCGTGCGTAAGCTGACTGACTAATGACTTCCTTGTTCGATGATCTGCCACTGCCTGACCAGCGCCGTGAAACCTCGCGCCTTCCCGCCCTGTGGGGGGAGGTCGGCGAGGATCCCACTCCTGATGGTCTGCCGACGGCGGACACCTCGCACCTGACCCGCGGGCTCAACCCGCAACAGGAGGAAGCCGTCACCTACGACGGCGATCAGCTCCTCATCATCGCCGGCGCTGGTTCGGGTAAGACCAGGGTGCTCACCCACCGGATCGCTTATCTGCTCGCCACCGGTCGGGCTACCCCGGGGCAGATCCTCGCGATCACCTTTACCAATAAGGCCGCTGCGGAGATGCGCGAGCGGGTGGAGGAGCTCGTCGGCCCGCGGGCGCGGATGATGTGGGTGTCCACCTTCCACTCCGCGTGCGTCCGGATACTTCGCCGCGAGGCCAAGAATATCGGGCTCCGGTCCAGCTTCTCCATCTACGACGCCACCGATGCCCAGCGGCTCATGACACTCGTGTGCCGAGAACTGGATCTGGACCCGAAACGCTTCAACCCCAAGGTCTTCTCCCGCAAGGTCTCCGACCTGAAGAACGACCTCGTCGATCCGGACGACTACGCGAAAACAGTGGGGGAGAACAACCCCTTCGAGCAGAACCTCTCCAACGCCTACACCCGATACCAGCAGCGGCTGCGTGAAGCGCACGCGCTGGATTTCGACGACATCATCATGATGACCGTGACGATGCTCCAGGCCTTTCCGGAGATAGCCGAACACTACCGGCGCCGGTTCCGCCACGTCCTCGTCGACGAGTACCAGGACACCAACCACGCGCAGTACGTCCTCGTGCGAGAACTCGTCGGCTACGACGCGGAAGAGCCCGGGGATGCGCGTGCGCTCCGCCCCGCCGAGCTCACCGTGGTGGGTGATGCCGATCAGTCGATCTACGCCTTCCGTGGGGCAACCATCCGCAACATCGTCGAGTTCGAAAAGGATTACCCCCACGCGCACACGATTTTGCTTGAGCAGAATTACCGTTCAACCCAGAACATCCTCTCGGCCGCCAACGCGGTGATTGAACTTAACGAGGGCCGCGAGGGTAAGAGGTTGTGGACGGATTCGGGCGCGGGAGAGCCCCTCATCGGCTACGTGGCGGACACCGAACACGATGAGGCGCGGTACATCGGCGAGGAGATTGATGCGCTCATCGACTCTGGCGACGCCCAACCTAAAGACATCGCGATTTTCTACCGCACGAACGCGCAGTCCCGTGCGATGGAGGAAGTGCTCATCCGCCGGGGAATCCCCTACCGGGTCGTTGGTGGAACCCGGTTCTATGAGCGCAAGGAGATCAAGGACGCCCTCGCCTACCTGCGCGCGATCGCCAACCCCGACGATTCGGTGAACCTGCGCCGAATCCTCAACGAACCCAAACGGGGCATCGGCGCGCAGTCTGAATCCATGGTTGCTGCCCACGCGGAACGACACAACTTGAGCTTCGGGGCAGCGCTTGAGGATCTCGAGAACGTCATCGGCCTGGGCTCCCGGGCGGTCAAAGCCCTCGGGGCGTTCCGAGAGATGCTCGAAGGCGTACGCGAGAAGCACGAGGCGGGGGCGACCCCGGCAGAGGTGCTCGACGAGATCCTCGACGTCTCCGGTTACCTCGTTACCCTGCGGGAATCCTCAGACCCGCAAGACGCCTCCAGGGTGGAGAACCTCGCGGAGCTCCACGCCGTCGCGCAAGAATTCTCCGAGCAGAATGAGGGCACACAACTCGGGGACTTCCTTGAACGAGTCGCCCTGGTTGCGGACGCCGATCAGATCCCCGACGACGACTCCGGCATGGTCACGCTGATGACTGTTCACACCGCCAAGGGGCTGGAGTTCGCATGCGTGTTCGTCACCGGCCTCGAGGACGGCACCTTCCCCCACTCCCGCTCACTAGGGGAGCAGAAGGAACTCGCCGAGGAGCGCAGGCTCGCCTACGTTGCCCTCACTCGCGCCCGGGAGCGGCTCTTCCTCACCCGGGCAGCCGTGCGTACCACCTGGGGGGTGCCGAACGAACTACCCGCCTCCCGTTTCATCTCCGACATTCCCGAGGAGCTCATCGAGTGGAAACGCAGTGAGTCCGCGATGTCGAGACTGCGTCAGGAGGACACCTACGTGCGCTCCACCGGCCCCCGTTCCCCCCGGAGCGGTTACGGCGGGTACCGCGAGGGCAGTACGGTGCGCCGCTCCTCCAGCGAAGGCACCACCGCCTCGTTCGGTTCGGCCACCCCCCGCAAGGACGTTCCCCACCTGGAGATCGGAGATCGGGTGACCCACGACTCCTACGGCATGGGCCGAGTGGTGAACATGGAGAAACCCGGCACCCCCAGCGCCGTCGCCCACATCGACTTCGGTGACGGTGCGATCAAGCGACTCCTGTTGCGATACACCCCGGTGACCAAACTATAAAAGCCCGCGCCGTGAACCGCAGGATAACTCATCGCAAAGCGGTGTCGGAACACCGCGGTGTTGCGCCTTGCTCTTACACTGACCCTATGCAGAGGCACGTCAGCCCCTGAGAGGACTCGGTTTGGGAGGTAGGTATGGCCGTTCGCTCGCGCACGCACCAACGCCCGCCTGCCGCCACACCGACCGGCACTGCGGCTAACCCCAGGGGCCGCTGGTGGATCGAAGGCCTGGACGCGTGGCGTGCTCTGGCGATCATTGCCGTCCTGATCTTCCACCTTCGCCCGGAAACCCTGCCCGGGGGTTTCATCGGGGTGGACGTGTTCTTCGTCATCTCGGGGTTCCTCATCACCACGCTGCTGGTGCGCGAGCTGGACAAGAACGGGCGCATCAGCCTGCCCCAGTTCTGGGTGCGACGCGCCCGGCGGCTCTTGCCGGCCCTGTTCACGGTCGTGCTGGTATCCACCATCGTCGCCTTCTTCGTCGGCGGGGACCTGCTCGTGGGCATCGTTCGCCACGTGGTGGGTGCGCTCACGTTCTCCAACAACTGGGTGGAGATCGTCGCAGGCTCGGACTACTTCGCTGCCAACACACCGAACCTGTTCATGAACTTCTGGTCACTCGCGGTAGAGGAACAGTTCTATCTCGTGTGGCCGATCCTCGCGATCCTCATCATGGCCTTCCTCCCGCGAGGAAAGACCCGAGTGATCCTGCTGGGCAGCGCCGCAGTGGTATCTGCCGCGGCGATGGCGTTGCTCTACACCCCGGATTCGATCACCCGGGTGTACTACGGCACCGACACGCACGGGTTTGGGCTCCTCATTGGGGCGGCTCTGGCCTTTGCCA
>CAJDUU010000003.1_pt2 | contig 30797 bp, 27 predicted proteins | sample 7391041 | NCBI WGS metagenome assembly CAJDUU01 (sample SAMEA7055689, study PRJEB34461) | soil metagenome | biome: terrestrial ecosystem; feature: Peninsula; material: soil | place: Antarctica | collected 2016 | reverse complement strand
TAGATGTGGTTTCCGACAGAGAAATTACCTTCCGAATAAAAGTCATTAATTCGATCAAAAAATCTCATGCACGAACTACATGACTCAGCAGCGACCGCCGCAAACGGTTCAACATCACCAGTACTCTGCGCGTAGTTCATCAGCTCAATGAAGTACTCCGCGGCGATAATCGCGTTTTCGGCCGTGTCTTCAGTGGTGAGGTTCTCCGGATACTCGGGAAGTGGAAGCGGCTCGGGGGTCGGTTCTGCTTCGCTCGGGTCAGGATCTGCCGGTCCCGCGCTCTGGTGGGTTGAGGGCGAATCTGAGGGAGTGGGTGCCTGGGTTTCCACGGCGTCATTTTGTGGCTCCCCGGCGCAGCCTGCGCTCAATAAGAGAGAAGCAAGAACTATTGCAATGAATCGGCTACGCTGCCTCATCTCGAAAGCATAGCGATGCTTTCTCCCAGATGGCAGGTTTCGCCCGAAGTTGTGGATATCACACTCTTTGCCCACTGAGAAATCTTGCCCACTGTGCAATCAAATGCCTAGAGTTGCCCAGTGACCTCATTGCGTGCGCGGAAGAAGCGAGCGACGGCTCAAGCCCTCGCTGACGCCGCCTACGCCCTCGCGACCCAGCGAGGGGTGGAGCAGGTAACCACCGATGATATCGCTTCCGAAGCAGGGGTATCGCGGCGCACGTTCGCCAACTACTACGCCAATAAGCACGCCGCCGTGGTCGATGGGTTTCTGCAAAACCTGGGCATCACCATTTGGCACCCCGACGACCCGACGCAACCAGGCGATCTACCTACCACCTTCAAAAACCTGGTGGAATCCTCACACGAATTCATCTCGGGCGTTTTCACGGACTCCGCCAATATCGGGCAGATCCAGGAGTTCGCGAAGATGGTCAGGGACAACCCGGCGCTCGAGCCGTACATCCACGCCGTGTTCCTCGAATTCCAGCACTCGCGCGTGCACAAGATCTTGGCCGAACGGTTCGGGGAGGCGAAGGTCTCCCTCTTCATTGGGGCGCTCATCGGCTCCCTCGGAGGGCTGGTGCGCCTGGTTCTGGGGCCACTGGCGATTCCCCGCAACACTCCGCCGCTTCGTGGAGTGTCCCCCGCCGCCGACCCCAGCGACCACCACAGTTCAAACGCTCCCACCTTCACCCCCGATGATGTTGCAGAAGTCCTCGATCACATCGATCAAGCATTCTCCTATCTCCGCCACGGTTTCGTGGGCCAGTAAAGGATTGATTCGTGCATAAACTCACTACGCTGAGCCTCAAGAACCGCGCCCTGATCGCGCTGATCACGATCGTGGCCGCAATCTTCGGCACGCTCTCGTTCACCTCGCTCAAGCAGGAACTGATCCCCTCGATCGAGATCCCCACCCTCGCCGTCATCACCCCTCATCAGGGTGCCTCCGCCGAGGTGGTCTCGACCGACGTCACCGACCCCATCGAGAAGGCCCTCCAAACAGTGCCTGGGCTCCGCTCCACCCAGACGACGTCCTCGACGGGCCTCTCACTCGTGCTGGCGGAGTTTGACTACGGCTCCGACACCGCCAAACTCGAGCAGAAGATGACCCAGGCGGTGGGCCGAGTTAGCTCAGTTCTCCCCGAGAACGTCACCCCAGAGGTGATGTCGTTCAACTTCGACGACTTCCCCGTCATCCAGATCGCTGTATCCAGCGACGACACCGACGGCCTCGCAGATAAGCTCGATGACCTCGTGGTGCCGGAACTTGAGCGTCTCGACGGCGTCGCCTCGGCGAGCGTCCTGGGTGCACCGGGCAACCGCGTAGCGATCACGCCCGACTCCGAGGCGATGTCAGCCGAAGGAATCGACCTCACCGATCTCTCAGGGGTACTCCAGAACTACGGAATCCTCATGCCAGCCGGAACCATCAACGACGATGGCCACAATATGGCGATCGAAGTGGGCCAGCGTTTGGGGTCCGCTGAAGACATCGCCGAAATTCCGTTGCCAGTGAGTGCAGACCCCGCCACCGGTGCGGGCCAGGCCCCTGCCGGGGAGCAACTCCCCGAAGGGATCCCAGGCGCGCCGGCTCCGCAGCAGACCGCGCCCGCGGCACCCGTCCTGGTAGGGGATATCGCGGACGTCGAACTGGTGGACGACCCCATCAGCTCCTACTCCCTGATCAACGGCGAACGCGCCCTCACCCTCTCTATCACCAAGACGCCTGATGCAAATACGGTGGAGGTCTCCCACCTCGTCCGTGACACGATCCCCCACCTCGGCGCGCTCGTTCCGGCAGCGGATTTCGAGGTACTCATCGACCAGGCACCGTTCATCGAGGATTCCATCTCCTCCCTCGGGATCGAGGGTCTGCTCGGGCTCGTCATGGCCGTGCTGGTGATCCTCCTGTTCCTGCGCTCGGGCCGCGCCACACTTGTCACCGCGGTCTCGATCCCCACCTCCCTGCTGATCGCCTTCGTGAGCATGCAGGCCGCCGGGTACACGCTCAACATGCTCTCCCTCGGGGGCCTCACGATCGCCATCGGCCGGATCGTGGACGACTCGATCGTCGTCATCGAGAACGTCGAGCGGCACATGAGGTACGGCAAGTCACGCAAGGACACCATCGTCGACGCCGTCCGCGAGGTGGGCGCGGCGATCACCGCCTCCACCATCACCACGGTTGCCGTGTTCCTCCCGATCGCACTGGTCGGGGGAATGTCCGGAGTTCTATTCCGACCCTTCGCGTTCACCGTGACGGTGGCGATGCTCGCCTCCCTCCTGGTGGCGCTCACGATCGTTCCGGTGCTCGCGTACTGGTTCCTGCGGTGGCGCGGAACGCACGACGCGACCGCCGCGGCGCAGGATGACGCCGGCGAACTCGCCGAAGGAGCCGAGACTCAAGGCTGGATCCAGGCAGGATACGCCCGCCTCCTGGACTGGGTGATCGGACACCGGTGGAGCACCGTGGGAATCGCCGTCGTCGTACTCATCGGAACTGTTGCACTCTCGCCGCTGATCAAGACCAACTTCCTCGGTGATATGGGGCAGAACGAACTGGGCGTCACCCAAGCCGTCGCCCCGGGAACCAGCCTCGATGAGCAACTCGACTCGGCGCAGCGCGCCAATGATGCGCTGCTGGAGGTCGAGGGCGTCGAGACCATTTCCACCACTATCGGCAGCGGTGACGACTTGACGTCACTCGCCTCCTCAGACGATTCGATCAGCTATTCCCTCACCACGGATGAGGATGGCGATCAGGAAAAGATCGAGGCAGATGTGCGCGCAGCACTAGCCGAACTCATCGACGAGGAGGATCTGACCATTTCCCCCATCGCCGGAATGGGGATGAACAACGACATCGAGGTCTCCATCACCGGCGCGGACGTGGACGACGTCGAGTCGGCCACTGAAACAGTGACGAATGCGATGCGGGACCTCCCTGAGGCCAGGCAGGTGGCTAACTCCGTCACCACCGCGCGACCGACAGTCTCCGTGCGCGTGGACCGCGAAAAGGCTGCCGAACTCGGCCTGACGGAATCCGGGGTCTCCCAGATGATCGCAGGGCTGCTCACCCCGCAACAGATCGGTCAGGTGACCATCTCGGGCAGTTCGATCAGCGTCTACCTCAATCCGGAGAACCCGATCGCGACTGTGGAGGAAATCTCGGACGCCGAACTGCTCGGGGGGATGCTCACGGTTGATGAGATCGCCGACGTCGAGGTGGTGGATGGCCCCGTGGCAATCACGACGTCGAACTCGGTGCGGAACCAGCAGGTGACGATCACCCCGGATGTGGACGACATCGGCCAGGCCTCGCTCGCGGTCGACCGCGCGATAGGCGATATCGACCTGCCCGAAGGCGTCACCGCGGAGATCGGAGGGATCACGCAGGAGCAGAACGAGGCGTTCTCCCAACTGGGCCTCGCGATGCTCATCGCGATCCTCATCGTGTACGTGGTGATGGTGGCGACCTTCCGATCACTGCTGCACCCGTTCCTGCTGCTCATCTCGGTGCCGTTCGCGGCAACCGGGGCGCTGCTCGCCCAGGTGATCACCGATATTCCACTCGGCGTCGCCTCGCTGATCGGACTGGTGATGCTGATCGGGATCGTAGTGACGAACGCGATCGTTCTGATCGACCTCGTCAAGCAGTACCGCGATCGGGGGGTACCCATGACCGAGGCGCTCACCCGGGGCTCGATCCACCGTGTCCGCCCCATCCTGATGACGGCGGTCGCGACCATCCTGGCGCTGCTCCCGATGGGGATCGGGGTAACGGGAGAGGGCGGATTCATCTCCCGCCCCCTGGCCGTCGTCGTCATCGGCGGGTTGTTCTCCTCCACTGCGATGACGCTGCTGGCGGCGATGACTCTGCTGGTACTCCCGGCCGTCTACCACCTAGTGGAGTCGATCGGGCGCCGCGCGAACCCGCGGTCCTGAGGCGGGGCGCCGCCTCGGGGGTCGGAGGTTAGACCTCTTCCACCGTCGCCCCGAGGGCGTTGAGCTTCTCCATGAAGTTCTCGTACCCGCGGTAGATCAGCTCGATACCGCTGACGTTCGAGGTGCCCTCGGCCGCGAGTGCGGCGATGAGGTGGGAGAACCCACCGCGCAGGTCGGGAACCTCGATATCCGCTGCATGCAGCGGGGTCGGCCCCGAAATGACGGCGGAGTGGAAGTAGTTGCGCTGGCCGAACCGGCAGTCCTTGCCACCCAAGCACTCGCGGTAGACCTGGATCGTGGCACCCATGCGCTTGAGCGCCTCGGTGAACCCGAACCTGTTCTCGTACACGGTCTCGTGCACGATGGATAGGCCCTTCGCCTGCGTGAGGGCAACCACGAGCGGTTGCTGCCAGTCGGTCATGAAACCCGGGTGCACGTCGGTCTCCAGCACGGCGGTCTGCAGTTCCCCGCCGGGGTGCCGGAAGCGGATCCCCTCGTCGTCGACGTCGAACTCTCCCCCGACCTTGCGGAAGATGTTGAGGAAGGTTCCCATCGCCGACTGTTCAGCGCCGCGCACATAGATGTCGCCACCGGTGGCGAGGGCCGCCGAGGCCCATGAGGCGGTCTCGATGCGGTCGGGCAGCGAGGTGTAGTTGCAGCCGTAGAGCTTATCCACGCCTTCGACGCGGATGACGCGGTCGGTGTCCACGTGGATGATCGCCCCCATGCGTTGGAGCACATCGATGAGTGACATGATCTCGGGCTCGATCGCAGCGTTGGAAAGTTCTGTCTGGCCCTGTGCCCGTACTGCGGTGAGGAGAAGTTGCTCGGTCGCACCCACGCTCGGGTACGGGAGTTCGATCTTGGAACCTTGCAGGCCACGGGCCGGGGCCTTGATCCAGACGCCGGAGTCGAGCTTGTCGATCACCGCGCCGAACTCGCGCAGGATACTCAGGTGGAAGTCGATCGGACGGTCGCCGATGTGGCACCCTCCGAGGTCCGGAATGAACGCTTCGCCGAGGCGGTGCAGCAGCGGGCCGCACATGAGGATCGGGATCCGCGAGGAGCCGGCGTGTGCGTCGATGTCGATACGGTTGGCGATCTCAACGTTGGACGGGTCGATATCGACCGTCCCAGCTTTCTTATCCCAGCTCACGTTCGCGCCATGCAGGCTGAGCAGGTCCGAGACCACCCGCACATCCTTGATGTGGGGTACGTTCTTCAGCTGCGTCGGAGTCTCCCCCAGCATCGCCGCAACCATCGCTTTGGAGACGAAGTTCTTCGCTCCACGGACGGTGATTTCACCATTCAGCGGGACACCGCCATGCACACGCAAGATACTCATTCTCAGATCCCTTCCGCCCTCAAGGATAGGCCGCATCGAATCCGAATAGGCAAAATGGCGCGGGTGGTTGTCACCACACCGCGCCACTGCTAGTGGCTATGACAGCGGCACGTCCCCGTGGGTGGGCACCCCCGTGGAGCGCGCGGAGGCAATCTCCACGGGCGGAAGGGTCTTTGCCGGCAGGGTCCTTGGCCGCCACGCCGCGCGTGAGTTCTCGAACTCGGTGATGTCCTGTTCGTGCTGGAGGGTGAGGCCGATATCGTCGAGCCCCTCCATCAGCCGCCAGCGGGTGTAATCATCAATCTGGAAGGTGGTGACGATGTCTCCGCAGATCACCTGGCGATTCTCCAGGTCCACGGTGATCTCCTGACCCGGGTTCGTCTCCAGGGCCTTCCAGATGAGTTCCACGTCCTCTTGCGAGAGCACCCCGGCGACCAGGCCCTGCTTGCCGGAGTTGCCGCGGAAGATGTCCGCGAACTTCGAGGCGAGAACCACCTTGAAACCGTAGTCCTTCAGCGCCCAGACGGCGTGCTCACGGGAGGATCCGGTGCCGAAATCCGGTCCCGCTACGAGTACCGAACCGCGGGAGTACTCCTCCTGGTTGAGCACGAACTCCGGGTCGCGGCGCCATCCGGCGAACAGGGCGTCTTCGAAACCCGTACGCGATACTCGCTTGAGGTAGACCGCGGGGATGATCTGGTCGGTGTCGACGTTGCTGCGGCGCAGGGGAACGCCGATCCCGGTGTGTGTAGTGATCTTTTCCATTGCTCTCTCCTTAGGCGCTCTGGCGTTCGGCCGTGTTGTCGAGATCCGACGGCGAGGACAGCGTGCCGCGAACCGCCGTCGCCGCCGCCACCAGTGGTGAGACGAGGTGGGTTCGCCCGCCCGCGCCCTGACGCCCTTCGAAGTTCCGGTTCGAGGTGGAGGCGCACCTCTCCCCCGGTTCGAGCTGGTCGGGGTTCATTCCCAGGCACATCGAGCACCCGGCGTTGCGCCATTCGGCACCGAAGGCGAGGAACACCTGGTCCAGGCCCTCCGCCTCGGCCTGCAGGCGCACCCGGGCCGACCCGGGCACCACCAGCACCGTGACGCCCTCGGCCTTCTTCTGGCCTGCGAGCACATCTGCCACGGCCCGCAGATCCTCGATCCGGCCGTTGGTGCAGGATCCGATGAACACCGTGTCCACTGCGATCTCGCGCAGCGGGGTGCCGGCTTCGAGGCCCATGTACTCCAGTGCGCGCTCGGTGGCCACCCGTTCGACCTCGTCGTTGAACTCCTCCGGGTTCGGGACCCTGCCCGAGAGCGGCAGCCCCTGGCCGGGGTTGGTTCCCCACGTGACGAACGGCTCCAGTTCGCTCGCATCGAGAACGACCTCGGCATCGAACTCGGCGTCGTCGTCCGTGCGCAGCGACCTCCAGTATTCCACCGCGGCGTCCCACTCCTCCCCCTCGGGGGCGTGCGGGCGGCCCTTGAGGTACTCGAAGGTGGTCTCATCGGGAGCGATCATCCCGGCCCGGGCGCCTGCTTCGATCGACATGTTGCAGATCGTCATGCGGCCTTCCATCGAAAGGGATTCGATGGCTTCTCCGCGGTACTCCAGGACGTACCCCTGGCCGCCGCCGGTGCCGATCTTCGCGATCACCGCGAGGATGATGTCCTTCGCCGTGGTGCCTTCGCGGAGTTGGCCGTTGACGGTGATAGCCATCGTCTTGAATGGGGCCAGTGGAAGCGATTGGGTGGCGAGCACGTGTTCCACTTCGGAGGTCCCGATACCGAAGGCGAGGGCGCCGAACGCCCCGTGGGTGGAGGTGTGGGAGTCGCCGCACACCACCGTCATGCCTGGCTGGGTGAGCCCCAACTGCGGGCCGACCACGTGCACAATTCCCTGGTCCGCGTCGCCTAGGGAGTGGATTCTGATCCCGAACTCCTCGGCGTTCTGGCGGAGGGTTTCGATCTGGATCCGCGAGGTCTTATCCGCGATCGGCAGGTCGATATCTAGCGTGGGGGTGTTGTGATCCTCCGTCGCGATCGTCAGATCCGGACGGCGCACCTTCCTCCCCGCCAGCCGGAGCCCCTCGAACGCCTGGGGGCTGGTCACCTCGTGCACGAGGTGGAGATCGATGTAGAGCAGGTCCGGAGCGCCGTCCTCCCCTTTACGGACGACGTGGTCCTGCCATACCTTCTCGGCCAAGGTCTTGCCCATCAGGTGCCACCTTCCTTTCCTTGAACTTGCGTCTCACGCTCTGAGACGGCAATATTGCACTATGGACAACTCTAGCGGAGTCGGCGTTCTTGACAAAGCCTCGCTCATTCTGGGTGCACTCGAAGCGGGCCCGATGACCCTCGCGGCACTGGTCTCCAGCACGCATCTGGCCCGCCCGACGGCGCACCGCCTCGCCGTCGCGCTCGAGCACCACCGTTTCGTCTCCCGGGACATGCAGGGCCGGTTCACCCTCGGCCCCCGGCTGGGTGAACTCGCATCGGCCGCGGGCGAGGACCGCCTGCTCGCCGCGGCGGCCACGGTGCTGGTAGCGCTTCGCGATCACACCGGCGAGAGCGCCCAGGTCTACCGCCGCCAGGGCGACCAGCGTATCTGCGTGGCCGCGGCGGAGAAGCAGATGGGCCTGCGCGACTCCATCCCGGTGGGGGCGACCCTGACGATGGCCGCCGGCTCTGCGGCTCAGATCCTCCTCGCATGGGAAGAGCCGGACCGCCTCCACCGAGGGCTTTACGGCGCGAAGTTCACCGCCACCACGCTCTCAGGGGTGCGACGCCGGGGGTGGGCCCATTCCATCTCCGAGCGCGAGGCCGGCGTGGCCTCGGTCTCCGCCCCAGTCCGCGGGCCGGCGGGGCGAGTGATCGCCGCCGTCTCAATCTCTGGGCCGATCGAGCGCATGAGTCGCCAACCCGGGCGCCTCCACGCCGCGTCCGTGGTCGCGGCAGCGAACCGGCTCACCGAAGTGATGCGCAAGGCAGACGACTAGGCCTAGGGAGTCGGCCAATGAAAAAACCCGGAACGTGATCGTTCCGGGTTTTTCCGCTGTAGCCCCGACCGGATTCGAACCGGCGCCGCCGCCGTGAGAGGGCGGTGTCCTAGGCCGCTAGACGACGGGGCCATGCGTTGCGCATCCATCATAACAACTTCCGCGCGCTGCGCTGGGGTACCAGGACTCGAACCTAGACTAACTGAACCAGAATCAGTCGTGCTGCCGATTACACCATACCCCATAGGGTATCTGATGGTGGTTTGCGCTGCGCGCACCTGTCATCTTCTACCGCTGGATGACTCTACCGGAAAGACGCTCAAGGTTTCAAAACGGCGGACGGTGACTCGCCACACACCCGCAGCCGGGCGGGCCCTTTCAGTGGCTCATCAGGAGTTGGGGAAGCTGCGCGAGCGATCCCAACACGTGGACCCCGGCGCCCGTGGCGCGGTCCGGATCGTCGTCGTGAATGCCCCCCTTCGCGTGCCCCGGTCGCAGCAGCCAGGCGCCGTGGAGCCCGGCGCGGACCGCAGCCTTGGCGTCGACGTCGAACTCGTCACCGATGTAGAGGGCCTGGGCGGGGTCGACCTCGAGTCTGCGCGCGGCCTCCTGGAACACCCGCGGGTCCGGTTTGCCCACCCCGAAGGTGTCGAGGGTGACGAGCAGCGGCAGGTTGCCCAGCCCGGTCGCGTTCATTTTCTCCTGTTGCAGGTCCGCGTGCGCGTTCGTCAGCACACCGGCGGCGAATCCCCTCTCCTCCACCCAGCCGAGGGTAGGGAGCACGTCGGGGAAGGCGCCCCACCCTGCGCGGAAGCCGGCATCCCACGTCTCCAACCACAGCTTCGCCTGCTCCTTGGTCGGTGCGGTGAGGCCGAGGGTGTCAGCAATGTGGCGGAAGCGGGCTTCGCGCTGCTCGTCGTATGAGAGTTCCCCGCGGGTGTAGGCGCGGTAGTGCCCCGCCGCGTCGGTGCGCCACAGGTGCAGCGCCTGCGCCGACTGCTCCTCGGTGAGGTGAGAGTAAATTGCGCGGAAACTGTTGTCGATCGCAACCTCGAATGCCGCGCGGGCATCCACGAGGGTGTCGTCCAGATCGAAGATGATCGCCTTGAGGCCCTCGAGTGAGGGCGCCTCGCGGGAGATCAGCGCAAAGTCGGTGGGCGCGTTAGGCACGAAGCTCCTCCGCGAGCGCACCGAGCCGGGCGAGGGAGGATTCCTTCCCGAGGATTTCCATGGATTCGAACAACGGCGGGGAGACCCGCCGCCCGGAGATCGCCGTGCGCAGCGGCCCGTAGGCGAATCTGGGTTTGATCCCCATCTCCTCCACTAACACCTGCTTGAGGGTCTCCTGGAGCTGGTCGGTGGTGAAATCCTCCAGCTGGCTCAGCGCGGCGATGGAGCGTTCGAGCACCTCCCCCGCGTTCTCCTTCAGCTGCCCACGGGCGTCGTCGGCGACGACGATCTCATCGTCGGGGGTGAACAGGAACCCGAGCATTCCCACGGCCTCGCCCAGGAGGGTCATGCGTTCCTGCACCAGCGGCGCGCCTGCCGTGAGCGTCTCCTGCTCGGACTTGGTGAGCTCTTCGTAGGAGCCGGCGGAGAGTATCCCCGCCTGGTGGAGGTAGGGAACGAGCCGGCCGCGGAAATCATCCGGTTCGAGAAGACGAACGTGGGTGGCGTTGATCGCCTCGGCCTTCTTTACGTCAAATCGCGCGGGGTTGGGGTTGACGTCTGCGACGTCGAATGCCGCGGCCATCTCGGCCTGCGTGAAGATGTCGTTGTCCGGGGAGATCGACCACCCCAGCAGCGCGAGGTAGTTGAGCAGCCCTTCGGGGATGAACCCGCGGTCGCGGTGGTGGAACAGGCTCGCCTCGGGGTCGCGTTTGGAGAGCTTGCGCTTGCCTTCGCCCATCACGTACGGGAGGTGGCCGAACTGCGGCATCACCTTGGCCACCCCGATGTCGAGCAGCGCGTGATAGAGCGCGATCTGGCGCGGGGTGGAGGAGAGGATGTCCTCGCCTCTGAGCACGTGGGTGATCTCCATCAGGGCATCGTCCACCGGGTTGACCAACGTGTACAGGGGGCGCCCGTTCGCCCGCACGATCACGAAGTCGGGGACGGATCCGGCCTTGAAGGTGATCTCCCCGCGGACGAGGTCGGTGAAGGTGATGTCCTCCTCCGGCATGCGCAGGCGCAGCACCGGCTCGCGGCCCTCGGCGCGGAACGCGGCCTTCTGCTCCTCGGTGAGGTCGCGATCGTATCCGTCGTAACCCAGTTTGGGGTCCCGTCCCGCCGCCTTGTGGCGTTCCTCCACCTCCTCGGGGGTGGAGAAGGATTCGTAGGCGTGGCCGGCGTCGAGGAGCTTCGCGGCGACGTCGGCGTAGATATCCATCCGCTGTGATTGCCGGTAGGGTTCGTGCGGCCCGCCGACCTCCACCCCTTCATCCCAGTCGAGCCCGAGCCATCCAAGGGCGTCGAGGAGTTGGGCGTAGGATTCCTCGGAATCCCGAGCGGCGTCGGTATCCTCGATGCGGAAGATGAATTTCCCGCCGGTGTGGCGGGCATAGGCCCAATTGAACAGGGCGGTGCGGATCAACCCTACGTGCGGGGTTCCGGTGGGCGAGGGGCAAAAGCGTACGCGTACTTCAGTCATGATGCCCCTAGCCTACTGGGAATTACCCGCTCCCCTACACTCTGATCGTATGCACGCCTCCCTGTTCCGCCCGAACCCCGACCCCCGCCTCGGCCCGTGACGTTCGTCAAGCGCTCCGCCCACGCGCCGCCGGGCTTCTTCGCCGCCGAAGCGAAGGGGCTGAGCTGGCTCGCCGCACCCGGGCACGTGAGGGTGGTGGAAGTGCGCGGAGTCGGACCGGACCGGCTCGTACTCGAACGTCTCACGCCCGCTCCCCCGACCCGGGCGCACGCGCGGGAGTTCGGCGCCGGGCTGGCACGACTGCACTCCAGTGGCGCGCCCGGGTTCGGCTTCACCCCGCACGAGAAGAGCTGGTTCGGGCCTTTGAGCGACCCCTTCGAGGTGCCCCGAGGGGTGAGCGATAATTTCGGCGAGTTCTGGGCGGGGCGGCTGCGAATGGTGGCGGATCTCGCCGCGGAGCAGTTCGGGCGCGCCGGGATCTCCACCGCCCCGATCGATCGCGCGATCGACGCCGTCGCCGGAGGTGCCTTCGACGGGATCGCCGGGGTGGGTGAGGAAGCCCCCAGCCGGGTGCACGGAGACCTGTGGGCGGGGAACCTCATGTGGACGGAGACCGGCGCCGTGCTGATCGACCCGGCGGCCCACGGCGGGCACCGCCTCGAGGACCTCGCGATGCTGAGCCTGTTCGGCGCCCCGTACCTGGAGGAGATCTTCGCGGGGTACCAGGCGCAGTACCCGATGCCGGAGTCGTGGCGGGAGGATCTGCCCGCGCACTACCTGTTCGGGCTCATCGCCCACGTGTACCTGTTCGGCGGGGGCTACGCCGCGCAGGCGATCCGCGCGGCGGAGGAAACCCTCGCGCGGGCCTAGCTGCGGCGAAGCACCGGGTTGGAGAGGGTGCCGATCCCTTCGATCTCCACCTCCACCCGCTGGCCGTGCTCGATCGGGCCCACCCCCGCGGGGGTTCCGGTGAGGATGACATCCCCCGGGAGCAGCGTGAAAATGCTGGAGGCGTACGCCACCAGTTCGGGCACCGAGTAGACCATTTGGCTGGTGCGCCCGTCTTGGCGGAGCTCCCCGTCCACCCGGGCCTGTATCGAGAGATCGGAGACGTCCAGATCCGTCACGAGATAGGGGCCCAGCGGGCACGAGGTGTCCCACCCCTTGCCGCGGGTCCACGTCGCGTCCGCGCGCTGGGCATCGCGGGCGGTGACATCGTTCCCGGCCGTGTAGCCAAGGATCACCGAGTTCGCCTGATCGGCGGAGATATCCTTGCAGATCCGGGAGATCACCACCCCGAGCTCCGCCTCGTGCTCCACCTGCTCGGAGTATGGGGGCAGCACGATGGGATCGTCGGGGCCGACGACGGCGGTGTTGGGTTTGAGGAACAGCAGCGGCCTCTCGGGCACCTCGCTGCCCATCTCGGCTGCGTGGGCGGCGTAATTACGCCCCACCCCGATCACCTTGGACCGCGGGATCACCGGGGCGAGCAGCCGCGCCTGATCCAAAGGCACCCGCTCCCCCGTCGGCTCTAGGGGCGAGTAGAGCGGGTCCCCGGAGATCACCACGAGATCATCGGAACCCTCTTCCACTACGGCGAAGCGTGGGTCAGAACCGGTTGTGAAACGAGCGATACGCATGGGGTAAGAGTACTAGACCGCCATTTCCCCCAGGTCGTGCCACTCGTCGCCCTCCATCATGGTGTTGCGAACCTTCGGTGTCTCCTGCAGCAACGGAGGCAGATCCTGCTGGGCCTTGCGGAAGTGATCGGAGTTCACGTGCGCCTCACCGGCGTCGTCCTTGAACGCCTCGACCAGCACGTACTCGTTCGGATCCTCCACGGATCTGGACCAGTCGAACCACAGGCACCCGGGTTCCGCCCTGGTGCTCTGCGTGAACTCACGGGTGAGTTCCGGCCAGTTGTCCGCGTGCTCGGGCTTGACCTTGAACTTAGCAACGATGAAAATCACGTGTTCACTCCTTGGCTTGAGGTGCTTTCGCGTTCAGTCTCGCTCATGTGCTGGGAAATATCGAGCAGCATCAAGCACTCCATGGCGAAGAGCCCCATCACCCAAGCCACCCAATACTGGGTGCCTGCGCCGAAATTGAGGAGGATTGCCGCAACCGAGAAGCCAAAGCAAATGAGGAGCGCGGAGACCGCTCGGCGGCGCTCGGGGGTGCGGCCCTTGAGCAGCCGGGCAGGTCTGGGGCGGTTCACCCAACGTTGGAGATCCTCCTTGGTGACCAGCGGCCAGTCCGCTGCCAACGCACCCACGAAGAACGCAACCGCCACGAGCGCTGCGATGGGTTCGAGGTGTGCGAGTGTCAATTCTGCCTCGCGAGTACCTCTCCGTGAACAACGGTGAACCACCCGGATTCGTCCTGTTGCCATTGGCGCCAGGCCGCGACGATCCGGTCGAGTTCCGCCTGGTCGGCGAGCCCCGTTTCGAGCGCGAGCTCGGCGAGGCGGGAGTGGGTCATGCGGTCCGCCCACATGTTGCCCCAGTACTCTCGCTCGTCGGCCTCGGCGAAACACCACGTGGAGGCGGAGGGTTGCACCGTGGTGAACCCCGCGGCGCGCACCCACGCGAGCACCCGCCGCCCGGCTTGGGCTTGGCGGCCGTGGCGGTCGGAGATCCGTTGGTACAGGTCGCGCCACCCGGTGAGCCCTGATTCGGGGAACCACGTCATCCCGCCGTAATCGGCCTCCCGCAGGGCGAGCAGCCCCCCGCGGCGGAGCACCCTCTTCATCTCGGTGATCGCCGCGAGGGGGTCGGTCAGGTGTTGCAGTAACTGGTGAGCGTGGACGACGTCGAAACTCCCGTTCGCGAAGGGGAGTTCGTACGCGTCGGCGCGCTCGAACTGGACGTTCTCGACGTTCTGCGCCACCGCGAGGTCCGCTGCGCGCTCGAGCGGTTCGGGGGCGATGTCTACCCCCAGCACCCGGCCCTGGCGCACATACGTCGCCAGATCCACCGTGATCGTGCCGACGCCGCACCCCACGTCGAGGACGTCCATGTCCTCGTCGAGGTAGTCCAGCAGGTAGGCGGCGGAGTTCTCCGCCGTCCGCCAAGCGTGCGATGCGAGCACGCTGGCGTGATGTCCATGCAAATATTGCTCGCTCATAGACCCACGGTAGTCCCATTTCGCGGTGAGCGGGAGGGCAAAGAGGCTCTACGATTCAACTTATGCCACGAATCGCCGGAATCGACCTCGCCCGCGCCCTCGCGATCGGGGGGATGTTCGTAGCGCACCTAGCCAAGGACGACGGGGGATGGTGGTGGATCGCCGACGGGCGCTCCTCAGCGCTGTTCGCGCTGCTGGCCGGTTGCGGGCTCGGGTTCATGACGGCCCGCGCCTACCCCGACCGAAATGCGGTACAGGGTGAGTACCGGCGGATCCTCCTGCGCGCGTTGTACCTGGGGATCCTCGGGATCGGGCTGATGTTCCTGCAGACCCCGGTGGCCGTGATCCTCTCGAGCTACGCGGTGATGTTCGCCCTCACCGTGCCGTTCCTACACCTACGCCCCGCCGCGCTGTTCGGGTGGGCGGCGGGGGTCGCCGCCATCGCACCCCCGATCGTGCAAGGCATCCGGATGGGCGTGACCGGCGAACCAGCTCGAAGTTTCGAGTGGACCCCGGGGCTGTCCGAGCTGGTTACCGGGAGCTACCCGGCGCTGAGTTGGCTCGCCTACTCCCTCGTGGGGCTCGGCGTGGTGCGCCTGCCCCTGCGCCGGCTCGCCACCCAGGGAGCGCTCCTCGGCGCCGGGGTAGCTCTGGGGATCGTCGGGTACGGCGGTGGCCGGTGGTTGGAGCGCCTGCTCGGTGGGCGGGACGGAGAACTCACCTACCCGATGTCACTGGTGTCGGTCGAGCCCCATACTGACTCCGGATTTGAGATCCTCGGCAACATCGGGGCGTCGCTGGTGATCATTTCATTGAGCCTAATCCTCACCCGGTGGGCGTGGCAGAGGCTGTACCTCTTCCCCCTGACCGCCGCCGGTTCAATGTCTCTCACCCTTTACGTCGGGCACCTGCTCTACATTTGGGCGCTGGGCCCGGACGCCGTGTGGTATCCCGCTTCACAAGCCCCCCTCCTGTGGCTCATGGGGGGCAGCTTAGTTTTCGCCACCTGGTGGAAACTGTTCTTCGGTAGGGGCCCGTTGGAGCGGGTGCTCACCCACCTCAGTTCGCCACGGGTTGGCGCTTAGGCCGGCGTCGCAGTGTGGTCGGACGCGCGGGTGAGATCATCCAGCTCGGTTTCGGTGAGTTCCAATCCGAATGACTCCAGGATCGTGGGAAGCTGCGCAGGCGTGCTCACGGAGGCCAGTGGTGCCACCGTATTCTCCCGCGAGCGCAGCCAGGCGATCGCCACCGCGCCGGGCTGGACCCCGTGGGAGGCGGCGATATCGTCGAGCACCCGCAGGAGGTGGTGGTTGCGGGGGTCGTCCAGGTACTTCGCGGCACCGCTGGCCCGGGGCGAATCCCCGGCACCTGCGACATAACCGGGACGATACTTCCCGGTGAGGAAGCCCGCTGCGAGCGCTGCGAACGGCTGCTCCACGATTCCGAGCTCACCGAGCGCGGGAAGCAGTTCGCCTTCGATCCCGCGTTCCACCAGGGAGTAGCGATCCTGAGAGACCGTGAACCCGCGGGAGCGATCCGAACGCGAGACGATAGAGGCCGAACGCAACCTCTCCGGTGTGAACATCGACGCCCCGACCTCGCGGACCTTACCCGCCTCGATCAGCTCGTTGAACGCACCCATGTACTCTGCTTGGCCCACATCCGGATCGTCTCGGTGCGCGAAGTACAGATCAACGTAGTCTGTGCCGAGCCGGCGCAGGGAATCGTCGATCGCCGCGTGGATATTCTCCGGGGCCAAACCCGGGCGCTCGGGGTGAGAGAACACCTTGGTGGCGATGACGACGTCATCCCGCCTGCCCCGGCGCCGGAGCCACTGCCCGATCACCTCCTCGGATTCGCCCCCGGAGTTCCCCGGGTGCCAGAACGAGTAGGAGTCCGCGGTATCGATCGCTACCCCTCCGGCGGCGACGAAACGGTCCAGGATTTCGAAACTGGTGTCGGCGTCCGCCGTCCACCCGAATACGTTTCCGCCGAATATCACTGGCCCAAAATCCAGGTTGGTCATGGGTTCCTCTCCTGACGCCGAGTTCAACTCTTCTTCGTGAATCTAGTTACCGTGTATGACAATGAGTGTGCCTCACCGCCATTCTTCGAATCTACAGAGACCTCGATGCTCCCTGAACTCAGCACACTCACGTGGGCCGTGCTCGGCCTCGCCGCGTTCACGGTTGGCATCAGCAAATCCGCGATACCAGCGCTCGGGACCCTCGCGGTCGTGATGGGGGCCGCCGTCCTACCCGCCCGGGAATCCACCGGGGTACTGCTCGTGATGTTCCTCCTCGGTGATGTGTTCGCCGTGTGGACCTACCGCCGAGATGCCAACTGGGCGATGCTGCGCCGGCTCGCGCCGGCCGTGGTGGGAGGTGTGCTCCTGGGCGCGCTGTTCCTGGCCTTTGCCGACGATCGCGGCACCGCCATCGCGATCGGGGTGATCCTCATCTTCCTCATCGGGTTGACCCTCTACCAACGCTGGAAGGGCGCTGAGGCCCCTGCCGGCAATGCGCGGATCCAAGGCACGATCTACGGCACCCTCGGAGGTTTCACCACGATGGTGGCAAACGCCGGTGGCCCCGCCATGAGCCTGTACTTCCTCGCCGAGCGCCTAAAGATAATGACCTTCCTCGGCACCGCGGCGTGGTTCTTCGCACTGACCAACCTCTTCAAGCTCCCTTTCTCCATCGGGTTGGGCCTGATCAACGGGCCATCGCTGGTACTCAACGCAGCCCTGCTTCCCGCCATCATCGCCGGTTTCATCTGTGGGAGGCTCGTGATCTCCCGAATCGACCAGCGCCTTTTCGACCGTCTGGTGCTCCTGGCGACCATGGCCGGAGCGGCTTACCTGGTGATCGACGGATTGTGGGGCGGATAACCAAAAGAGCGGTGAGGTAGACGCAATCACAACCTGTGCATACCCTTACAACCGTGTCCACGCCTGATTCTGTCTACGTACCCGACCCTCGGCGTTGGCGTATTCTCGCGGTCCTGACAGCGGCGCTGTTCATGTCGCTCATCAGCGTCAGCATCGTGAACGTCGCCCTTCCCTCGATCCAGGCGGGGCTCGAAGCCACCGAAGCCGAGCTGCAGTGGGTGCTCGCCGGGTACGCCTTAACCTTCGGGATCGGCCTCGTGGCCGCCGGGCGCGCAGGCGACGTGTACGGCCGGGGGCCCCTATTCATCGCGGGAGTCGCGATCTTCACACTCGCCTCCGTAGCCAGCGGCCTCGCCCAGGATGCCCTCACCCTCAACATCTCACGGGCGGCGCAAGGAGTGGGATCGGCCCTGCTCAACCCCCAGGCCGTGGGGGCCATCCAGCACTACTTCCGGGGGGACGAGCGCGCACGCGCGTTCGGGATCTTCGGTGCCGCCGTCGGAGTCTCCGTTGCGATCGGCCCCGTGCTGGGAGGGTTACTAATTGAAACGTTCGGCCCCCAAACCGGGTGGCGCTGGACGTTCCTAGTGAACGTCCCCGTCGGGATCCTCACCATCATCCTCGCGTTCCTGTGGTTCCCGAAACCGATGTTGAACAAGAACCGGGCTCTGGATCCGACGATTCCGGCTCAGAGCAAAGATCTCGACCCCATCGGGTCGATCCTGCTGGGGGCGGCCGTGTTCGCCATCCTGCTTCCCTTCGTCGAGGGCGGGAGCAACACCGCCGTGTGGTTCTCACTGCCCGTCGGTATCGCACTGGTGGTTGCGTGGCTGTGGTGGGAGCAGCGGGAGAAGCGCCAAGGCCGCGCTCCCATGGTGGATCTGGCGATCTTCCGCACCCCCAGCTTCGCGAACGGGTCTCTCCTGATCACCCTGTACTTCATGGGGATGACGAGCATCTGGATCCTCATCGCCCTCTACATGCAGGATGGCTTGGGGCACACGGCCCTCGCCTCAGGGATGATCGGCCTGCCCAGCGCCGTGGGCTCCACCTTCGCCGCCCTCTGGGGCGGGAGGAACGTGCCCAAGTACGGGCGCATAGTGGTCATCGGCGGCATGTACTCCGCCCTGTTCGGGATAGCGTCGAGCGCGCTGATCGTGTGGTTGCACTCCGGCGGGCACGTGAGCGAGTGGTGGCTGCTGCTCACCCTCACCTTTATCGGGGTCGGGCAAGGAACCGTGATCAGCCCGAACCAATCCCTCACCCTCGCCGATGTGCCGCTGAAGTACGCCGGTTCCGCCGGTGGGATCATGCAGACTGGGCAGCGTATCGGAACCTCGGTAGGGATTGCGCTGATCACCGCGCTTGCGTTCTCCGTGTTGGCTCGCAGCGACTGGACCGGCGCCTTCCTGGCCGGGTTCGCCGGGGTGTTCACGATTATTCTGCTCTCCCTCGTGGTGGCTTACCGGGACCTGGCGCAACGGGAGGAAAGCGGCGTCGATCCGGTCTAGGGTGAAAGCCATGGCGAAGAGAGCAGAACGGTTCCTCCAGGCATTCACCACCATCGAACAGGAGCTGCGAGCTCGGGTGGAGCGCAACGACCGCGATCCCAAGCACCTGCCGTTCCCGGCGCTACTGGAGCGCTCGGATGACCTCTCTGCCGGTCAGGTGGAGCGCCTGAAATCCTTCGCGAACCTGCGCAACGCGATCGTTCATAACCCCAGGGACGCCGTAGAGGAGTACATCGCCGATCCTCGCGAATCTGCGGTCCAGTGGCTGGAGCAACAGGTGGAGATTATCCTCGATCCGCCGCTGGTGATGAACGTGCTGAAACTCTCTCCGCCGACCGTGCTGAGTGCGGACGACGATCTTGGCACGTTCCTCGAGATCGTGCGCGAGAAGGCCTACTCCCAGGTGCCCGTCAAGGACGAGGACGGCGCCCTCCACCTCATCACTACCAACACCGTGACCAGGTGGCTCGCCGGAGAATACGTACCCGACCAGAGCGCGATCATCGAACGTGTGAAACTCCGCGAGATCCACCGATTCGCGGAGGACTGCGACGAACTCTGGCTCGCTCCCCGCACCCTCAAAGCCGCGGAGGCGGTGCAGCGCTTCGCCGGCATGCGCGGGCGCAACGCCCCCGCCGCGATCGTTCTCACCGAGCACGGCAAGGATCACCAGACCCCACTGGGGATCTGCTCACAGTCCGACGTCGCGAGCCTCCTGCACGCGCTGGCCATGTGAGCCGCCGGCCTAGGCATCCTCCGCTTCCGCGATCGCCACGATACGTTTGGCCATCCCGGCGAATATCAGCCCGTGGAAGGGGAATACCGCCCACCAGTACAACCTCCCCGAGAGCCCTTTGGGGAAGAAGATCGCGCGCTGCCGGTAGGTGGTCGGATCCCCGGAATGGCAGGACAGCTCCAGCCACGCCCGCCCCGGAATCTTCATCTCGGCTCGCAGCCGCAGCAGCTCCCCCGGGCGCACCTCCTCCACCCGCCAGAAGTCGATCGCATCCCCCACCGAAGCGGTGGACCTGTTTCGCCGACCCCGCCTCAGCCCCACCCCGCCAACCGCCCGGTCGAGCCACCCGCGGATCGCCCACAGGAGCAGCGGCGAATACCACCCGTTCTCTCCCCCGATTCCGATGATCACCCGCCATACCGATTCGGCGCTCGCCGAAGTTTCTACGGAGCGCCGGTCCACGAACACCGTCCGGCCGGCCCAGTCCGGGTCGCTGGGTAGCGGGTCGGAGGGGGCGTGCACGATCTCCGCATCAACCCAACTGGTTTCGACGTCGTCGATCTCCATCCGCGCCATCGCGAGCTCGACCGCATCACGGTAGGCGACCAGGCCTCCAGCGGGGGGCGGGATCACCGCATCGATGTCGTGGTTCCTCATCACGCATTCGTGCTGCAGGGAGCCCACCAGGGGCTTGGCCAGTTTGCTCGGAACCGGCGTCACCAGGCCCACCCAGTGCGAGGCGAGGCCCGGAGTGAGCACCGGCAGCGCCCAGATCTTCCGGGCGGGTAAACCCGCGACGGCGGCGTAGCCGTTCATCAGTTCGTCGTAGCGGAAGTCGTCGGGCCCACCGATATCGAAACTGCCCGAGACGCTCCGATCCACCTTCGGCGCAGCCAGGAGGTAGTGCAGCACATCCCTCACCGCGATGGGTTGGATCCGATTGCGCACCCACCGGGGGGCCGGCATCACCGGCAGCACCTCGGTGAGGTGCCGGATCATCTCGAAGGAGGCTGAGCCCGAGCCGATCACCACACCGGCGCGGAACGTCAACGCCACGCCGGTCCTCGCGAGTATCCGCTCGACCTCCCGGCGGGACCTCATGTGGGGTGAAAGATCCCGGATCTCCGGGGCGAGTCCCCCGAGGTACACGATCCTCTTTACCCCGTGTTTCTCCGCGGCGTCGGCCACATTGTGGGCGATCTTGCGATCCAGGCGCACGAAGTCCAGGCCGGACGTCATGGAGTGGATCAGGTGGTAGACCACATCGACTCCCGCCATCGCCTCTTCCAGCGCGGCGGCGTCGGTGGCGTCGCCCCGGATCACCTCCAGTGCATCGCTCTCGCCGAAGTCGCTCTCGCGCCGCTCACTGCGGGTGAGGACACGCACCCGGTACCCCGCGTTCAGGAGCCTGGGCAGCAGCCGCCCCCCGATATACCCGGTGGCCCCAAGCAGGAGGATAGTGGTTCCGGCCGCGGGGGTGCCCGCGACGGAGTATTCCGGCTCGAACCCGCTCGGGCGGGCGGTGGCGTCGGCGCCGGTCGCACTGGTGGACTGGCTCATTTTTGGCCTCTTCCTGAGGTGGTCGGTGGTATCCCAATTAGAACACCCGCCCCGGCATCTACGCAGGATTTCGGGTGAGATTCCGCCGTATACTGGCGTAGTGCACGATCCGCAGGCGCTCCACACCCTCCTCGCGCGAGAAGATCCCCTGAATTGGGTCATCACCGGCGATTCCATCACCCACGGGCTCCGCCACACTAACGGGGCACGGTCGTATTCCGAGCACCTCCACGAGATCATCCGCGGCGAACTCACCCGGCCCCGCGACGTGTTGGTCAACACCGCGATCAGCGGGCACCGGATCACCGACATCCTCGCGGATTTTGATCGCCGGGTCAGCCAATGGGCGCCCGACCTCGTGCTCGTGATGATCGGCACCAACGATTGCGCGGTGCGTGCCGGCGAGCCGTTCGTGGAGCCGCAGGATTTCGCCCGTGACGTTGCCACCTTCGTGAGCCGCGTGCGGGGCGAGGGAGCGATCCCGGTACTGCTCACCCCTCCGCCGGTGGACGCCGCGAACGCCCCGGATAGGACCCGGATCGGTGAATTCGCCCAGGCAGTGCGTGAGGTCGCGCGGGCCCAGCACGCGCCCCTGGTGGACGTGTTCGAGCACTTCCTGCGCCGCGGCGGGGAACGCTTCCCGTGGCCGCTCCTCGACGACCCGTTCCACCCCGGCGCCCTCGGGCACGGGGCGATCGCGCTGGCGATTGCCCAGGCGTTCGCTATCGACGAGGGGTCGGGAACAGTGCGGCGGCTCAGCGGGGAGCTCACCGCCCGCTGGCTCTCGCTAGGCGAATCTGGCATCGGCGAGGTATGAGCGGGGGCCCACGTGCTGCACGCGGGTCGAGGCCGCCCGGATCCCCTCCCGCACCGCGGTAGGAAGATCACCGGGGTCTCGGGCTAGTGCCGCGGTGAGAGCCCCGTGGAATACGTCACCCGCGCCCAGGGTGTCCCGCGCCGGCACCGCGGGCACGGGTGCGTGGCCGCCGCGTTTCCCGTCGCTCCAGTACACCGGGTCGCCCCCGTGCGTGATAACTACTGCACCAGCCCCGCGGCCGAGCAACTCAGCGGCGAGGTTCTCGTCTGACCTGGCCGGGCCACCGGGGAGGGTGAAATCGGCCGAGCAGGCCACCACATCAGCGCGCGGTATGAGCTCGGCGAAGATCGGTCTCCAGCGGCCCGCATCGAGAATGATCAGCGCGCCCCGGGCCTTTGCCTCGGTAATTGCTGCTCGTTGGATCGCGGGGTGGTGCCCATCGAGGAGGACCGCCCGCGGAGTGGGCAGGTGGGAGAGGTCTAGGGGGCCGAACTGAGGGGTCCCGGCGTCAGTGGAGACCACCGCGCGCTCGCCGCTAGGGCTGACGACGATGGATGAGACGGAAAGCTCATGGGCGCGGGCGAGGTCCACCGCCGCGACGCCGTGGGCCCGGAGGTCAGCCCGGGCGAGATCGGCCGCGGGGGCGGGTCCAAGCGCGGTGACCAACGCGGCCTCCACCCCGAGGGCACTGGCTGCTATGGCCGCGTTCGCCGCCGGTCCCCCTGCGGCGAGGAACTGCTCCTCCGCGGTGACCTTCTCGTTCCGGTTCGGGTAGGAGCCCACCCGGTGGATCACATCGAGGGTAGTCAACCCCGCGAACCAACACCTCACCAACTGGCCTCCTGTTCGCCCCGCAGCTCCCAATCTAGCGCGGAATCAACCGAAAGGTTGAGAGGGAAATCAGTTTCTTAGGGGAAGATTCCGCCTGCGGCAAATAGTGGACTAGATGGCATGAACACACGACTGTCTTGCGTACCGAATGCCCTCACCTCCCGGCGGGGTGCGTGGGCCAGCCTCGGGGTCGCGCTACTCATCCTGCTCGGTCTCTTCGGGGCCTTCTCCAGCGTCGAGGCCCCCGAGGCGGGCAACGACGGCGCATCCCTGGACTCCGAATCCGCCGAGGTGAAAGCACTCCTCGCGGAGTTCCCCGGAGCCGACGAGCAATCCGTGCTCATCGTCCTCACCCCGGAGCACGGCGGAGCGCTGAACCCCCAGGACGAGGCCGCGATCGGCGACCTGCAGGCGTCCCTCTCCGGTGAATACGAACTCAGCGGGCCAATGATCTCCGACGACGATGAGGCCGCCCTGCTCATCTCCCCCATCACGGTGGGAGCCAGCAACACCGAGACCTCCGGCGTCATCACTGAACTCCGCAACGCCATCGAGGCCGCGAACGTGCCGCTGGTCGCCCACGTGACCGGTGGGCCCGCGTTCGGTGCCGATATCGCCGGCGCGTTCGAGGGCGCCGACATCACCCTCCTGCTCGTGACCATCGCGATCGTCGCCGCCCTCCTGATCTTCACCTACCGCTCCCCGGTGCTGTGGCTCATCCCGCTCATCGTGGTCGCGATCGCCGATCGCGCCGCCACGATCCTCACCAACATCGCGGGAAACGCCTTCGACCTGCAGTTCGACGCCGGGATCATCTCCGTCCTCGTGTTCGGCGCCGGGACCAACTACGCCCTGCTGCTGATCTCCCGTTACCGGGAGGAGCTGCACGCCCACACCGACCACCGCGCCGCCCTGGCCCAGGCGTGGCGCCGTACCGTTCCCGCAATCCTCGCCTCCAATGTCACCGTGATCCTCTCCCTGGCAACACTCGCGTTCGCCGTCATCCCCGGCACCCGCGGCCTCGGGATCGCCGCCGCGATCGGGCTCGCCGTCGCCCTGCTCGCCGGGATCTTCGTTCTCCCGCCCGCCCTCGCGGTGAGTGGGCGCAAGGTGTTCTGGCCGCTGATTCCCGCGCCCGGTACCCCGGTGAAGGCGGGCCGGATCTGGCGCCGAATCGCCGAGGGGGTATCCGCCCGACCGGTGCGATCCCTCGTCGCCGGGCTCGCCCTGCTCGCGGTGATGACGACGGGACTGATCGGCACCGGCATCGGGCTCACCCAGGTGGAGAAGTTCCGGGTGGCCTCCGACTCCGCCGACGGCCTCGAGGTTCTCTCCGAGCACTTCGACGCGGGGGAAGCGCAGCCGATCCGCATCCTCACCGGCACCCCTGAGGCCACCACTGCCCTAGTGGAAGAGACGGACGGCGTGCTGCGGCTGCGGCCCGGCGGCGAGCACGACGGGCTGACGGAGCTCGTGGTCACCCCCGAGTTCGCACCCGGCACCCCCGAGCTCTTCACCCTGGTGGAGGACCTGCGCGCAGGCATCGCAGCGGCACCGGAGGTCGACGCGCTGGTCGGTGGTGGCCCCGCCACTGACGTCGACGCCCGCGACGGCAACCTCCGCGACCTACTGCTGGTGGCGCCATTGATCCTGGTGGTGAGCTTCCTCGTGCTCGCGGTGCTCCTGCGCTCCCTGCTCGCCCCCACCCTGCTGCTGGCGATCAACATCCTCTCCGCCACCGCCGCGATCGGTGCGGGGGCCTGGCTCAGCCGATTCGTGTTCGGGTTGGCGAACCTGGACCTGCAGGTTCCGCTGATGGCCTTCCTATTCCTCGTGGCCCTGGGCATCGACTACACCATCTTTCTCGTGCACCGGGCGCGCACCGAGGTCGCCGCGGTGGGCACCCGCACCGCGATGGTCCACGCCGTCGAGGGAACCGGAGCGGTGATCACCAGTGCCGGCCTCGTGCTCGCGGGGGTGTTCGCCGCGCTCGGGGTGTTACCACTGGTCACCCTGGGCCAGTTGGGGCTCATCGTCGGACTCGGGGTGATCATCGATACGATTGTGGTGCGTACGATCCTCGTACCCGCACTGTTCGCTATCGGTGGTGACAGGATGTGGTGGCCGGGGAAGGTACCCACCGCCGTCCCGACAGAAACCGACACCCGTGAACTCATCTCCCACTGACGACTTCACTGGTGGCCCTGCCGATGCGGGGCCACCGGTAAGGGCAATGCGGATCGGGCAGCACCTGCTCGCAGGGCTGCTGCTCGTGGTCGGCGCCATCCGGGGCATCGCGGTGGGCGACGCAGCAGCGGCCGTCGTCGGCGCTGCCGCTGCGTTCACCGTGGCCTACTGGTACCCCGTGCTCACCCGCAGGGCCGAGCAGCTCACCACCCCGCTATGGCTCGCGGTGGTCACGGTGGTGTGGGGAGGTACGCTGCTGGCCTCGGCGGAGTTCACGTGGCTCGCATTCATCCTGTGGCTCATCGCGGGGCAGGTGTTCCGCCTGCTCGCCGCTAGCGTGTACTCCATCGCCGTGTTCTGCGTGGTGGTGGTGACCCCGATGCTGCACGGGCAGATGACGAGCTACGCCGCGGTGATCGGCCCCTTCGTGGGCGCGGTGTTCGCGCTGGGGATCTCGCGCGGGTATCTCGCGCTGCTCCGCGACGCGGCCTACCGCCAAGACATCCTCACGGCCCTGCACGAAACCAGCGCGGACATGGCAGCGCTGCAGGACGAGCTCGCCCTCACCCAGCGCCATGCCGGGGTGGTGGCCGAACGCAGCCGGCTCGCCCGCGAAATTCACGACACGGTGGCCCAGGAACTCTCCTCCATCCGGCTCCTGACCCGGGCGGCCCTGGAACGCGACTCCGGTTTCCAAGCCACCCTCGAGCAGGTGGAGCTGCTCGCCGCCCGCAGCTCCCGGGAGGTGCGGGAGATCATCGCCGCGCTCACGCCCGAGGAGTTGGCCGATCAGGCGCTACCGGCCGCGCTGGAAAGGCTCGCCGGGCACTTCGAGGCCGATTTCCTCGTGGAACTGCACGTGGAGGAGGTGCCCGCGATGACGGTTGAAGGCGAAGTCGCGCTGCTTCGCATGGCCCAGTCCGCGTTGTCCAACGTGCGGCGCCACTCCCGGGCGACCCGGGTAGCTCTGACCCTGGCGGTAGCCGGTGACTCGGTTCGCCTGGACGTGCGTGATGACGGGGTGGGGTTCGACCCCGCGGCCGCGCACGGGTACGGGCTGCGGTTCATGTCCGAGCGGCTGAGCGCGTTGGGGGGCGGGCTCGACGTGGAATCCTCCCCCGGCCGCGGCACCGCCCTCAGCGGCCACGTGCCGATCAGTAGGGTGACCCCATGAGAGTTCTCCTCGTGGACGACCACCCGGTGGTTCGGGCGGGGCTGCGGGCCGTGCTGGAGGCCTCGGGAGTCGACGTCGTCGCGGAAGCCTCGACGGGCGAGGAGGCCCTGCGGCTCATCACCGCGTTCGCCCCCCAGGTTGTGCTGTGCGACCTGCGGCTGGGCTCGGGAATGAACGGCATTGAGGTGACCGCCGAGGTGAATAAGCTCGATTCTCCCCCGGCGGTCGTGATCCTCACGACCTACGACCGCGACACCGAGCTGCTCGGGGCTCTCCACGCCGGCGCGCTCGGCTACGTGCTCAAGGATGAACCGCCCGAGGTGATCCTGCAGGCGATCGGGAACGCGGCGGCGGGCACGTTGCATCTGAGCTCCGAACACACCACCCGGGTCATGGCGGGGCTGCGCTCGAGCCGCCCCAAGCTCACCCCCCGCGAACTCCAGGTGCTGGAACTTCTGAGTACGGGCAAAACCAACAGCCAGATCGCCGATACCCTGTTCGTCTCCGAGGCGACGGTGAAGACTCACCTCGTGCACATCTTTGAGAAACTCGACGTCGCCACCCGAGGGCAGGCCGTGCACGCGGGCAGGAGCGCCGGTCTCATCGAATGATCGGGCTCACGCCCACACGTCGTCCCCGCGGAGCACGGCATCCACGCCGCCGTCGCAGTAGATGGTCTGCCCGGCGCAGTGCGTGTTCTCCTCCGAGGTGAGCCACAGGAGCAGATCCGCCACCACCTCCGGCCGCTGGTGGTAGTTCAACGGCATCGGGGTGGTCTCGTCCACTGCCTTGGTCGACTCGTCCGTCGCGAGCAGATCGGTTGTCATCGGGGTGAGGATCACCCCGGGCGCCACCGCGTTGAGGGGGATGCCCTCCCCCGCCCACTCGGGGGTGATCGACTCCCGGCGGATCCACCGCGAGAGCGCACGCTTGGAGGAGGAGTAGTTGAGGAACCCTACCTGCGGGCCTTGGGCCTCGAGGCCGGCCCCGATCTCCATCGCGGCCGTTTCATCGCCGGCCAGGCAGGCCTCGACGAGGTCATCGGAGACCGGGTGCAGAGTGGCGATCGATGATACCGCCACGACCCGGGGTGCCTCGGATCCCACCAGCAGGGGCCGCAGTTCTTCGAGCAGCTCAACCACCCCGAAGTAGTTCACGGCCACGGCGGCGGCGACCGGGTCGGCGATGCCCGCGCTGGCGATGACGGCGTCGATGCTGGGGGCGAGCTCCTTCACCCCGGCTACCGCCGCGGCGCGTCCCTCGCCCGTGGAGAGGTCCGCGTCAATGTCAGCACCGCTGAGGTCGATTCCGATCACTCGGTTCCCCTGTGCTTCGAGCTTCGCCTTCGCGGCGGCTCCGACCCCAGAGGCCGATCCTGTGATGACGTACGTGCGGGCCATATTGATCCTTCTTTCTGCGCACTGCGGAGAGTACCGCCACTTGCACGATACCGCCACGGAGCGAACCCACGTGGGATTTTCGATCCGCATAGGACTTCCGCGGGAGGGAATCTCGCCATACGGTTGGCTGATGGGAGACATCGACCTCGTCCGGGTGTACGACGCGCGCCCCGGCGACGCTCAGCACCAGGCAGTCAGCGACGCCTGCACCGGGCAGAGCGAGCCGAGCGTGTTCCTCGTGGACCGGGTGTGGCCGCGCGGGGTGGCCAAGGCTGACCTTCCCCATGACCTCTGGCTCAAGGATGCGGGGCCAAGCACGGAGCTGCGCAAGTGGTTCGGCCACGACCCCGAGAGGTTCGAGGAGTTCGCCGCCCGCTACCAACGCGAACTCGACGAATCCCCTAAGGCCGTGCAGCCGCTTCTCGAGGCGGCGAAGAAGCGCGGCGTTTTGCTGCTCTTTTCCGCGAAGGACGAGACCCACAACCAGGCGGTCGTTCTGCGCAGGTGGATCAACAAGTTGCGCTAGCCCGCCGCCACACCAACCCAAGGTCCTATTTTTACAAGTCGTGACTGGTGTAAATTGGGGGTGTGTCCAGAGCGCCCGTAACTCCCGCCACGTGGAGGATCCTGTTCCTCCTCCCCGCGGGCCTCGCGCTACTCGGCGGGTTGAACGCCGGGCTGCTCCTCCTCGGAGTTCCCGCGCCGGCGCCAAACTGGGCCGAGATCCACGGGGTGCTCATGGTGGCGGGCTTCCTCGGGACCCTCATCGCGATGGAGCGAGCCGTGGCGTTGCGCGCACCGCTGGGCTACCTTGCCCCTTCACTCCTGGGAATCGGCGGCATCCTTCTGCTCACCCCGCTGCCGCTCGTGTTGGGGCAGCTATTCCTCATCGAGGGCGCTATCGCCTTCGTGGCCGTCTACGGGTTCCTGTGGAGACGCAGCCGCGACCCGGTGGTGCTGGTGCAGCTTCTAGGCGCCGTACACCTGCTCCTTGCCACCGTGATCTGGCTGTACGCCCCGGTGCCGTGGCTGCTGCCCTGGTTCGTAGGATTCCTGGTTCTCACGATCTCCGCCGAGCGGGTGGAGCTCGCCCGGCTGCACCTGCCGCGATCCAGCGACCACATGCTCCTCCTCGCAGCGGCCGCACTCTCCCTCGCCATTATGAGCACGCTGTTCTGGCCTGATGCCGCGATCCGGGTGGCGGCGGCCGTCATCCTCGCCGTTACGTTCTGGCTTGCTCGCCACGACGTGGCCCGCAAGTTCATCCGCGGTTCGGGGCTCCCCAGATTCAGCGCCGCGGCCCTGCTGGGCGGGTACTTCTGGCTCGCCCTCGCCGCCCTCGTGTGGCTCGGCGCCGGGTACCAGCACGAAGGGTTCCTCTACGACGCGGTCGTTCATAGCGTCATGCTCGGATTCGCGATGTCGATGATCATGGCGCACGCCCCGATCATCTTGCCCGCGGTTCTGCGGCGCCCCCTGCCCTACCGGGCGGGGATGTGGGCGCCCCTTGGGTTGCTGCACGCCGGGCTGGCCATCCGCGTGTTCGCCGGAGACCTCGCCGGCTCCACGGCCTGGTGGCAGATCGGTGGGATCCTCAACGTCGCCGCCATTGCCCTCTTCCTCCTCCTCGCCGTCGCCTCCTCGGTGCGCGGCCCGGTAACCGCCTCCCCCACCTCGATACCTGAAAGTAGTGAGATATGAGTACCCGTGGCACGTGGTTCATGCGCGACCGCCCCGTCGTGATATGGCTCTTCATCGCCGCGATCATCTCGATCGTCCACCCGTTCTTCGCCTCCTCCCGCTGGCTGATGGTGCACATCGTGGCGCTGGGAGGGCTCACCCACGCGATCATGGTGTGGAGCGTGCACTTCTCCAACGCGCTCCTAAAAACCAAGCACATAGAAGACCGCACCGAACAAAATTGGCGCCTCGGCCTGCTTCAGGCCGGGATCATCGCCGTATTCATCGGGGTTCCCACCACGTGGTGGCCCCTGACGACCGCCGGCGCCGCGATCGTCTCAGCTGCGGTGATCTGGCACGGGTTCGCGCTGTGGTCGAGGCTCAGGGTCGCGCTGCCGGGCCGGTTCCGGATCACGATCAGGTACTACCTCGCGGCGGCGGCCATGCTCCCGGTGGGGGCCCTCTTCGGGGTGCTCCTCGCCCGGGGGCTCGGTGGCGCCTGGCACGGGCGCCTGCTGGTGGCCCACACGATGGTCAACCTCCTGGGGTGGGTGGGTCTGACCATCCTCGGAACCCTGCTCACCCTGTGGCCGACGATGCTGCGCACGCGGATGGCCGAGTCTGCGGAGAAGTACGCGATTCGTGCGCTGCCGGTCCTTGCCCTCGGGCTCGCGGCCGCGGTGGCGGCACCACTGGTGGACTCCGCGTGGTTGGGGGTGGCGGCGATCGCCGTGTACACCGCGGGCGTCGTTCTTTCCTACCGGGCGATCTGGCAGGCGGCGCGCAACCGCGCCCCGCACTCCTTCCCCACTCTCTCCGCCGGGGCGGGGCTGGTGTGGTTCGTCGCGGGTCTCGTGACCCTCGGGGTCAAAGTCGCCACCACGGCGTGGGCGGATCTAGCCGTCTCCTACGGGGCGGTCACAGTGATGTTCCTCGTCGGGTTCGCCCTCCAGGTGCTGCTCGGCGCGCTGAGCTACCTCATCCCGGTGGTGCTCGGGGGCGGCCCGGCAGTTCTGCGCCACGGGATGAGGGAGCTGGACCGGCTCGGCACCTGGCGGGTTTCCGCCGCGAACATTTCCATCGCCCTGTGCCTGCTGCCGGTGCCCTCCCTCGTGCGGGTCATCCTCTCGGTCGTCGCCCTCATCGCTCTGGGGATGTCTCTTGTGATCATGCTTAAGGGCATCTACGCCACGATGCGCAAGAAGCGCGCGATGGAGGCCGAGGGAGAGCCCCAGCGCACACCCGGGGTCCGGGCACCGGCCTACGACCCCAAGCCTTCGGCCGCGCAGCTTGTAGCCGCCGTCGCCGCCGTCGCGATCGCGGGGGCCGTGGGGGTGGGGCTCGACCCCGCCGCTGCGGGGCTAAGCGGGCAGTCAACCTCCGCCTCGGTCCAACCCACCGGGGAGGTCACCGAAGTCGACGTAGACGCCCGCGACATGCGTTTCTTCCCCGACTCCGTCGAGGTACCCGCCGGGAACGAACTGGTTATCCACCTCACCAA